>Ga0247760_1001857_pt1 | contig 17914 bp, 13 predicted proteins | sample UWRJL171409R4_FD_179936 | JGI IMG/M metagenome (GOLD analysis project Ga0247760, IMG submission 179936) | Plant litter microbial communities from Arlington Agricultural Research Station in Wisconsin, United States - UWRJ-L171-409R-4 | ecosystem: Environmental > Terrestrial > Plant litter >... | reverse complement strand
TGAGTAATGCATTGTTAAAGTGGCGGTGGGCAAGTTGTCGTGAATGATACAGAATGTTCCAGAACAGGGGGGGGGCCAGAACAGGGGGGGTCAACTTAAATCGTATTGCCGTGCGATGTGCCCCTACCGCATCCACCACCGCTCTCGTCACCTCCAACGGGAACCGCGCCCGCTTCTCAATACTTCCTCCCCACGCGTCTGTTCTTTTATTGCAAACGTCCTGCAAGAACTGGTCCGGGAGATAGCCATTCGCAGCATGGATTTCCACTCCGTCAAACCCAGCTTTCTCCACAGCGTTCCTCGCCGCGGTGGCATATTCCGCAATAACTTCCGTGATTTCCTCCTCGGTCATCTCCCCTGGTGTGGGCTGCGCATCATCAATGGGCACCGCACTTGCAGAAAGTAATTTCCTTCCATGACTCTCGAGGATGGCCGGAACCCCCGCGCGGCCGAGATGCCAGAGCTGGCAGAATATCTTGCATTGCTTCGCATGCACAGCGGAGGTTATGGATTTCCACGCGAGAATCTGTTCAGAAGTCCAGATCCCGGGAGCGAATTCATAGGCCCCTCCCCCCGAGGAGATTTGCGTCGCTTCAGTTATGAGGAGCGTTCCGGGGGAAGAGGCGCGTTGGGTGTAATATTCTGTTTCATCAACCATCAGCTTGGTTTTGGTCAATTAATCCAGAAGAAAAAAAAAGGGGGGGGGACATGGTCAAGTACAAGTGTATAATGCGGTTACCGACCTTCAACTAGAGGTTGCACGACATGTTTGTTGGACCGCAGGCGGGTAAGCGGCGCCATGGCCACGCGATGGTTGAGTTGGGTTGACCCAATGGTCACGGGGGTGAACAGCTTTGTCATTATGGGTATGATGACCTGCTATGAGAAGTTCCGAGTGGAGTGAAAAGTTGAGTATAGAAAATTGAACAGAACTAAGGTGGGGGCTGTGAGGGAAGCTAGAACAAAAGTGTTTCACTGAGAGATTCGGGGCAGGGGCATATAACCTCCCCGAGAACCCATGTCGGTCCTTGTCGGAGCCGGCTCCCTTCATCCTTCTTCGGCCTTGACAAGACTAGGCCCTGGTAGTTCGGGCGACAACACCATCTTTGTGAAATGGGACCTCTTTAGGTACTGTGCCGCGTGTACTATCTCCTACCGGCCTTCTATCTCATATACGTGCATGTAAACTAGCAGACAACTCTACCACAATCACAGCTCAAAGAAGAATGGACCATCTCAATGGCCCCATGTAGAGGGTGACACCTTGTTGAGCCCTGTAACATGCTTGATAGACGAGATGCAACATTGCGAGCTGTAGGCCATAACACGAAAGTTCGTTCCCCAAAGCGTCAAAGCACACCACCTTGCGCGGATATCACAGCTCGATGGAGTCAGTCAATACCACCATTTCTGGGTCAAAAGATTGGTCTCGCTGAGGACACATGCACACAGGCTGCAAGCTGCCTGCAACTCGGGCAAAGCACACAAGTTGAGGTGACGCAAGGTTCTTACGGTTCCACGCAAAAAACTTGAAGCCAAGAAGTTGTGATCCAATCAGGTTTGTTTATGCAAGTTTTACGAGCTTGATGGGTTGCATCCTCCCCGGGTTTCCACCAAACATTTCCGTCGTTTCTTCGCTTTGTACCTCTTCAATGGGGAGTTTGTCGGGGGGAGCACTTGGGTGGCCAGTGGTTGGGCCGAGACAAGTGAATGTGCAGATTACACGTGGACTTTTTCGTGCCGTTTTTGCCTTACTATCTCCCCATCTGGACAGGAAATGGCAAGTGAATTGAAGGTGTTGACAATCATGAAAGGAGGTTTGGGGGCCGAGTTGGTATCAGTGAAAATGTAACTGAGGCTAAGCGGGATTCCGTCTGGCTGTAAGTTCAAGTTACCTGCGAATCTCTGAGTGTGATGGAATAACCCAATATCCCTGGCCGATTCATCTTCATTTCCGCCACCCGGAATAGAACTAGAGACGATGCGAGCCGATCAGTGGAAGGTGACTTACAACTCGGCAACTCGTATCATTTTCTGTGCCCTAGAACAAAACACTCCATGAGCTCGGACTCTTCGACCCAGATGACAAAATGTTTCTGGCCCAAACTTGGTTCCATGCGCCCATCCTCTCTGCATGGCATGGAACCGTGGGACTTTGCCATCCCCGCACCACAACTCCGCATACAATCCTTCCCGAATCCATCCCGACCGACCATCCCGACCGATAAGCTCCTGACAGTAAAAAGGTTCTGATTATATTATGTCTTGTGCGGCGAGTCAAATGGAATGACATATTGATTTGATATCAGATCTAGTCCAAAAGTAATTTGAGATTGAACTGGTGATCCTGCTACTTCAATCCGGACACATGCACTCACCCACTGAGATTTCTCATCGCCAACAAGCCAACGAGCCAACCCGTGTCGGACGAGCCGTCCTGCACGTCTTTCTGGGCAACACCACTAGATGGCAAGGAGCTACTACGGATTTCACGGACTCCGTGTCAAACACGGAAGCTAAACCATATCCCGCTACAACTTGCACGCAGTCCAGTCCCGGCAACCTCTTGGTCTCTGAGGACGACAGAAAGCCCCAACAGAGGTATCTGTTTGGTCTGCCCGGAGAGTGGGGGCGGGCTATGGGGGACTTATGGACCATCCAGAGTAGGCCTCATGAACTCAATTGGTCAGAGTGTCATACTACTATACAAGCATGTGTAATGTAAAAGTCAGCGGTTCAAGCCCATCATGAGGCAGTGTTTTATCTTCGCTCGGCCCGTCATATGGGGTCGAGTCCTCGATTCGGTGCGTTTAGGGCGTGCCTCCCCCCTAAGCTACCGAGGTTTACAGTTTTGCTTGGAGTTTACAAGCTTCAAGGAAGGAAAAGCAAAGCATAATCGAGGTGTCGCATCCAGGACACGTAAACACCCAGGACAACTGAAATCAATCACTGACATGGAGTTGACAGTTGCCCTTGGCACGCCCATGATCGGTTCGGGCAGTTGGTTCGAGAAACTGACAAAAAAAGAATCCTGCGTGACAAAATCCTCCCAACTTGACATTTTTTCATGTTTTTCATATTGTAGGCCGCATCCTTTGCAGAACACGTGGACCCGGCACCGGCAGAGGATACAGATAAGGCATAAGTGACCAAATTTGGCTCGCCAGTTCAAACTGGGTCTGATCGACGACTCGCTTCTGGGTGTTGGGTTTTGGGGTTTCACTGAGCCATGACCAGCAATTGATCCGGACACGCATAAACCCCACGGGGCATAACCGGACGGAGATCGGCTCTGCGCTCAGACGAAAATGAATTTATCCACGAGCAACTGAGCCGTTGACAAGCCCGTGCCGGTTTCCCCTTCAAACACAACAGTATGATGAAAGTGTGCGGTAGTAGGCAAATGTCCCTTCTCAAACCAGAACTGAAGCCGGACAGAGATCCCTGGGGGTAAATGATATAACAAGAATGTCTGCCGCCCTCGCGCAGTGGAGACATGTGTGTGTGTGTGTGTGTGTGTGTGTGTGTGTTCCTAATTAACAAAGAAAGGACGTAGTTGCTATTTCGGTTTTGAGAACCGATTTTCGACCTCGTCGTCGACAAAGAGTCTACAGGCATGGAATTTTTCACCCCGTCCCCCACAACCCGGGCGGTGGCCACGGGTGCCTTCATATTACCGCCCCTCACCATGCCGGCGTTGACCACGCCGATGCCGACACCGACCCTCATTGGGAATATACCGATCCCGCCGCCGTTAACGCCAGAACAGCTGGCAGCGCTGCCTCACGACGATGCCAGAGCCTATTTGAGAACAACAATATGGACGTTGATCGCTATTTCCGCCCTGTTTTTGGGTGCGAGGATATACTGCAAGTTTCTACGACACAGAGGACTCTGGTGGGACGACTACATTCTCATTGGTGCCTGGGTGAGTTTTTTTTTTTTTTTTTTTTTTTTTCTTTGCCCTCTTTCTCCATTCCTCCCTCCCAACTCTGCCAATGCTAATAAAATGATATGAAAACAGGTCTGCATCACCGCCGAATCCGGCCTTCTCACCTACGCTACAACGCTCGGCTACGGCCTGCGTATCTACGATGTACCCTTCAGCATTGATAATGCGCGCAAAACCATCATGGCCATCAACATTGCCGGCACGCTTTCCCTCACGGCCGCGACGTGGTCCAAAACCAGTTTTGCGCTCACTCTCCTCCGACTCACCAACGGATGGCTCAAGGGGATAATCTGGTTTATCATCATCACGATCAACATCGCCATGGGACTCAGTGCGCTGTTCATCTGGGTGCAATGCATGCCGTTGCGAAAAGCGTGGGATCCTTTCGTCGATGGCAAATGCTGGCCGCCCACGGTGATTGTGCATTATAACATTTTTTCCGCGGCCTATTCCGCGCTCATGGATCTGAGTCTGGCGCTGCTTCCGTGGAAACTCATTTGGGGACTGCAGATGAAGCGCAAGGAAAAGATTGGTGTGGCCGTGGCCATGAGCTGTGGTATCTTGTGAGTTTTATCTCTCCCTTCCTCTCCCCCCCCCCTTTTTTTTTCTTTCCTTCCCTTTTGCTCTCTCTGTCTGTCTTTTCAGGATTTACTAACTTGGAATAGTGCGGGCATCACAGCCATTATCAAGACAACAAAGATTCCCGCCATGCTTTCCATGGATCCCTGTAAGTTTTTTTTCTTTCTTTTCTTTGCTCTCCTGCTCTTTTCAAGTTTCCCCGCTAATACTCCCCCCCTCAGATGACGGTGTCACCCTCTTCATCTGGGGCAATGCCGAATCCTGCGTCACCATCATCGCCGCCAGCATTCCCATCCTGCGCGTCCTCGTTCGGGAAGTCAAGGATGCGACGCGTCGATATTACGGCACCAACGTCGACACGGCGACTACGGCGAGACGCATCAACCTCCGCAGTCAGATGAACACGGTAGCGACCGGACCGCGCTCACGTGTCGATAAGCAAGATGATTGGAGTGAGAAGAGTATTCTAGATGGCAAGACTAGCACGGGAAGGGGTCTGTAAGCTAACGTGTTGTTGACTCTGTAAGGTATGCGGCTTGAGTTTCAGTATGTGAGTTCGTTGTTGGGTTATGTTCAATTTTTTTGTATGATCATCGAGACAAAAGTTACAGATAATGGTCAGGAGAATGAAATGTACACAAGACATTATGTTACTTGCTGGTCATGGCAAAAATGAACTGATGAGCCAAAATTTGAAGTCACGACATAGGGAATCTTCCAAACCCCGGTTTCTACTAATCCCCAGTCTCGCCCAGGTGAGGAGGTTAGTAACTACCTAGAAACCCCACATGCAAGCCATTGAATCCTCATCAAACGCTGCTGCGAGCCCCGAACCAGCTTCCACCTTTTGTTCCCGCGGGCTTTTGCAATGTGAAGTACCCAGAATCCGGCCAAGCGAATCAAGAGTTAGATCCGGTCGGACAGAGGACAGAACTGTTCGCGTCTCGAGGATAGTCCGCCTGTGTCGCACCAAGTTGGGCACCGATGCCGGACTCAACAACAAGGCGGACTTGATCAACCGGTCTATGGAAAGCTGTTCGCTGGCATTTTGGTCCGCTAGTAGCGATAGCACCTTCAATCCACCCTTTTGGTTCCCCTGGGCAGCACGAAGAACTTTATCCGTCAGTTTGATCCCCCCGGTCGTAGTGCTCTTTTTGATCAACAGCCTCATAACTGCCTCCCCGCGTTTCTCATTGCCGGCCGCCGCAATCACCACGGCTTCTGTTATGCTGCTGCTCGCGGCCTCCCCCCCCTACCTGATCCAGTAGAATCCTCATGATTGCGTATCCGCATTGCTCGTTTGCCGCCGCCACGCAAAACGCCTCTTCGGGAAGCATGTTTCCGTGTCGTACCGCCGCCAGCCCCCTCGCAATAGTGGCCTCCCGGGTCATGCCTCTCGGGACCGTGGCGTTCAGCAAAAGCTCCATGATGCCGTCTCCGCATTTCTCGTTCCCAACGGCAGCAAGAATCACTCGGTCCGTGAGGTGGATTCTGGCCTTGCCTGAATCCAGCAACAGCTTCATTATGGCCTCCCCGCATCGCTGGTTGCTAGCCGCTGCCATCATCGTCTCCTCAGTCACGGTTTCTGTTTGCTCCAAGGCATTGAGAAGAAGACTCATGATGCCATCACCGCATCGCTCATTTTCGGCGGCGGCAGTAGCGGCAAGGCGAAGGACTCGGTTGTCCTGGAGGCGCACGCTCGCCTTTGCACCCCCTTCACCGCACGTGAGCAACAACAGCCTCATTATAGCCTCTCCGCTTTGTTGGTTTCTAGCCGCCGCCAGCATCGTTTCCCCTGATATCTCGACCTCTGCCGACGATGGCCCTAGTTGATCAAGAAAAAACTTGAGCACCGCCTCTCCGTGTTCCTCGTTCCCTGCCGCCGCGGTCATCATATCCTTTGTGATCTCCACATTCTTGTTGCCCGACCCTAGTACCCATGAAAGGAACCGTCGTATCGGTTCTATGGCTTCCTGATTGGCCGCCGTAGTAAATACCGTGCCTACGGGTGGTGGTACGGGTATCCCCTTGCTGCTGTTGATAGCTTGTAGTCGGGCCCCTATTTGTATAGCCCTCCGCACCCACAAGTAGTCTTGTTGGGGGAAGCCATGAACATGCCCGCTCGCCGGCTCTTGGTACAAGCGGACCAATTCTCGGAATTTGACTCGGGCTGCGCTAAACTGTGTAGCGTCTTCTAGCAGCAGTGCCATATTCCATAGTCGTACGGCCTGGCCATCCACGATGCATGCATGTGCACTGCGGGCCATGACCGGTATCACCGTTTTTTTCGGACCTGCAATCATTTTCTGCCTTCTTGTCGAGCTTGCAATCTTCTTCCGGCTTCTTGGTTGACTGGGTGCAAGCGGGTACGACAAAGCGGGCAAGGGTCCTCCTTGAGCGGCAGCATCCCTTTCACCCCAGTCCCACACGAGCACCACGATATGGACCATTTCCTCTCTCCCAGTCGTGTCCCCTTCCTCCTGTCTGTGGCTATATCTTAGGGGCGCCGCTACCATGACCACGGAAAAGTAATCATCGCCCGGTCTGATGATGGTCGGCTGGGAAGCTCCTTCGAGGAGGCAGATGATATCCCCTACTTGTACCGAAGTTGCCGACGCGGAGAGGTCCCAACTGTCATCCGTCATCGGTTCCAGCTGGTCGGCGAGGTATTTCTTGATCGGCGCGAATTTCCTCTGTCCTGGAGCAGGATCCCCAGAAACCGAGACGACGGTTCCGAGAACGCGACATGTGCACCTTATTACCGCCGCGTCCCTGCCTCGGCCTTGCCAGGTCTCTGCCGTCACCAGTGGGCCGAGGAGGAACCGAATAAGGCGCTTGCGCAACTCTGTCCAGGTGACGCTGTAGTCTACCTCGAGGTCGGCAGCATAGGACTCTGAAGCCATCCCGAGCAAGGCGAAGATCCGGTCACGGGGGTCCGATGCCTGGTAGGCGTGGTACATGTCAATAAGTGTGCCGAGGGGATATCTGCGCAGGTGGGAGACGCTGCGAATGAGCTTGACGATCGGACGTGTCTGGCTCAGTGAGTGAGCCAATATTTGGCGAGCTTTCCAAAAAGTCGTTTCCAACTCCAGAAAGTCGCTAAATTCATACCCGTCAACTTGGACGCCGCCACATTGTATGAGAATTGAGCGGGCAGCGGCAACCTCTTGGATCACCTGGGAGGATAATGAGGTTAGTATCTCGCCCCAATACCTAAGGTATGAGATCAACATATTTCTTGGAATACGAGGCAACATGAAGAAAGCTTACCCAGATTCGGCGGAACCATGGCTGCCTCAGCAGACTGTCGATTGCCTGCCACGTCTTGGTGGGCATTTGATGATTTTTAAATGTTGTTGTCGAAGTTCCCATCTCCTTTAACGCCTCGCTGCATTCGTAACTATCGCCAAGCCAGACAACCACGCTCGCCGCCTGACGGTAGATGGAAGCCATCAACTTCACCTGGTGATTTCTTTCGCCCACATCTCCTTGGTTGATGCAAATGGCGTCCACCCATAGTACCCGCTCACCGCTGACGTGTCGGAGGTTAAGCAGGGCGCTGTGCAAGTTTTTCGTAATAGGCAGACAATACCCGTCGATGAAAATGTGATGCGACTTGTTCGGGTTGCCCCATGCGTAGGAGAGCGCTTCGAACAACAGCCTGGGCGTCCTCGGCCAGGGCGTACCCAGCTCCAGGGGGTAGTCAAACAACTGGCATCGGAGTGTGACTTCATGTTCTTTCCCGCCTTCGTGCCTGCCCTGGGGCTCTAGGCTCAGAAGACGAATGCTCCCTCTCGCCAATGGCGTGTACCGGTATTGCTTCATCATCTTGGTCGGCCTGGTCGTGTTTCCGTTTTGCTTTTCTATATTTCTGAGTGAAGACGGAGGTAGATTTAAATTAATGCGACCCGTATTTGCTTTTTATGAAGGTCATCTGTGTTTGGACATTCCGGTGTCCAGGGCACTAATGAGCCCGCAACGCGCGTGTTTGCCACTTATCAGGCGGCCATGCAGGGCTGGTTGGCGTGGCAGTTTTTGAACCGGTCACCGACGTTGGCGAGCCTACTAAAGTGCTGCCACAAAACCTCGGCGTTGCGCGGCCTGGTCGGCGCAAAGCTGCGTTGTGGTCTTCCCATCTTCATCGTTGATATCCCGGATGAGGAGAACCTTTAGTTGGCTACATGTGGTTTCGAGGAAGAGGAAGGGGGATGTGCACGTCTGTGTTTGCCAAGGCCAACTGAGGCCAAACAGCCCCGCAGTGGACCCCGCAAAGCACGGGCCACCCATCACAAGATCCAAGACCCCTCCACACAGCGCCGTCGCCGATGCAAAATGTCGTCGAATGCGAATCGGAAATATCGGTCGAGGCCCGAATTGAATTGCAATCTCATAGCGAAGACAATCTTCCCGATAGCAAGCAAAGACGCAACAGTGCTGCTCCAAGACATCGAACCGCAAGTCGAAGACTCAGCTCCACAGCTCCGACTCCATCAGCCCTTTCCGGCAGTGTTCGCCATGAACCCCACTCCCAGGCTCGAATCTGTCGCACCCGTCTTCTCCACCGCCAACCTCGATCGCTGGCTCGACCACTACCGGGCCCTCGGCTTCGAGGTCAAGAACTACGGTCAGATATATGGGTACGCGAGTCGCGATGGCGTTACGATACATGTTTCGGTCAATGCCAACCACGATCCAGCCCTCACCGCGGGCTGCGCCTACGTTTACGTTGACAACGCAGATGCGCTGCACGCGCTGTGGTCAGTGGTTCCGGGCGGGCGTGGTCCAGCTCCTACCGACACCCCCTACGGACTGCGCGAAGGTGGTCACCTCGATCCGGATGGAAACCTGATCCGTTATGGCTCACGGCTGGAGAAAAAAGCGAACTGAGGAGTTGGAGTTCGGGAGGGATACCTCTCCACCCTGCCCTGTAATTTCGCATGGGACATCCGGAGCTCTCTCCGGCCTTAGACAATTTCCCACAGTTGACTCGAATGGATCAACCGTTACCAACCGGTAGTTGATGCCGATTGGAACAGATGCACCACTAACGACCAAGCTTTTTTCACTGCTTCGTCACCCCACGGCTAAGTCCGCTGGGTCGGCCTTGATTACCAATGTGGCGTTGAACAGTCCGAACAAAGAATTCCAAGCCCCGAGTCGCCGACCGTAATATTGCAAAACGCTGGCGGATGCGGCTTTCTTTGTGCATCACCAAAAGCACTCCGGGCCTGATCGGCAAATTTTTGATACAATTGTAGACAGAAAATGCTCACGGAGAAACTACATTCGTAGACGCTGGCTTCAAGTCGACAACATACACCGACGACTCGCAGCTTCCAGCCCTCAGAACTCATTTCCCGGGAGCGGTGCCAAGACCTGCCCAGGATCCGCACAGGCCGCGGACTGCAAACGCGCTGAAAAATTTGCACTGTGAAGCTCGCGCGGAGATTCGGATTCAATCTGCATCGAGAACCCAGACGCCAAGTTTTGTTGATGAATGTGTGATATCCGTATTTGAGCGCGAACAAAGGTCGTAAGTCGCCTAGAACTGCCTGGACTCTAAGGCTGTGGGCCAAAAGAGAGTCTCCCGCTGCAACGGAACCGACGTGGCACTGTCAAACTGGGGCGTTTGCTTGTCCACTTCCCGTTCCCCGTCTTCTTGGCATACGCTAATCCAAAAGCCGTCTGGCCAGTAACTATTTTCCCCCAGTCCCAGCTCCCGGACACTTCAGTCCGTCGTCGGCAGGCAAAGAAATGCGAGTCATTGTCCTTTCACCATCACCACCGAACTCATGGCGCCTTTTTTCATCTCAGTCTCAATCATGTCTTCGACATCCTCAATTAAGCCGGGCGCCCCCAGCGCGCATTACTCCGCGCGAACCATGGCAGAGCGGAGCATGGCCATCGCGCCAAGCATCACCGACGTGATCGAGGCGGTCGGGCCCGATTTCGACGACTCGTCAGGAGAGTTCGACCCCACCGACATCGACCCGCAATCAGAGGCATGGCAGAGCATCGACTCCAGCGTCTATCGCCATCATTACGAGAACGGCCGACGCTATCACAAGTACCGATATGGTCGATATCCCATTCCCAACGACGACCAGGAGCAGAACAGGGACGATTGGAAACATGCAATGCACATGGAACTTACCGAGTACTGCACCCTTTTCCGTCGTATTTCCGGGCCATCTCAATTAACTCTCATGCAGCGGCAAGATCTTCTTTGCACCTCTCGGAGACTACCCGCAAAAGATTGCTGATCTAGGGACGGGGACGGGGAGTTGGGCCATCGAAAGTGAGTTTGTGTCCTCACCGTCATTTGCGACATTGCATCCTCACACATCCGCCATTAGTGGCAGACAAGTTCCCCAGCGCCGAGGTAATCGGGACCGATTTATCACCCATCCAGCCAACCTGGGTCCCGCCAAACCTCAGATTTGTCGTCGATGACCTTGAAGACGAGTGGGTGCTCGGCGACAATTTCGACTACATCCACCTGCGCCACGTAACGCCAATGCTGAAAGATGTGCCCAAACTACTACGGCAATCAATACAGTAAGCACTTTGAATTTCCATTCTGGATGCGAAATAGTCCCAACTAACGCGCCGCTCCCAGCCACATGAGACCTGGAGGGTGGATAGAGATCCAGGAGTTCGCCGGTCACATTCGCTCCGATGATGATTCCCTACGAGGGTCGGAGCTCGTCCGGTTCTGGGACAAGACGTCCGAAGCGTTAGAGCTGATCGGGTTCCAATATCGCATCGCCGAAAGCGAGATGGGCCGTCTGTTGGCTCGGGCTGGTTATACCAACATAACAATACGATCGATAAAAGTGCCAATAGGAACTTGGCCACGGGTATGTCCGGCCTTCTACGTGGGGAGATTGACGCTGACTTAGTGCGGTTTACAGAACAAAACTTTACGGCTCTGCGGGATGTACATGAGAGCGAATATCAGCAACTATACCCTGGCCATAGCCACCAAGCCTCTACGCAAACTGGGTCTGAGTCTCGAGGAAGCTCAGACCTTTGCAGCTCGGGCGGTCGAGGACATGGACCGACCTGGCGCCCACCCATATCTGGAGTTTCAGTTTTGGTTAGGACAGAAGCCAGTGGGTTGAGATTGGTCTGTTGCTGGATAGCTGTCTCGCGGGTCTCGAGGAAAATTGCCTTCCAGTTACAAACTTGCTAGATGATAATGACAATAATACTTGCTTCAAGCAAACAAATAAGGTTTCGTAGAGTAGGGGAAGGCGACAATCAACCTTGGTTGCATGATGAGTTACTGAGTGGGTTAAGATCTTGGTGTGAAACAGATAGAAGGGTTTTGTACCTCCACGCCGTTCTCTGCCCAGGCCTAGCCAATGGTACGATACGGTGGTATCCTAACCCCCCACCTACCTATATAGAGATTTTAGTATGCACAGCAACAGCACCTGTTAGAGGATAATGTCCATCCTCTCCGGGTAGGTAGGTACTTAATACATATGTATAGATAGCACTGGCTAATTCCGCGTCAAGGATACCTACCTAAGTAGGTACCTATAGAACCGGAGTTAAGCCAAGCAAAGATGAAAAAAAAAGACCCGGCTATCGGCGCGCATTTGCTATCAAATCGTTTTCGGACTCAACGGCTTTCTGAAAATCCCGGTACCATTTACCCACCTGCCTACTTATCCATCAATCCCGTTCCGCTGTCAGATTCCTTCAGCAGACCAGTCTTGATTCGATACTAAAGACATGTATTGGAGCCCGCTGACATGGGACGGAACCGTAGGGCACCAGGCTTGCCTAATATCCCAATCCGGCTGATGTTGCCATTTCCTGTTCCTGCTGACATCATTGAGGGCATGCATACCTCAGGTAGGTAGGTAGGTAGGTAGGTAGGTAGGTAGGTAGGTATCAAAGTTTGGACGGAACGATAAGCAAAAGGATTAATTAGATTCAAGCATTGAACCCAAGCTCCAGCCAGAGATTTGGCGTCGTGACAAGACACGCTAGTTCTACTGGATATAAACATACAGCCTGAGCCGTTGCTGCAGCCGCCGCAGGAACATGACATGACAACCAGACGTCAGTGCCGCCTGTCCCGTGCCGCCAAGACCGACGACATATTGGCCTGAACCAGAACCAGAGTTTGGGTCGATTTCTCTCGTCATTATGGTTGCATGACTGCTGGTGATTATGCACAGGAAGTCATCCCGACGGGTCGACAGGCACATTTGATGCACGGGCGGTATGTTGGCAGGCAGTTAACAATCTCCCCAAGGCAATACCGATGCGTGTATTCTAGGGATATATGTCCGAACCACACTTTGCAGCCGCTTACCATGTCGGGGATTATCACGGTACCTATTTTTGAGAAGACTTGGCAATGTTATCCAATACTGAGCAGGGTCGTCGAGGAAACTATGCCTGACCGGGACATGATGTGATAGCTCATGCCATCAGGGTAAAACCCTGTAAGACGGAAATATGACGAGAAAGCAAAACCCGGATCCGGCTGTTTGGTTGATGTTGTGAGTATATATCGGCTGGTGTCCCACGTCCAGTGGTCTAGTCCCCCCTTTCTGCCCTTTGCTCTCTGGCGGACCAGACCCGACTCTGGTCTTTAATCTCTAATCCCTCATCGAAGCATTCCATCCTACTTCGCACACACCCGTTACCCAAGATGCGCGTTTCCATCTTGTTATTCACCGCCGCCTCCGCGGTTCTCCCCCGAGCTTATGCCGCACGGGGACGTACACTGACCAGCTGGGATTGGTAAGGTGTCCCTGGCCTTTACAAACTCCACGCTTCTCATTCCTATACACATTCCATCCCTACCTATGCATTTCCCATGTGTAGCCCTCGACTAACCATAGACAGCTGCAAACCCGCCTGCGGCTGGAAAAGCAACCTCCGCCAATCCGGCGCGACCGGCCAGCTGACCATCTGCGGCAAAGACGACAAGCCTCTGTCGGCTGCCGAAGCCGACCGACAAGCCTCATCGTGTTCCGCGACCGCCGGAAACGGCTTTCTCTGTTCGGCCTACCAGCCCCGTCCCGTTAGCGAGACACTCTCGTATGGCTTCGCCATCACGGACGGTATCGAGAACTGCTGCAAGTGTTTTGAGCTACAGTGGATTGATGGGCCCGCATCTGGGAAAAAAGTTCAGGTGCAGGTGATTAATGAAGGGGGAAACACGGAGAATAACTCGCGGCAGTTCATCCTGCTTACCCCCGGAGGAGGCGTCGGGCCGAACGATAAAGGGTGTTCGACCCAGTTTGGCTATGACTGGGGGAAGCAGTACGGCGGGGTCGAAAAGGCAGAACATTGTGTCATCTTGCCGGACTCGCTGCAGGGAGGGTGCTATTGGCGCTGGAACTGGGCGAAGGGGGATATCAATGGGTGGAATGTCGAGTATACCCAGATTCAGTGCCCCGAGCAGCTGACGAGTATTTCGGGGTGTAGGGCGTAGGGGTGCGTTATAGCTGAATAGTGATAATCTAAACCGTTAATGGAGTGCGTACCTGGCTTCACATGCCACCAGGCCTCACTGGTAAACTATGGCATCGTCCCCGCCTGCCAATTGCTTGACCGGACCAACAAAAAAAAAACATACTGCTGCAACGTCATACCCACCATGCAAAACGGAGGGTAACAGAGCCAACAGAAAAAAAAAAAAAACTCCGCTGACCCCAAATCGGAACCATCCCTTTAGGGTTCAACCTTAAAATGCGGTTTGTGTGGATCGAACACACGACCTTCAGATGAATGGATTGAAGTTTGACTTCAGTCTGACGCTCTCCCAACTGAGCTAAACCCGCTTGTTTCTTGGAGAATCTACCATGGTGATACTGTAATGAAGCAAGGTCTCAGACTTCCCGGTATGATAGGATAGCAAGAGTTCATGTCGACGATGACACCTATGGTATTGCGGATGGGGAGATTCACACCCTCAGCTAGGTCTGCAGTATGAAGGGGAGCTGCAAAAGCGCGGGGTTTATTCCCTCGCCGTTTTTAAGAGACAGCTGCTAGTCTTCTTTTTGCTTCTGGCCCGATGACGCGTCTCCATCCTCTTCCGAGTCGTGTCGACCCCTGCAAGCGTCTTTAGCGGCTGGTCGCCCACTTCTTCCCGTCTTTTGTGGGACCAGCCCGTTGCCTCACGACCCATGTGACAATATTCGGACCCCATGTTGAAACTGAACAATTTGAACAGGAATTCTTGGGCCCACAAATTCAGCTCATGAAATGTGTTGTCAAGAACATCCAAGCCTTGTCCGGGTTGTTGGCGTCGCCGGCTAATACCGGCCGTGTGGATACTACCCACCATAGAAAGCCAAAATCACAGAGTTGACTGGTGCGACTGCTGCTCACCGCAAGGGTGAAACTGGTGCGGCTCTTGGTGTAACATTAGCCGGTAAGGTACCGATGCCGTGAGAGCCGCCTTGCCGCCTCCGAATTACCTCATAGTTCGTCCGAGACCCTGCCCTTGATAATTTTCGTTTAATTTTCCAGAATTTTCTTTTCTTTTTTTTTTTTGGTCGTCTTCCTCAAAGATACTCACGATGCAGATATGTTGTTCTTGATCGCTTTTTCCCTCCTACTCAGCTTGGTGCGGTGCCAACGACATGGCTCGACGAACTCTTGGCATATCCTGGACAACAACGAATGTGCCCACAATCCAGCAGGGCCCCTGAATCCGCATCCGTGGCGAACGCAATGTCTCCCAGAAGTAGACGACGAATCGATCCGTGCCGGAATAGATAGCCCATGGTCGATGCCCCCAATTTGCATCCGAGCCAAAGACCCCATTGCAGAACCAAGCAAACTGTGCACTTATACCGTCTCCAACCTCCGCGGCGAAAACGGCATGAGCATCATCACCAAACCCACCGTTGCCGCGGGGCTAGCTAGTATCCTGCAACACCCGGACATTTCCTGGCTAGAAAACCAACGTCGGACTCGGTTCCTGGTGGATCCACGCAGGCCTTACGAGATCAAAGAGATTCCAGGAAAAGGGTTTGGAGTCATCGCCACGAATCTCATTCGGGAAAACACCACTGTCATGCTGGAGTTGCCGGTTGTACTAAAGATTGCCGACCCAAGCCCTTGGAACCATCCCGGTGCCATGCCGTTGATGCAGCAGGCGGCGAAGAGGCTACCTCGTCACGATCAAAACCGATTGCTATCGATGGCGAGACAGGGGAGGGGGTACATCCTGGATGACATTTTCCGGACAAACTCATTTTTTGTTACCGTGGAGGGGGTAAAGCATGCTGCCGTGTATCCGGAGATTGCGGTAAGTTCATTCTCTGCATGTGGTGTTGGCGAATCTGGAGGGGGGTCTGCTGCTGACAGAAGCAGCGAATCAACCACGAATGCAAGCCCAAGTAAGTTTACCTTGAAAATGCCCTCCTCATATTTCAACCCGTGCTAACAGTGAGTCAAGTTGCATTATTAGATATTCCTCCCAGACCCTGGCCTTAGAAATCGTCGCCTACCGGGATATCCAACCTGGAGAGGAGATCACCCTGAGCTGTAAGTGTTTCCTTTGCCAACTTACCCTACCGCTCCAGTTCTCACCAGAACAGACCTCCCATTAAACCTCCCCTACCACCAACGGGTAAACCTGATAAAAGGCTGGGGCTTCACCTGCAACTGCCGGTTCTGCACCGACGCCGAGTCCCGAGCGGCTTCTGACCGTCGACGAGACGGCATCGATGGAATTCTTCACGGAGTGAAGCATCCACAAAATGTTTCGCGTGAAAAGATCCATCTAGCCGTGGCGAAACTGGAAGAAATCGTCGAGGAAGAAGGCCTTTCTGCGCAGTTGGGAGATTTGCTGTACCTGGTGGCCGATGCCTGCCTGGCTGCTCGGGACTTGAAGCTGGCAAGGGAGATTGGCGAGAAGGCACTCAAGGCGCAGAAACACTATGCTGGGGTGGACAATGAGAGGTCCTATGAGGTTATGAGATTGTTGGAGCTTGTGGACACGATTGAACAAGCATCTGGGGAATAGATGGTATAAACTCAATGGGGGTGCATTATTGGGGATTGGGGGCATTTGGCATGGCATACGAGGGCGGTTGGTGGATTAGAAAAGCATATGCATCATTTCTTGGGGGGGATCACTACGAAACTGCAATAAATGCAGAGAAATGGTACTCAGACTGTTATTCTTCGTATTCTGCACAATGGCTTGACCGTCACAATTGGTTCGAGGGATCGCGGATGCTTGAGGGAACACACTTTATCGGCCAAGTCAAACCAGGAGTTCCCAGCAGAATCCACATGGCAGTATGGTCAGGAGCAATCATTTGAATTCATAATGAAAAAGACAGCAGATCACATATGGACGTTTTCCAGAAGTAACAAGGAGGATCTGCCAAGTAGCGTGGATTAACTGGTTCCCGTCTCACCAAGCAGAGAGCACGGCCGAAACAGAACCTAACTGACAAGTCAATTTGAGAAAGCTATGATTCATCAAACAGCTCGGACAGTGGGTCATTTTAGTAGAGCCTAGGAATTTGATGCTGTTGCTTTGCTGGCTTTATCAAAGGATTGCCCAAATATCTGGTGACACATCAAATGACATGCTGATGTAGCCCCAAGACACGAACAGATGCAAGACCAAAAGAAAAAAAAAAAAAAAAAAAAAAGGCAATTCATATTGACCACCACCGCGACCTAAAAGCTTCCGGCAGGTTTGGTCATAAAATGACGATCCACCGAACGAAGCCGGGTTGGTCTCTGCCGGAGGCGAAGAAACAAGAAACTGGACCCCAAAGTCAAGCCTCTCTGCGCCGCCTTCAGCTGTCAATATACGCCACTTGGACAAGACAAGACAAGACAGTACAAGTGCCGCATACGATAAAATAAAAATAAGAAGTTGGCGGCTAATGAAGCAAATGTGGCGAGACAAAATGCTTCATCTCATGCTCGATGCGAGAACAGGGACGTGTACATGTTAATTGTACGGAGGTGGTGATGGAGTTGCCTCTGACAGTGGACGGGGACATTGTTTCACGAGCCCAACAAACACAACATTAAACCTCTGTATTGACTGCACAATACGAGGTTATTTCCCCCACGAATTGACCTCACAGACACATACTCGGGAGGAAATTGGAGAATTGTGCATTTCGGCGGGAATCGCGGTGGTAAAATGGCATCCAGAGTGCCAACTGCAGTGGAGTTGCGCTGTCAGGTGGGGGCTATGTGATCTATGCACCGGGACATCTCGGCAGGGGGTTTTCTTGGCGATCGATCGGGAAGCTTATTGGTTGTCCACCAAGCCCAGACAGGCCTGAAACACGGGCCTTTTGTCATTGATTGCACGGCGAGTGTTTGGGCCGGAGAAAGCGGGCCCCAAAAAAAAAAAGGGGCGCAGCCTGC
>Ga0247760_1001856_pt1 | contig 17916 bp, 30 predicted proteins | sample UWRJL171409R4_FD_179936 | JGI IMG/M metagenome (GOLD analysis project Ga0247760, IMG submission 179936) | Plant litter microbial communities from Arlington Agricultural Research Station in Wisconsin, United States - UWRJ-L171-409R-4 | ecosystem: Environmental > Terrestrial > Plant litter >... | reverse complement strand
GACAACGTGACGGTGGAGGTCGAGCTGATCACGACCGTCGCCCTCGAAGAGCAAATGCGCTTCGCCATTCGCGAGGGCGGCAAGACCGTCGGCGCCGGCGTCGTGACCAAGATTATCGAGTGATTTAGAGTCTCGTTCAGCGCGTGCTCAATCGAGTGCGCGCCGTTCGAGCAAGAAAGACCGCTCGGTCTTCGGGAGCTCAGCTCCCGCCCCGCTGAAATGAATTCAGCGGGGCCCCACCCTCTGGTTTTGGGGCCCCAACCCCAAAACGTACGTCTCAGAGTTCTCTGCAGAAAGTCTGAATATGCCTGACACGACGAAGATTCGCATCCGCCTGAAGGCGTTCGATCATCAGCTCCTCGACAAGTCCACCACGGACATCGTCGAGACCGCGCGCCGCACTGGTGCACGGGTCGCGGGTCCAATCCCGCTGCCCACCTCGATCCGCAAGTATACCGTCCTCCGTGGCCCGCACGTCGACAAGAAGTCGCGCGAGCAGTTCGAGGTTCGGACGCACAAGCGCTTGATCGACATCTTGGAGCCGACCCCCCAAACGCTCGACGCGTTGATGAAGCTCGACTTGTCGGCTGGCGTCGACGTCGAGATCAAGAGCTGAGGGCAACACGACCATGGCAAAGATCGACGTTTTCAACCTCAAGCGCGAGAAAGTCGGCGACCTAGACCTCGCTGACGAAGTCTTCGCGACCGAGATCAAAGAGCATCTGTTCCACGAGGTCGTGGTAGCCCAGCTGGCTTCGCGCCGCGCTGGCACCAAGGCCGCCAAGGAGCGCTCTGCCGTCTCTGGCTCCTCGAAGAAGATCTACAAGCAGAAGGGCACTGGCCAAGCGCGCCACGGCTCGATCCGCGCGCCGATTTTCGTCGGTGGCGGTCGTGCTCACCCGCCGAAGCCGCAGGACCACAGCTACCGCCCGCCGCGCCAGGTGCGCATCGGCGCTCTGCGCAGCGCGCTGAGCCTGATCCTCAAAGAGGGTCGCCTGACCGTGGTCGACAGCATCGAGCTCGGTGAAGTGAAGACCCAGGCGCTCGCCTCCGTGCTCGGCATCCTCAAGGCCGACGCGAAGAAGACGCTGGTCGTGGACGACAAGGGCAACGAGAAGCTTCGCCTGTCGATCCGCAACATGGAAAAGAATCAGTTCCTGCCCCCGGAAGGCGTGAACGTGTACGACCTACTTCGTCACGATCATCTCGTGCTTTCCAAGGGGGCCGTGAAGGCCCTCGAAGCCCGCTGCCTGGAGAGCAAATGAAACCCGCTGACATCATCAAGCGGCCGATTGCCCTGACCGAAAAGGCTGCGCGCCTGAAGGAAGCCAATCAGGTCGTGTTCGAAGTCGCCATCGCGGCGAACAAGATCGAAATCAAGACCGCCGTCGAGGCGTTGTTCTCGGTCAAAGTGACCGATGTGAACACGCTGATTCAACGCGGCAAGGTGAAGCGCGTTGGCCGTGCCCTCGGCAAGCGCCCGAATTGGAAGAAGGCCGTCGTGACGCTGCGTGAAGGCGACGACATTCAATTCTTCGACGAGTCGAAGGAGTAACGAAGATGGGTATCCGAGCTTTCAAGCCGACCTCCGCGGGCCGGCGCTTCTACACCGTCAGTGATTTCGCAGAGATCACGACCGATGTCCCGCTCAAGAAATTGACCGAGGGCAAGCACAACACCGGTGGTCGCAACCACTACGGGCGCATCACCTCGCGCTTCCGTGGCGGCGGTCACAAGCAGCGCTACCGCATCGTCGATTTCAAGCGCGCCAAGATCGGCATTCCGGCCCGCGTCGCGGAGATCGAATACGATCCCAACCGCACCGCGCGCATCGCGCTCCTGCACTACGCCGACGGCGAGAAGACCTACATCCTCGCGCCGGATGGCCTGAAGCAGGGCGACACCGTGCTCTCGAGCCGCCTCGCGGACATTCGCCCCGGCAACTGCTTGCCGCTCGGTGACATCCCGGCCGGCACGATGATTCACAACATCGAGATGCGCAAAGGCAAAGGCGGCCAAATGGTTCGCTCGGCCGGCACCGCGGCTCAGCTGATGGCAAAAGACGGCACCTACGCGCAGATCAAACTGCCGAGCGGCGAGGTTCGCAAGATCCACGTCTTGTGCCGCGCCACCGTCGGCCAGGTCTCCAATCTCGAACACCAGAACATCAGCTTGGGCAAGGCGGGTCGCGCCCGTTGGCTCGGGCGCCGTCCGCACAACCGTGGCGTGACGATGAACCCAGTCGACCATCCGATGGGTGGTGGTGAAGGCCGCACGAGCGGTGGTCGTCACCCCTGCTCGCCCTGGGGTCAACTCTCCAAGGGTCTAAAGACGCGCAACAACAAGCGCACCGACGCGATGATCGTGAAGCATCGTAAGGCGAAGGGCTGAGCTCATGGCACGTAGTATTAAAAAAGGTCCGTTCATCGACGGTCACCTTCAGAAGAAGATCGAAGACGCTCAGGCTCAAAGCTCGAAGAAGGTGATCAAGACCTGGTCACGCCGCTCGACGATCTTCCCGGAAGCCGTCGGCCTCACCTTCGCGGTCCACAACGGCCGTAAATTCGTGCCCGTGTTCGTTAGCGAGAACATGGTCGGTCACAAGCTCGGTGAGTTCGCGCCGACTCGTACCTTCCACGGTCACGCAGGCGACAAGAAGGGCAAGCCGGGCCCCGGCGCCAAGCCCTCGCAAGCGCCGCCAGCCGGCCGCAAGTAAGAGCAAAGAGCTTCGGCTCTAGCTGAACGAGAACGCGACGTAGTCCCTCGGGATTGCGTCGCGTTTTTGTTTTGTCGCGCCGTCCGACGCGCGTCACGCCTCCTTGCGTCGAGCAGGGCCAATGCCGTACGGCGTGCCTCGGGCGGCGCGGCGGACCGGCGTGAGCGCCTCGTCTAGAACCAGTAAAAATAGCTCGCTGAGAGCGGCGCCGCGTTTTCCCACCTGGTATGCGGCGGTAGCCGTAGCGTGCGCTATTCGCCATGCAGCGACCATCGAAGCCGCGAGGACGTGCGCGGCCGGGTCGTCGACGCGCGTGCCCGCGGACTCGACCAGAGCCGTTGCAATTTCCGCCTCCATCAGCTCACGGAGCTCACGGACCCGTGCCACGAGGCTCGGACTTTCCCGAATCGTGCCGAAGAAGTGCTCTGTGGTGGGGGTCCACTTCGCAAATGGGTGAGCGTCGGCCACGAGACGCCGTGCGAGCTCGAGCAAGCCGTCGATGGCGCTCCAGCCTTTTTCGCGCTCGAGGATTGCGCGGCGAACGAGCGCGCGGGCCTCGTCGTCGCGGTCCAAAAGCAGGTCTTCCTTGCGTGGGAAGTAGTTGAAGACCGTCATCTTCGAGACCTTGGCAGCAGCAGCCACGTCCGCCACGCTCACTGCATCGAAACCATTTTTCAGGAACAGACTGGTAGCGACGTTCGAAATCGTCTTCTTGGCCTGGGCCTTTTTGTCCTCGCGCAATCCCATGACTGATCACGTTAGCAGTCAAATATATACCGAGTCTAAAATAAACATAGACTGAGTATAAAATTCTGCCAGAATCGGAGGATGGATAGCTCGGCCTATGACGTGATCATCGCTGGGGCCGGCCCAGTGGGCCTGTTCCTCGCCTGCGAGCTGAGGCTCGCGGAAATCTCGGTGCTGGTGCTCGAGCAATCGGAGGATCCGCAGTCATTGCTCAAGCGGCTCCCGTTTGGAATGCGCGGCCTATGGGGCCCGAGCGTCGAAGCATTTTATCGGCGCGGCCTATTGGAGCAAATAGCGACGCAACGACCTGTGGATGGTGGAGCGGGTCAGCCGAGACCTGGATCGATTGCGTCTGGGGCAGACCGCTCTGGGCCTGCCGGCCACTTTGCGGGCATCCAGTTCGACTACCGCAACGTCGATTCTTCGCGTTGGAAGTACCGATTACCGAGTCCGGCCGACCTTCAAGTGGGAACCGAGATGGAGCATCTCGAGCAAGTGCTCACGGCTCACGCGCTCTCGGTCGGCGTCGAGATCCAGCGGGGGCGTGGCGTCACGGGCTTCGAAATCTCAACCGAGGAAGTCCGCGTGCATTGCGGCGAACACCGTTTTCGCGCGCGCTTTCTCGTGGGCTGCGACGGCGGGCGTAGCACCGTACGTAAGCACGCCGGCTTCGAGTTCGTGGGCACCGAAGCTGATTTCACGGGCTACTCGGTTCGAGTCGAACTCGCCGAGCATTCGACGCTGCCAATGGGCCGTCATTACACGCCGGCGGGTGTGTTTACGCAGTGGCAGCCCGGTGTGATCGGGATGGTCGACTTCGACGGCGGCGCATCGCATCGCGCAGCGCTCACGCTCGAGCACGTGCAAGCGGTTTTACGGCGCGTTTCCTGCACGGACGTGACACTCACGGCCTTGAACGTCGCCTCCACGTGGACCGACCGCTCGAAGCAAGCAACGACCTACCGCATGGGGCGGGTACTGTTGGCGGGCGACGCCGCGCACATTCATTCCCCGCTCGGCGGACAAGGATTGAACCTCGGCCTGGGAGACGCAATGAACCTCGGTTGGAAGCTCGCCAAGACTATCCGAGGCCACGCGCCCGATGGCTTACTCGACAGTTACACGGCGGAGCGGCATCCGGTTGGCGCACGCATCCTCGATTGGACGCGCGCCCAGGTCTCGATCATGCGACCCAACTCACACGCGCGCGCGCTCGAGGCGATCATGCGGGATCTCATCAACACGCGGGACGGCGCGACCTACATGGCGGAACGTGTTTGGGGGGTGTCCCTCCGCTACGACCTCGGTGAGCAACACCCGCTCGTGGGCTGCAGCTGCCCAGATTTCGAGCTCGAGGACGGAACGAGGGTCGGTGCACTGCTTCGAGCTGGAAACGGTTTGTTGTTGGAGTTCGGTCCGCAGAGGTCGCTAAACGAGCTCGATGATCTTTGGAACGGTCAGGTTAAGTATGTCGCTGGCAACCCGAAGGACGGGCTCGGGCTCCGCGCGGTGCTCGTGCGTCCGGACGGCTGCGTTGCTTGGGCGAGCGAAACGAGCGCCAGCTCCGAGGAGATCAGACGAGGCGCGGCGCGATGGTTCGGCTGCCCCCTGCTCGGTGGTTCAGTTGATTGAGCGTGCTGCCGGGAGATATTGGCGAGTTCATCGCGAGCCAGCACTTGACCGGCCGCGCGAAACCCGACATTCCGGACGCCCAATGGCGTCAGTCGCCCGCGGGAGGGCCGATTCCAAGGACTTCGCCGCCGACTGGTACCCGGAGCCTACGTGCGACGCTCTGATTTCTTCCAAGAGCGGAACTGGAGTGCATCAGCCGCCGGTTCGGATCCTGAACAAGCTCTCAGGATCATCGCTTAATGGAACTTTTTCGGGCAGATAGCCGTCCATTCGCTTGCGTCGCCGTTCGCCCTTTGCTAGTGAGGCGCTCCCCTTTGCGAAGCTCGTTCGGTCTAACCGAGTCGGGTTTCGCCAGCCGCCCCAAGCGGCTCGCGGTGCGGCCTTCTCAGCGGGCCGCGAACGTGTCGAACCGCGGCCACTCGGAGGTGGTTGTTCAGAGCAGTCGGGTTTTCCGGCTGTTCGCGGGGTCGACGGGTCTCACGAGGAAACTGTCGTTATGATTAGCAACGCCAAAGCCAATTTTCAGAGGATTAGTCCGCGTAAAGCGCGGATGATCGTCAATCTGATCCGCGGGCGGGACGCCTCCGACGCGCTGCAGCTTCTCGATTTCACGTTCAAGGCCGGTGCGCCGTTCGTGAAGAAGCTCATTGCCAGCGCCGTCGCGAACGCGAAGCTCAAGCGTCCCGATGTCGATACCGATGCGCTGTTCATCAGCAAGGCTTCGGTCGACAAGGCGGGTAACCAGAATCTTCGCCGTTGGCGTCCACGCGCTCAAGGGCGTGCGACTCGTATCGCCAAGGGCGTCAGCCACATCCACATCGAACTGGACCAGCGCTGAGCTGCGCCTCCCGCGCTCCTACTCGCAGCACTGGTGAAATAACTAATGGGACAAAAAACTCATCCGTATGGCTTTCGCCTCGGCGTCATCAAGACGTGGACCAGTAAATGGTACGAGGACAAGCACTACACGACGTGGCTCCACGAAGACATCCGCATCAAGCGGGCGGTCAAGGAGTACCTGTACAACGCCAACGTGGCGAGCGTCGAAGTAGAGCGCGCCGCCAACAAGGCGAAGGTCATCGTCTACACCGCGCGTCCCGGCATGGTGATTGGCAAGGGTGGCAAGGGTATCGAGATCCTCAAGATCGGTAACCTCGACACCGCCGCCAAGGGCGAGACCAAGTTCGCCGGCGTCCAATCGTTCACCCAGAACGAAGTCTTCATCGACGTGCAAGAGGTCCGCAAGGCGGAGACCAACGCGCAGCTCGTGGCCGAGAACATCGCGACGCAGCTCGAGCGCCGCATTGCCTTCCGCCGCGCGATGAAGAAATCGCTGCAAACGGCGATGAAGTTCGGCGCCAAGGGCGTGCGCATTCGCTGCGCTGGCCGCCTGGCAGGCGCCGAGATGGGTCGCGTCGAGACCTACCGCGAAGGTCGCGTTCCACTACACACGCTCCGCGCCGACGTCGACTTCGGCCTGGCCGAAGCGCGCACGACTTACGGCACGATCGGCGTCAAGGTTTGGATTTTCAAGGGCGAAGTGCTTCAGCGCAAAGCGCGTCGCATCCCGGAGTGATGAGCGATGCTTCAACCTAAGCGCACCAAATTCAGGAAGCAGCAGAAGGGCAAGAACCGAGGCATCGCGTGGCGAGGCTCGGACGTGTCCTTCGGTGATTTCGGTCTGCAAGCGACCGAATCCAGCTTCGTCACCTCGCGTCAGATCGAGGCCTGCCGTATGGCGATTCAGCGCCACGTCAAGCGCGCTGGCAAACTCTGGATCCGGGTCTTCCCGGACAAGCCCGTCACCAAGAAGCCGCTCGAAGTCCGCATGGGTAGCGGTAAGGGCGCCGTCGAGGGTTGGGTCGCCGTGGTCAAGCCCGGCAAGGTGATGTTCGAGCTCGCGGGGATCCCCGAAGCCGACGCCCGTGAAGCCTTCCGGCTCGCTGGCACCAAGCTGCCGGTCGCGGTCCGCATGTTGGCCCGAGGTGATTTGTGATGAAAGCCAAAGACCTCCGTGAGCGCTCGACCGAAGATCTGGCCGAGCTCAAGACATCGATCGAGAAGGACCTCTTCTCGCATCGCATGAAGAATGCAACCGATCAGCTCGGTGATACGAGCCTGCTCGGCAAGGCGCGCAAAGACATTGCGCGCGTCGAACTGATTTTGCACGAGCGCGCTGTCTCGTCCCAGAGCGCCGCCGCCTCGAGCAAAGGAGCCAAGTCGTGAACGCCCCCGCAGAGTCCGGGAATCCGGTCTACCGCCGCAAGCTCATCGGTCGCATCCGCAGCGACAAGATGGACAAGACCGTGATCGTCGAAGTCGTCCGCTTCAAGCGTGAAGGCATCTACAAGAAGTACGTTCGTGTTCGTAAGCGCTACAAGGCGCACGACGAGAAGAACGAATTCAAGACTGGTGACCGCGTGGAGATCATCGAGAGCCGCCCGCTTTCGCGCGAGAAGCGCTGGGCAGTGGCTCGCTTGGTCGATCGTCCGGCAGAGGGCCTCGTCACATGATCCAGACCGAAAGCTACCTGGACATCGCCGACAACTCCGGCGCCAAGCGCGTCCAGTGCATCAAAGTCATCGGCGGTTCGCGCCGTCGCTACGCGGGTCTCGGCGACGTGATCGTCGTCGCCATCCAAGAAGCACTGCCCGGCAGCAAGGTGAAGAAGGGTGACACGGCTCGCGCCGTCATCGTTCGCACCCGCCGTGAGTACCGTCGCCAAGACGGCAGCTACATCAAGTTCGACGACAACAGCGCCGTCTTGATCAACGCCCAGCAGGAGCCGGTCGGCACCCGCATCTTTGGCCCGGTCGCTCGTGAGCTGCGCTCCAAGAAGTTCATGAAGATCATCTCGCTCGCCCCGGAGGTGCTGTGATGCAGCGCCTGACAGTCGGCGATCAGGTGGTCGTCATCCGCGGTAACGACAAGGGCAAGCGAGGCATAGTCTCGAAGCTCACGGCGGACCGCGTGGTCGTGGAGGGCGTCAACGTAGTGAAGCGCCACCTCAAGCAAACGCCGCAACGCCCGGGCGGAATCCTCGACGTCGAGGCTCCGATCGCGAAGAGCAACGTGATGCTCGTGGACCCGACCACCAACAAGCCCACTCGAGTCTCGATCAAGATCGAGAACGACAAGAAAATCCGCGTCGCCAAGAGCGGTACCGCCATTCCGGCGACAAGGGAGAAGTGACGATGGCCGACACAGCAGCGCCTCGCCTTCACGCGAAATACAAAGCCGACTCCGTGCCGGCTTTGATGAAGAAGTTCGGCTACACGAACCCCATGCAGGTGCCGCGCCTGAAGACGATCGTCGTCAACATGGGCGTCGGTGAAGCCGTTGCCAACCCCAAGCTGATCGACTCCGCAGTGGTGGAGATGACGGCCATCACCGGCCAGAAGCCGGTGGTCACGAAGGCGAAGAAGGCGATCGCGACCTTCAAGCTCCGTGAAGGGATGCCGATCGGCGTGAAAGTCACGCTGCGCCGCGAGAAGATGTGGGAGTTCCTGGACCGCCTCGTGACGCTCGGCTTGCCGCGCGTGCGCGACTTCCGCGGTACCAATCCCCGCGGCTTCGACGGCTCGGGCAACTACACGCTCGGCCTCAAAGAGCAGATCATCTTCCCGGAAATCGAGTTCGACAAGGTCGACAAGATCAAGGGCATGAACATCACTTTCGTTACAACCGCCGAAACCGACGAAGAAGCTCGAGAGCTGCTCGGAAGTCTCGGTATGCCGTTCAGGAGCTGATATGGCACGCGCATCTCAATGGGCGAAGGCCAATAAGCCGCCCAAGTTCTCGACCCGTGCAGTGAACCGCTGCCGCGTTTGCGGCCGTATCCGTGGTGTTTATCGGGATTTCGCCTTGTGCCGCATTTGCACGCGGCTGCTAGCACTCAAGGGCGAACTGCCCGGAGTCACGAAAGCGAGCTGGTGATCCCATGATGACCGATCCCGTCGCGGACTTGTTGTCGCGCATCCGCAATGCCTCCATGGCGCGCCACGAGCTGACTCGCGTCCCCGCGAACAAGCTCAAGAAGAACATCGCCCTGCTGCTCAAGGCCGAAGGCTACGTGGCCGACGTCCGCCAAGAGGAGTGGGGTCCGAAGAAGCACCAGACGCTGACCATCGTCCTGAAATACGGCGAAGATCGCACGTCTGCCTTCCAAGGCATCCGCCGCGTGTCGCGGCCCGGTCGCCGCGTGTACGTGCGCCACGATCAGATCCCGCGCGTCCTCAGCGGCCTCGGTATCTCGATCATCAGCACCTCCACCGGTCTGATGTCCGACAAAGAAGCCCGTCGCCGCAAGGTCGGTGGCGAGCTCCTGTGTGAGGTTTGGTGATGGCCGAAGCTCAAGCTACCCCGGTGGTGTTCAAGAAGTCGCGCGTCGGCAAGCGTGCCGTGCTCGTGCCCAAGGGCGTCACGGTCAATCAGTCGGGCCAAAAGCTCGACATTCAGGGACCGAAGGGCAAGCTCACTCTGGATCTGCCGGCACAGGTCGCCGTCCGCAAAGACGGCGATTCCTGGCTGGTGGAGAGCAGCGCCGAGGGCCGCGACGCGGCACGCCTGCAGGGTCTCAGCCGCGCTCTCTTGGCCAGCATGGTCAAGGGCGCAGCCGAAGGTTACGAGCGCTCGCTCGAGCTGGTCGGCACCGGCTACCGCGCTGAAGTGAAGGGCAAGATCGTCACCTTGTCGCTCGGCTTCTCGCACCCCACCTCAATCGAGCTACCCGCTTCGATCACGGGCAATGTCCCGCCGGATTCGAAGGGCACCATGCTCGTGCTGAACTCGGCCGACAAAGCCGCGCTCGGTCAAATGGCGGCGACCATTCGAGGGCTTCGCCCCCCCGAGCCGTACGGCGGCAAGGGTGTTCGTTACCGCGGTGAAAACATCCGCCGCAAAGCGGGTAAAGCCGCCAAGGGCAAGGCTAAGTAAGCATGGCAACTCAACTCACTGGCCGACAGCGCCGCCGCTTTCGCATCCGCAAGAAGATCTCCGGCAGCACCGAGCGTCCGCGCCTCAGCGTGTACCGCACGGCGACTCACATCTATGCGCAGGTCGTCGTGGACTCGGACGGCACCACCGTCGCTCACGCTTCGACGCTTTCTCGCGATCTCAAGACCACGCTTGGCGAAGACACCAAGACCGACGCCGCCAAGAAGGTGGGCGCTCTGATCGCCAAGATTTGTCTCGAGAAGAAAATCGACAAGGTCGTCTTCGACCGCAACGGATACCTGTATCACGGCCGCGTGAAGGCTCTTGCAGAAGCCGCGCGCGAAGCCGGGCTCAAGTTCTGAGCCGAGGAATCATTCATGGCGTTCGATAACAACATTGACGACGAGAAGCTCAAAGAGCGAGTCATCCACATCAATCGCGTTGCGAAGGTGGTCAAGGGCGGTCGTCGCTTCAGCTTCTCCGCACTCGTAGTCGTGGGCGACGAAGCCGGTCACGTAGGTGTCGGCCTCGGTAAGGCCAACGAGGTCCCGGAAGCGATCCGGAAGGGCAACGATCAGGCTCGTAAGAACCTGTTCAAGGTCCCGATGATCGGCGCGACCGTTCCGCACGACGTCACCGGTCACTTCGGTGCCGGCAAGGTCTTGCTCCGTCCGGCTTCGCCCGGTACCGGCGTCATCGCCGGCGGCGCGGTGCGCGCGGTGGTCGAGTCCGCGGGCATTCAGGACATCCTGAGCAAATGCCTCGGTTCCACCAACAAGCACAACGTCGTGCACGCGACGATCGCAGCCTTGCAAGGCCTGCGTGGTCCCGAAGTGGTCGCCAAGGCTCGCGGTAAAGAGCTGGACGAGATCGCCAGCGACTACCCGGTATCAGCGGTGTCCGTGCAAGCAGGCGGCGGTTCGTCGATCGTCTCCGGTAACGGCGGAGGACCCAACCCGTGAGTAAGCTCGAAGTCGTTCAAACAGGTAGCGTGATCGGCCGCCCGCACACCACCCGTCGTATCGTCGACGGCTTGGGGCTGCGCGGCCTCGGTTCCAAGGTCGTGGTGGAGAACACCCCGTCCTTCCGTGGCATGATCAAGAAGGTGCTACACCTCGTCACGGTTGTGGAGCAGAAGCCATGAGCAGCGAAATTCTTTCTCACCTTGCCTACCCGGCGGGTGCCCGTCACCTCGAGAAGCGCTTCGGGCGCGGTGTCGGCTCGGGTCTCGGTAAGACCTGTGGTCGCGGTCAAAAAGGCCAGAAGGCCCGCAAGGGCGGCAACATCGGCAAGCTCCACTTCCAAGGTGGTCAGACTCCGATCCAGCGCCGCTTGCCCAAGCGTGGTTTTCGCGTGCCGTTCCCCGTAACGGTCGTGGGCGTCAACCTCGGCGATTTACAAGAGTTCGCCGCGGGTACCGAGGTCAACGAGCTCGTGCTGCGCGAGGCTCGCCTCGTTCAGGGCCGCCGCGTTCAGATCAAGGTGCTCGGCGATGGTGAGTTCACGAAGAAGCTCACCGTCCACGCACACAGCTTCAGCAAGTCCGCGCTCGAGAAGATCGAAGCCGCGGGCGGCAAAGCCGTGGTCGTGCCGGTCGTGAAGCAAAAAGACGCGCAAAACGCGACGGCGGGCTGAGCTTCGTTCTAGAGCTCTGCCATGGCAGCTTTTTCAGGTTTCTCGAACATCGGTAAGGTGCCGGAGCTCCGGCGCCGGATCGCGTTCACGCTGATCGTGCTGGCGATCTACCGCCTGGGCGTGTTCGTCACGATCCCGGGCGTCGATCGTTCGGTGATGCAGAACATCGTGAAGGGCCAGGGCGGCTTGCTCGGCTTGTTCAACTTGTTCTCCGGTGGCGCGCTCGCCAATCTGTCGATCTTGGCGCTCGGCATCATGCCGTACGTCTCGGCGAGCATCATCATGCAGCTCGCCGGCCTGATCAGTAAGCAGGTCGAAGAGCTCAAGAAAGAGGGCGAAGCGGGTCGTCGCAAGCTCGAGCAATACACGCGCTACGGCGCGATTGCGCTCAGCATCTTGCAGTCGGCTGGCGTCGCGCTCTCGCTCGAGCACATGAACAACTCCGACATCGGCGGTGGCCGCTTCGGAGACGTCGTGATCGACGCCGGCTGGGGCTTTCGGCTGATGACGGTGATTACGCTCACCACCGGCTCGGGCCTGCTCATGTGGCTGGGCGAGCAGGCGACGGAGCGAGGCATCGGCAACGGCGCGTCGATGATCATTCTGGCCAGCATCGTGAGCGGCATCCCGTCGTCGATTCGCAACTACTACGCGAGTCACACGGGCGATCTGCAGCCGCTGACGATCGCGGTGCTCTTGGCGGTGCTCTTGGCGAGCATCGCCATGGTCGTGTTCTTCGAACGCGCCCAGCGCGAGATCCCGATTCAGTATTCGCGCCGCCAAGTCGGCCGCCGCGTGTACGGCGGGCAGACCGCGCACCTGCCGCTGAAGGTGAACATGGCGAGCATGATCCCGCCGATCTTCGCCTCCAGCTTGTTGATGTTCCCGGCCACGCTGGCGAGCTTCAACATCCCGGGCATGAACACGTTCAGCGCACTGCTCAACCGCGGTGACTGGCTGTTTCATACGCTGTTCGCCGCGCTCTCGATCTTCTTCTCCTTCTTCTACACGGCGGTCACGTTCCAACCGATCGACGTCGCGGACAACCTGAAGAAGCAGCAAGCGAACATCCCCGGTATTCGTCCCGGTAAGCAAACGGCTGAGTACATCGATCGCGTCTTGACCCGCCTGACGGTGGGCGGCGCGGTGTACGTGGCGACCATCTGCGTCGTACCCGCAGTGATCGCCAGCTCGTTCAACATCCCGTTTCAGTTCGGCGGCACGAGCTTGATCATCGTCGTCGGCGTCGCGCTCGAGACCGTGAACCAGATCGAAGCGCACCTGATCACCCGCAGCTACGAGGGCCTGACCGGTCCGCGCGTCACTCGTCTCAGCGGCCGGAGGCCTGCGTGACACGCATCGGGACACCCAAAGGGGTAAGGCTGATCCTCCTCGGCGCTCCTGCCAGCGGCAAGGGCACGCAGGCAGCCGTCCTCACCGAGAAGTTCGGCGTGCCGAAAATCTCGACCGGGGACATGCTCCGAGCGGCAATCGAGGCGGGCAGCGAGCTCGGCAAGCAGGCGGCCGGCCTGATGAACGAGGGTAAGCTGGTCCCGGATTCCGTGGTGATTGGCCTGGTGAAGCAGCGCGTCTCCCAGCCGGACGCCAAAAACGGCTTTATTCTCGATGGTTTCCCGCGCACCGTGCCGCAGGCCGATGCGCTCGATGCGCTGCTCACAGGGCTCGGGACCCCATTAGACAAAGTGGTCCAAATCGATGTTTCTAGAGACCTTTTGGAGGAGCGAGCCACGCTGCGCCGCACCGACAAACGGACTGGACACATCTACCACTTAAAGTATAGTCCCCCGCCCTTGGACGCTGAGCTCGATCATCGGGCCGACGACCAACCGGAAACTGTCAAAAAGCGCCTCGATCAATACGACGCGATGACCGCGGCGCTCTTGCCGCACTACGAAAAACTCGGGCTGCTTCGCCGAGTTGATGGGGTCGGATCTCCGAGCGAGATCACCAGCCGCATTCTCGCAGCGCTCGAACACTGAAATTAAAGGAGGCGACGAACGAAGGACGATTCGACTGGAACAGGTGTCATCGACGAGGTTTTACCGAACGCATTGTTTCGGGTAACTCTCGAAGATGGTCGCACCGTTCGTGCGGGCATTGCCCCCGGTCTTCGTCACGCGGTCGTACGGCTCATCAGCGGCTCTCAGGTCGTCGTCAAGCTCTCGAAGCTCGACCCCGGCCGAGGCCAAATCATCAAGAAGCTAAGCTAGAAGTAACTAGATTCGACTGAAGGCAGGACATCATGAAGGTGCGACCGAGTGTGAAGAAGATCTGCGACAAGTGCAAAGTCGTGAAGCGCCGCGGAGTCCTGCGCGTAATTTGCAATAACCCACGCCACAAGCAGCGTCAGGGCTGAGAAGGAAGAGTCATGGCGCGCATTGCTGGTATCGATCTCCCCCGCCGTAAGGCCATCGTCTACGCCCTCCCGTACATCTACGGGATCGGTGACGCGACCGCTCGCAAGCTGTGCAAGCTGGCGAAGGTGCCGGAAGACCGCAAGGTCGACGAGCTTTCCGAAGCGGACGTGAAGAACATTCGCGACGCGATCGACGGCACGATCAAGGTCGAAGGTGACGCGCGCCGTGAGGTGCAGCAGAACATCAAGCGTCTAATGGACCTCGGTTCGTACCGCGGCCTCCGTCACCGCAAAGGTTTGCCCGTCAATGGGCAACGCACCCGGACCAACGCACGCACCCGCAAGGGTCCGCGCAAGAGCTTGGCGCGTCGCTCCTAAGCGGCTCGGCACCTTTAAGGCAAACTCATGGCAGCTCCCAAAGCCCGTGTTCAGAAAAAAGTAGTCAAGAAGAACGTCTTCGCTGGCATCGTTCATATCCAGTCGACGTTCAACAACACGATCGTGACGATCACGGACGTGAATGGTGCGGCGATCTCTTGGGCAAGCGCGGGTTCGCGTGGCTTCAAGGGCTCGCGCAAGAGCACGCCGTTCGCGGCGCAGCTCGCGGCCGAAGAAGCCGGTCGTCGTGCGATGGAGCACGGCGTGCGCTCGGTCGCCGTGTTCGTGAAGGGTCCAGGAGCTGGTCGCGAGAGCGCGCTCCGCGCTTTGCAGCAAGTGGGCTTCAAAGTGACTTTGATTCGTGACGTTACGCCGATCCCGCACAACGGTTGTCGGCCCCCCAAGCGTCGTCGCGTGTGACGGAGAGAATATGGCGCGTTATTTAGGTGCTGTTTGCAAGTTGTGCCGTCGCGAAGGCGGAAAACTCTATTTGAAGGGCGAGCGCTGCTTCACTGAAAAGTGTGCGGTGACCCGTCGTCCTTACCCGCCAGGCCAGCACGGCCAGGCTCGCATCAAGCTGAGCGAGTACGGCCTTCGGCTTCGCGAGAAGCAGAAGATGCGTCGCGTTTACGGCCTGCTCGAGAAGCAATTCGCCGGGTACTACGTACAAGCGACCCACCTCAAGGGCCGCACCGGTGAAGAGATGCTCGGCTTGATCGAACGCCGCTTGGACAACGTGGTCTTGCGTATCGGGTTCGCTTCGAGCCGCGCCCAGGGTCGTCAGCTCGTTCGCCACAATCACGTGCTCGTGAACGGCAAGCGCGTCAACATCCCGAGCTTCCGCGTCAAGCCGAACGACAAGATCGAGATCGGCGAGACCAGCCGCAAGATCGGCTACATCGCGGCCGCGCTCACCGCTGCCGAAGGCCGTCAGCGTCCGAGCTGGATCGAAGTCGAAAAGGGCGCCTTCTCGGGCACCTTCAAGTCGATGCCGGTTCGCGACGAGCTCAACGAGCCGTCGGTTCGTGAGCAGTACGTCGTCGAATATTACTCTCGCTGAAGCGTCGCGGTCTGAGCGCCTCGCTCGGACCGCTAGTATTTCCCGGATTCTAGCGAAGGCACCAAAGCCTTCGCGAACGCGGGCAGACCGCGGACCTGACAGTGGGCGTTGGAGCCTCTGCTGGTCGTGACGGTCGCGCGAAACCCCAAAAAAAGGAGCAGCTCGAAATGGTTACACAAATGATGAGCCGGAACTGGCGTGACTTGATCCGCCCGAAGGCGATCACGCTCGATCCCGAGTCCAATTCGGAGTCCTACGGCAAGTTCACCTGCGAGCCGCTCGAACGGGGTTTCGGTATCACGATCGGCAACTCGCTGCGTCGCGTGCTGCTCGCGTCGCTCCAGGGCGCCGCGATCACGGCCGTTCGGCTCGAGACCGCCCTGCACGAGTTCACGACCATCCCGGACGTCGTCGAAGACGTCACGGACATCATCCTCAATCTCAAAGAGGTGGTGTTCAAGGTGGATTCTCCGAAGACGTTCACCGTCCGCCTCGAGAAGGAGGGCCCCGGCCCGATCCTCGCCGGTGACATCAAGACGGTCGACGGCTTGACGGTCTTGAATCCCAATCACCAGATCGCGACCCTCGACAAGAAGGGCCCGTTCTCGGTCGAACTCACCGTCGCTTGCGGCCGCGGCTACGTCTCGGCCGAGCGCAACAAGAGCCCGACCATGCCGCTCGGCACGATCCCGATCGATGCCCTGTTCAGCCCGATCCGCAAGGTGAACTACACCGTGCAGAACGCGCGCGTCGGCCAGGTCACCGATTACGACAAGCTGGTGCTGGAGGTCTGGACCAACGGCGCCGTGCGTCCGGTGGATGCCGTGGCCTTCGCAGCCAAGATCCTGAAAGAGCAGCTCTCGATCTGGATCAACTTCGAGGAATCGGAAGAGACCTCCTACCAGGTGACCGGCAGCGACGAAGAGCCGCTGAACGAAAACCTGTTCCGCTCGGTGGATGAGCTCGAGCTGTCGGTTCGCTCCGCGAACTGCCTGCAGAACGCCAACATCACCTTGATCGGCGAGCTCGTGCAGAAGACCGAGCAAGACATGCTCAAGACCAAGAACTTCGGTCGCAAGTCGCTGAAGGAGATCAAAGAGATCCTCTCCACGATGGGCCTCGGCCTCGGCATGAAGTTCGACAACTGGCCCGCCATGGTCGACCGCTGGAAGCAGCAACAGTCGGCCTCGTGATTTTGAGAAAGTAGTTCCTATGAGGCACGGCAAAGCTGGTCGTCAATTCGGCCGAAATACGAGTCACCGTCGCGCGATGTTCCGCGCGTTGACTGCAAACTTGGTGGCGCACGAGCGCATCGAAACCACCGACGCCAAGGCCAAGGAGCTGCGGCGCGTCGCTGAGCGCCTGATCACCAAGGCAATTCGCCTGGGTGCGGTCGCCTACACGCCCCACGCCGAGCTGAGCATCGCTGATCGCGCGCGCCGTCAAGCCGCGCAGCAGCAGGTGGGCGGCTTCCTGCGTCGCTTCCAGGTGACGCAGCAAGGCACCGAGAGCACCAAGATCGACTTGATCGAGAAGGTGTTCGTCGACCTGGCGAAGCGCTTCGCCACTCGTCCGGGCGGTTACACGCGCATCATCAAGCTCGGTCGTCGCCGCGGTGACAACGCGCCGATGAGCATGATTGAGTTCGTCGATAAGGGCGAGCCGCGCGCTGCCGCTGAGCCGAAATCGGACGCCGAAAAGGCCCCGAAGGCGAAAGCCGCCAAGGCCGAGGCCGGCGAAAAGGCTGCGAAGCCGAAGAAGGCCGCCAAAGCCGCAGCCGCTGGTTGATTCCTCGGTCGGGGGATCGCAAAGCGCGTTGAACGAGTGAGGCGCTAGCCGCCTCACTCGTTCAAGCCTCCTTAGTCGAAGACGCATCAGAGCCCGCCTCGCCCTCCAGCGACGCGGGCTTTTCTGCGTTCTGCGTCTCAGTCTCAGTCTTACTGTCCGCGCTGTCCGCGCTCGTGCTCGAGGCTTCCGTGGCCTGCTTCTTCTCTCGCTCCTCAGCTCCCCGCCCGCGGAGCAGCACGACCGCAATGCCACCGAGGGCGACCAGCCCGATCGCGCCCGCGCCGTAGTAGCGCGACGAATCGTCCGCTTTGATCTCTCCGCGCTCGAAGCGGGAAAGGCCTTCGCGCGCGCGTGAGTTCTTCGGATCGGCTTCCAGCGCCCGCGCCAGCAGCGTGCGATCGGCGATGCCGGCGTCGGCCAGCGCTTCGGCTTCCAGCGTGAGTCGCAGGCTGGTTGCGGTCTTCTCTGACTCACTGCCCTTGCCGAGCCTCTCGACGCGCCGGAGCGCGGCGAGCGCACTTTTCGGGTCCTTCTGCAGGTTTTTCTGCGCGTAGTCGAGGTACGCGCTCGCGAGCTCGCTCTGCTTGGGATAGTCCGGGTTGCGCGTCAGCACCTGGTCGAAGGCTCGGCGCATGCCTTCCAGATCGC
>Ga0247760_1001855_pt1 | contig 17923 bp, 15 predicted proteins | sample UWRJL171409R4_FD_179936 | JGI IMG/M metagenome (GOLD analysis project Ga0247760, IMG submission 179936) | Plant litter microbial communities from Arlington Agricultural Research Station in Wisconsin, United States - UWRJ-L171-409R-4 | ecosystem: Environmental > Terrestrial > Plant litter >... | reverse complement strand
GTGTGTGTGGTGATCTCGGGTGATGAATATCGGAATTTCTAGAACTTGGCCCAACAGGAAATATCTGTGTCTGCCTTAAATATGAAATCCCAGCTAGATAACAGTAGACACAACTCGGACTAGCAGATCAAGTGCATGGATAGTAAGGGAAGAACTTCTTTGTTCTTGGGAACAATTCATTGTCATGTCTAGTGGCGGTCGGAAAGGAGAACAATGCAATTAGCGTGCTTTGTTAACAACCCGCGGAAACTCGAATAATCCGTACATTGTCCAAATGAGCTGGTCCAATTAGAATATAGTTTTTCCTGTTGAGGTACTTCAATTATGTCTTGTACTGTCACATTATACCAGGTATCCAACAGAGACGTCACACAAGTCTTGGTCCGCTCCCACCGTCACACCAGCCCTATCCTGACCTACTACCCGACTTGTCTCTCTTATTTTGGCCCCGATTTGACTCCTCCCGTTGCTTCTTACCGTCGGACTTGGCAAGCCCAAGGGCCTTTGTGTGAAAGCTTGCCGATGTGGTACATGTGGTTCTCACCCCGTCAGCCCCGCTGCTAATCGGTTCGCTGCATCCATGTCGCCGAGGAGAGCCCAGCACTTGTCCGTCAAACAATATTACGCCATCACCCCAGGAGAACTCGTAAGCCCAGGGCGAAGGGGATGGAAGTTGACTTTTTGTCGTGGGTGAGCTTGGGTTCTGATTCTGATTCTGGTTGGCACTTGGGGAAGGGTCCGGTCTGTCGTCTGCTGGTGTTCCATTATTGTTGTTGGTTGTCATGTTTCCGGCTGATTTTGTGTCCGCTGAGTCCCCGACGAGTGGAGGATTGCATCTAGTCTCTTTCCGAACGGGATCCATCGTGAGAGTAAGATTTGAGAAACTGAGATTTGACCGACAAAAAGAAAAAACTGAAATCTGATCTGGCAGATGCGCAGAGAATTAAACCATTGCTCATGGTGTCTGGCCCGCTAGTTTTTATACTACACTTTTCCGCACCATCGTCATCCCTCCAGTCTGCTCCCTTTCCACTTTTTCCGTCGCCATGTCTTATGATCAACAATTGAACACTTTGAATCTCGAATAGAGTGCCGGCCCATCGTGTGCAAAAACCCCTGCCCGGCACTCAGCGCAGGACAGCGCCTCCATTTGATCTCCCCCGCGAATTCGGCGGCCGCTGTAACCTGGGGCTGCTGGATGGGACGACAGCTGGGTGGCGCAATCCTTCGGCTTTTGACCATGAATCGATCGGAGCATGGGAAATTTGTCACCGCCCCGGGCGAATTGATTTTGTTGAGACGCGCCCGCGCTCGCGCTCTGACGGTTGGTCTTTTGTTGCACACACACATACCACCACCGCACACACCTGTCCGACTTCAAATTGGAGTGCGAAGTAGGACGCACTACTTGACGTCGTGCTCACACACGGGCTTGACTCGTTTCGGTCTAGGGTATCCCAGCCTGCTGTGGCAGTTGCTTAAAACGGCATGGCCCTTGTTCTAGAAGGACGCGAAACCTGCAAAACCCTTGCTTGCAACTGCCAGTTTCAGCTGGTTTTGTTCTTCTGAAAAGCTGGGGGTAGGATGCATCGGGTCCTTTGCAAAAGTCGGCCCAAATTACGATGCCTGTGCGCCATGGGTGCCTGGGTGGGTTTGCAAAAACCCCCCCCCTGCGGCCCTGCCCGACTTGTTCATGCAAGAAAACTTGCGAAAGCGGAAAGGTGGGTGTCACATTTCAGGCATGGTTACGGCATGGAAATCGAACTCGGCCAGTCGCGTCAGCCAAGGGCCGACAATCCAATCTGCAAATCTGCGCCATTGTGCCCTTCCTTCGAACCGCTCGTCCAGTCTCTTTCTTCTTTTTCTTCTAGAATGTGCAAAAACACTGATGCGTGACCCAACCAGACGCAAACACACGTGATGATATTTTTACTCACTTTCGCGTCAAAATGGGACGGCCATGCACGGCGGGCGAGATCTGGCAGCGGCCATCAATGTGTCATGCGCTGATCCGCATGTATCTGTACACGACCCTGCCCATTGAGGATATCAGCAAGCTTTCCACTATTGTCGGCCAACACCGCATCGGCAGTCACGTCGCGTCGGGGAAACGATCAACGGCCGCCCAGCTCAAAGCCCTCCTCGCCGAAAAAGACACCAGATTGGACCCGCTAAAACTCAGACCTGGAACCGATGACGATGCTCGAGAGCGCGCCAATTGCTGGCGGTCCGAAAAGCGATATCGCAAAGAGAAAGCGTCAAGACGACATCAACAGCAGCAGGAGCAGCAGCAGCAGCAACAGTGTATGGAACAGGAGACGACCACCTCGGCCGACGGAAATCATGTGCGCTTGTCATGGGTGCAGCGTGCTCTACCACACCTTTCTGAACAAGAATGTTCGGAAATTCGCAGTTTATTGAGTTGGCGCTCCAGTCAGTGCTCGACCATTTCTAGATCATCCTCGACGCGCAGTCACCACCAGATTTCCCACAACATGAACATGAACCTCAACCACGACATGGACCACAGCTTGACGCCACTGGATGAGTCGCTGTCGCAACAAGAAGTCGATTGGCCAGAAATCGCTCCCTGGACAGATTTTTCGGCTCGCGTTGATGGAACTTCCTGGGCTGACCTTCCACCATCGTCGTCATCCATGTCGGACGCTGGGCCATGGGTTCCTCCAACCACGGCACATGCCTGTGTTCTCGTCAACATTTGCAAGCGTCATTCATTATCGGCGGGATCACAAACGCCGCCGCCGACTACGCCATGCATTCTCTTCAACATATGCTGCCGTCATCGACGTGATTGTCTTCACCAGAAAGTGGAGGCTACCATCAGAGGGCAGTATCCCAACCCGCTCACCAACGAGGACTTGTCACTTGAAGGCGGACGCGACATGTTTGGCGAGACCATACGGCATATCGCAGCCCGGTGGGCGCCCGTTGACGTGTTCTGGCTGTTGCATGACAAGGCCGACCCCAAAGCCCTGAATGTGAAGAACGTAGCTGGCAACACCTTTCTGCACATTCTCGGGCCTCTCTTCATCGAGACACAGCACAAGTTTCTCCTGGATATCCTCATTGACTCTTGTCAAAAGGGGTTCGATGTTCATGCCCGCAACCTTGCCGGGGAAAATCTACTCTCTTGTTTGCTTCCGACCACATCGTCCTCGAGGCTAGACGGCACGCGACTTCGCGGTCTGACGAACGGACTTCAATACCTTCTCCTCTACACGCCCTCTTCTATCCTTCTTCCGATGTTACTATCCCAGTCACCCTCGCGACAACCGCAAACGGTAGCACGGTACATGGAACATCTCTTGTCTTTTCACGCTCGAAGAATGGGTGGCGGTGGTGGTATGGGTGGGAACTTGAACCAGATTCAGAGCCACGCGCTTTCCGTATCGCGCCTCTTTGGCGATAAAGTTCAAGCTGCCTCTACCTCGATCCCGACGACGTCATTGCCTTCTCTTCCTAGTGACAATTCTTTACATCAGCATTTGCATTATCTGTCCATTACGCCGTGGGATATTCATCTTGCGTCAGGCACCCACAATACCAACAACAATCTCGTCAGCGTTTTTGAGTGTCTTCTGGTCAAAGACCGGGCCGACCCCAACGAATACTCCACCTACGGCACCCTCGCCATGCACTGCGCCGCTGCCGTAGTAGCACACATTGGCCACGGCTATCTTTCTGAAAAAGACGGAGTTTCCCTGCTCCAACTCTTGCATGCCTATGGGGCTGATTTCCGCCTCGTTACGGGGAATGGGGAGACCCCGCTGCACATGGCCATCCGTCTTGGTCTAGCCGATACGGTGGCCATGTTAATTAGGTTGGGAGCAGATCTCATGGCTTTTGATACGAAGGGGAAGAGTGCGCTTTGTTATCCGCTTGTGCAAAAGGCGTTGTTGAAAGGACGAGTCGAGGGAGGAGGGGGGAGTAGAAGGTATGCGAGTGCACATCGGATTCTGGTTAGTGTCGTGGACGCGGCGGTAAGGTTGGGTTTGCCGAGGCCGCATAATTTTTTGAGAGGGCAGGGGCAGGACAGGGGGGCTGGGGTTCAAGTTTACAAGTGATATATGAATGTCAATAGTTTAATAAGCACAAGATGATGATACCAAATACACCTAGTTCTAACGATCAGATCTGGCTTCACGAAAGATTATTCGGGGTCAAGGGCGTCCTGGATGATACCACGGGAGTCAAGTTGCGCCGATCAGTAACTCTCCTCTGGGAACAGGAGGAAATTTGTCCGCTTCCACTCATATCCGGCTTAACCCCGTTCCTCACCCAGCCGTGTCGACTAGACCTTGGAAGATGCATGCTGAAAGATGCGAAAAAAATGTCCGATTTCTTGCTTCAGATGTCTCCATTCTGCAAGCTAAACTAGCACATCTCCCCAACGGGCAGCCTTACCGAGACCCAACGCGGGAGGTTTCCGTTGTGGACAGATGTGGCACCGATGGCGGAATCCGGGGTGCAGTGCAGGTGCAGGGTGCTTACTCACATTACATAACATTACATTTATGCTATAGCGAGATCGAGTTGTGCGCCTCAGGGTACCCCAGCCGTCTGCTGAACAAGAAAAGAACTGCGCGCTTAGTTTGTCGGACTTGCAGTCTAGGTGCCCAGGAAGGTAGGTAGGTAGGTAGGTAGGTAGGTAGGTAGGTAGGATGCCTGCAGTGCAAGATATAGGACTTGGCTAGTCCAGAGGTAGGTAGGTAGGTAGGAAGCATTTTCTCGCAGGGGTGTAAAGGTTGTCATCATGTCGGCTGCAAACCTGCTAATAATGGGGCACCTCCCGCTCTCATGGGCACTTGATTTCACGAGTACATCTCCTTCCGTAGAACAACCCGACACGCATCCAAACCCAAAGCCAAATGAAAATGTGGGAGTCAATCATAGCTTCGTCGATAGCGGAGCGGACCGTTCTTGCCCTCGTCCTGCTTTTCGTCACAAGATTCTTAACTCGCAAAGAAACCAATGTGCCCCCCTCGATCCCCGACTTAATCCCGTATGTTTCCAACACTTGGCAGTACTTGACGCATATTGAGGGGTTGATTCGTCGAGCACGGTGAGTCGAGTTGTGATTTTGATCATCAGTATCGAGCACCGAGTTTGAAGCTAACAAGCGCTGCATGTGGCCACGGTTCTCAGTCGCTGCTTTGGCCACGGCAACATTGTGAAATTCCACCTCGGCACCAAAACCGTCTACGTCGTCAAAGGCCGCAGGAACATCCAGCGTCTGCTCGCTCACAGCCCGGACTTGGGGTCTGAAGGATTCGTGCTGCAAGTCATGAAAGGCCTCTTTACACTTACCCCCTCGGACCTATCCAAATATGTCAATGATAAATCCGGTCGACTCAAAACTCCCAACCCGGGAACCGAACTGTCTACTTCGAAACGCTACTGGGCGGAAACCCACGATCTCTACCATGATTACCTCACCCGCACACGCGACGCCAACGCCCTTTCTGAAAGATACTATTCCCTTTTTGATGAGAGACTCACCACCACCCAGCCCCTGGGTGAATACGGCACGGTACACATTCGGGAATTCATCAAACGCCATCTAACAGAATGTGCCATCATCACGCTAAACGGGAGTCGCATGATGGAAATCAACCCGGATTTCTGCGACCTGTATTGGGATTTTGACCAATATGGGATCATGCTGATCTATTCGCCTCCGCGGTGGTTAGCTCGTAAAGCCTACAGGGCGCAGGATAAGTCTTATGCGGCAGTCCGGCGGTATCTGGAGTCGGCGTGGGAGAAATTCGATTGGAACGACCAGGTGGCGGTGAACAGTGATTGGGATCCGCACTTTGGATCGCGCTTTGCGAGGAAGCTGGCGCGGTGGTTGAGGGAGGGGGGATTCGATATGCAGTCTGCGACGGGGTTTTTTTCGAGTGTCATATTTGGGTGGGCCCCTTTCCCTTTTTCTTGTCTACCCTTTTTCTTTTATCCCTTTATTTCCTATCTGTCTCTTCTCCTGCTTTGGTTACCCCAACGGCAACTCTAATAGTGTCCACCTAAGCAAGTGGCGAAAAGCTGAATAATTCTTCTTTTCCAGACTAAACGCAAACGGCGTCCCCCTCGCCACCTGGGCGTTGATGCACCTCCTCCAATCCCCGTCTCTCCTCGCCGCGGCTCGCGAAGAAGCCACATTGACGATTGAAATCCACCCGACCACTGGCGTCCGCACCATCAACCTTGCCAAGCTTCTGTCCATGCCTCTTTTGCAAGCCATTTTCGCCGAAACCCTCCGGCTCCATGTCGCTGTGACGCTATCGCGGGAAATCCACCAACCCGTCGTCTTTGAAGGCTACACGCTTCCCAGGGGGAGTTATATCCAAGCCTTCACGGGGATATCGCATGTCGAGGAAGAAACTTGGGGGATACCAGGCCATCCGGCAACCGAGTTTTGGCCTGCAAGACATTTAGTTACGACGACGACGACGACGACGACAGAGACGAGAGATGAAGATGGACAGACTTGTGAGAGGACGGAATTTTCGTTGAAGGGGAGGGGAGGGACGTATTTTCCTTTTGGTAGGTTTCCATCCCCCATTCTCAGTCTCCAGTCTCCAGTCCTTCTCTATATACCTATATACATGGATTTTGTCAACTGCAGCCAGGCTGGTTCAATGCTAACCTTTGGAAATGATACACAAAGGCGGAGGAACAGGCGCCTGTCCCGGCCGCTATTTCGCAAAACAAGAAATCCTCGTCACCATCGCCGCGATTCTCGCACGCTTCGAGATTGAATTTGTAGAGTGGACGCATTTGGATGATAATAAATCGAAATCGGATCGCGAGGCACGCAATGATGAGCATTATGGTGGGGCGACTATGCATCCGGATCGGGATGCAAAGATACGATGGCGCCGGCTTTGGTAGTTATCTCTCTCTACCTACCTACCTACCTACCTACCTTACTTATATACATACCCACCTAGGTTAGGTACATAGGTAGATAGATGCTTAAACTGGGAGATGCGGTATTAGGACTACAGGTGGAATGTTATTCTTTGCTGGGATGATGGCGGGCTCTTTGTCAGCGAACCGAATACAAGCATGAATTATTCAAGTTCGCGGCTACCTTGGGCTTTGATCTAGGGCAAAGTGACACGGCAAGGGCACCAGAATGGGACGCGCCTGAAGAAGTGGTTCTATTTTATAAAATTCCAAGATGAAGATAAGGAAAGAATACATGTAGTTGCACAGCGAAGCCCCATCAACACCAGACCCACGGCTGTGAGGCATCTAGACTACCTGCCGTGTCTCCAACTCGCTCCATGTTCTCTATCATTGAACACCAACTTATACCCCTTCATGTGTACACACTAACCTTGTCAAATAATATCGACCATGGGCGGTCGCTCCACTAGAACGATCCAAATCAACAATCGCAGTTACTAGGACCAACTGCCAACGCGCTTTAACTTTTTGCTTCCACCACCCCGTCTATCTCACCATCGGCAATGCCATGGCTCTACCTGATGTAATGGACATGCTGGACCTACTGCCAGCCATTTCACCACCTCTGTTGGGTGTCGCCACAATCCGGTCCCCTGGCCGTTACCATCATTGACAGCGATAACGATGGCGATGGTCTGGTGGTGGCGGTGGTGGAGCATTAGATTGTAGAAGATGGCCCTGCACAAGACGAACGCTTGTCTCATATACCTGTACATGTCATTGCCGGCAACGCAGTACGCGTGCAGCATCACTGTAACGTGGTCAGTATGAGCAACAAAATATTGTTCTGATGAGCCCTACTTCTGCTGCTTTTTCCATTTGATGTCAGGTGATTGCATACCTCATGTATGGGGAGGGAAGATGGACCTGTAGACAAATTAGCTACGGTAGTAACACATCAAGTTTCATGAAAAATACCTACTCACTACATGTATGCTTCCGAGCCGTTCATTGATTCCGACAAGAGTTGTCTCCAAGGAGGTGTTGCGTTTGTATAATCCCGAGCCATAGGATTTACTGGTCTTGAACTTATTCTTGGTCTAGACGAATGGCTTCGTGGTCGGGTTGGCGACAACTATTAGGTCGCGGTGTTGACCTGGACGGATGAGCTGGCTCGTCGGCACGGCGGCAACTATGGAGGGGAAGTCTTGAGGTTGGTAGAATCCACAAATGCTCCTTGTCGACTGGATAGAACCGGAGAAATGCGACCTCCCCCTGACCTGTCTGGAGTGACTCGTCGTCGGCAGCATGATCATTGGCCAGAAGGATCCAAGATAAGATTGGCAGGCGACGGCCATAGGGAGGGCGTCTTGGTCTGGGCGCGCAACCACAACGTGTGCGGAGGCTTGGACGTGGATTGATGACGCCCGTGCCGTGGGTTGGTATCCCTCGGGAAAATGACATGCTCGGATGAGCCGCTCGTGTTGGCCCAGGAGAAAAAACATGTGTGTTGGCATCGGATATCCGGTTTGTAAGGTAGGTGGGTGAGCTTCGCGTTGTTCTGGCCTAGGCAAACGCAATGAGAGAATTTGGCCTGGGTGGATGTACTTTTTGTTGGCCTGAGAGGAAAGGTGAGTGAATCATGATGTTGGTGGATGTGTCCGCGTCGGTCGGGAGGAGATTGATGTCGACTGATGGAGATGGGGGTGACCGATAAATATACCATTTGGCGCAGTCCCACATTGGACAGCCGTGCCTCCCCTCGACCCACACACAACCCTCGAGCGGCCATGCATGACCACTATCCGGACAGGAGTGACCTACCCGGAGACAGGAGCAAGCTATCCGCAGTTAGGAGTGACCCAGTATGGCCAGGCTCAACCCTCCATTGACGGAAGCCCCGTTCGAGTCCTTCCATTCCATCGGCAAGTCCCATCTGGGACGGACAACTCATGCCTGATTCACATTGGCAGTAGGCGCTTGCAATTTAGAGCAGACGCTCCATCGCGAGCAGGTACCCCCAAGACCGGGCATATATCCGTCAGCAGGAAGCAACGCAGCAGCCATGGCTCTCCGCTGTCCAGGTCAACCTCCAAGGATTTTCAGCGTGCGACTTGGTCAGCATTGGGGAGGGGTTTATACAAGACACGAAAAGCTGGGGAGCTGTTTGGCAAGGGGTCAAGGTAGAATATTTAGGCCTCAAGTCCAACGTTCAAGACCTGAAATCAACTCGTTAAGGCCTTGAAACTCGTCACCAAGGCTTCCAGTTTCCATCATCATCAACCCTTCACACATGAAAATGGCGGGGTAGGTGGGCCCATAGGCTGCAGTCAGACCAGGCCGTAAAGTGCCACACGAACAATCTTTCAGAGGTTGGGGTTGCACTCACCGTGACATGATATGTGCCTGCAAAGGTTCTTGTCAAAGAGATAGGGCAATTCGGACCATTCATGTTGCGGACCCGACGTGGTGCCCAGGGGTCGAATGAGGGGGCGTGCGGCGGAGCGAGACCAGAGCCAGGGCAATATATCCAACCAATGGCCTCAGGAAAAGCCCTCAAAAAGGTCCGCCATATCCAAAGGACTCGTATGTGGCCAGATGCAAGATCAACAACATGGCGGGGTTTCATTAGGGCAAAATCATCTGGCCACAGCGCTGGCGTCCAAGACTTGGATAACCAGCCGTCATCCAGTCATCACCCTGACTGGCAAAGTCCTTCTTCTTATCCTCGACGTCGTAGCACAATCTTTGCCGAAAAGAGGTAAACCAACCGCGGCGGCGGGTGACTGCTGCTCCTGGGTTGTTCGCTGGGTCTTGATGATTCTGGCGGTAAAAAGAAAAGGCCCTTCCTCCTGGATACCCTTTTTTTTTCCTCGTCCGAAATCTACAGTCGAGGCATGGCAAATTGCACGACGCAAATCATATATGCATGGATGAAAAGAAAAGTGGCAGCTTCCTCAGTAATCTGTCTAGTAAAAAGAGCCAAGTGGACATTTGATACGGGGTCGAGCCCTAATCCCCTCATTTAATTTTAAGATTTGCGCAGTCACAAAAATAAGTCCCCGGATCTCCCTCTCAGAACAGATGTCGTTATCAATGATTCAGCTACATAAAAGAAGCGGCGTAGGCCACTCCAGGCGCTGACCTCTCGGATCCGCCGGCGGGGTCACTCTGATCATTCTTTAGCTGGGCTCTCACCACGTACGTAATGGACCTCTTTTGACGAAAAAGTGCAACAGTGGCTTAAATCATAGACCATGGGCAACCAGGTTGTTTCAACACCGCCCCTGTTGTTATGCTGCCGATGGATAACGTGTAGCTCTGTCGCCGCTTGGAGAGATCAAGTTAACTTTGAGCTGCATTGCTTGAAGGGGTCAACTTCTAATGTCAGCTCAAGCATTGTATTCTATTGGCTAAGTGCAGTTTCTGCCTGTTTTGGATATACGAGAGCACACACTTTGATGCAGCAACTACCGGGGTTTCGGAGTGCTACAACCGAGGGGTTGATGCTCTCATTATACTCTATTTTTCTTTTCATAGGCTGCCGGGGTTAGTCGTAGGTAGTTATGTAGTGCCCTTCAACTCGACATCTAACCATGCTCTCCAAGTGCTTAGTCGTCAACACGTGACTGAATGCAGCCATCTCTTTGGCAGTCAGATCATGCCCAGGTCACTCAGTTCATGGCAGTGTTTGAACGCAGAATACGATGAAATCTTGGTAGTGGTTATCACGTCATCGGCAACGATTGCGATACGTCACAAGCAAAGACCCAATTAGGCATGTTCCGAGACGGTACCACCAATTACTCCACATCAACTCAACTCTGCAATCCAGCCCCTGACTTGGTGAGTACCTAGGTAAGGTACTTCGGTATCCAGTGGGGGTTTATACAATACAAGAACAGCTGGGAAGTTTATTTCGCGAGGGGTCAAGCCAGAATATCTGGGCCTTAATTCCAACATTCAAGGCCTGGAAATTTACTCCTTGGGGCCTCAAATTTCTATCATAACTTTTCAAAAATAGAAAAGAATGGAAGAGTCGCCTTTGTTCCGCGGGGCTGGCAATTCTAATGATGCCGGTGACCCGGCCGCATGTTGACTGCAAATGCATACGCCCAGGTTTTTCGTTCAATTAAAAAAAAAACACAACAGCCTCTGATGATCAATACTCCCAACCGATGGGCTTTATCCTCAGTGCCCAGGGTTACAAAAAAAGAAATCTGACCGTCTCACCTAGACATTTACAGCGAGCGACCTGAAATAGTGGAACTCGGGAGTCTGAGTCGGCAAACCTTTTGATGTTTTTGTCTGTAACCACCATTTTGGCCTAACAAAAGCGTTGTCGGCTAAAAGCTGCGAATACTGTCGACCATGAATGCGGGTTGGTGCGCTTGTCATGTTCATTTAACAGCTCCCTGTCCCCCCTGTCTGACAGCGGAATTGGCAGCGGGAATTTTTGCCAAGAAAAATGCCAAAATATAACGGCCATGCGCACTGTATAACGGCCGTGCATCTTTGCATGCGTGGGGATCTGGTCAAGTCCGGAGAGGGACGCCGAGCCCGGATCCGGAAATCACACACAGGGTAGGCGAAGAACGACAAGCCGACTTTAGCTACCGAAACGGCCGTCCGGAGATGAGGTGTGAAAAGCACGACAGGGCCTAGCGCGAAATGTGTATAAATGTGGAAAGAAGAGTCGAAGGAAACTTGATTGCTTGCAGCTGTACTCTAGTTGACAAGTCTGTACACGACAGACAGACCCGAAGGAATTCATCATGTTTACCACCATGTTGAGCACGGCGCTGCTCCTTCTCGGAGCGGCACAGCCGATTCTCGGCGCGAAGCCTTCTCCGGGCTGCGGCAAAGCCCCCAAGATCGTGACGCCGGCAGCAGCATCCCCGCCGGGACTGAGCATCACCTCGGGAGGGGCCGCCCGGCAATACTTTGTGAAGCTCCCCGCCAACTACGACAACACGCACCCGTACCGTCTGATTTTCACCATGCACGCCGTCGGCGGCAGTGGTCAGCAGATCTCCAGCGGTGCCAATGCCTACTACGGTCTGCCGTCTCTAATCAACGACACGGTCGGTGCCATTTACGTGGCGCCCACGGGAACCAGTGGTGCCCTGGGTATCGGCTGGTGGAACAATGGCGGGGTGGATATTACGCTGGTCAAGGATATCATCAAGCAAGTTGAGGATGATCTCTGCATCGACCAGAACCTTCGTTTCTCGACCGGGTTCAGCCACGGCGGTGCCATGTCGTTTATCCTCGCCTGTGCTCTCGGCAAGGAACTCCGAGCCGTTGCGGTGCTGTCGGGAAGTCCGCAAATCAGCGGGACCTGTCCCGGTGGCACCGAGCCCGTGGCTTGGTATTCGCAGCACGGCACCCGCGACCAAGTCCTCAACATTTCGGGCGGCCGACAGATGCGCGACCGATTCATCAAGAACAACGGCTGTGCGGCGAAGGAGGCCAAGGAGCCGGCCCGTGGCGAGAAGCATATCAAGACAGTATATGAGTGCAAGGCGGAATATCCGACCACTTTTGTGGCGTTTGACGGGTGTGTCTTGTCCACTGTATCTCTTGTTTTCCAAAACGTGTTTACTGACATTCATGCGACAGTGACCACACTCCTAGCCCTCGAGACCCGGGTGCGACTCGAACCTTTTCCGACACTTATACATGGGAATTCTTTTCGCAGTTCAAGTAGGGGGGGGGGGACCGAACTAAGAGTCGGAGAAAAAGGTGGCTGAATTACAATGTACATACAACACCGTTACCTTCTGGGGGTAAGGGAAAGATATACTACCTCTTGGTATAAAAAAAAACACTAGAGCTTCCAGAGCCTCGATTTTGTTACGCTCGCGACTATTACAGTTACATGTATGTATAGAAACCTGCCTCCGACTGGACTCGTCAAGGCAACACGGCCGCCACTTTTTTCCAAATCTCCGTCTCGCAGCTCAAATACTCTCCCAAATCAGCACTTCCCGAACTTCCACTCCTAAACGTCGCGCCCGAATACAACGCAATCGCCGGCGCCGCTAGGAAAATCCCCGCAAACGCACCCACCAACATATCAATAAGATATCCCGCCCAATGAATCTTGCCAGCGCCTTTGCGTCCGCCATCGCGCATGGGGAGGATCGCAAAACTTACAGCCATCCAGATTAGGGCAAAGAATATGTAGACGCCCACAATAAGGCCAGTGGGGGGGCCAAATCCACTTGGTGGAGAAGAACTCGGTCGGTTTCCGAACCTAGATCCTGACCCTGACCCTGACCCTGACCCTGACGAAGGTGATTTTAAATCCATCACCCCCGTAACCAATAACGCAGCACAGATCCCCCCTTGAACCAAACAGCTTAGCGCCAGAAACAAGTTGAGCGCGTATTTCCCCGCGCCAAGCTTGTCAGCATACCGTGTCCGACAATCAATACATAATGGCAATGCTGTAATCGCCACGGTCAAACCCTTGACGAGTTTTGCTCCGCCGATATCGCTTCGCGAAGCATTGGCGAGGAGAAAAAGGATTTGTGTGGTAGGTGCGAAAACTGCAGTATACCCTAAGCTGAACCAGCCGATTATCGTAACGCCTCTATCGAGATCGCTTCGCGGAGTCATCAGCCGTGAGGTTATCCCCGGAGTGTAGGTCGGAGCGACAGTGCCGGGGGCGGGTTGGTCGACGCCCCGCACGACCGAGGGGGATGGCCAGATGTTGGAGAAGATGTGGCGAGTGTTTAGCCGGGGAGCGACGTAGTACGTGTTGGGCTGGCCCGGGGCGGGTATGGCTTGCCAGCCGCTGGCGTAGACATTTTCGTGGGGGTTGTAAGGATTGTTGTGGTCACCGACAAGGTGGCTGGTTGATCCAGTGTTTGGTGGTTGCCCCCCGACGTAAACCAAGGGGAGAGGCGGCGGAGGAGGGTCGACGAAATCTTTACTTTGTCCTGGTCCCCAGCGATTAAAGAGACTGTAGTAAAACATGTATAGTCCGCCCATGAGAACTCGAAATATCGCCAACCACGAAATCCATCCCGTCATGAATGCTACTAGCCATCCGTTGGCCAATCCGTTGATGATGGAGCCGACAAACGCAGAAAGAATGGCGCTGAAGGCGCTCGCGGCGGGGGAGAGTTCGCAGTTTGATGCGCGGGCGTCGTGGAACGACATCTTGGGGGAGGAGTCGACCAAGGGACGGGATTAATCGATGAGGTCCTGATAATGATTGTCCCAGTCGATGGCGGTCGCAATCGATGGATCCCGATCGATGATATCCCCAGTAGTATTCCGGCCGATGATGGTGTCCCAAGTCGGGTGAAACGTCAAAGTTGAGTCGACAGCAATATTGTAGGTTATAGTCCTTTTTCTAGGACCAAAAAAAGGACCAAAAAAGGACAGCGCCACGATGATCCTCACTGTGAACCAATCCCAGGTTGCCTCTTGTGGCTGTCCGGTCTGAGCCAGGCGCAGGTTCCGAGGTTTTTCGCATTTTCGCAGTCTGCATTTTCTCCGTTCTGTGCCTGTGCGGCAAACTTGTTACAGCCCCTGTTCCAAGACTCACACTCGGGGCGCTTGTGTAACGTCAGGCTCGCATCCTTCGCTTGGCAGTGCTGTTAACCGCCGACAGGCGCTACGCGAGTCCTTTGGTCATGTGCAAGTGAATCTTGAGATACTGTGGAAATAAACTGAGAACTCTATTATGAGGTTAGATTTTGTTCACGTTGCGGGTAGTGGAAGTTGTGCTGTGAAATCGCCTATTTACGACTACGACAACCTGTTCCCTAAGTTCTCGCCAATGCGCCTGCCAGAACTCGAGTGTGCCAAGAAGCGACCGCCCCTGAAAGCACAGCACAGCTTTACCCGGTGTAACAGTTTTACCCTATGGAACAGTTTATCTTGTGTAACATTACCTCAACTGGAACACTTCTATCTGTAAACACTTTTATACAGAGAGGACGAAGAACATCTCTCAGTTGAAAGGGTTTGTGCAAGAGACTGGGCCTTAATTTCAGAATCCCGGTTCAGTCCTTGCAGTGCACCCATCCAGTCCTACGCTTTCTAGAGCTGAACCGCTCCTTCATAAAAACGTCCAGTCAAACCCCCTAAAGGATCTCTCGCGCGGTACTTGACGGCTTAAAAGCTAACCTACCCGGGTATTTCCTGATCTTTTGTTTCAGGGCTTGACGATGGAAATTGAAAGCTTGGATGAGGAAATCTAGGGCGTTTGACATCTACATAGAAAAGTTTTAAGGCATCATCAATTGTTAAACCAGAACCGCAGAAGTCTACCTACCAAGCTAAACCTTTCCCAGATAGATTCTCAGTTATTCAAACACTATACATTACGCCTGCTCAATACCCGCCAAGTCCCGCGCTAAGAATCTTTCGGGGGTTGGATCGTACAGATAATCAATCCAAAGCCTGGCTTTTACAGTTACGTATCTCATTCCCGATACGGAGTACCACTGTTACACAAGTGATGACTTGACGCACATGAGGCAGATTGTGACAGTAAACAATGAGACTAAATGACATGATGTGCAAGTAATAAGTCAAGCTTTACATCCCTTAGAGCCCCTCCAACAATTTCGCCTCCTTCTCCCCATCCAACCCCAGCAGCCCCTTGGTCCCCTCTGGAGCCTCCACCGGCTTCAGGTCTCCATTTTGCATCCATTCCCAAGTATCTTCCACCGTCGCCTCCGCCGGCCTACACTCCAGCCCAGCTGCCTTCGCCTTGGCCGTATCCCATCGGTAGACGGTAGCATAGGAATTCCCATCAACCGGTAACCACAACGGCAGCTCCGTCCACGGCTTAACTCCCACCTCGGCGATTCTCTCCGGACTAACCCAGACCAACTCTGCTTTATCTCCCGTAACCTTCTTTCCCGCCTCCAAAACCTGGCCCATGGTGACCTTTTCAATGTCGCTAATAATATTGAACGCCCCTTCCAGCTCATCTTCGATGGCATCGAGAGTGAATGTCGCCAAATCCCTCGCATCCACAAACTGGATGCCCATCTCGCCCGGTGCTGGCGCCGCTGTTTTTCCTCCGCGAGAAAGCCGGGCCAACCACCATGGTAACCTCCCTCTCTCGATATACAGCGCTTCGTGAGGACCGAGAATGACACCGGGGCGAACAAGTAGAACCTTGGCATAACTTTGGGATTCAATGGCGATTTCGGCACTGCGTTTGTTGTAGGAGTAAGCTGAGTCACTGGCTCCGGGGGCGGTTACGTCAAAGAGCGGGGCGGATTCATTCCACAGGTTTGTTTCTTCTCGTCCCGTCGTTTCTGTTCCTGTCGTGTTCGTGGGGCTGGTGACACCTGTAGTGGGAGTGGTGGTAGAAGCAGAACGGAGATCATAGACGCTCAGCGTAGAGATATAGACATATCTCCCCACGCGACCGCGTAGCCGTTCCACCGCCCTGACTACCGCGCGGGGATCTTCCGCCCACGTATCGATTACGACATCAAAATTGAGGCCGTCAAGTGCGGAGAGACCGCCGTCGGGGGAGAGCCGGTCGCCGACAAACGAAGTGGTTCCCTCCGGAGCGGGGTGCGTGCCTCGGTTAAGTAGCGTGACGCGGTGAGAGCGCGAGACGGCCGTGAGGGCGAGATGTCGTCCGACGAAGGAGGTGCCGCCTAAGATGAGGATGTTCATTTTATCAGCAGTGGCGAGTTTTCCAATCTGTATGTTGATTTCCGGGTTTCGATTTTCCTGCTCTTGAACAGCAGTGGTTGTGGAAACGCTGCGGTGTGCGGTGTGCGGGGTTGTGGTGATTACGCCACCATTTCGTGAAAATGCAACGTCGGGTTGACTCCAAACCGAGCGAGTACGTGAATTATCGGCAGGGTCCCACTATCTCCCGTTCAATCTCTGCAACGGCTGAGCACTCTGACTTTCCTCGTCGGTGCTTCTGTAGAACTTGAAAGACAGGACTTGGGGCGGGGTATCGCTGATGAAGCCTTTTCGGCGGAGGATTTTCTCGACGGGTTGTTTAAGTGTCGGGATGCAACTTGCGATGATTCTGGAACACCCTACTGTCAACTTGTAGCCCGGGAAATAAAGAGATAAATAACTCACGCGAGCTGAGACTCTAGGATACTCCAAATCGTAAGCTGCACACTGTCCATGAGAGTGTCCCCGGTAACACCATAGTCTTTTGCCCGAAAGGTCTTGGCAATGGATGCCGCGCTGGCGAGGAGACCAATACCCATGATGATCGTCAAAGTGATCTTTTCTCGTAGCGGTCGGAAGATGCCCAGGATAAACGTCAGTGGCTAGACCCAGTCCTTTTTGTCAGTACTACCCATCCATGGGTTCTCACCGGACGCCAAGACAGGGAGGGAACACTTACCGACAGACTGAGAATGACATCGGTCGAAATCATCAGCGCCGCGTTAACATAGATGGAAATCTCCGCCTTCCTCGGCGAGTCGCACACCGCATCGGGGTTGCTGTGATCCCAAATGGCCCATACCGGTTTACACATGGTCAAGGCGAAGGAATTTGCGGAAATGGCCACGCCCAAACAAATGACCATGATGACCGACATGCCCGCCACCCAAATGCGCGAATCCCGACGGATGCGGATAAGCATCCACGCGATGCTCATCTTGGCCAGACTCATGGCCCACGCATAGGGGGGTTGGCTGATAAACAGCCATTTCTCGGCGAGGATGGCGCGGTCGGCGGGGGCGTAAAAGTTGTGACGGCCCATTCCATAGTGGACTGCCACGAGCATGAAGGCCCAGTTGACCAAGTCGCAGGTCTATAAGACGTAATCGGTTAGGTTGTGTATCTCTTGTTAGTGAGTGGTGATGATGTTAACATACCACGGCGGCGAGAAGGAGGTAATCATCGGGACCGAGTCGAAACGTTGGCCGCGATCGAGTCCAAATTCGAGCTACCACGAGAGGCAACGAGATGGCGCGCAGAAGAACCGTGATTCCGATCAAAAGCGGCGCCTTGGATTCGTCGGGCCCGGGAGGGG
>Ga0247760_1001854_pt1 | contig 17932 bp, 15 predicted proteins | sample UWRJL171409R4_FD_179936 | JGI IMG/M metagenome (GOLD analysis project Ga0247760, IMG submission 179936) | Plant litter microbial communities from Arlington Agricultural Research Station in Wisconsin, United States - UWRJ-L171-409R-4 | ecosystem: Environmental > Terrestrial > Plant litter >... | reverse complement strand
CGCCCGTCCAAGAAGGGCCGCCCTGGTGCCAAGCAAATATGGTATAATCTTTCTCTAGCTTTATAATGCGCTCCTGGAGACGGGAAAAGGCGCTCGTCAACCCCTCGCCATACACAATAGACATCTTCACATTGAACAGGCCCAGGAGGCAGTAGGCCAGGTCCTCGTCTCTGGTGGTAGATCTCGCGGCAGCCCACGACATTCTCTCTGCAACTGTGCAGGTCGACAAGGAATCATGCCCGCACAGAACATTCTGCGGTATGCCCGTGATATTGCTGAGGGCTTCCGAGAGGCTGGCCTTGGTACCGATTAGCTTCCAATCTGGCGTGTAGAATTCGACAGTGCGCGGCGCGATCAGCTCCTGTAGCGTCCATCCACGCAAAAACCAGCGACTATTTCTTAACCAGCTGGAGATATTGCCCACGGAGGAGCCAGGGTTGATCCGGTCCTGCAAATAGGCGTAACAAATATGCGACCTCTGGTACCACCGGTACATGGAGTTGATCGCATCGGAGACTTCGGCACGGTTTGATCTGTTGATACAGCAGCTATCAATCCAAACCCAAGAGTAGCCACCAGCTGCTGCATTTCCGCAACAACCAACGAACTTGGCGTATCCTCGTCGAGAGGGAGCAGTTCCGTTTTGGATGTCGTCAAAGAGGACCTCGTCATCGCCCTACGTGTGGCTGAGAATCGCATAGGGAGGAACATTTTGATCAGTGAATTCTGTCAGGGTATACGACAACGCGTGGAGCAACCTCATTTTCGCTCTCTGTCCAATGGTAAAAGTGCTTCGTCGCGTGTATGCAGCAAGCGCCAAACTGTTTAAAACAGAGACTCTGCGTGGTATGGCAAAGAATGTTCTAGCTTGTTGATGCCCCAAAAGAATAGAAAGATTTGACGGTTTCAATATCTCGTTCAAGTGCTGTTGATGTCGGGGTTTTTCACTGACCATCAGGATGCCATGGCTGCCAGATGGGGCCTCGGGCAGATACCCACTTGCCAGCGGCTACTTCTGCCAGATGCGGCTAGACCAGGGAGATTGGGAAGGTGCAGACAGACATCATGTCGTCAACAGGGCAAGTGGGGGCAAGTGGGAACATCTCTCAACCACGCGATTTGTTCCTGCATCTCCGTTGCCGAAACTCAACCGTGCCGTCCAAGACAGCCACAACCCTCCCACCGTGAGAGCTGTTCGAGAGACTCAAGACGCAAGATCACTCTCACCCAGCTACCTATCCAACTACCCATGGAAGGAACCTCCCAAGCGCGTGCGGCGAGTGTTTCGCCCTCTGGTCTACTAAACCTACCAACCGAAATCCTCTACCAAATCGTCCAAGATATCTCCCAACCCTTTCTTGACCCCGCCCTTTCCCCAGATTTAGTCCCAACCCCCACCGCCGCCAACCAAGCCCTCCAAACCCTTGCCCACCTCACCCTCACCTGCCGCCGCCTTCACGACGTCACCCTGCCCGTCCTGTACCGCGAATTCTCTCTCGGATATACCGATATTCCCGGCACGCACTTTACTCCGCAAATGGGCCAACGCACCGCCGAATTTGCCCGCACGCTTCTTGAGCGACGAGATCTCGCCTCCTTAGTAAAGCATGCATTTCTGCATCCGAAGCTGGTGGAGCTCATGGGCGAGGAAAATCGTGAGGTGATTTGCGCACTGGCCAAAAAGGTTTTGCGTCGAGACGAAGAGCACGTGTGGGCCGACGACCAGCAGCCGATAGAGGTTCTTTTCTTCGCGTTAATGCCGAACTTGGAGCGTCTAGTGCTTGCAGCATGTTCGTGGATACCGCCCATATCGATTGCGTTGCGGGAGGTGGCGTGGAAGAAGCTAAAGGGGCTGGAGATGGTGGATGAGTATGGGTGGAGTTTTAGCGAGGGGTTGTTAGTGAAAAAGTATGAGGAGGAGTTGATTAATGGTATCTGGTATGGTATCCCGGATGAGGATGATGATCTTTAGTGAGCGCGGTAGAGACGGATGGACGCTGGGTTCAGGGGAACTGGCGGGATAAGGGAAAAGTAAGCAAGTGAATTCATATCGGATGACCATTGGGATGTGAGTCTTGGAACAGATTGTGTCTACTGCCCAACTCCATGATCACTGCTTGCACGTGGCCAGTGGAAATCCAACCTAGTTTGGACAGACTCCAAGCCACACGCCATTAACCCCACAAGAGCCCACAAGAAACCTCTTTAACTTTGGCTACGAAGCGCCACCAAGTCGTACCTATTCCCCCTAGATATACCAGAACCACCTATCCCATTCCCGACAAATCGGCACAATTTAGCAATCGGGTATGGTGCAGTGGTTAGCATCTCTGGCCCTTGATTTTCCAGCGTTTGCATTTTCCTAGCGTTTGCCTTTTCCAGCGTGGGCCAGAAGACCCGGAGTTCGATTCCCGGTACCCGAATCCTGCCATTTTTTTTGGTCTTTCTAATTATTTTTGTAGTGGGTTTCTTTTCTTTTCTTTTTTTTTTTCACAGCTTCTTCGTGGCTACCTTCACCTACCTAGGTATGTGTGAGCGTCACTGCAATGCACGTGATGCAGATCAATGCAACCGAGATGGCAACACGACTTTGTAGGATTGTTTTGTCTCATGCTGATAAACAAGTCGTTACAACTTTTCCTTCAGCCTTTGCAAGAAATTCCGTCGCAACAACTCGAAGAAAGCTGCCGAGTCGGAATACGCAGCTAACTTCAACCATCCCAAACACTCACGTATCCTGTGGCTTGGGAAGTTTGTTTTTCCCGCCTGCATTGTGGGAGGCTTAGCTTTAGAGGGATATCCTTCCCTACTGCTCATCTTCCCTCAAGACGGACCGACTAGAATATACACCTCTCGGTTGAGAGGTCTGAGTGAGCAACGAGAAACTATGGAAAGATTATTACCGTATTTTCATTGACCCTGCGCCAAAAGGGCCATGAGGCTATGTCCCTTAAGCCAAACAACCCCCATTCAATATTTCAAGACCATAGTGCTCTCACCAACCCCGTACTCATCACCTAAGCTCCGGCGCCTTCACCCCCTTTAGCTCGGCCAACTTCTTGATACTGTCGGCAAAGAAAAACTCCCCAATGCCATATACCTCAATCCTCTGTCTCGTCCCGACCAAGTCATTCAACGCATCCCCGGCCCAGTCCCCCCCTTTTTGTCTCCAAGATCTTGTCTCGTTTCTCCCTCCGTCGCGCGAACAGCGTCCGCAGATCCCTCTCCCTCGCATGTCTGAGACCTAGATTATCCTGCTTACTCCACCGCCTGATCTTTTCTTTCAAGCTATTGAGGGCGGCGAATTTGGCGTCCCATTCCGTGCCCATGTCTTCCTTCGAGGGCTTTACCTCAAACCCTTCTTTCCCTTCTTTCCCTTCTTCCCCTTCTGACTTGGTGTCATTGGAGGCAAGAGCAAGAAGGGAAATGACCTCCACCATCACTTTATCCATCCTCTTGAAAGGATCCTCTGTATCTCCCCACCCGCTACATTTTACAGAAAATTCCAGATTTCCATACGAATGCTCGGCAACGTCGCAGAGTAGGAGGAAAGCAAGTAAAGGGGAGTCCAGGTCTTCAGAAAGAGATTTCACGACGGGGAGGTATTTCCTCTCCATTTCTTTGGAGAAATCATCTGCCGTCTGCTTTTTTTTTATTATAATCATAATCTATATCCATATCCAGCAGACGGAAGAGGGGAGATGGGAGACGGGAGATGGGAGGGAGGAACATACCATGCCATCCAAAACAGTAGGGTTCGGCTTATACCGCTTGTAAAGCTGGTTAAAAGCCTTGGTCACGGCCTGGAGGGCATCACGATAGATTTTCTCTGGGGTGGCGGTGGCGGTGCCTTTTTTGGGTGCGAAATTCTTTTTGAGAGTAGCAGATTTGGTGGTCCGCGATTCTACTTTTGACTACGTTGGTGGTTCTGATGCTACAGTTCCAAGCTCATACGCAGATGTAGACGCTGGTGCAGACGCTGATGATGCAGGTGCAGGCGACGAGGGCCGAGACCGAGCAAACGACAGGGTGGTTTGCTTCAGCGCTTTTTGGGCGTGGCGCGGAGATTGATTTCCATCGGCCTCTTCCAGTGGCCTCTTGGCTCCTCTCTGGGTGGCATGGTGGTATTTGGTTTAGTTGGAATGCAGATGAGTTGTGAGAAGATAAAAGCTGTGAGAAAAGTGATAAAAGAAATCGCGGGGAGAAACTATTTACGCGTGCACAATCGTCGCGTCTCTCAGAAAAAAACAACGCGCGAGTTCCAGGGCGATCAGGGCATGTATCCCTGTTATGGTGGGGACCATCACTAACGACTGGACAAGCGTGTTAGTGAGGTCCACAGTTGAACTCTCCAGAACCAACCATCCTGAACTTTGAACTGCTGCCAATTATGTTGCTGTCAATCGAGGCATGCGTCGGATACAGCATTGGATGCTTCACAGATATTTCTCAACCAGTCAGAATCTCATCCGATGCAAACACCTGGATTGTGGCTCTGGCCAAGTGGATTCCTCGCTCAGGAAGTCCAGTGCGTCCTCAGCACTACTGAATGAAATACCGAGATCGATTTCGAATACAGGTTGATGAAGTCCAAGAATATCAAACACAAACAATTTTACGCGACTTTCTCCTCCCATGGTGCGGTGGTGAGAATCCACTCATCATCCCAGTGCTCCGGATCTGGGACCTGACAGGGGCATGTCATTTTGACGACATGAGTTGCGTTACATGTACAAGCTGAATTATTCGTTCCATGTCTTTGTACTTCGTACCACTGGTCCAACAGAACCCTACGAAGTACTTTGCACTACAGATGCGTTGGCACTCCACTTGACAAATCCTTGTATTTTACATCCAACTTTGAACAGGAAGGATCGAGCCTGTCAGCACGTTTCCCGATTTGGCAAAACTACAAATACGAGGGACTGAACTTGTCTTGATTCGTGCATGATATGATATTACGGGGCTGACAGGTCTTGCTTTAAGAATCCGAGATCTTCTTAAAAATCCACGTCTTTTCTTGGACGTCAATCATTCTTACCACTCACACTCACTCTCTTAGGTTTCCAGTCGTCAGTCATCACATTCAAAAAATGGCCCGAGAGATAGTTTTCGCCGCCCTCGGCCTTTTGGCCTCGTATCTCTACTTCAACCTGTACAATCGACGGTTCAGAAAGTTTTCGCATATCCCACAATTTCCCCCGTCGCTTCTCTGGGGCCACCTTCGCGTTTTTGGCGAGTTTATGAAACGCGGTCATGAAGATCGACATCCCGATGCTATTTTCGACGACATGAGCGAAGCCCTCGGACGACCACCCATCATGTTGGTCGACATGTGGCCTCTGGCCCAACCGCTAATCCTTGTTTCCGACCACGAGGTCGCCGAGCAAATTACCAAACCTACCAAACAATTCCCAACCGGCACGCCCAAGACCATCCAGGGCGTGCCTTATCTCGGGGACACGTCCATCATCACGGCGGTCGGCGAGGAATGGAAGGGGTTGAGGAAACGGTTCGCTCCGGGATTTGCTCCGCAGCATCTCATGACGTTGCTTCCCAACATTGTTCACGAAGCCAACGTGTTGGTCGAGACGCTGGAGAAGTATGCGCACACGGGGGAGGAGTTTTCTCTCGTCAACAGCATCACCAACATGACTTTTGATGTCATCGGGAGTGTGGTTATCGGGATTAACCTCGACGCCCAGTCTTCTGGCGAGCAAAGCGAGCTTCTCAAACTTTATTCGGAACTGCTAGTCACCTACCAAGACGACAAGTACGATATGCCCTGGTGGATGCAGCCGCGCGTACATGTTCGACGCAAACGAGTTGCGCGACAGATCGATTTACTTCTCCACGAAATTGTCCGACGCAAGTGGACAGAACGTCAGCAGCACCAGCACCACACCGAAAGTGAGGAGAAGGGAAAAAAAGACCGTGCCATCCTCTCACTCTCCTTCGGCGAATTTCCATCTCAACCATTTCTCCCTGACGAAATCGTCGCCACTACCGCCGACCAGCTGAAATCCTTCCTGTTTGCGGGATACGACACCACCAGCACGACCATCTCGTGGCTTCTGTATGAGCTATCAAGACATCCCCATGCGCTGGCGGCGGTGCGGGCGGAACTTGGCTCGATTTTTGGAGTGAACGCCACGGTGGGGGAGATTCAACAACAGCTTCTCGCTCCTATCTCTTCAGGTGATTCAGGATCCGGGACGGGAACAGAATTGGGAAGACACCCCCTGCAGCGGATGCCGTATATTTCCGCCGCCATCAAAGAAACCCTTCGCCACCATCCGCCCGTGGGAATCGCGCGGAGGACCCCCTCAGGGGCGGGGTGGAGTGTGCGAACCTCAACCCCGCCAGGAAAAGAAGGACAGGAGATAAATATAGATGAAGCCCAAGTCTACGTCTGCATTGACATGATCCAGCATGACCCTCGCGTCTACGGAGAAACCGTCCAACACTGGCGGCCGGAACGATGGTTGAACCCTGACGGGACGAAAGAAATCCCCCCGTCGGCATGGCGCGCGTTTGAGCGTGGTCCGCGAGCCTGTATCGGGCTGGAACTGGCGCAGATAGAGATGAAAGTGGTGGTAGCCCTCACCGCGACGAGATTTGATTTCTGGAAGGTCGGGTTGGGTGAACCACTTTTAGAAAAGGGAGTTCCAAAGGTGGGAGGGGATGGGGGGTTCGTGGTGGGGGAGAAGTTATATGTTGTGAGTTTCTTCTCTATCTGTTTTCATGTTTCTTTAGGGGGGGTGAATTTTGAGACGAATACCTACTGACGCGATACAGACGAGACGGGTTACTGGTCACCCGGCAGATGGGATGCGCATGACGGTCAAGGTGCGGTAAGCCTCAAGCTGTGGTAAATCTCAAGGATGTGTTCCAACCCTGAGTTGAGTTCAGGGAGGTACTGCTAGATGATATGTCCGGTAATAGATTTCTACGAGTTTAAAAAAAAAAAAAAAAAAAAGTTACGCAATGGGAGTTTGTTGGTCTCTTGAGTCTTGACTTGACCTGTAATTGCATGAGAATAAAGTCGCCAAGGATCTTGTGCAGTTAGGCACCTGTCCACGCTGGGGCATGCTGCCTGAAGTATCGTGCTAGCGTGTGGCTTAGGTCTCTCAACCCCTCAGAGACGCTGGTAAGCCAGTGTGGGGTCAGTGCTAACAGTCCAGTTTAAATGGAACTTTGTCCCGCGGCCTCCAGGCAACCCAGCCCTGACATGACTTCGTCCCATCTTCGTGCACTCATCACGTCTTCATCCATCCCAAAACCAACGACAACCCCATTTCCCTTTCCCACGCAAAAGCAGCAACCGTTTTATACAACCAAACCAACAATCTTTTTTTTGTACACTAAATCAACCCTCCCCCCCTTTCTTTTTACACCGATACCCCGCGGAAAGAAAGACAAAAATGACCCTCCGCTCCCGCACTCTCGGTGGACTGCTCGGCGTCCACGCCGGCGACTCCCTCGGTGCAACGATGGAATTTCTTTCGTGGGAATACATTTCCCAGCAGCCTCCGCACCGCGACATTACGGGGGGAGGACATTTTCCCTGGCCGGCCGGTCACGCGACTGATGATACGGACTTGACGAGGGCTGTACTTTTGGCTTATCGCGATTTTTTCTCCTCCTCCAACCCCTCTGACGAGAAAAAAGATGTGGTGAAAGCCTCGGCTACCCACATGCTAAACTGGTATCACGGCACCTGGCCTTCTCGGACACCTGGTTCTCGACCCGTCGATATCGGCGGAGCGACACATACGGGGCTACGCAACTTTGACTTGGCAGCGCAGCGGGGAATCACGACGTATCGCGGAGCGGGACAGGGCAGTGCCGGAAATGGCTCGTTGATGCGCTGTATCCCCACGGGACTTTTTCAGAGCGACAGAACGAAATTGGTGGGTGAATCCAAGGCTATTTCGGCAGTTACGCACGACGATTTCCATTGCGTCTTGGCGTGTGTGGGCTATAATGTTTTGGTGAGGGAGTTGGTGGAAGGGAAAACCCCCGGGGAGGCGCTAACGGAAGCGGTGAAAGTGGTGGAGGAAGAGGGAAGGAGGTCAGCTTCAAATGGGGATGGAGGATCGGCGAAAAAGGATAAAGATCCCCTGTTGGAGTTGGCGGCAAAGAGGACGGCGGCGGCCATGGAAGCGGGAAGAGATCTCATCACCATCGCCGACCTCGCGAATAACGGTCCGAAAGAGGCGGTGAATGGAAAAAAGGTCTTACCGTTCAAAGGACAGGGTTATGTGTTGGAGTCGTTGTCGATTGCGGTGGCGGCGCTGTTTGATACGCGTTCCCTCGAAGACGTGCTGGTGGATGTGGTGCGGATTGGGAAGGACACGGATACGAATGGGGCTATTGCGGGAGGGTTACTCGGGGTGCGTGATGGGGTTGAGGCTATTCCCCAGCGTTGGCGGGATAAGTTGCAGTTTGCGCAAGAGTTTACCGAGATTGTTGATGAGGTTTTATCTGGACACTAGTACGTGGGTGTGCTTTGAATAGTATCCTTTTTTCTTTCTTTCTTGTCAGTGACAGAATATCTATCGTGATCATATAGGAACGACGCAAAGGGGTGACACAAGGATGATGGTAGGTGCACAAACTGCCATGGCCGCTCTAGAGCTGACGCACTCCCTAACAAAAACCCTACCTGTACCCATCCCCGATTCTGTCACTCTCCCAACTATCTCCTCTCTCCTCTTCCAACTTCTCCATAAATTCGTCGACATACTTTCTGCATTCTTCTCTCCGAAATGCATCCGGCCAGCCATGATCGCGATAAACCTGTCTCAAAAACTGCAGATCCAAATCCGTCCCAAACCTCAACCCTTTTTGTCCCATAATCTCTTCCTCCTCAATCCTTTCTTCTCTCTCCGGTACCCGGCATGTATCAAATGTCGTTCTTGCCGGACTCGAAATCAGTTCCAGCCGTTTATACTTATCCATAATCCCCGCGAGGAACTCTCTCAGGTCATAAGGCCCGGACGTGTCCGCGCGGATTTGTTCAACGTAAATCTCCGCATGTTCGACATCCAACACCCACTGCTGTCCATAACTCTCGTGTCCCTCCGCAATGATAAACGCCATGCGGGGCTGGAATTCCGTCGTGCCCATGCGGCCGAGATATGGGTAGTCTTGCATGTGATCTTCCCAGTAATCCTGCTTGTTGAAAAACCCTGGTTCGCCGTCGTTGATAGTCGTATAGTCTACTAGTTCGGATTTGTAATCTATGGGAGCGCCGCCCCCGTGGTGGAAATAGGGGAGGTGGCGTAATACCTCGAGCGCAAAGGGTTCTTTCCAGTTGCCGACGAGGGAGGGAGCTAGTTGCGGCCAGCCGCCACTTTGACCATTAGCACCACCACCTTGTTGCTCCCCTTCCCCTTCCCCTTCCCGGTCCCCGGGCTTTACAGAACTGGAAAGAGAAGAAGAAGGAGGAGGAGGAAATTTCAACAAAGACGGATCAAAGTGTAACGTCGCAAGGAATCTGTAAAACTCCGCAACGATTTCGACGATTTCCGAAACGGAAAGGGGGAAGGCGTCGTTTTCTTCTTCTTCTTCTTCTTCTTCTTCTTCTTCTTCTTCTTCTTCTTCTTCTTCTTCTTCTTCCTCCTCTCCTTCTTCCGCGTCATGTTCGTTGTCTTCGTCGTTGCTATCGCCGTCCTGGAAATTGTGGTCTTCGTCATCGTCCGATACACTGGTCTGAGATTCTACCGCTTCACGCTCCCCTTCGCCGTCCCCGTCAAGACCCGGAGTTGTAGCGCGCGATGTGGGTTGCGAATCTTCCGCGCCGATGTCATCGCCCAGTTCCGAGATAGAGGACACGGTAGTAATTTGTGAGGGGTGGCTCATTTTGGTGTAGGTACTAGGTAATCACGTAAGAAGGTAGGTAAACTTGGATTTTGGATGTTGACGATTTACTTTCAACTGGCAAACCATCTGGAAGCCGGGCGGCGGACCATTAAATAGACTTCTTATCGTTGGCCGTTGGTCGTTCTCGTTAATGCGGCATCGCATACTGCTAGGCAGAACCTGCGCCGCTCGGCTACTGCGGTTCAAGTGGGTATAGCCCTCCAAGCGATGCTTGGGTGCAGGTCAGGCACATCAGCCCTGGGTATAGCATAGCATAGCATAGCGTTTTACAAGTTTCTTTTTTTTCTTTTCCTTTTTTGACATAGCTCCAACTGTCGTGTGTCTTGTAGCTCCACCTCGAGTAAGTGAGTTCCTACTCGTCATTATCCCCCACGACTCAATTCCCCATCAACAACGTGAACACCCAATGTCAATTCCACCCCTTCCAACCTGAGCCTTGTCCTCTCGAGCCACCTCAGCTCTCAATTATCACTTTAAACCTGACCCCTGACAAAAACCGTGTTATGCATCAGTGACGGTTCCTGGCTCGTCAGCTGGCGGTTCATCGACAGACCCTCAAGCGTAAACCCTGCGCCGATACACGAGCTCGAACATCCCGATAAAGTCAAATAGCCCCCGAACATTGTGTCACACTATCTCTCACACACACTCTCTCTCTTTTCTTTTTCTTTTTCTTTTTCTTTTTTTGGGGGGGAGGGGGGCGAACCCCCGCGGTTGACCTGTCAGCATTGTGTACACAGCATATGGTTCGTCCTCGATGGATGTCTCTTGTGCCTTCCCATGGTGGCTTCGACAAAAGAAAAGGGTGAATCAAAGATGGTCACTGGAGAAAGTAATCGTAAAAAACATTAGAATTCGCTAAGTTCCTAGGAGTAAAAGTGAGCAAATCCTGAGCGGGCCTGAGCTGGGGTGAGCAATGCCACGTGGGCGAGGTACGAAATTGGAAATTTCGTTTGCCCAGATTCGTCTCATACAATAGCTAATATCAATGATCCGTACGTACTTCCATCAACTATGTTAGATGTATGTATCCAATCGCTGCAACCATCCGCTGAATATGCAATGGCAAATAGGCATTAGTCCCCCGATCCACCCATACGCTCGCTCGCTCTCTAGTCCATCACAGGCTCGGTTCATCACACCCTTGCTTCATCAGACATCCTCAGCTGCGCTTTCAACCTCCGTAAGCTTCAGCGCTGCCTCAACATCGTCAACAAAGTGGCCCTCCCCACCAGCTTGTTGCACAATCCCACTTCGCTCCAGTAGCGCCCAGACCTCCGAGTCGCGGCTGGGAACACGACTAAAGAAAACCCGTACATGACGCTTACGCTCACGATAGTCGCGAACAATCTCCGCAAGTACCTGCGCTCCGCTCCCGTCAAGCGACGTGACACCGTGGATGTCAAAGATGATATTCCGGGTAGAATCTTCTTTCCTCAATCTTGGTAGGGCAGGGTGTGCTTGGTTGGTGCCGTAGTACTCCAACCTCCTCAGCCTGGTCTTTAATTGTCCAGTATTGGCAAACGTCAGGGGCTCGGGGATCTTGACAATCAGGCAGCCCTCAATGAACTCGAGACGGTCGGGATTATCCTCGGCATTCGCGTACTTATTGGTGCCTGGAATACGACCGAGAATCTGAATCCGAGGTCGGGTAGAATGGCGAATGACTTGAAGTAGTGAAAGACCGACTCCGATCGCCATGCCGAACGTGAGGGAGAAGAAGATTGTCGAGACCAGGATAATGACCATCAGACCCAACTCCTCCCAAGCGCGGATTTTATAAAAGAATGAGATATCATGAGGGCATTCCTCAATAAGAGACCAGGCCACAACGCTGATCAGAGATGACAGGACCGGTTTCTGCCAAACGTCAGCATATCCTCTCGGGTACAAGGTGTGAGATACTCACCGGGAGATAGTACAGGGCAGGCAAGAGGAACAAAATTGTAATGAGAGTGAACAGCGACAACAGGATGGAACTCATCGGACTCTTGCCACCGGTTGCTTGGTTGACCTTGCTTCTCCCGTACCCACCGAAAGCCGGGAGACTCATAAAGCAAGCGCCAACAAGGTTGGCGGCCCCGAGGGCGACAAGCTCGCGGTTCGGGCTAAGCTGGATGCTGGAAAACACCTCACTGCTCCCTATGCCTTTGGCCGCGATAGAAGACTCGAAGAAACCTAGCAGCGCGATAAGAAAGGAGGTGCCCATCGCGTCTCGGATATAGGGCAAGTTGGAGGGAGTGAATGGCCAACGGAAGGCGAAGAGGTGCCCACTAGCAGACTCAACCTTGCCAAGCACCGTGACTCCCTTTGACTCCCAGTCAAACCAATACGCGAGAATTGCAGAGAGGACAACGACTAGGAAGCGGTCCGGGATGTAGGCAACACCTGGGTGCTGTGGTTGGAGGCGTCGTTTAATCTCGCGGCAGGCCATGATGACCACGAAGCTACTGCCAGCAATAACAGACGTTAAAAGGTGAACCTGGTCGAGATTCCCGAAAATGAACCTCAGCTTGTCGATACTGCTCCCATGGCTGACACTAGGTGTGCCGTTAATAACGCGACTGAGCCCAAGCTCTGGGATGAGCTGGTCGACGAAAATCACAACACCAATGGCGCTGATGAAACCCCTCAGAAATGGTCGGGAAAGAACTCCGTCGAGGAAGCCTAGGCGCGCAATACCGGCAATAAAGACCATGGCGCCCGCAAGGCCCGCAACGACACCGCAAATGGTAGCTTGAAGCGCAGCATCATCGTCACCACCATGACCAGAGTTGATACTGTCCTTAATGATGGTGCCAACAAGCAGAGAGCCGGCTGCCTCGGGGCCCACGATCATCGCGGGGCAGCTGCCAAGTAGGGCGTAGATCAAGGGGTTGAAGACGAATGAGTACAGGCCATTGATGGCGGGGACATGGGCCAAATTATTGGCCAGGGACAATGCCATAGGCACATACATGCCGGCCACCGTCAGGGCCGCAACAAAATCCCCTTTGAAGTAGGACCAGTTGTACTCGGGTGCCCACATCATGACTGGCAGGTAATACGACAGGTACCTGTGGGACGCACATTAGAACCGACTGTTTATGGCTCGACCCGAAGAACTCACATCAGAGCTGACGCCTTAACGCCATGTCGCTGAGCCAGTACAGTAGACGTGCTCATTTTCTTGCTCCTCATACTGGAAGCAAACCTTTTCCACCTCCGTCTGTTCCCATCGCCAGCACGCGTTATGCTGGGGACAGCACTGTCCGACTCAGATCCCGAGTGTATATGCGAGTCGGCGCCGAGACTATGGGCTGGACTTCCTGGCTTGGGCGAGAGTGTGCCGTGATTGCAAGGCCCGTCGTGGACATGTTCCCCTGCTTCAGAAAAGGTTTCTCCCAGCAGCGATGTTGTCTCGCTGGGTGCATCGTGGCGTTGTCCGCTCGGGCCTGCGAGGCTCAGACTCGGTGCGTTCTCGCGGGCTTCATGTACGGGTCGGGATCTCGGCGAAACCGAGGTGTTATCTATCGTCCTCGCCTCGTCGATAGAACCATACGATGACGCGGTATGACTCTGCCGGAGCCCGCTTGGGTGGGCTGGCGTATGGTCTTGAGCTGACGCCCTGCCTGTTGGGGGGGGCATGGTTTCAGTCGCGGTGGCTTGCGCGGGGTATACGTGATACGGGACGTCAAAAACAGATCAATTCGGCTCGATCAAGAGGATCAAATCTTCAGGCCGCCCAGGACTCGACGTTACCCAACTCTAAGGATGGGCAACGGGTTACTTCTCTTCCTACGCTTCAGTCCTCCAGCCATCCGATATCGCGGGGTAAATCGGCTGGCGTTTGCAATTGGGAAGTGGGCGAGTATCCTCACCGTTTGCCGGCGTATAAATACGAGTAAGAGGCGATAGTATACCGGCTACTATCGAAAACCGTCCGTTAAAGTCGGGGCAATGACCGGTGAAAAGGAAAAATGTTGGGGTGGGTCGTCTCATGTTTTACCTAACTTTTTGGTCAGGAGGGATGGCAGCGGCCTTGGCAGCCTGGTCACCGACGATCGGGTGAACGCGGCTCGCCTCCGAACCCCGCACCACGTGATTCCGTGTGTCACTCGGCACTTGGCAGGGGCAACGCGGGGTTGAAGTGAGCATCGACGCGGCCAGCAATTATCCAAAGCAGCGGAGAAGGATAAGACGGTAAGATTTTCCTTCCGGGTTCCGAGGATTGAGTGGTTCAAAAGGGCCAGAGGCATACCTGTGACATTCCCCAGACGCCACTCTTCGTTGAACTTGGCAGCTTCACAAAAATGTCCACCTCCAGTTCTACTTTCGCCGCCCCGCTGCGCAAAACAACTCAAACTTTCGCGGTCCACCAGATCCCGTTGCAATGTGACGTTTATGATGTATCCGACTATTCCGCCGAATCGCCCGTGTTCTTGTTCTTTCACTCGGGCGGTTTGACCGCCGGGGCGAAAACGATTGTCCCTCCTTGGCTGGTCCAAGTGGGTCTCAACGCTCTTTCGAACATACAGAGTAAATATTTGACCATCGACAGGCATGCTACCAAAGGAAATGGCCTCTAGTGAGTGCCAGCTACCGATTGCTTCCTCAAGCCCAGGGTGACGCCTTGCTTGAGGATGCAAAGGCGGCCTACGACTTTGCCCAAAGCCTTGGGGGAGGGTCAAGGAGGAAAGCTATCGTTGGTGGCGCAAGCGCTGGTGCGCACCCCATTCTGCCCCCACCACAAACACCCCCACGCTGACGGTCAGCCTCTAGGGTTCTTCCTCGCTACTCTGATAGCCCACCACGCAAGCCCAAAGCCTATTGCCCTCTTCTCCATCACTGGAATCCCAACCTTCAGGCACAAGTTCTTCAACTCGTCGGTCCTGATTCCGATGGAGCCGATCACGGACGATGACGTAGCACACTTCGCCACCGAGCCCGTGACGGTCGGCCGACATGCTTGGGACCCGACCGCCTTGTTCGATGTCAACATGCTACTTCCTGATGGGTCCAAAAACACCCAATTCCAACCAGAAAAGAAACATCATCCTGATTGTGATGGAGACCCCACCCGCGGATTGCTCTACGATTATTATTTGTACGAGAATCTGTTTCTAGACTTTGTAGGGAATGTCGATCCAGGTTTCGAGTGGGCTCGAGACAAATCCAACGCTTCAAAATTGGAAGAGTGGCCTGTCACCATACTCATCCAGGGCGACAATGACGATGACTTGAGCCCGGGCGTCGCATCTGAGGTTGCCGCAACTCTTGGTGATAAAGCTGTGTACTGCAAGGCTGAGGGCCAGGGGCATTTGTTTGAGAGGCACAGATATTTTGAGGATATCTTGGAGAGCCCAGGTGGCGGTAATCTGGCCGTACAGCAAGCAATTGCTGCTCTTGACAAGGTTGTTGAGGGATGACATCTAGCCCAGGAGTGTTTGGGCTGGGATGATGAGGTAATCTCATCGTTTCGACAACTGTATTTGCAAGGCACATTGTTGGGTATCTTATGAAACATTGAACAGACCTAACAAATCTACACCCAAGAGGCAACTGATCATCACTAATATCCTCCACATGACCCTGTCGTCAAGGATTGAACAGCCGGCTCATGGATTCACCTTCGTCGGGGGTAACAGCCATCTCCAAGAGATCATGGGCAAGCTCGCTGGTCGCAGCGTCAATGCCAGCTTCGTATACCAACTCCTCGTCAGCAAAGTTGAGTCTTGCTAGAGACTGAAGGTAACGCTGAGGGCATCCGCTAGATGTCGCCAGCTGTGCTGCTAGATTCACGATCCGCGTGGTTCTAGGATCCATGACCAGAGTATGTAAAAGTAGAACTGCCTGGGCTACGATTCGGCAGAGCATCTCAGACGAATGCCGATCCATATCATCGGTGAGCCCTTCGGTGAGCCCAGGAGGGTCAGAGGCTGGTGAATCTTGCCGCCCCAGGCCATCAACCTCCATCGTGTCAACACCTCTATTGCGGCCATGAGCCCCAGGCGCAAGACTATCCCCTTCTTCTGTCTGAGATTCATCGGGGACCGGGTTTCGTGTCGCAGCTTGATACAGCGCGAGGGAATCGACGTTGTACAACTGATCAATCGCCCAGCACAAGACAGTTACCAGCCGTTGTACCGTAACATTGCTGCGAGCGATTTGCACAATGCCAAAGGGGCTCGCGGCAAACAGGATCAATGTCTTGAGAATTGTGAGACGGACAGAGAGCTCTTTGACGCTACCTCGGGTAGCCCAAGCGGGCACGTCAATCAGAAATGCAGACAGACGATCGATCAGAGCGGTGGCAACACGTTCGAGGGATGGACGCTCCTTCTGCGGATTTCCCTCATAAGCCGCCAGAGACACGCGGTCAGGGATGGGCCCAATACTCTCCGGGAGAACTGATGTCCACAGTAAAGAGAGCATTCCAAACCAATCAGCCTCTGGATGTTTGGGGGAGAGCATAACTAGGACAAGCTCCACATCGACGTTCCTCCAGAATTCGCGTTGGGGGCAAGATCCGAAGGGCACAAATTCCCCGGACTCGGCAATCGGCGACGTCACACACCCTAGGGCAGCTAGGATGAGGAGGCAGAAAGATTGCGCGACTACCCCATCGGCGTCTAATTGTCTAACAGCATTATCTGGATGTCGGGATATATCCCCATCCTGGCTATTGAAACGTGGCAAAACGACCAGCCGACAGGTTGTTGTGCAGACAGGAACCAGGGACGATATGATATACGGTGCAACAGCAATGGTGTTTAGCTGTAGCACATAGCATATTAAGCTGGCGAGGTAGTATATGGGCGAATGGTATCTCTCGCCGAGACACTGCTGCCACAAGTCTATGATGGTCTGCGCAAAGTCGACGAGGAGACGCACTGGCTCTTGGGTGTTTCCCATCTGAGGAAGCCTTTGGAAAATGATTGAGGAGAAAGTCTGGTCCGGATTGGATGGAAGTGCGAACCGCGACAACAAGTCGAAGGTCAAAGGCTGTCCGTGGAACGTACTGTGATCCAACACAAGTTTCAGGAACTGTCAAAGTTAACGTCAAGCTCGTGTACGAGAATCTGAAGACACTCACATCGAATGGCAAGCCTTCCGACCCGGCTCTATAGAGATTGGATATGGTGGGCGATGGTGCATTTCTCATCAAGTCCTCCTCCGAATGGGTCTCCAAGGCAAACGTCGGGCTGTCAACTGCTGGCCGTTTTCTCTTGGCCTTAGTCGGGGTACGCTCTAGGAAAGAGACTACCGTTGGAACCGAGTCTTTTTTCTTCTGCACCTGGCCCTTGGTTGGACTGCCTGTCATCTCCAACCCATCAAATCCATCTACTATCCCCCAAGACTTTTTCTTCTTTGGCGTTGTAGTCCCGTCCTGTTTTCTGGCCTTCGAACGCCCCAGTTCCTCTCTAAGGTCCTGACGCATGAAGTGGAGTTCGGTTGAAGCGGTACGTTCGGCTGCTTGCGCTGCCTCAAGCAGCCGTTCTTTCTTCACCGCATCTTCAGCGTGTTGCTTCTTGATACGTGTGATCTCGGCATCATGAGTGACCTGAGCCTTCTCATATTTGGAGCGCATAATCGAGGCCTCGCCCTTCGCGGCCGTTAGTTCCGATTCTAAGGCAGACAAGCGCGCCTGTAAAGCCGCAACCACCTCGGCCTGTTTATCAGCACCAGCTCCATGAGCTGCTTGGGTGGCCTGGGTCGCATGGGACGCGAATGGCCGAGGGACGGGAGGTGGAGGAGGTCGAGTAAATTGAGAAGGTCGCGGCGGGGGGCGCGCAAACTGCGAGGGAGGGGGAACGGGTCGCTGCGGAGGCTGAGGGATGGGTCTGGCAGCTAGCCGTTGCGATGGGATGGGGGCTGCAGGCCTAGCGGGAGGCGGATATTGCGGACGTTGAGGATACACAGGCGTCGGCCTTGTCTGGGGAGGAGGGGGATGATGGGTTTGCGGGTTCCATCGTGACTGCTGGGTTGGTAAAGTTTTATTGATACCCGGTCGTTGTTGAGGGGGCAATGAGCGCTGATCGAGAACGACGGTATCGTCTAGGTC
>Ga0247760_1001853_pt1 | contig 17933 bp, 13 predicted proteins | sample UWRJL171409R4_FD_179936 | JGI IMG/M metagenome (GOLD analysis project Ga0247760, IMG submission 179936) | Plant litter microbial communities from Arlington Agricultural Research Station in Wisconsin, United States - UWRJ-L171-409R-4 | ecosystem: Environmental > Terrestrial > Plant litter >... | reverse complement strand
GGACGGCACGGGCGGGACCACGCGCGACGCCCGGCTCGAGGTGGGCGTGCAGGCGCTCTTCACCGAGGACTTCAGCGACGGCCTGGGCGACTTCAGCTTGGGCAGCGAGACCGCCAACCGCTGGCACGTCAGCAGCAGTTGTGCATCGGCCTTGCCGGGCCACAGCGCGCCGGCCAGCCTGTACTTCGGCATCGATAGCTCGTGCAACTTCGACGCAGGGGTCAGCGCCGGCACGGCGACCTCCACGGCGATCAGCGTGACTGACAGCTCGCTGGTGAAGCTACGCTTCAACTACTACCTGCAAACCGAACGCAACTCGAACTACGACAAAGCGACGGTCCAGGTGTCCGTCAATAGCGGCCCGTATACGACCGTTGCCAGCAACAGCACCGGCGGAGTGGCGCTGCTCGACGGCAGCGGCGTTTGGCAAGCGAGTGAAATCGATCTCAGCTCGCTGCTCGCAGGTCAGCCTTCAGCCAGCCTGCGCGTGCGCTTCGGCTTCGACACGCTCGACTCGATACTGAACAACTTCACCGGCTTTTTGGTCGACGATGTGGAGGTCCGCGGCTTCGCCACCGCCTGCACCAGCAACGCGCAATGCGACGACGGCGCCTTCTGCAACGGTACCGAGCAGTGCCTGTCCGGTAGCTGCGCAGCGGGCACGCCGGTCAACTGCAGTGACGGCGTTTCTTGCACCCAGGATGCCTGCAATGAGGCAACCCAAGCCTGCACGCATCAAGCGAGCAACGCCGCCTGCGATGACGGCCAAGTCTGCAATGGCGCCGAAACTTGCAATCTTACCCTCGGCTGCCAAAGCGGCACCGCGCTGGATTGCAATGACAGCAACGCTTGCACCGCAGACAGCTGCGACCCGACGCTCGGCTGCCAGCACAGCACCGTGAGTTGCGACGACAGCAACGCGTGCACGACGGACAACTGCAACTCAGCGCTCGGTTGCCAGCACGCGAACAACACCAACCCGTGCGCGGATGACGGCAACACGTGCACGACCGACGTGTGCAGCGCCGGCATTTGCACGCATCCAGACAACGGAAGTTGTTCGTTGGGCGCGTTCTTGGAGAGCGGCGGCCAGGTGGTGATCGAGGCCGAGCACTTCTCGCTGAACACTGCCCGAGCAAACCACACCTGGGATCTGACGAGCGACGGCGCTGCGTCGGGTGGGCAATGCATGCTGAGCAACCCGAACAACGGCGGCAACGTGAATACGGGCTACGCGACCGGCAGCCCGCAGCTGAATTTCCCGGTGAAATTCACGACCACCGGCACCTATCAGGTTTGGGTGCGGGGCTTGGGCGCGGGCAGCGCGGACCGCACGGTTCACGCCGGGCTCAACGGCATCGGCCCCACGACCTCCGATCGCATCAGTGGCTTCTCGGCCACGTACGCCTGGAGCAGGAGCACCCTGGACGGCCCGGTCGCGACCATCAACGTAACCAGCGCGGGCGTACACACGGTCAACCTGTGGATGCGAGAGGACGGCTTCCGCGTCGATCGGCTCCTCTTGACGACGAACACCGGCTTCGTCCCGAACGGCGCAGGCCCCGCAGAGAGCGCGCGTGGCCAAGCGTGCACGACGAGCAGCAGCTGCAACGATTCGAACCCCTGCACTCAAGATAGCTGCGTTTCCGGAACTTGTTCGTACTCGCCCGCCCCCTCGGGGACGGCCTGCGCCGACGACGGCAACAGCTGCACCAACGACGTCTGCAGTGGCAGCACCTGCACTCACCCCAACAACGGCAGCTGCGGCGGCGCACCGTGCTCGAGCTACTGCGCCAATCCGATCACCTTCAACGGCAGCCTGCAATCCGGGAACCTCGGAACGCAGGCGACGTGCCACCAGACCACCGGCACGATCAACGGCGGAAACTGCGGCAACTTCGTCAGCCCACGCGCGCTGTTCGTGAACGGCACACAGATGACCTGCAACAACGGCAATTGGCCAACGCTGCCGGCCAAGGTCAACGGCGGCTATTGCGTGTACACCACCGCCGGCAATCAGCCGTGGGCGTACTTCACGACCTGGTGATCCGAGCCACCCACGCACGAAAGCTCGACGCCCCGACCCATTGAATTGAGTCGGGGCGGTCGCGCTTGGTGCCATTCGCGCGACTGCGTTGGCCGACGCCGACCTCGTGCATCTGCTGCGCCGAGAGGTCGTGGCCTGCGACGAGTGGAGCTCTCATCAACCTCCGCGCTGGCGCTTCGGGATTGAATCGGTTTAGGGCCGCGCTGGTGCCACCAAGCGGTAGTCGCGCGCTCTCACTACACGGGCTACGTGTAGCGTAACCGGTAGCTAGCGGCGGAATCAGCCGGGGGCGTGAGCTTCACATCAGCGAGTGAGCCGAAGTCACGCAGCGGCGAAGCGGTCGAGGCCCTGACCCGTTGAAGCAGGTCAGGGCCCGTCACGCATTTTTCGTTAGCTGGCTGCTCAGGCGCCGCCGCCGCCGGCCTTACCAGCCGAGCCGCTCGTGCCGCCGCTGCCGCTCGTGCCGCCGCCGCCAGCCTTACCGGCGGACCCGGCTGAGCCGCTCGTGCCGCCCGAGCCTGCGATGGAGCCGCCTTCGCCGCCCTCGCCGCCTTCGCCGCCTTCGCCAGCGCCGCCGCCTTCGCCGCCTTCGCCGGCCTGCTCATCACCGGCAACGCCGCTACCGGCCTTGCCAGCCGAGCCGCCCTTGCCAGCGCTGCCGGCCTTGCCGCCGCTGCCGGCATGCGAGCCACCAGTGCCGCCGCCGCCAGGAGACGAATCATCCGAATCACCGCAGCCGACGACCAAGGATGAACCTAGTACAACGGCAAATACACTCGCCAAAACCAGATCAGACTTCTTAAGCAACATCACAACTCCCTTTCCCTTACTGAATAGCGGTCGTTGCCCGCGGCCCAACCACTACGCCGCACACGACTCCCGAACCGAGGGATAACTTGGCCAGCGTAAGATGTCGAGTGCGTTGCCCAATTGATTCGCTGTGGCCTCATTGCGTGAGCCGCGAAAAACGTGACGTTTTGAACATGGGTATTTTTGCTCCCCCGCCGTGCGCACCGGCAGGTGCGCGCAGCGAGCGGTCCCACCACCCCACGAGCAGCTCGTATAGACCGCCATTCTCCGGCATTTATGAGGGTAGCGCCACGAAAATGCGGAATTGGTTCCAGTACCAGCGCACGGGGCCGGAAAATACTAAACTTCGAGGATGCGCTTTCGCCTCATCTCCTGCCGCTGCTTGCTCGCTGGTCCGTGCTTCCTGAGTTGGTCCGTCGCGCTGCTCACGGCGTGCTCTGACAACACGCCGCCGCCGCAAGGGCCGCCGGCGGGCGCAAGCAGCGTCGCAGGCAGCACCTCCAGCGCGGGAGCGAGCGCCGGCGGAGCGAGCGCTGGCGGAGCGAGCGTGGCTGGGTCAACGAGCAGCGGCGGAACGAGCGCCGCTGGGGCGGGTGCTGGTGGTGGGGCGCTGGCCGCGGCGGGTCTCGGTGGTGCCACCGCGGGCTCGGGCGGAAGTCCCGTGGCGGGCGCCGCGGGCAACGGCGGTGGCTGCGCGGGCACGCTCATTTGTGACGATTTCGAAAGCTACACGAGCAAGCCGGCCGCCCCTTGGACCGTCAGTACCAACAACGGAACGGTGGCGATTGATACCGCGCGACACAGCAGCGGCAAGCAATCGGTGAAGTTCTCGACCACCGGCGCGAACAACTACCAGCGCGCGTTCATCGGCATCGAGGGCACGCCCTTCCCGCTCGCGGGCAATGCTTTCTACGGCCGCATGATGATCTACGCGACCGCGGCAGCGAACGACGGCGTGCATTGGACGATGATCCAAGCCGAGGGACCGGTGGCCGCGCAGGGGATCACGACGGCGACCGTGCGCTATGGGGGCCAACAGATGAAATCCCTGATGGCAAACTACGATTCCACCGGCAAAAAGAGCGATTGTTGGCAGCACTCGGCGACCAAGATGCCCGAGGGCCAATGGGCGTGCATGCAGTGGTACTTCGATGGCACCACCAACACCCAGAAATTCTGGCTGAACGGCAGCGCGATCAACGACCTGACGACCACCGGCGACGGCCAAGGCTGCATTGCCCACGAGACCAACGACATGTGGTACTTCCCGCAGGGGTTCGCCAAAGCCTACGTCGGTTGGGAGAGCTACCAGAAGGACGACGCGCGCGAAGTCTGGATCGACGACGTCGCCTTGAGCACCCAGCCGGTCGCGTGCCCGACGGGCGGCGCGATCGACACGCCCTGAGTCGGGCTGCGGAGCTGCTCAGCAGGGTTTCGGCGGCGCGATGGTCTGTGGGGCATGCTTGCTCCACGGGTCGCTCGCGCGCCACGCGCTACCCCACGCGGCGGGGCTGACTCCGAGCCATTCACGGAAAGCGCGCGTGAGGTGCGGCGCGTCTGCAAAGCCCGTCACGTTGGAAACCTCGCCGACCGAAAGGCCACGCTCGAGCAAGCGCCTGGCAGCCTGCAGGCGCAAGAGCCTTCGATAGCGGTGCGGGGGCACGCCGAGCGAGCGCTCGAAGCAACGCGCCAGGTGGCATTTCGACATCGAAAGCTCGCTCGCCAAGTCTTCGAGCGAGAGCGATTCGGCAAAGCTGGCGCGCACCCGTTTGGCCGCCCGACGCACCCCCGGGTGACAAGGGCTACGCCCCTGCGCGGGCGCTGTGCTGGGATTGGCGCTGCGCCAGAGCCCCGCAGCCGTCGCTCGATACGCTTGCAGAATCGCCTCTGCGTCGCCCGCTACCTCGAGCAGCGCCTGAAGCGCGGCGAAATCAGCCGAGAGCGGGCCCGCGCTCAGCCGCGTCACCGCCCATTGCACCGTTTGGTCGAGGCCGAGCTCCCGGCCAACGTGCTCCAGGGCGCTCCGCGGCCAGAAGATCGTGAACATGGCACACGGCCGGTCGGTGGGCGTGATGCGTTGGATCTCGTCAGCTTCGGCCAGCAATATGTCGCCCGAGCGGAAGGGCTCTTCTTTGCCCCGAGTCCACACTCGACCACACTCTTCTTGCTCGCTCGAGGGGAGCACCAATGACGCACTGAACATGTCGGACAAGTGCGTACGTGGTCGTTCACTCCCGGTTACCGACCAGAACTCCACGTTGGCGAGGCTACTCACGCGGTGAACAGCCAGCGAGCCCGGGGCTCCATTACCGCCAAGTTCGAAACAGGTGACGAAGCCTTGCGGCGCTTGGAGCTTCGGCCGTACCCTTTCTGCGAGGTAGGAGCCAGTGACCAGGTGAACCGCAGCGGGAACCCTAGACGCTCGGAGGGACCCATTCCCAGGATCCTTCTGATCGGGATGGATGGTGGCTTCGCGGAGCAAGCGTTGAAGACCGATCCCCACCTCGAAGTTCGGGTCGTCCCATCCCTGGGGAGCGGTTGGGCGGAGCTGCCGCGCATGCGGCCCGACGTCATCGTCGTGGCCTTCCAGCGCACTGGGCCGGACGACATTGCCGAGGTGCGCCGATTGCTCAGCGCGTATCGCGCTCCTTTGCTGGTCCTCTCCGGTCCCGTCGATGAGCAACGCGTGACCGCAATGATCAAGGCCGGCGCGGGGGGCTACTTGCTGACGCAAGACGTTTTCCGGTTGCCGGACGCGATTCGCGAGTTGCTTCGCGGTGGGGTGCCGATGTCGCGCTCCGTCTCGCAGCTCGTGCTCGATCGCGCGCGGCGCAGCTCCACGAGCATGGCGGCCGTTCGCGAGGGCGGGCCGTCGGCGGACGAGCTGATCACCAAGCGGCAACTCGAGATCCTGAAGTTGCTCGCCCAGGGGCACAGCTACGAGGATATCGGCCTGGCGCTCAGCCTCAGTATCAACACCGTTCGCTCCCACGTGCGCACGATTTACGAGCGCCTGGGTGCCAGCACCAAGGTCGAGGCCGTGATCGCTGCTATTGAGCTGCACCTGTTGGACCGCACGATCCGCTGAGCCCCGATTTTTCCCTGCGCTATTCGGCATTCTAGCGAGAGATTCGCTCAGCCGCGCGCGGGCCGCTATCGCATGACCATGCGGCTCCGTCTCGCATCGCGACATATCCGCGACATCGAACCGGCCCGCGAGCTTCGGCACGCGAGCGTTGTTGCTTTCTAGCGCGTTCGCGCGGAAAAATTCTGGCTGGCGTAGTCTCGTCGTCTTCCCGCACGCTAAGCTTCGCCGCATGCTGTGCCCGCATTGCCACCAAAGCGCGCCCGTCTTGTATAAAGGCGTGTTCGCGTTCTGTTCGGCCTGCGACAAGCCACGCGCGCCGTTTTCGGGCAAGGCGCTCGCGTTCGCGGGTCAGCCGTCGAAGCTCGGCGGCCGCGTGGGTCGCGTGGTCGGCGTGCTGGTGCTGATCTTCGGTTTGCTGCTGGCGGCGGCGCTGATGCTCTTTTTCCAGCTGCTGTGGCCAGCACAGAACATCGGCTACGCGCTCGGCTCACCGATCGCTCTGATCTCTGTCGTAGTCGGGACCTTGTTCATCGTCGCGAGCCGCCGCCTGGGGCGCGCTGGCGCTGAAGCGGAGCGGCAAGCGCGAGTCGAAGCGGTCTACGCCCTGGCCGTGAATCGCAACGGCATGCTGACGACCGCCGACACGGCGCGCTCACTGCAGCTCGCTCCGGCTTCGGTGGAAGCGCTGCTCGGCGAGCTTGCGCAGACCGAGCCGGACTACGTTTCGCTCGAGTTGGACGAAAACGGCCAACCGTTTTACCTTTTTTCGCGCGCCGGCACCCGGGCGCAGCCGTTCGGGGCCAAGTACCGGGTGGGGGCCGAAGGCAGGGTGCGCGTGGCGGACGTGCTCGGCGTCGATGGCCCACGTCAAACGTTGGACGACGTCGCTGCAGAGCGGCGGAATGGGAACTAGAATCGACCGTCCAACCCCAACCGAGGAGGGATTTCATGTCGCTCGTTTTGTACCACCACCCCCATTCGCGAGCCGCGAACGTGCTTTGGATGCTCGAGGAGCTCGGCGTCGACTACGAGCTCCGCTTCGTCGACATGCTCGCCGGGGCGCAGAAAGCGCCCGAGCTCCTCGCGCTCAATCCGATGGGCAAGCTGCCGATCTTGACCGACGGCGATCAGGTCGTCACCGAAGTCGCAGCGATTGGCTTGTACCTCGCGGATCGCTACGCGCTCGGCCGCCTCTCGCCCAAGCCGGACGACCCGCGGCGCGGAACCTATCTGCGCTGGGCGCTGTTCGCTCCGTCGGTGATCGAACCGGGAGCAATCGCGAAACTGAACCATTGGGAGACGAAGCCGAGCCAAGTTGGCTGGGGCACTCATCAGTCGATGCTCGAAGCGATGGAATCCGCGATCCGCGGTCGCGACTATTTGCTGGGTGATTCATTCTCGATGGCTGACGTGATCTTCGGCGGCACGCTACGCTACATGCTTCGTTTCAAGCTGCTCGAGCCGACCCCCGGGTTCACCGCTTACACCGAGCGCCTAGCGGCCCGCCCGGCGCTCCAGCGCGCCGAAGCACGCAACGCCGCGATCATCGAAGAACGCGGCGTCGGTCGCTGACCTGCAGCCGAATGCGCGCGCCTCACCGCGTGCGGCGCGCGCAAAGCTCGGACTAGTGGTCGGCGAACGGCCCGCACGGGATCGAGTCACGTCGAATCGCGAAGCCCATCGTGCTGCCATCTTCGGCGTAGAAGACTGATTTGAAGCTCGCCTGGCAGGTGCTTTCGCTGGCGACCGTGAAGCCTTCGTTGTTCAGGTTGGGCATCGACGCGGGACGCTCGAAGCCGCGACGGATGTAAAACTTACCGCGCGTGTTCGAGCCACTGCGGGTGTCGACGTCCAGCACGGTCGTGCGGCCCTGACAGCTGTCGTCACACACGGCCCACAAGTAGCCGACATCGCGGTCGAACGACAGCTCCATGACCCCCGAGTTGCCGCTGGCAATGGTCGCCACGCGCGTAAAGCCATTGCCCGCGTGATCCAACGCGAAGCCGTAAATCATGCCGTCTTGTTCGACACCGACGAAGAAGATGCCGCCCGCGTGGTTCGCGTAAAGCGCGGGGTCGTAAGCCGCTTGCTTGCTCTCGTCGATGAAGCCCTTCGAAACGAGATACGCATCGGGCACCCAAGCGATCGCCTCCAGCCCCAAGTTGCTGCCCACCTTCGGCAGATCACCGGTCAAGTTCCACTCGCGCGTCGCGGTCAGCGTGGCGGCAGCGGCCGCACCATCGAACATCAGCACGCTCAGGCGGCTCTTAGCGTTGTCCTGATCGTCACGCTCGGAAGAAACATACAGCGCCGTGCCGCCGAGTGCGCCCTTGGTCACTCCCTCAGAGTCGGGCGCGCCCTGTCCATCGGGAAATCGCAGGCTCTTGCCCGAGGTCCATCCGTTATTTTCGTCCGACACCCAAGCGCTGCCATTCCAAAGCAGGCGATACAACTTCGACGGCTGATTTTGCACCGCCCACAACACGGCCGGCGCTGCCCCCGCTGCAGCGTCGTAGTGCAAGCCGCTCAGCTCGCTTTGGTACGTGTTGGCGGGGTCGACCGTTGCCACTAGGTTGCCGCCGGGCCAAGGATAAAAGCCCGCGCTGCCAGCCGAGCTCGCGCTCGTTCCGGCGCCGCCCGCGGCGCCACCGAAACCCGAGTTCCCAGACGCACCACCACTGCCTGCGCCTGCACGGCTGCTCTCGCTCCCACCATTACCCGCGCCACCGCCGAGCCCTGCACCGCTAGCGCCACTCGCTCCGGCGCCGCCCGCGACGCCGCCAGCACCTGCCAGCGAATTCGCCCCCGACGTTGCTTGCGGCTCGCCCGCGGCTCCCGCGTTCGAACCGCTGACGCCAGCTCCCGCGGCCGGCCCTGAATCATTCGCTGAACCGCACCCAGCCAACGAACCAGCGAAGAGCAGCGTAGCGAGCGCTACAAAGCGTGAGCTCCGAGAGATCGCGATCGTCATGGGCAGGGATGAAACAATACGCCGATTCTCATCTGTCGCGTGGTCGGCCGCTACGATTGACCTCTTCCGAGCCATCCTGCACCCTCGTTCGGATGGCACGCGCGATTCGACGTACAGCGGTTACCAACCCCTCGCTGAAAGTGTTTGCAAAGGCGGCGGAAAGTTACGTCGAGCAGACCTTCGCGCGCTTTCCCAGCTACGGAGCGAGCACGGGGCGGCATGAGTTCGATGCTGAGCTCGAACGCCCGACGCTCGCGCTCTACCGGGCGCACGAAAAGCTGCTGCGCGAAACGCTGACCGCGATCGAAGCTCTGCCCGAAGTCGACTTTCGTGGCGACGCCTGGCTCGATCGCCGCGCGCTGATGGCCGAGCTGCGCACCGAGCTGTGGTCGATCGAGCGCAGCGAGTTTCGCAAGAACCCCGAGCGCTGGGCCTCGGGTGCGATTGGCAGCGTCCACAGCCTAGTCGTGAAGCACGCTGATGACCTGCGCCCCGCAGCAGACGCGATCCTGTCTCGCCTGCAGAAGCTCCCGGCCTACCTCGAAAGCAGCGCAGAATTGCTGGACGCGCCGATCCCCGTGTGGACGAAGATGGCCGCGCAAAGCTGCGCTGGCGCGCCCAGCTTACTCGACGCGATCGCCGAACCACTCAAGCGCACGAAGCGCGCTACCCCGACCAAGATCGACGCGCTGCTCACGAAGGCGAAGGCCGCGTTCGCAGCCTATTCCAAGCAGATTCAGCGGGCCGAGCCGGGCCCGGAGGGCGGCTTCTCGGTGGGCCGCGAGCGCTTCGAAGCGTTGATTCGCGAGCGCCTCGGCTGGGACCTCGGGGCGCGCGAAGCGCAGGCATTGGGACACACCCTGGTCAGCCGCATCGAAGCAGAGATGACCGTCGAAGCGCGCAAGCTCGGTCGCGGCGCCCCGCGCGCCGTGCTCGAACGCGCCGCTTCGCAATGGAGTCCTGAGCGCCCGAGCCTGTTCGAGGAATACGAATTCGAAACGCGCCGCGTGCGCGAGGCGTTCCGCAAGGCCAACGTCGTGAGCTTACCCGCCGGCGAACGCCTACTGGTGAAACTAGTGCCGGAATTCTTGCGCCACCAATTCCCCACCGCCGCCTATACCCAACCGGGCTGCTACGACCGCGACCAAACCGGCATCTTCTGGGTCAACGATCTCAGCCTGCTCCGCGACCAACCGGCAGAAAAAGCCGCCGAAATTCGCCAACACTACGGAGTCGCGCTGACCTGCGCCCACGAAGCCTACATCGGTCATCACCTACAGTTCTGCACCGCCAACCGCCACCCGAGCAAACTGCGACGCCTCTTCGCACACTCCGTGTTCTACGAAGGTTGGACCCTGTGGTGCGAACAGATGGCCGTCGATCGCGGCGTGGTCAAAGATCCCTTCGCGCGCCTCAACCAACTGAACGATGTCCTCTGGCGTGCGCACCGCATCATCATCGACTGCGGCCTGCACACCGGCGAGCTCAGCTACGGAGGCGCCGTCAAACGGCTGATGAAACACATGGGCTTCACCCGCGGCCGCGCCCAAGCCGACGTCAACTGGTACACCATGAGCCCGACAGTCCCGATGAGCTACCTGCTCGGCAAGCTCGAAGTCACGCGCCTCAAACAACGCAAAGTCGACGAACAAGGCTGGCCCCTGAAACGCTTCAACGACTGGGCGCTCTCCCACGGCACCCTCCCCTGGCGCTGGATCGAACAAAGCGGCCTGTAAACAGCCCCCAAACTCGCCCATCATCGCACCCCTTGCCCGATCCCGAAGGGCGTGCGAGAAACCCCTCCGAAAGCAAGCGCCCCTAGCTCAGCTGGATAGAGCGACGGCCTCCGGAGCCGTAGGTCAGTGGTTCGAATCCACTGGGGCGCGCCAAAGACTAGAGAGCCGGGAGAGGCTCTCGCGTGATGACGGAGGGCTCTCAACGGCTCTCCTCGCTCGATGGTGGGGAGGGTTGAAAAGTTCTTCAGGCACAGCAGCTTAGGAGCCGCAGTCTGTAATTTCGGAAACTCTTATACCCGTAAGCTCGCCGAATCACGAGCTTTGCCTTCCCGTTGAAGCCCTCGGTCCGGGCGTTGGTGAGGCGACAGAGGAAATAGGCCAGGACCTCTCGGCGCCAGCGCATGAGGGTGGTTCGGAGCGTCTTGAGCTCGGGGACCGACGAGAGCGCCAGGGTGTCGGTGAGGCGCGTCAGGGCCTTGCTGGCCCGACGATGGCCACGCACCTGGTAGAGGCTGAAGAGGGCCTCCCGAGCAGCGCACAGCTCGCGAAGGACAGGCTTGTCGGCGAGCCAGCAGCGGAGATTCCAGCGCCACTCGGGCGTCAGCGTGCTCGGGTTAGCGTCCCGTGAACGGGATTGCAAGATAGCGAGATAGCGACCACCAACGGCTTGTATTCCTCCGCGGCTCGAAGCTGAAGCTCCATCACGTACGACGCAATGCCCGCGATAGATTCGTCCAGCGCGTCCACGTCGCTTATGGCCCGGCGCTCTCCCTGTCCTCCCACAGCAATCCAGGAACGCGCGCGAACTCTGAGACATTATGCGTGACCACCGTCAGGCCACGAGCAAGCGCGATGGCCGCAATCTCGAGATCGTGCGCGCCAATGCGCTGCCCAGCCCGCTCGAGAGCATGACGAATGCGAGCGCAGTGACTCGCCTGATCGTCGAAAGGCAAAGAAAGAAAAGGTTCCAGGAACCGCTCGACGACAGCGTGCTCGTTGACGGGATCGCGGCTTCGCTCCGCGCCGAACAAGAGCTCCGCCCGCACGATCGAGCAGAGCGCCACGTCGTCGGGGCTCTGCGCGCGAAGACGGGCGACGACCGGCGAGGGCTTTCGCCGGAGACACGTAATGCACGCATTCGTGTCGAGCAGATATTTCACGGCTCGGGCAACACTCGCGACTCGAGCTCCGGCTGCGGCGCGCGCTCGAAAGTCGGGTCCTGGATCGCCCCCTCGATGGCATCGAACCATCCCTCCGGCCACGTCCGCTCAGAGACCTCTCGGACCGTTAGCTCGACGCGATGCCCAACGAGCGGCGCTAGCTCGGGGAGCTCAAGCGTTGCGGAGCTGAGGACCGTTTGAATTCGAACAGCAGCCACGTTCGGAGCATAGCACAGCCTGTTCAGCACTCCCGCCAAGGGTCATCGCTGCCTGCTGTCGAGGACTTTTGCAGGCTCACGCGCCGAGCCGCCGGAGCTCGGCCTCAGGGATCCGAAGCGAGTTCCCCACCCGCACGTGCCCGAGCTTCCCGCTCTTGCAAAGCCCGTACACGGTGGCCGTGCAGACCCGCAGCCGCTTCCTTCACCGTGAGCAGCCGCGCAACGTTCACTATCGCCATCCGTCGCGCCGCCGATCCCTGCAGCGCCGGTGCAGCAAACGGCGAGCTAACCGATGCAACTCCATCTAACGCCTGGACTCGGCCCCTCGTTCCATCGCGAGCACTTCCAACGCTTTGCGACTGCTTGCTAATCTCACCCAACACCGCGCCGCTTACTCCGGAGCCGTAGGTCAGTAGTTCGAATCCACTGGGGCGCGCTAAGCCACGACATAGCCACGGCTACGCAGGTGAATACGAGCTGTTCGGTTGCAAGCGTCACCTGACAGAGATAGCAACGTCCATGTCACGAGTCGTACGCGGCTCTGAGCGGGCCGATACGACCAGGCCGCCAATGAGCGCACACGGCACGCCAGCGCCGTTGAGCTCAGCCCAAATGCGCTTGAGCGCACCCTGAGCCGCAGGTCAGTGGTTCGATCCACTGGGGCCCGGGCCAACGCCGCGCTGGCGATGATAGCGGGGAATTCACCTGCGCCGGCTCGCGCCCCGTCGTCTACACTTAGACCGCGGAAACCGAGTTCGCGCTTCGCGACTCGAGAATTCCTGCGTGTTCTACGTGCGAGCACGCGCTGGGTCGGTCGAGATTTCGAGCAAGAATCGAATTTCTCGCGCGCGTAGCCCCTCCTTTAACAGACGGGCTCGCCCTCGATCTGGAAACAGCTCCGCAAGCCGAGCACCGTCCCAATCGCGTGAATCCGAGGCTCGTCATCGAGACAGCTCGTATTGAATGGCCGAGGCCGTTCTAACGACCGCCACGGCCACGAGACCTCCTATCGCGAAGCCGAGCAGCGTGTTGGCCCGATCGAGATCTCCGCTCGAGTGCGAGTCGGCGTACTGGTTTCTCGACGCCATCGCCAGGCCGCCGACTACCAGCGTGCCGCCAACCAGAGCGAGATCAGAGCCAGCCCAGAGGTAGCCGGCCGTGTCGTTCGCTGGCCGGCCGTCGCTCAGATGCGGTAGCCCCGAGAGCAGCGCGGCGTTCCACATCGACGCATCGGCGCGTGGAACCATGGGTGAAGGAACGATCTCGCGCTCGACCTTCAAGCGCATTGGCAGGTATTCGATAGCATTCATGGCGTGCCAGGCGCCTTTCAACACCGACATAGCCGCGCCACGCTGTTCGTCTTGGTCCTTCGGAGAGCACTCGGCGCGCACGCCGACCGGAGTGGATAGCCTCGATATCGACCAGTCGGTGCCCGAGTCAACGCCCTGAATGTGAGCCGCCAGGTGAATCGAACCATTGATCTCCAGCTTCTCTTGCTCATTGCGCTGCACGGACACCGCCAGCACGCCTTCGCAGGGGCCTCCATGATCGACGTACGTCGATAGGTCCTCCGCCAGGCCGTTGCGTAGCTCGCTACACGCCGCCGCGCTGCGGGTGCAGCGACAGCGAGCGTAGTCGAGGGTCGGCGCAAAAAAGGTCGGATCCTTTACGACCAACGGAGCGCGAATTCCGCCCAGCGAGGCGTCAGTAAGCGCCTTCATTAGCGACAGCTTGAAGTGGCCATCGTAGTCTTCGCATTTGTCTCCTTTCCCGCCGTACACGACGAGCAACCTGCGTGCGCCGCGTTGAACGCCGCGGCGCGCGCGGGCGCCTTCGTCCACCGCGACACCCGCATAGGTAACAATGGCTTCGCGTTGCTGGGTCTCCAGGCCTTCCACCAATTTGCTTATCGCCGTGCGATCGAGGTGTGGCTGTCCCAGCAATTTCCTGAAGGCCACGGCTTTCTCGGTATTCTGTTGGAGGAGCCATTCCGCTGCGGCATCGAGTCGCTTGAGGGCGTCGGGGTTATCCAGCGCCTGCCAAAGCTTCAGGCGTTGCTGCAAAGAGTCGGAGTCGCTGGACTTCAGATGGTCGACCAACGCTGCCATGGCTACCTTGCTACCTTCCGGACCCAGCCTTCCGAGCGCAGCTAAGGCCTGATCTTGAGTGACCGCCGAGAGGGGTACAATGCCGGAAAGAAACCGGAGCGCTTCGGATTCGTGCTCGCGGAGTCCGCGGATGGTCGTCAAGTAGGCGATGGTCGCGCGAACGAATTCATGTTCGCACGCTTCGCGGTCGCTGCATCTTGCGCTTTCCGCCGCGCAGCGCTGCACGTACGCCGACAATGCAGTTACGTGTTCGCGCCCGTCCGCGACGGGGTCGGAAGTCGAGGGCTTGGGCTCCAGCCCCGAGCAAAGGGGCTCCTGCTTTGGTAGCGTGGTTGCCGTTTCGCCCTTGGGCTTCACGGCGCGTGCAACGCATGCCTTGTTGCGGAGCTCGAGTTGCAACGTGGCCTCTCGGGCGCGCAGCCCGCTCGCGTTGCATTTGGGCGCAACACTGCCCAACTGCGCTCGCCAATTCGCGATGTCGGAGCATTGGGTCGCGGTCGGCAAGCTCGTTTGGATGGTGTTGATCCAGATCGACAGATTACGACAGTCTGTGCTGTCGTCGGCCAGAGCTGGTGCTGAACAGGTCATGACCAGCGCCATGCAGGTGCTCAACGATATCGACTTCATGGGGTCACTCCGGATGTCGTGCCGTCCTTGGGCTGAGTTCCTTTCCCCTCGTGGAAACACTGCCCGGACGGCAGACCGCATGGCGCCGGCGTCGGGTGCTGCAACCTCTCGCTGGGCAGGGTTAGCGGCGCAGTGGCGAAGCGCGTGAAGCGCGCGGCGAGCTGCAACTTGGCATCGGTGCTCCAACCGTTTCGGGTCACGCTGCGTCCCAGCGCTTCGGCGACATCGTGGCGCGCGATCTCCAAGGTGTGGTGCTGTGAGTCGCGAACTCGCGTCAGCGACAAATAGGGCTCCCACCACTCGAGTCGATAGACGTGAGCGAACAGCGCGAAGCGGCCGATGAGGTTCGCCTGACCGAGCGTGCCCGGGAACGCGGCCAGCCCCGCGTTCGTCAATTCGGCTTGCAACCAATCGGGTACGCTCTTTTTCGATACGAAGAAGTCATGGGTCAACATGGGCAGCCGCAGCGACGAGCCTTCGCCGAGGGCGAGTTGTTGGAAGATAGCGCCCGCGAGGTCGGGTGACGTCTCGCGGATGGCGTTCGCGAGAGCACGCGCCTCGGCGGCCTCGCGGGATGGGTTGCAGCCCGCCATGGCCACGCGCCATAGCGGCAGCTCCGCCCAGGCCTGCCTGCGCAGCTTTGGGTCTGGCGCGTATTCGTCGACGAGGGCACGCGACACTGAGGCTTCGTTGGCATCGACGAGCATTTCCAGCAGCTCTTGGTCACTGAACCAGCCGTCGCAGTTGCGATCGACGGGCGCGCGCAACGCTTGCCCCAATAGCGACGAAAACGAGCCTGCGCTGACGTCCCACGGGGAAGCGGAGATCACCGAGCTTGGGACTTTGGCATGCTGCACGTCGATGTCTGCCGAGCTGCAAGCGTCGACTACCAAAACGACCCAAGGTCGATTGTTCGAGACGCGATCTAGCAACCGTTCGACGCCTAGCCATGATCGTGACCCGGAGGCCGTGTCAGTACGCAAGCAAAGCCCGCTAGGCCCGCGTTCATTGTCGCAGTTGGCGCCATCGACACTTTGACAGCCGTGCCCCAGGTACACGACGAAGAGAGGCTGCCCTCCCGGCAGCGCTATCTCACGCTCGATGTCGTCGGCGGTTGGATCGTTGAGATGCACCATCTCGGGGTCAATCGAGGTAAGCGCTTGCTCGGTCTCCACTGCCTTTTGGCCCACGTGACGAGCAATGTCGGAGCTCCCGCCCGGGCAGGCTGCCGAGGAGGTGAACAGAACCACATGCGGGTGCAGACCGTATGTTTCAACGGGCGCGGGCGTTCTGGCTTGAGCGCCGGAACAAGCGGCCGCGAAGAACGCGATCCAGAGTACGCCGGCTCGCGAGCCCCGTTCGCGAGGGGTCACGTGCACCTCGCGCCGCGCGCATTCTTGGCGCACGCGGCCAACGTCAGACGCAGCGATGCCAGCGCGACGACGAATGCCGCGAACAGGCCGCCTGCGAGTTCGAAGTAGTTCTTGACCACTTCGATCGGCGCGCTACCGCTACAGTGGCCCTGAGCGAACTCGACTCCGCTCGCCTGCTCGACTTCGAAGCCAAGTGCTGGCTCTGCGCCGAAGTCAGCCCAGCTGCGGCGGACCGAGAGCGCGGCGCCGCTAAGATTGAGCGTGACGCCGGGCGGAATTTCGCAACCGTGACCGGTTGGCGAAAGCAACCTGGCTGCGCTGCTTAACCGTCCCGACATGCGCGCCACGCGGAGTGAGTCCGCAGCCCAGAGCCGGACAGAATCGTCTTTCTTTGCAAGCTGAAGTGTCATCTCCGACGCCGGACCCAAGACGAAGCTGGCGCGGCCAATACGCAGCTCGGCAGGCGCGCGGTGCACCTGGGCGTTGACGGCGAACTCCCCGGACGTCTGGAGTGTTGCGGTGCCCGTGTCTTGCAACCACATCTCGGCGCGTGCGACGCAGGCGCCCGCGTTCACCCCGCGAGGAGCCAACTCTAGGCGATGCTCACCGTGTGCTTGCAATTTCAGCTCGAGTTTGCATGATTCCGCAGTTCCGATCCACTTTGCCGGCGTGAAGAAGGCAACCCGAGTCGGAGCTACGAGTCCGAACTTAGCTGACAGGTCGGAGCTACCCGATCGCAGCAGGCAGCGGCTGGGCACGATGTCAACGAACGAGCAGTCCGAGAGCTCTCCGTTCGATACGGCGCGGACTTCCCACTTTTCTATTAGACGAGTGAAGGCTGTCGAGAAATCCGGCGCGGGATTGCCGAGAAGTTCGAGGTTGGCCTCACGCAAGGTGAGTGCGCCGGAGAATGAAGGCGAAGGCGAGAGCAGGAGCAACATGAACGCAGCCACCAACGCCAACACGCCGGCACAGGCTTCGCGCCGCGTGGGACCGTTGACCAACGAGCGCAGCCAACAAAGCCACTTACGGACCGGGGGGAGGCTCAAAGACGTTCCTCGTCTGATCCGCGCACCCGCAGTGCAAACGGGCAGGGCTCGGCGCTCCCTGCGTAGGCCTCTATCGAGCACGAGAAGCGGCCGACGGCATAGTCGTCGTTATCGTCGCAATCAGCGCGCACCAAGCCCTCGATTTGCTCACCGATAGCCAGCTTTTGAGCTTCGTCCGATAACGGCACAAGTAGCTTGCTCGACTGGCCCTTCCAGAGCTTTTGGTCGAGCAACTGCCTTGCGCTCGCGCGTGCACGGCCCGACCTGGCGTCCACGATCTCGTAGCGAATCTCCAACGCTGGCTTGGTGGAGCAATCGTGGGATGTAACTGTCAGCTCTAACCTCGAGCGCACTTGCCCGTCGAAAGTAAATCGACACGACGCATCTTCGATTCGTCCTTGTGTAGGCGGCACGGGACCCACCGTCATGGGGAGCGCGGACCTGCAGCCCAAGCTTGCGGAAAGCCAGGAGCATGTCAGAAGCGCGAAGAGGCGTGCTAGCGATTTCAGGATCATAGCGTATCTCCACAGACTCCCTCCGGGAGTCGAGCTGGCCAACCACAGGAATCGAGCCGGCTGTTCGGAGGTGCACAGTGATTGTGGGCTGTCGTGGCGTCGCAGTTGGAATCGTCGACACAAGCGCAGCCGCGCGAGACCAGCCGCACCGAGTGAAGTCGCAGCGTGGCGTCGACGCGCTGCGTGCAGCCTTCGCCCACGAGTGTCATGTCGGCAGCATCGAAGCGGAAG
>Ga0247760_1001852_pt1 | contig 17948 bp, 11 predicted proteins | sample UWRJL171409R4_FD_179936 | JGI IMG/M metagenome (GOLD analysis project Ga0247760, IMG submission 179936) | Plant litter microbial communities from Arlington Agricultural Research Station in Wisconsin, United States - UWRJ-L171-409R-4 | ecosystem: Environmental > Terrestrial > Plant litter >... | reverse complement strand
GCGAACTGCGCGTGGGATTTGGCTTGGGGGCGACCGGGGTGAGACCGAGGTCATGGTGCTCTCAAGAGCTGGGTTGGAAGCCTCAACGTAGGATATTGGGAGACCAAGCGCCGGTTCCACAAGCTGGGCGCCGGCACCGCCATCTATTTCCTGACTCTAGTTGCATTGGCAAAATCGACCACATCTCTTAACCTGGCTATATCGGTGTTGTGGATTTGATGAATCGCCATCGCCTGGGTTGAGTTAGCAGGTCAGGTAGCTAGTAACATAGGGTAAGGGCATATAAAAGACTAATTATTATACGTGATTGTACTGAATGTAATAAAAAAGGCTATACCAAAAAGAAAAACAACGCACAAAAAGGTGAGCTAGACACAGGTGGCTGGCTGGCTGGGGCACGCGCCATGGCACGTGGCCACCCAAAATTATTCTTCCCCGAGTCACTACCAAGAAACCGACAGCGGGACGGTCCTGGGCTGCGTAGGTAGGTATTTATCCTCCACCGTGGGCACCATCTGATGACTTTATCCGTCATGTGTCAACCCGCACGCGGCACTCCACAGCAGAGCAACAAATAAAAAAAACTATCTCTTCCCCAGGGTGAGAGAAGATGCGCCCGTTCTGCAGATCCGCACATACCAACCAGCCCGCGTTGCTGCGTACCCCGGATTTTGTGCATCCCAGCCTCTTACAAGTGAAAATGCAATGCAAATGCAGCCACACCCGTTTTTACAGGTATGCGCAGACGTGGCAGCCGGTACAGGGAAATAATGGTGTTCCGCAATCCGGGCTTGGGACTTGGAAAAACGGAAGGAAACGATGAGCTTGCAATCTGGAGGAATTTGTCCACCAATACCGCGGTAGATTACTTCCCCGCACAACGACTATCGGACCGTGCGGTTATAAGCCATGTGTCCCTGTCCCTAGTGAAACTTCCTTACCTACCTACCTAGGCCGGTTGCAACCGTGTTGGGGTAGAGAGATAATTAAAACTGGTACGGGTACAGGTATTCTGGCACGAGATTTTTTTTCTTTCTTTTTTGGTGAGCGAGATTCTGTCGCGAAACCAGCACGGTTCAAAATGCGCATTTGGTCTGCTGTGCTTGCGACGGCGCTGTCCCGTGCGGTGACGGCTTCGTTGCAGGTTGTGCCGGGAGGGACATGGACGACGGTGAGTTTTCTCTCCCTTCCCCCTCTCTCGCCTGGGGGAAAAAAAAAAGGGTACTAAACAAGGACAGCCCGACGGAGAACACCTTCAAGCCCACGGCGCAGGACTCATCGTCGTCAATGGCACATACTACATGGTTGGAGAAGACAAGAGCGGCGGCCACTCGTTTTCCAACGTCAACTGTTACGCCTCGACCGACCTCGTACAGTGGACTTTGGTGGGCGCGCTCCTGTCGCGCACGTCGTCAGGCGACCTGGGGCCGAACCGCGTGGTGGAGAGACCAAAGGTTATTTACAATGATAAAACTCGTAAATATGTGCTGTGGATGCACATGGACAGCAGCAGTTACGGAGAGGCCAGAGTGGCAGTGGCGACGGGCGATTCCGTCTGTGGGAAATACCAATACATTCGGAGTTTTCAGCCGTAAGTTTTTTTTCTTCCCCAGAGATATGTCTATCAGGAGAATAGTCTGACAGAGTATAGTCTCGGACGAGAAAGTCGGGATATGGGACTTTTCAAGGATGACGATGGGAAGGGGTATCTTTTGACTGAGGATGTGAGTTCTTTTTTTTTTCCCCCTCATTTCTTTTTCTCGTTGTCTTCTTTTTTCTTTGTACTTCGTTTCAGTTTCAGAATGGCACTTACCTCTAATATCCAGCGCAAACATGGCCTCCGCATCGTCGCCCTGTCCGACGACTTCCTCACCCCCACGACCGACGTATATTCGTGGCGTCTCGAAGGAGGAAACCGGGTGGAAGCTCCCGCCATGGTGAAGCTCGGCCGGACGTATTTCATGTTCGCGTCCATGATGACGGGGTGGGACGCCAACGAGAACCAATACACGACCTCGACATCGCTATCGTCGGGGTGGTCTTCGTGGAAGAAATTCGCCGATTCCGGTTCCAAGACGTATAATTCCCAAACCACGTATATTTTGAAAACCTCCGAGTCTTCCGCCATCTACCTCGGCGACCGCTGGCTCAAAGATAACCTCATGGCTTCTACCTATGTTTGGCTTCCGCTCTCAATAAGCGGGACGAGCGTTTCTATGAAGAATGCCGTAAGCTGGGTTCCCACTTCCAATTTCGCCGCGTGGCAGAACCCGCCAGCCGAAACCAGTTATGAAGCAGAAAAAGGCGCCTATGGCGGGAAGGCGCGCGATGTTTCCTGTTCGGGGTGTAGCAATAAGATCGCGGCGGGATATATCGGCGGACCGGATCGGGGGGTGGTGACGTTTTCGGGAATTAGGAGTGATATTGATGGGTTGACGACGATTCGCATCAAGTATATCAATGCGGACAGTGCGCCGAGATATGCGACTGTTAAAGTCAATGGGGATGCGGGGAGGAAAATTGCGTTCTTGCCGGCGAAGGGAGACCCGGCGACAAGTACGCTCCATGCGAGGTTGAAGAGGGGAAGTGAAAATACAGTCGTGATTGAGGGGGTGGGAAATGGGTGGGGACCCGATGTGGATCGGTTGATGGTGCCGGTGCAGTAATCTCTCTCTGTACTTTTGTCTCAGAAAAGAAAATGAAGAGGGGATGTAAATGGTAGGGCTGGAATAAGAATAAGCTCCCGCACGTTTAAAACAGGGGTATGGATGACTGCAGATGACTGCAGTCTCGCGCATTCTCGGACTCGAGCTCGGACACGACTGTAAGCACCAATTACATGAGCGAACCAATTTCACTGCCTGCCCCGTCATGTTGTAATGAGTGGGACAAAACACAGGCATCAATACTCGGGTCTCATTGACGCAGTCAGGGGCTTATGAACAAGGGATAAAAAAAACTCTTTTAATAGAGCAGCCCACCCATTTACTCTGATCCAATCCTCTCAGAACGAAAACTGAGGAGACCAAAAAAAAAACCCCCCCCCCAAAAAAATGCATCGCCGACAACAAAACACCTGGAAGCCTGGGTTTTGGACCCACCTCCCCCTCGCCGGACTGCTTTCTCTCCTCGGGGCCATTCTCGCCACGCTCTCTACCGTCGCCGTACTTGTTTTTTCCGACGAAAAACCCACCGCATCATGGCCTTCTTCCAAATTCCCCATCCAACCTGCCGTGCTCCTCGCGATCCTCACCACTGTCGCCAACGCACTCATTTCCTGGGCGCTGTACGATGGCGTCGTCATTGCGTGGTGGACAAAAATGCTCCGCGGCGCGACCCTCAAAGAAGTCCACAATTACTGGGAACACGGATCGAGCGCGTGGCATGCGTTTCTGGCGGGGCGGAACTTCAACAAGATTGCTAATGCCTGTCTCTTGGCGTTTCTCGTCTTTGTAGATGGACCGCTATTGCAGAGAGCTTCGGGGATAAGAGCCGAGACCCTCACCGTCACCACGGCTGTTGGCGGAGCTGGCGCTGCGGGTGGTGAAGGTTCGGGGTTCCAGGTTTGGTTGGTTTCGGAAAGGGGGTTTCCGGCGAATTATTCGGGGGTATACATGACGAGAGCAAACACGGTCAGTGGCATCACCCCGGCCATGGCCGAGGTGGTGAGGGATTTTAGCAGTCGCAAGGGAATGGCCATATGGACGGCAGGCTGTAGGGGGGTTTGTCGAGGGGAAGTGGTGGGACCAGGGTGGGATGTGCGGTGCAATTCTTCGACAAGGGCGTATAACATGACGAGTCCGAAATCGGGCGATATCTTTCCGGCTGGGTACGCGACGGTTCATCACGATAAGGGGACACCCGACAGGATCACCGTCGAGACTGCTCACAAGCCGAATCCGGGGTTTGTGGGGGATATAGTGTTGACGACGTGTGTTCTTCACCACGCCATTGTTCGGTATTCCGTCGAGGTTACGAATCCCAACAACACCAACACCAAGACCAACATCATCAACCTCTCACCCGACTCACCGCAGCTCAGTCCCGTTACTCTCCTCCCCCTTCCTCCTCTGGACCAGAACGCGACAATAAACCTCCTCCGTTCCAACAGGTCGGAAACTTCGGCTATCGGCATCTTTCCCTCCGCGCTAGGCGGGTTCGCTCTCGCTGCCAAGACGATTTACAACAGTTCTATATCCATCTACTTCACCAGCGGGACTTACGCGCTCGACCCGTCGACGTCAGGGCCAATGGTATATACGCACCGCACGAACATGGGGGGAGATAATACGAAGGCGGCGTTAACGGCAGATAAGATGGCGTGGGTGGATCCGGCAGGGGATATTGTGAATGCGTTGCGGGAGATGGCCTTTCGAGGGGCCTTGGGGATTTCTTCTCCTCCACCGAGCCAGTCTCCGAGCACTTCTGCGTCTGGGGCGAGTGATCCCGGTGTCAGCACTAATACAACTACAACCACCAACGGAAATGCAAATGGAAATACAAACGGAAATGGAGAAGGGGTGAAGCCACCGCCCCAAAATCTCCGACAAGAAGTCCTCAACGCCTCCCAGACCATGACGCTAACAATCTACACCTCTCACTACGTATATCTCGCGGTCGCGCTAGCGCTCATGTTTATCGCCATTTTGGCCATTCTTCCGCTCTATAGTCGTTGGTGGGAATTGGGAAGGCAGGTTTCACTCAGTCCTTTGGAAACGGGACGAGCTCTGGAGGCGCCTTTACTTGCGTCGGAAAGTGAGAATGGAGGGGTGAAAGGTATACTGAAAGAGGTAGGAAAAGTTAGGGTGAGATATGGGGTCATAAGAAAGGAAGGAGGAGGTGGGGAGAGATGGGTTCTGGGAAGGGATGGGACGCGAGAGGAGGGCGGTGTTCTGTTGGGGTAGACTACCTATCTTAGCCAAGGCAAGAGTTGTAGTACCATATATACCGAACTGTGAGGGTCCAAGAGGACTAGACTGAAAGACCATCTGGCGTGTCATTGACACAGCTACGAGCTATATAAACTTCTATAGTATATCGACCAAAAGAAAAAAAAAACCAGCGGGTTAGTCCAGAGACAGTCCAAGATTTAGTCATGTAGTTCATAATATCAATTTTATCATCCTGAGTCTAATACCCCCTGTCATAAAATCCGAAGTTCACACACTTCTCGCCGTCAACTACCACCTCTCAGCAACGCGAAAAGACGGAGAAATGCTTTTCCAAGTCATAAAACCTAGATACCTAGGTAATTACAATAGACCTTTTCTCCATCCACCAGTCCATAAAGAAAAGAAAAGAAAAGAAAAGAAAGAAGAAAAAAAGAAAAGGAGAAAAGAAAGAAAAAGTCAAAGGGATATCACCCCCATCGACTCGGCCGTACAAGTTGGCGCCCCCCGCCCAAATACTCCACAGAGTGATAACTCGGCACCTTTTCATGAATCGGCCTTCTCGGTCTTGCTCTTCTTCCTTCCCATGCATCTTCCACATCTTCCACATTTCCAGAGAAAGAATCGCCCAAAACTTCCCTGGCTAACCACGGCGCCAGGTCCTTGAAAATGACGAGTTGAAAATTCACGGAACCTAATCTCCGTCTCTTTTTACCCTGACCCTGATCTGGAGTCGCAAAAAAAGCCTGATGAATAGCATGAGCAATGTCGAGATACAAGTCATAAACCCAGCCAAATCTCTGTTCGAGATCTTCCGTGTCGTCATCTCCGCCCGGCGTCATGTACAGACCGGCGTAGATCCAGAGGGCGACGAGGTCTATTTCGAGATCGAGAGGCGGCGGTTCTTCGTTGCGATCATCAGTGTCATTGTAGTCAACTGTTGCCAAGATATCCAGAGCTGTGCGGAAACCGACTGAGGGAGCTTGGTAGGTATATGGCCATGTAGTTGACGTAGCGGGGTCGATAGACTCGGAAACGTATGGTCCCATGGGGAAGTAGATTTCGACCGAGCGTTCAAAATCCCATTGCGGGTGAGCAGTGGCCGGACAGTAGCCTGGCCAAAAGTAGCACTGCGCAGGGGTCATGGCGAGGGATACATTTCTCAAGAGTGAGAGAGTCGGACCGGAGACAAAATTGAAGGCAGACTCGAGCTGGTCATTACGAACACAAAATTGGGCATTGTGGTAAAACACCTGTTGGGCGGCTAGGCGGAAATCGCGGCTAACTTGGAAGACAGCCAGGGGTAAGACGCGGCATTGGCAGGTAGCCGAGTAGGCTGCGTACGAGGAAATGCAGCAACTAAACTTCTTGTCAGTCTTTTCCTTTCTGTCTGCCCCCTCTCTCTCTGCAACATAACTCTCGCAATCGTACACAAGATACACGTACCAGTCCATTACTGAGTCGCAGCATTTTCCACAACATGTTATTCTCCAGCACGATTCGGGATAAAGCCTTCCTTTAATAAATCGACCATTGATAACATTCACACGAGTGAAGAAGATATTGTAGCCGCCAGTTTGCGAAGTGCCAAGGTGAGTATGTTCCAGGATGCGGAGTTTGAGTTCCCAAGGGAGTTTGTTGAACGGGAATGGTTCGTTGCTTTGCGGTCCAGGTTCCCTTCCCGTCAAAGCTAATACAGTTCTACGGGCCAGCCTGGCCTGACCTTCCATGGCCGGGCTTGAGCCTAGCCGGAGGTTACATGTACGAAGCCTCGGCAAGAACTCGATGAGCGGATCGGTGATTTCACGGGCTCTTGCCTCATCTTCAGCGTCATATATGACGGTAAGGTTCATCAGTCCCGGGGTACGCTCCCACCCAAGACGACGACACAACGACCTCCACCCGCTGAGCATGTCCAGATTCGCGGTGGGGGACTCGCTCAAGGGTGACTTGCACAAAAAGCAGTAAGCTGGCGAGGGTGGTGTACCATCGGAGGTGACGCCACAGCGGTCCGAATCGTGACCCTCTGGACACGGCCAGCGATTCAGACGGATGAACAAACGACGCATGCGTGAAAGGTGATGTCCGGGCATATGTAGGAGTGGCCATAGTGCATCTTGGTGGCCATTGTGCGCCTTGAGGACGAAGAGGTTGTAGCCGAAGAAGACGTCGAGGCTCTCATTATGGACCTGATCAGAGGGAGGACAAGTTAGGTTTCATCGCGTGCGTAAAAAGAAGGAATAATAAAAGGGCGGGGAGGGCGAACAGAGAACATAGAGAAAAGAGAAATACCTGACGGCAAACCAGCGTCAACGCCAGCGGCAAGGGCGGACAATTACACAAGTGATCCCCGGGGGCGAATCCCGTCACGAACCCCCGTCGCTGTCTCCTGTACCAGCATTCGGGTCGCCATCCAACCCGCGTCGCGCGCTCCTCGTCTTCCCGGTTCCGACGACTCCACAAATCAATGGGACAGGGTCGGATCAGACACAAACTGTAGATTGTGGTTCGTGCCTGCTTCGGCAGGTCCAGAAATGTTGGGCGGCGACGGTTCAAGTTCTCGACATGGGACCCCGCATCTGAACTTGACGGAAGAGGGAGAGGATCGGGGGAAGGGCGAATTACGAGACCTGATGCCATTATTCGTACGTCGTGTCAAAATCTTTTGCTTCCTTGAACCCTAGCGCTGGGGATGAGACTGGATATCGTGCAAATTGCAGGAAAAGGTGCTGAGGGGATTCTCCGAAGTTGGGCAAGAGACACCACGAAGCGGGGTATTGTCAGGTGACAAAATCCGCTGTGTTTTCGTGCACTCCGAGAAATTGTTAACGTGGGATCTTGACGGTTTTACGAGGTGAAGTGCAAAGACACCTATTCGGGCCTTAGGCAGAAAATAGTTCAAGGCTTTCTGTTTCCGCCTTTCGTTTGCAAGCCAAGTCCCGAATTTCCGGGTAACGCACATATAGGTCGGTCCTTTTGTTATTGGGGAAAATGGCGGGGTGTTAGCTTACCATTGAATACCGTGCAATACACACGGTTCGGGAGATGTCCTGTGTAACATCGAGATCTACCCAAGCTATCACTCCGCCACTCACATAACTGGCAGAACTTGAGACTGCAGGAGAGGCAGACACGGGTATTGGTTCTGCCAAGCTCAGCTGTGCATCCTCTGCGTGGCTCCAGACTAAGTGTGAATGTGAAGAACTCGCTGGAGTGCTTGCATTTACATTCGGGACGCCTACCTACTGGATCTACAAGTATTCGCCTATTCTTGGAGGCTATGCCCCGTGTTGGGGTGTCATGGGGGTATCCGTATAGCGATGATCCAGTGTGCATGTGGCACCCTCGCTGCTAAAATTGGCCTACATCAAATGTGAACAGGGGCGTCGCATTTTCTTCTCTTTTTAGATTTTGGCGAACCTTACAAGTTCCGGGGCACTCAATAGGAATTGAAGAGCCCAATGTTGAGAAGACTTCAGCTCTACGCATGCCGACTGAGAGGCCGAAAAGTCAAACTTTCAAAACGTGCACCAGGGCTAGTCGAGCTGAGCCGGAATAGGGAACTGGGAAGGCAACATCCGCTTAACAAACCACGAGGCGTAGCCCAACCAGAACGCCAAACCACTCTATCAACTCGGCTCGTTGGTAGCCTGTATCGTCGCGTAGTAAATTATAATGCGGCTCAGCAATCAATGCAGCCGGTGTCGTCTTGCATATCAGATGCATTCTCTATTACCGGGTTTGCATATCTGTGAGAGTCAAGTCGTTTTCACTATACACTATACTGTACTGTGCTTGTCAGCTTCACGAGCAGGATTATGTGGAACTTTTTGCAGTGCAATTTCATACGAGGAAGGTCAAGGTTGGGTGATGGATTGAAGTGGGTGTTGAGGAGATGATGGACTTGTTTGTGTGCTTAGGTATATGTCACGATGAGGGTAGGGCCTGTCTGGGCATTCTGGACGCGTATAAGAGGACTCTCCTCCGCTCATTGAGTCGAGAAGAAAAATACATTAGCACACTAGAGTTCAGTTCCATCAACGCATTAAAGCTCACGGCATCATTTCAGTTCAGTCCCCCAAAGCCTCTCCAGTATTCATGAAAATGGCCCTCTCCTGTCGCCTCACCTCGCTCCTCACCCTCCTCCTAACCTTCCTCTCTCTCCTCACCCAGCCCCCATCCTCGCGGCATTTACTCGTCAAACCGACCCAAACAGCGGATACTGGTGCGAGGAAATCATCCCTTCCACCGTGCAGACCATCCAAGACGCCACTCTCCCCAGCGAAGTGAAAAAAGACTACGAAGCCATGGCCGCCAAAGCCCGCACCGATGGCACCCACAACCTCACCCCCTTTGGGATTCCCGGAACGGCCGTCGGCCTATTCATCCCAGGAAGGGGATATATCACCGCCTCTTCTATTCGAGCGGGAGGCGCTCGTCAGTCCCCGCAGACATGTAATATTATCGGCGGGGCGAATCATCAGTATTTTGGAAATTACAGAGAAAGGAACGCTTTTGTCATCGCGTTAAATCTCGGCTGGATTTACTGGGGAACAAATAATCAGTTACTTTTCCCAAGAGAGTCAGCAATCACGGCATATGGGATTAAGAATAAGAATACGGGAGAGGTGGGCGCTATGAACCCCTGTAGTCGAAAGGATGACTTTTTGGATTGTGCGGATTTGTTACCGCAGGCGACGAACTTGCGTTTGGTTGTTAGGGGTGGGGAGGAGGAGGATAGGGTGTTGGAGATTGCGGAGGGGTTGAGGGCGATTTCGTTCAAGGCGTAGATGGGTGCGTCTCGCGGGGTGTCTGGTGAGGTATAGACTGGTGGTGTATAAGCGGTGGTTTGGATAGAGTGTGAGCGGATTAGACATAGAGCATTGGGTGTCAAGAAAACATTGTGGTCACATAATCCAACCCCTGAAAGACTGTTCATGTGAAACTTTTCAGCTTAGCAGCCGTGACACCCCCCAGGCTCCATGTGAAAATTTAGGACATCAACGTTGACGGCTGGCCACATACAGAAAGCATAGTTTCTGCAGGGGGTTCAAAAAAAAACCTACCTGGCGGCAATATTCACCCGAATCAATCTTGACTGGCCACAGTACTTCGTAGGCGGCGTCGAAAGACGTTATGTTGAGCAATTGGAGGGCACCACGTTGGAATGGGATTTTCCGAGCTCAAAATCCACGTCGAGAATCCTTGTTTGGCTGAACTCCGACATTGGCTTCGGGTCCTACGAGACGATCCCCTGGACGAACCATTCGCGTGGACATGATGGTCCCTCTACTTATCCAAGCCAGGGGCCCATGGTACACGTACCCTCGCCAACCAACCACAACAGGAATGAGGTTGCTGAGATAGAGGCGATAAATGTTAACTGGAAGCTTGACCTGAGATGGGGACATCAGTGGCGACTGCCACTGCTCCGTGAACGATTGCCGATGGATGACTAGATTAGCAGAACAGCGAAGTGAGGGGTATGGAGTGCTGCTGAGTACATCGGGTGCCGGCTGTCACATGAAATGCATAAGCGGTTTCTTTACCTTCTGCTTCTTGTTACAACCTCCAGGTCGTGCCTTTCCATCGTCGGCATCATGCAAGTCGACAGGACACGTGATATTGAACCCAGAGGCACCCGCGCTACTGCTTAGTTGCTGCAGCAGGCTTCGGTCGTGGCCAATCATGAGCGGTCGACACATTCAGCAGCCCAACCTCGGAAAATATGAAGCCCAACCTCCGAAAATCTGCAACCGATTCTCCATGTCGCATTGCATCGCGAAGTGTACTCAGTCGAATTCACCGTCTATCCCATGGATCCGCTTAGCACACTTTCCATCGCCACCGGAATCGTCACTTTTGTGGATTTCGTTTCCAAGTTGGTTTCGCTGTACTCCGCGGTCCGATCGGCGAAAGATGGCTGTCCCACAGCATTGACGACCCTGCAGACCGAGTACCAAGAACTGTCCCAAACCACGTCGGACGCAAAAGAAAGAATTTCGGACCTAAAGTCTCGCTATCCCCAACATGCCGAAAATTTCGACCGTCTCGATAGAGAATGTCGAGTAGCGGAGGAAAAGATCCGGGATCTTGTCCGTGACTTGACCTCCCCTCCTGATCATGGCCTTAAAGCCTTTGGCGCGCGCACACGCGTCGTCGTTCGCAGCTTCTGGAAACAAGGCGAGGTCGAAGAGCTGCAGGAAAGATTGAAAAACATTCGTGAGCGGGCAATGATGGACAGTGTCATGTGTGTTTGGTATGTCTCGATTCTTAACCGTCTGCGATTTGTGTGTGGATGATGAATGCACAACTGACTGGCAGGCAGGGATGATGTTGCAGCGGGCAAAGCCAAACTTGACAGCATTGATGACACCGTCAAGAAGGTGGACCAGTCCCTCCAAAGCTTGATGGGCGATATCTCTGGGGCCATTCATGAAGGTTCTCGAGACGTCTCTGAGATGGCCCCCGGAACGTTGGCTGCCGGACTTTGGGCCTCGATTTCGGTAGCCACCCTGCAGACCGGATCGCTCACAAACACCACTCCTCCTACAGAGTCTCCTCACATGCACGAATATATCTGCAGCAGAATCCTAAACCAACTCGACTTTCCCGACAGGATTCTACGCGAAAATCAGATTGAGCAAGCCTTTCCCGAGACTTTTCAGTGGCTTCTGCATGATGATCAGACCAACGAACGCCACACGACCACATTCAAGGACTGGATTGAATCAGACACCTGCGAGACTCCTTTCTGGATCACGGGTATCCCCGCATCAGGGAAGAGCACTCTGATGAAGTTTATCTGCACCGATCCTTCGGTTTGGCAATGCCTCCAGAGTTGGGCTGGGGAGTTGCCGCTACTCATGTGTCGCGTGTATTTCTGGAATCCTGGGTCGATGGGGCAAAAATCTCAAGAGGGACTCATGAAAAACCTGCTGCATCAACTTCTTGATCAGCTGCAAGATCTCTGCCCAGTGATTGCCTCGAGGCGTTATCTCTACTTTCAACTGGCGGGAAGGGACGCGCTCGATCCTCCAAACTGGACTGAAGAAGCACTTCGAGAAGCTATTCTCAACTGCATCTCTGAGATTGAGAACACACACCGGCTTGCCATCTTTCTTGATGGGCTCGATGAGTACGACGGAGATCTGGAGAGTCTCGTCGCCTTCATCCATCAACTGCAACGAGGTCACAAGTCAACAAAACTCTGCGTTTCGAGTCGGCCGTGGAATATCTTCAGAGACGCGTTTCGTGCCCACCCGTCACTCAAGATGGAACAGTTCACAAAGCCCGATATCGAAAAGTACGTCCGAACCCGCATAGCCGATAGCCCAGCGTTCCAGGATCTTCGGAGAATTGATGCCAGTAGTGTTGATAAGATGGAGTCAACCATTATCGACAAGGCAAACGGCATATTTCTGTGGGTGGTCCTAGTCGTCGAACAAGCCATTAAAACCGCCAGAGACAACAGTGATCTTCGTGAGATCTGGAAGCTTATCGAAACGCTTCCGGAGGGGCTGGAAGAGCTTTATCAAGCGATTCGCGGGAGGCTGAACCCATCTCTTCGGCGGAAGGCGTCCCAAATGTACCAGCTCATGTTCTGGTGGGTCGAGATGGAGCCAGATTTACATATTGAAGGCCTGCAATTTTGGGTAGCTATGAACTTCGATCTCAACTACCATAAGCATTCTATGCCGCAACAATACCCCCACGGCAGCGCGCTGGAAGCTCTACCTGGGCTGCTCGAACGAGACCTTACCGGGGCCACTGGAGGAATGTTGCAGGTCGTCATTCTTAATCCAGGGATAATGTCTGTGCAGTTTCTTCATCGATCTGTATACGACTGGCTGCGAGAAATCAGACTCTCGATAATTGCGGATGGCCCTGATGGTTACGAGCCAAGTCTGGTCATGTGTTCGGCCAGTGTCTCCCGGCTGCGGCTACTGGCATCTGAAGAGAAAACCACTATACCAGACCTACTTGGTGTGACCAATACTGCATTCATTTTTGGAGGATATTGCAACAACTCGCCTCGGATCAGAGAGCAGCTAGTTTGGGTTCTTGGGGGGATCCCTTTGGATGAAATTCGACGCCGGTTACTATCATCGACGTTGAATTATGATTGCATTGTCAGTTCTAATTCTGATTCCCTCTATTTGCTTGCATTGGCGAACTCGTGTGGCCCATATATTCAGGCGGGGATTGATGACAAGTCCTTTATTCCCTGGTCAAGCACTCGAAATCCCTTTCAAAAACCCAGGCCACGAAAAGATTACTTGTCCATAATCACTGGAGTCGCTCTCGACGGCGCTAGTCACAGTGCCGGCGGAGAAAGCGACCTCAATTGCAGACTAAGGACGGTCGGTATACTCACCCGGGCGGGATTCTTGCCCCAGCCGAGTTTTGTAGAGGCGGTCCAGGACAGTTTCGCCAGAATCCCCGAGAAATGGGAGTATTTCGAGGCTCTGCTTTTTATTTTGAAGGGCAATGGCTTCGTCGAGCTGGACGGCGATCTTGATCGGATTGTCAAAAGAACAGGAAGCATCTTGTCACTGGACGAGAGGTTTAAACCAGTTATGGAAACCCCGGAGTGGAAGGAGGCGGTAAAAAGTAGGAATCGAGGTTTTGGGAGCTATATGCGTATGAGAAGGCAGAAGAAAAAAGAAGAAAAAGAAAAAAACGCAAAAAAAATGGACAGAAGAAGAATGGGATGAGACCGTGGGCAATTAACTTTACTTGGTTCCGGCATGGTTGGATACGGGAAATTTATGTCTGGGTCTTCTGCGTGTAGGTATAAATACATGTAGCGGCGATGGACTTGGCAGTTGAATATGGGTTGGTATCATTGATCTTTGCATTGTGTGCCCACGTCAGTTTGATCGTCTGGAGACTTGCACATGAGGACGTATAGAAACAGGGAGCACATATTTGCAGATGAATTTTTTTTATTGCAGTGCGTATTATCACAGGAGCATGATGAATGATCCTGCTGTCTGAAAGAGCAAACTGTCGCACCCGCGAGTAGACCTCCCCCGCCCCTCCTTCACCTTTCCCTTATCTTAAATCCCTTTATGCCCGCTTCACCTTCCCCTTCCCTTGGGCACCCTCGCCAGCCAATACACGCCCATGCAGGCGACAAAGTTAAAAACAATGTAGCAACACATGATGGCAAAGTCCCTCCACATGTTCTTGTAACTCACATTTATCACCGCCAGAAACGCATCCGCATTGCTTATCGGACAAAAGTCACACCCACCCACCTGTTGTTTTGGAGAGTCTACCAAATACCCCCCGAAGTGTTGGATGAATTCTCCCATGTATGCAGAACAAGTCCGCCCCTGAGGCGGAGAAAAGACCAACCGCTCTGTCTCTGAACAAATGACTTCCGCACCGCCGAGTCTTGCAGCCAAGATTCCTCCAACGAGATATTTAAACGGAGATAAATGATACATCCAGATCCAGAACCTCGGGAGAGTAGAAGGGGAAACTAACATTCCGCAGAAAATCATCCGGAAGGAAACGATCCCGTTGGTGGCGTTCCCCGCGGCTTCTGAAGAAGAAACATTTTGGGAGACACCAACCGGGTAATACCACGTCACGAGCAGCACCGGAGCCGTTAACGTGGTCAGGGCAAGTTCCCGTGAGCATGGACGTTGTGAGGGAAACGACCCAGGAATAGACTTTTGCAGGCCGTTCGCGGGATTCGTAAAGCACGCGTTGGATAACAAATCCGGGAAAAAACTGGGGAGTCAGATTCTGGACTATGATCAAGAGTAAAAGTATGGCAAACGCCTGGTTCTGTAATCCTTGGATCGAGTTGCCCGAGTTGGAATCCCTCCGGAAATAGCTGAGGCCGATAAACAGCGCTTGTTGTGTCGTCAGTGCGAATTTGGCGTAAACGTACGAGGGGGTTCAGAAATAATGGCGCAAGACCCGAGAGAATACCGTCCGTATCTGCAGAGAAATGGGGCGGCGAACTCGGCGTATTCGGAACCAGACTTCACCTTGGAGTTCATCTTCGAGTTCGAGTTCGAGTTCAGATCCATGTCGACAGCCATGTCAGGGTTAACGGAAGAACCCCCCTCTAACGCCAAAAGCTCCGTCCTCACCGCCGCGCGTTCCTCCGACAGAGCCCAGACTTCCGGCCAGTCAATACTACTAGACGTCCCCGGAGCGCAGCCAATGGTTTCCATGAGCCATTCGGCGGGGTTGGTATCCGACGAACAAGGCGCAGCGCTGTTTCGAGAAAAGTATGGTACCAATACAGAACAAGACGGACCGAGTTCCCAGGTAGGTACCTATCTAGAGCTGCAGTCTCACGCTGCCGAAGGTGAGGAACCTACAATGGATCCACGTAGTTTGGGCATTCTGCTGATTTTCAAGGTTTGCCTTGATTATTTCGATTATTTCAAGACAGCAACGTATCTACATTCTGACTGCCAGATTCTCTTGCTGAAATTGGACTTTGAGCACGAACGGATGATCATCTGGGGTGAGAAACACGGGATTTTCAGTACCATCGGCGATGCTCATTACAATCCCGAACTCGACAATCCACAGATATCGAATCGTTTGAGTAAAGCTCTGGGTCTAATCAACCTTCTCTTCAGCAACGGCGAGCGACTGAAATCTCAATACGGAGTGAAGCTTCTCGAAGATGACCACCACGAGACGAATGACGATAACGGCCCCAACGAAAAATTTGTGAGCACCTCAGCTTTAAAGCGAATAAGCCAGTGGAGAAAGACGCAGAAGGCCAATGGAAACTCGGAGAAAAGGCCGAGCCTTCTTGAAAAGACGAAATGGGCAATACGCGACAAGGCGAAATTCGAGGCGCTCACCAGGCACATCCGTGAGTTGGTCTCTGGTCTTTACGATGTTCTACCGGTTCCAGACAAAGAGAGGAATAAAATTGCCCTCGGAGATATCAAGGACTTGTTTCCCGATATCGGTAGATTGAAACAGGTCGAAGAAGCAAGCGAAGATATTTATCCAGCGTGGTCCGAAGCGGCTAGTATCATCGTTCTGGCATCGGAAATGGGAAGCCTTTGGTCGGCATCAGCCTCTAATCACCGTAATATACAACAAGCGGTCCAACAAACTTTTGATGCTCAGGAATCAGAAGATGAACAAGGTAGGTATAGATAGGTCCCACACACGGTGAGCCAAAGGGCAGGAGATGCTAACATGATAGCAGAGAGAATCGATTCCGCTCTCTCGTCAGCACGTGCCAGGCGGCTCTACTTAGTCTATACCTCGGAATGCCTATCCAGTTCTCTAGCATCTCCCTGTACCCCAAAGATGCTAGGAGAGTTAAGCTTGAAGACAGCTGGGCCAACATTTACTTGCCCTTGGAAAGGATTCGGCTTGAGCCTGGGACAAAGAATAACACAGTCAATCTGTCCAGAATTTAGTTACGAGGCCCAACAGATGCTCCAGAACACGAATTACGAATGCGATTCACTGCAGAAGCTGGCAGCGGAGGCTTCGCTGCCAGCAGCATCTGTGGACGTGTATTGCGCACCGTGTGCATGCGCAATCAGAACCGCGCTGTTGCTTTGCGCTGAGGAATCAACTATGCTGATAAAATATACAACAGAGGTTGATGAGCGAATTCCTGTAAGCTGCTGTGACGCGTCAACGGCATTCGACTGCTTATCAGGCCTCCTTCTGACGATTCAGCTGGCCGAGGTTGATGGTATCGACAACCATTTGGAATCTAACCTTCTACAGTATTTGGATCGTGTTTGGATTGAGAAAAGGCTCTATGAGTTAGAGACCACATCTGCTTCACGACATAAACAGGCCACACGCAGACAGCTATTGACGAAACTCGTGGCCGAGGTCTCCTCAAGATATGCAGTGTTTATTGGCGAGCTTGATGACATGCGCCACGTGGCTGGAGCTTCAGCATTTCCTCAATTACCAAGACCACCAAGAATCAACGAGATATATAGATTGGGTTACAGCAATGCATGGCAGGGAGAATTTATGGGAACTTTCACACCGAGGGACTTTTGAGGGCATTTAGCTGGCAGATTAGTATTATATGGGAAATCGACAGGCGTGCGTGCCACTAGGTATGCTTGGTGCCGGCCAATTTGACTTGCCGACCGTATGGTCGTGCCCGCCACGAGCAGTCCTCATGACGCTGTATCTTGGTGACGCCGCTGGTCTTTGAGCTGGATTGTATGTAGCCGGGCTGTTTTTCGTGCCGAACTTCCTCTAGGCGTGACAGGTTAAGACAGATCGTAAGGCCTCCCCCTACCTGTTCTAGGCCTCATTTAGGGTACTTGGTGACTAGAATTTAACGGGTCCAATTCTGGGCCCACTCAAGTAGAAATAAAAGCAATTCAGCATGCTGCAGCGCGTGCAACCTGCCGAAAATGGGGATTTGGGTGAGCAAAGGTGAGCAAGCCTGAGTAAAGACTGAGCCGGGGCCTGAGCCAAGGGTTCGAAAATAGAAATCTTGTGTGCCCAGATTCGTCTCACATTACAGGAAAAAAGACAACTCACCCTCCCTACCTAGGTAGACACCCCAGCTACGGCCTCCGCATACTCCTCCGTTCCCAACAGCTTAATCACCTCCTCCACATACGCCAGCTCTTCTTCCTGGGAAAACGTCTCGGCCTGTCACATCATGTTGAAGACGCGGGCGGCGCCAAACTCCACAAATCTCTTCACCTTGGTCATCTACTGACTGAGGCTTTTTGAACAGAAAGGGTTTCATGGCTAGAACTAGCAATAACAAGACATGGGTTTCTCTTTCCCGCACTTCCCATCACGTCTCCCAGAACGGGAGTGATTTCATAATGTCATCCAGCTCATCCTCGGGCTCTAGTCGTCATCGTCACCCTCGCACCCTCCAACCTCCTCTCGGTCTTTTTTGTCTCTCGGCATGGCGGAAAGCTACATGTAGTATTGTTTGCTGTGCGGCTGCCTGTAGGCCTAAAGTTTCGGCCACCTGTATAGGGTTCGTCCATTTTGTGTATTTACCTAGGAATCAATCCTTGAGTTCGGCTTTTGGGACGGATGCATCACTTTTTTTTTGGGGGG
>Ga0247760_1001851_pt1 | contig 17978 bp, 16 predicted proteins | sample UWRJL171409R4_FD_179936 | JGI IMG/M metagenome (GOLD analysis project Ga0247760, IMG submission 179936) | Plant litter microbial communities from Arlington Agricultural Research Station in Wisconsin, United States - UWRJ-L171-409R-4 | ecosystem: Environmental > Terrestrial > Plant litter >... | reverse complement strand
CCTCCCTTGCAAAGTCATCCACAATCCGAGCGCCCTATTGCCATTTCACCCTGGCCTAACAACGGCGCCAATTTTGACTCCAATAACACCTGCTCCCAACCAATTTTTGCCCTGCCGCCTTCACAGTCTACTCATTCGCCTGACGCTGCATGAGCTTGAAATAAATGGTCAAATGCAACGCTCCAAATGAGTCCCGGCCGATCTAGCATGCTCAACTCTCGATAGAGTCCAAAACCAACATTGTATCTAAGGTGCCTAGGTAGCTACTACTAGCCTATCCTGATATATGCTAGACAGGCTGCGTTCACTTCAGTCCCCCGTCTGATCCGCGCGGTAGCATATTGTACTTGGCCACAAGTTCTTCGATCTTCGGAATCAGCTCTGGAATTCGAAAAGGCTTTGATATGACATCATCCTGCCGTCTTTAGTTAGTCCAGCCCCCCACTCAGGCATCTGGGGAGGGACTTACGACACCCGCCGCCTTGGCGTTTTCAATCTGCTCAGGCCTCGCATATGCTGTCACAGCAATGATAGGAATGTGTTGTGTGATGATCCCTTCGCTCTCCAGTCGTCTAATCTCACTCGTGCATGTCATTCCGTCCATGATGGGCATCTCCAGGTCCATTAGAATCACCGAGATGTTGCGCCGATTCTCCTTGTCACCACTGCTTCCCGAACAACACGACCATGACAGTAGGGATCCCTTGACCACCGCCGCCTTCTCCTCATCCCAGAATCTCGACTGCCGCAGCGCCTGCAGCGCCTCCCCACCGTGGTTGGCAACATGGGTCTTGTTGCCCGAAAGCTGAAGCTGCCGTTGGAGAACCTTTTGGTTGACAAGATTGTCCTCGACAATTAGGACGTCCAACATCCTGGCAGCATCATTGCTAGATGCTAGCATGGTGGCGCTCGGAACAGACTGTAGAATCCCGATGCTCGGGACCGGTGACCTGGTCAGCTGTTGAGTTGGCGACATCGGCATAAGGAGCTTTGCCGGGTTTATCTGCGGCGTAGGCATGGCTGCTGACGGGTCAGGCTGCGGATTGTTGGCCCGACGAACCTTGATGTAAAAGGCAAAGGTGCTGCCTTCGCCTTTTTGCGATTCAACGCCGATTTGGCCGCCTTGCTTCTCGGTAAGCGTGCGACAAATGAAAAGACCAAGACCTGAGCCGCCGTACTGGACATGAGTCCTAGGGCTGACCTGGGAGAAGCGCTGGAACAGAATCTTTTTCTCGTCGTCATCTAATCCGGGCCCCGTGTCAGTCACAGCAACGTGGAGGTTCAGCTTCTCGCCGTCGGCCCAGTCCGCACCGTCCGTGACGTCTTCTTGGTCCGGGTACCTCGCCGGGATGTAGGCCATGCCCACACTAGCCACGTCTTTTGACGCTCCCAAGCTGATGACGATAGAGCGCGATGGCCGTCCCTGCGTGAACTTGATAGCATTAGTCATCAAGTTGATGAGTACTTGGCGCAGTCGCGAAGGGTCCAGCTTCACCCAGTCCACGGCTAGGTCTTTATAGGACTGATCAACCTGGAACTGGCCCTTAATGTCGTTCGAGTTGAGCTCCGACTCGAACATCTTGAGAACGTTCCTTACCACTACGACGGGCTGAACATCGATCGGCGTCACTAGGAGCAAGTTTGAGTCGAGCTTGGACAACGTCAGGATATCGTCAACAATTCGTTTCTGGTGGCTCGCGCAGAGGGCGATGGTGTTAGCAGCCTCCATGCAGCTGTCGACCAGTGTGTCCCAGGTAGTCGACCCATCCGGCGCGGCATCGCCCGTCTTGTGTCGATTCAGGGACGATGCGATTTCGTCGGCACACTGCAAGATCGCGCTCAGCGGGTTCCGCATCTCGTGGCTCGTAATATCAATGAAGTTCTCCTGCTGTCGCTTCAACTCCACCGCCTCGTCGCGCCGCTGCTTTTGGAAGTCCTCGGCCCATTTCTGTTGTGAAATGTCCGTTATGCACCCGAAGATGCTCTTCAGAATACCGTGCTCGTCTTTCTCGGGGTACGCGCTCATAAGACTCCATTTATCAACTGAGTGGCCGTCCTGCAATCGGCGGGAGCCTTTGAAGCGGAACTCGTGCGTAACAGCTACTTTCTCCTCGACAAGAAGGCGCCAAACACTCTGAACACCCGGCCTGTCTCATCTCGGATGCTTTGCATCCATGCGTCAACCGTGCTGCTGCTCTGATCGTGGCCTGAGATCTTCCACCACATCTCATTGCAGTACGTGATGCGGCCTGTGCCGTCTGTGATGAACATGCCCACGGGGCCGAAATCAGCCATTCGTGTGAATCGGTTCTCAGACTCGACAGCCTCTTGCGTGCGCAGGTGCAACTGCTGAGACAGGTGCTGTCTGTCCAGATCAGCCTGGCGAGCAGCTCGTTGACCTCGTCTGATTTCCTCCTCGAGCAAGACTACAGATGCCATCGAAGTAGCAAGTTGGCGCTCGAGAAGGTTAAAAAACAGCTGATAATCCGTGTCGTATGTCCGTCGAGGGTTCACACCTAATATCATAAAACCTACGACCGAATCGATAGTGGTTGTAGGGTGAACTGGGAAGACAATGATAGTGCGGCAGGGGTCGCCAAATCCTCGCCACGCGAGACCATGAAGCAAGTCGCTGGGAAAGGTCCCATCGTCCTGGCTGAGCACAATAGGGGTGGATGAGTATGCCATCGACTCCTTCAGATATGGAGCGAAGCCTTCTTCACTCGACTTCAAGTCGATGTTTGGGATAGCAATCGGGTGTCCGTCTGGCACTCCGATGGACCCTTCGAGCACGATTTGCGGAGGCCCGGACAGCGTAGACGAGTGCATAGACGAGATGTCGCTCTCATTATCCCCATCGGCCACGGAATAGAGCAAGGCAAAGGGTACATCGTACTCGTTGTACTCCAAGCCCTTCTGCACCTGCCTCCAGAAACTCTTGACATCACACGCCTGGGCTGTCTTGACGCCAACCTCGCGGAGCGTCAGCATCCTGCGCTCGCTGATCTTGCGCCGAGTGTTCTCGAAAGCCGGGTTGTATACGGCAACTACATTTCCATCACCACCAACCAACGGGATGAGGGCCCAGTTGAAGAACGTCTCCTCAAGGAACCCGTGACGCGTTAGGAAGAGCAGATCATCATATTTCATTGTCGCATCTCCGTTATTCCATGCTGCTTCGAGGATGGGCCGGATATCGTCCCAAATCTCAGACCAACCCTCCTCGTATTTCTTTCCCATCATATTTGGGTGCTTGGACCCGGCGAGTGTCGTGTATGCCTCATTGTAAATAGCGACATGGTCATGGCCCCAATACATGGCTGCGGGGTGAGGGCTGCCCATGATCATGTTAGACATGATGCGAAGATCGGAGGGCCAGTCCTCGACGGGACCGAGCGATGTGGAGGCCCAGTCAACCGACCTCGCAAGGCGGTGGTGCGGAGTTAAGTTCGGGTCATCGAGTGGGATTCGGGTCCAATCGAAGGTGGTCTGTAGCTGGTTTGGGTGGGTTAAGTCGTCCATGGGAGTCATGGACTCATCCATCGCTGTGCCAGGTCTGCTGCTGACATCCGACAGTGAACTATGGAAGACACCAGGTGAAGGAACTGCCATGCCAAAGTAGTCACCACCGGCATTGTTGTCATCGCGCCCTCCGGCTAGCTCTCTGCGTCCACGGCTCCTCATCGCTGCCTCATGGGTCAGCACGCCAGGTGAAGTGGGTGTCAAGGAAATAATATTGGTGCTACCGCATACGAAGCGGAACCGTCGCCTGTTCGTCGAGCATAGCCATTTCACCCCTCCATATTCCATAGACTGAGGATTCGCGCCGAGGGACTCTCTATCGTTGTCGACGGCGAGAATCCAGCTTTTAAAGCGTAAGAATTCGGGGCTGTGATCGGGATCTGCAGTGTCGGATTGGAGACACTGTAAGGTCTCGCGCGCCGCCCTGAGAGCAGCATTGATGAATACGAGGCTTAGTGACCCCGACTCGAAATTAACAGGGTCGTCGAGGTCAACGACGAATGTCGGTCTCTGGTCATTGTCAAGAAACTCAGCAATGCCTATACCCTGCAGAATCTGGGCAGAGGACGCTAGTGGGCGACCCTCTGGGCTGCGTGACATGCTGGGGGGGCCGACCGATGACCAACTGCCAGGCGTGCCGGACGATCGAGCAGGACTAGCGGCACTGGCTGCGCTGACCTGCCCCTTAGGCAGGCGCAACGTTGTTATCCCGTGATGATCGTGTACGGCGCCCATAAGAGATGCCGTGAGGTCCAATGAGCTAATGCCCAGAGGTCTGCCAGCCATATGCTTGGAGGACGAGGTTGAATAGAATCGGAGTGCTGTGAGGGCAAGATCGGTAGCCTCCAGGTCGCCTGGATTCTGAGTGATTGGTGGCAGCGACAGACTCCCGGGAGGGGCCAGGCGCGGCTTCTTGAAAGGGGATTCGAATGTGGGCGTCATGCGCTTCTCGGCCTCAGAAGGCCTTTTGCTTGAGCTTGATGAGAGGTCCTCTGGCGAGGTACGACGGACGGGGGGGTAAAAGGTGGAAGGTGTTGATGGCGAAAGAGGTTCAACGAGACTCAGGGTTGGGCAAGGGCCCGGGTCATGCCGGTTGGAGTTGGGAATCTTAGAACTCGCAATCCGGCTTCCTGGGTCGCCTCTGGCGGCAACTGGGTGTGGACAATTCGCAGCAGGGCGGCGTGTTGCGCAGAGAGGCGGGTTAGGGACCGTGAACGGGATATGGAAGTCGGGAGATGTGGGTGAAGGCAGAGCAGTGACTCGGGGAGGGGGTGAGTCCAGACCAGGCACGTCTGGGGGGGCGATGCTGGCGTCGATTCTGATTTCGAGCTTCATGAAGAGAGAAGTAAAACGACCAAAGCTGGTCTTTGAGGGGATGCGGTTTGTGCTGTTGTTAAACGGAAGGGTGCTGGAGCAGCTCGCAGGGAGTCGGCCAAGAAGTGAGTAGCAGGCCGGCTTGTCGACCGACGTCCGGGGCCAGTAACACGGGGATGACAGCCAGGCAGGGGCTCATGCACAAGACGGAGCCCAAGCTGGCGGCCATTGACGAGAGGGTGATAGGCAGAGTTCGCGGGGCCGTGGGACTCGATGAGGGCCACCGCGATAGCCGGAACTTGATCGGAAGTACTCGTCGAAGGCAGGGAAACAGCGGCAGTCTTCCTATTCGGTGGCATATGGGGTTCGTGCAGCACGACAAGTCATAACCGGAGACGAGAGATCAGAATCCTTTTTGTCGTTGTCTGTCGACACTGAGAGCACACGCAATCGACCCTAGCGTCTGCCGTCCTCCCTCGCCCCGGTTGTTGTGTCTCTGGTCTGCCGACGACGACAGGCATTGGGTACATGTGTGAGCCGAGGGAAGAACGAGCGGCGACGACAGCAAACCCACGTTGTCCAGAATCTCACCAGTACTGGTTGTGGCAATAGACTTTGCGCTGTCTGGATTTCTCGGGAACTGGGTCGGGCTGACTGGGCAGTGTCGGGGCGAGAAACGGAGAGACTGTTCGCAGCGGAGGTTGCAAGGTAGTAGGTGCAGTGCAGCAGCTACCTGGAGTAACCTGTCCGAACTCGTCTTGGATGGCGCCTGCCGGCTCGGGAGCTCGATGTGCCTGGTGGGGGAGGGGGCCGAGCTAACGTTAAGCTTCAACACGGACTGGAGCCGCCAGAGACAGTGGCAGCTTCCCAACGTGGGTGGGTATGGGAAACTTCCTCTGGTCGTTGATACCTGACGCCTCTACTTTCTGACTGCTCGCACGCAGCGCGAGGAGAGACGGGACTGGTCACGAGAGGCTTTGTTGACGATGCGGCACGGTGCAGGTGGAGGGGGAACTCTGCCCATGGCAGGACCAGCAGCTTCTACAGGACAGGGGTCGTGGAGGTCGATTGAGGTCTGGAGCCCTCCCTGCAATTTGCCCAGTCGACGACAACGGCTCCTCTAACTGCATCCCTGCAGCCAAACACGGGCCCCAAACACCACTGTCGAGGTGGGACCTTGAGGGACTCAACGTTAAAACTCCCGCTCGCTCTTTCCCCACAGGGCTTTCCACTACCTAGCTATTTTTTTGATCTCTTCTTTTCTCCTGAGCCCCCACGCATTCACTCACCTTTCATCATGACATTTTAGTTGGCGTTCATGCCCAGCTTTTTGTAAGGTTGAGACGGATTTCAAGTTGGTGACCAGTAGACTTTTCTGTCCACCCTTCCTGAGCGGCTTGTGCTTCCGAGGAGAAGTCTCAACCGAAAGCCACGGGGCTTGGGAAAGTGGCTTTCACTGCTCTGACTTGGTTATATCCTCGGTCGTGCCTGGGTAGCTTCATGCTGGGGGGCCGATCTTGCTCTTGCTGCCTACTCGCTGTTCTCTCACGCTCATAACCACTGAAACCCTGAAAAGGCTTCGTCCGGCTGCTGAATGCGCCGAAGCAGACGCAGAAAACTCGGTGTGCTTGCAGACAGCAACGATCTGCCCACAAGGAGCGAGCGTCGCGGATTGCGGTGGGCAGATGTGAAATGTGGTGGGCTGCGTCGATCTCTTGTTCTGGAAGGGCCCATTTTCGATATCCTTGCTTGGCTTACAGGAGCCCAAACGCCCACCCATAGTGGGCAGGTCGCTGACAGGCTACAGTCCAAAAAATGGCCTGATGTTGAAGACGGAAATTCCCATCTAGCCGCAGAGCGGCAATTCGCCAATTCCCATGTCACTGGCTCACTGGCCGCCACCGACAAGCTTCGGCGATGGTTGTTTTGACATGTTTGTCTTCTTCTTCTTTGTCCCTATTATTCTCGGAACAAAGCTTGCGGGCGATCCCGCAATTATTTTAGAGTTGGGACCTGGGAGATCCAGGCACAGAGTTGTGGGGCACCGAGGTGGGCTGGGCGCAGGTACACAACGAAAATCCGTTCCGGCATCTGCACAATGGGCTCCGGGCTCCGAGTTTTTGAACAGATAAGTCATACTTGCGTCGAACAACAGAAATAATCCTTCGAGGCTCGGACCGTCCAATCGAATTCCATGGGCTATCTCATTGTGGATATAGCGGCAACAGATTCTCGTCATCGTTTGTAATCGATCCTTCCGCGAAGACAACGACGAGATTTCATGATGAGTGTCTGCAGGCGCTGCAGCCAGTCGTGATCTCTGACAGCCGGAGGCGGTGGGGTTTATTCGAGCCCGACGGATCCCACATCGTGAACTTTGGCCAACTGGTCCTCAAAACTTTGATGATCTCGCAGCTCCGGCCTCTTTATTAGCTGCACAGGCAGGAGACTGCAATGCACTCAGCCCAGCAGCTGCCTCGATTGCGCCTACATAAGGCCACCGGACCCGATGATCTTCGCCGCGGCATGGACACTTTGCATTCCGGGACTGGATTCGATACGGGCCGGGATCAAGACAATTCGCGGGTGGACCGCTGGTGCTCGGCGCTGCGTCAACCACTGCAACCCCATCGATCTTAGGGCGCCCGTGATCACGGGTGTGGCGCCCGCGTCAAACTTTTACCGAGACCTTTTTGAATCTCCGGAAGGGATATTTTTGTCGCGAACCCCTGTGAGACGGGCATTCCGTTGCTAGGAACACCGAAACACGGCGCCGTAATGTACAGACAACGAAGCTGCAGGGAGCATGGTGCGGCCATCAACTTATTTCTTTGTGTGACTATACGATTTCGTACTGTGGGGCTTCCAAATCTGTTTCCAAGAAAAGCTCAGGTTCAAGGTTTTGGAGGGAGCTCGGACCATGTTTAGGCTTGGCGACACTAACAATTTCCAAGCTCTTGGCTGAGCTCGCCCAGTCTTTGCTTAATGTCTCGTTACCCCGCAATCCCGCTGCTTGAGCCACGGCTCGAGGCAAGCTGACAATGCTGCCCTTTCCCTACGATTTCTGCTACGAATTGTGAAGTGTCTGGGTTGACTCTGATCGGACCTCGAGCGAGTGAGAGAGTGATAGGGGCTGTCACACAACCACCTATGGTCCCATGTTCAGCGCCTGGTGAAGCCGGAAACGATTGCTGGGGCCACAAATGTGCCGCGATGGCGCGTAGCGTCCAATTGCTCCTTCCTTCCCAACCCGGCTCTTGTGAGCAAAAATGGCACAAGAGGCTCGAGTGCGACCAGTCACAGCGAGGCAGAAATCGAGCGGCGATCGCTGAGGCGGGGGGCGGCTTTCCAACGATAACGATAATGGCCTTTGCGGCATTGAAAGCGACCCCAACATGGAGGTGGTCAGACGCTGGCATTCTGCTCAAAGCACCAGCAGCAGGTGTGCAGAAGGAGTTGGCGACCCCTGTCACTTCCCCGCGATACGCCGATGGGATTGGACAGCGCCGGGCGCTTACACACCGCCGCGGTCATACCCCTCCGTCTCTCCGATTGGGCACCACCTTGTGATTGACCTGCCACCCGCATCTTCAGGCTGCTCGGCATGGGTCTTCCTCGCAGCGGGCGGCAGTGTGGGTGGAAGCGCAATCTGACCCTGTCCTCTCAGTCAGTCAGTTTTGCTGTCTTAAATCGGCACCCTTGGCCCCCTCTCCCCCTTCTAACCAGTTGAGAGGTCTTTCCGTCAGCCAGTCTTACTGTCGTCCAAAGTCGACTCCGGGTTTCCTGGACAGCTCAATGTGAATGCGAGCCAACCCCCAGCTATCGCTGGCAAAAGGACAGAGAGTGCGCAACCGCCCGCCTATGTCGATCGTACCCCGTTGCATCCGCCCATCGAAAATCCGGGACTTCGCGAAAACCGTCGAGAGGGGCCCATCCCCGCGAAATCCGGCAAAAGTCGATCGCTCGAATTCGTCAGAAGAGATTGTGTGAGAGCGAGACAAGCACAGAGAGACATGAAGATGGCGCGCACATACAAAATTCTTCACCGGAGATGGAGAGTCAAGCGACCGCTGTACTGGGCAATGTTGCCAGAGCTGGCGCTCACAATCGCCGTGCTCGTCCTGTTCGGCATCCAGCAACCGGATCTCTTTCGATCGCTGTTCTGGAGGATCGGATATGAGCTGAGGATGAACTCTAATCCCAATATCATCCTCTACGCATACGCAAACCACCAACCGCTCCCGAAAATTCCGTTCGTGTGGTCAAGGGAGTAAGTCTCATTGCCGATTTACGGTGTGTCTGACCGGGATTGCTGACTCGGCCTTGCAGTCTCACCAACTTCAATGTGGCAATCTCTATCGTCTCCTTATTCACCCTCCTGGGCAAGATGATTATGGTCATCATGAAGGTTTATTATCCCATCTTCGGATTGGGCGTTGGCGTCATCTTAACAGCGCTCTACTCCGTGAGCGTGTACGGGCAGATGGGACCCGACAACCTCGACCCGCGATATCCCAGTGCGATTCCGTGGTATATCAAGGAGAGCTGCTCCATTGCTGCCAAGTACAGGATTGGCAACAAGTGCATCATGGCCAAGGCTACCTTTGCGGTAACTGTCATCTTCTTGTAGGCTTCAAACCCGCCTCTTCAACGGTGCAATTTTCTAACTAAATTCGCAGGGCCTTTTACGCCTTCAATCTCGTCCTCGCCGCCTGGGCGATGTGGCCGAACCCCGAGCTGGACGTTCCGGCTGACGAAGAAGAGGACGACCACGTCCACGCGAAGGAGCAGGTCGAGATGCAGCCCACGACGCCGCGCGGCGTCCCGTTCACCCCAAGGACACAAGCTTTCCACACGTTGGATAGGAAACTGCCACTCCGCGGCTATGCCTAAATATTATAATCCCACCCCATATTCACCCTAACCTAATACCCGTCTCAGAGACAAGATTTGCCCGTTGTCCACACCACAGAATCCCCTTTATACCCAACCTCGCACAATACACCCACATTATGCCTTGAGCATCTCACCGATGGACATACTCTGCCATCGTGTTTGTATACATTATATTTTATCTCACCTGGCTTGAAATCGCTACGGTGACGGAACAGAGGAATATATTCCCGACCCCTTTTTTAGGGCTCGTTTTGGGAATCTCATGGGAGCGAAGCGGATTGGATCGAGCGCTTAACGACCTTGATTAGTAGCGTTTCTGTTGCTACCTGTATCTTCTCGTTGTCGCTCTGTTTGAGGGGTGGTGTCTTTCTGGAGTTCTGGGGCAGACGGAAACGGCTTCCTCATTTGTTGCTTGGTCTGTCTATTTTTATCAGATGTGTAGCATTGTCATGCCAAGGAAGACAATCAAAAGTTGAACCGCCAAAAGATTCGACGTCAAACTATGTGATTTCTTTTTGTCGATATCCTCGATAGGTATTTCTCCACGCGATCCTCTGTCGTCGTTGTCAAGATCGACGCCCAAATACACAATCGCAAAATACCACAGATGATAGCAAGGAAGCTACCTGAGGCACCCATCCCAGGCCGTCACCCTTCATATCCACCCCCATTCGCCTCCTCCAGGTCCAACAACACTGCACTCGAATCCGGCATTGTAACAACCACCCTCCCCGCGTCATCCACCACGACCGTTTCCCCAATTGTAACATTTGCCAACCTCACCGGTTTCCCCTTCGCCAGCTCCCAATTGTAGTTCCACCCGTCAAAAGTGATCCCCGTGATTGCATCGCTCCCATTGGCAAGCAGTCTACGAACCGGCACTGGCGTACCAGGTTTATGGTTCTCCAACGCAATCGTATACTTCCGTTCCGGCCGTGGCGGGACCACAGACAGTTGTTCCAACCCATGGCCCGCCACGGTGGTGTTGTAGCTGTGCATATTGAGGATGACAATACGGGCGAGACGGGTTCCCTGATAGGTGTAGGTCGCGTAGGCGGAATCGTGAGGCAAGGGGGTCACACTCTCTTCCGCTGCTGGTGAGAGCGCAACAACCCGGGCAGAGCGGGAGATGAGATTGCCTAGGGCAGCGGCAACGAAGATGCTGCCGTAGTAGGGGGCTTTAGTGCCGATAGTCGCGTTAGTAGTGGATACGGGCTGCCAGGCGGCGTAACGGTAGTTGGTTCCCTGATGCATGTGCACGCGTTTGAAGCCGACACTGGCCGAGTACAGGTTGAAATCAATGCCCCAGAGGGCGGCGCCAAATGTGTTGGAGAGGCCGGGACGGCCTTGGTTGTATAGGGAGTTGGTCTCTCCGAAGACAAGAGGTGGGGCGAGAGGGTCCATGGCCCTAACCTTGTTGTACTCGGTGATATGGGCGTCGACGGAGCGCCGGGTGATGGTGTGGTTCATCAACGTGCCTTGGAGAGTTACACCTGGGGATTCCGCCCCGCTAATATAGCTGAGGTAGTATCGTTAGCCCAGGGCTAGAAGCTGACCAGGGGAGATTCTAGGGGGATCCGAGGCACCCACTTGTGAGTTGAAAATAACTTGATGTTCCCTTCTGAGTTCAACCCCGCCTCCCATGCCGCGGGCGCCTTCAGACGGTTACCGACGCCGCCAAATGCTGGTGCTATGTACCCATACCGTTCGGTCGAAAATTCGGGGCAATATTCATCGACGAGTTTTTGAACAGCACGGGTACCATTGAGCCATTGCCAGACATATGTGCTCTCATTCCAGCTAGGCGGTCTAACCGGTCCCTGGGTTGAGGTTGCGAAGAGGTCGGCTTCATTCCCGTATTGCCACATGTATAGCTTACCTCCGCCCAGGGCCTTGCACACCGGTGGCACCGTCTCAAGCAACGACTGCCAACCAACCGAATTGTTCCCACCAAGTCCTAGATTGAGCCCATGGGAGAATTGGACGCCCTCCCAAGTATCATACGATTCGAAGTATGAAGGCCCAATGAAGATGGTAGTCGGGTAGTCTCGCGAGCGCTTGTCATCGAAGGTGCCATTGAGGGCATACGGAAGGGAGGCATTATACAGAGCATAGTCCTGTGTATTACCTCCAACCCGAATATAAGGCTTGGAGCCGCTGATTTTTTCAAGGTTCTCGAGTAGTTGTCCCGAGTAGGTATTGGGATGAGAATGGTTGCCCGCGAAGTCAGGGAAGCTAGAGAACTCGATGCTGAAACTCACATATCCATCAAAGACATCGCTTCCCTGTATGGTGGATATGTTGACCAGATATTGGGCGGTTCCCACAAGAGTCTGGCTGAAAATGGCGCAGATCGAGAGAGGACGCATGGTGCTAGACTTGAGGGCGGTCAAAAGCAAGAAAAGGGTGGCAGTGCAGAGCCCGCAGGGAAGAGAGATAATGGGAAGAAGGCATAGGTAGTAATTGATACAGTCACCTAAAGGCTGCCGTCGGGACCGAGGGCAGGGTGAGAATATGTGCGCCTTGTGTCGGAGTATTTGTCCCGAGTCTCTGGCATTCTGCTGCGGAGCCATGGTAACATGATATCAAGGATACCCATCGCGATTGAGTCTGGGAATGAAGTTCAGTCCGCCGGGATGAGCCTGAATGCATTCGTAGCCGGGAGATCGACATGGACAACCACAATTGGCCTAAACTGGAGCATCGTCATGGAAACCAGCGAGTGCACTGCGTTGCGATGTCCCAAGAAAGATGCTGAATTTGAGGACAATTAGGATTGGGTTTCACCAGGAGCGCCCGGCGCGAAAAGAGCTACAAAGAGAAACTGGACGTAAGGCAAATTCCCGACCGGAATGCTACAAATGCTGTGTGGCCATCTCTAGAAGTTGCGAGGCGCATGGTTCAAAATTTGGTACGACAGGAGGAGCAAAACAGGGGCATCCATCGTCGGGGAAGGAGCCGAGGATAGGCGCCTTCCGCATTCCAGAGCCGCTAACTAACATCCATGTGCGGAGATCATCTGATGATCAGCCAACCCTGTCGCTCCATTGAGCCGACGTCATCGAGAGAGACCAGGTGAGTAAGGAGCTTCTTGGAGGGGATTGACCACCTTCTGATTCCTCCGGCTGCATGTTTCCTGAATTGTCGGATCTGAAGAGATTTTAAAGGGCTAGACCACAGCTGATTCGCACCCCCCGTGCCGACACTTGACCTTCCGCCCCGCGCTTCCCCAAGGGGCAAACCGCCGGGATGGCATCCTTACAAAAGACCCTCTTCTCCGCATCCCGGGCCGCAACGAGATCGCTGTTCACACCGAGGCCAAGACTGCCAGTACAAATCTCACGGATAAGCATAACTCAAATTCACATGCGTCTGGCCTCAAGAATGGCTCCCAAGGTCGGCGAACCTCATCTCACAACTCCCCACTCCGCATCTCATCTCATCCCATCATTAACAGGTGCAATATCAGCTCCGAGATCCGTCCCTTTTCAAGCAGAACGTCTGCTATGTCAACGGCGAGTGGGTTCAAGCTCAGTCAGGCAAGACCTTCAAGGTCAATGGTGAGCAGTATCCGCCCCAGGCTCGTCACCTGCTTTCAGTCTAGGGGCAGTCCCTCACAACAGATCAACAGACCCTGCGACGGGAGAGCTCATCGGCGCCTGCCCCGAATTCGATGCCAAGGATACGGAGAAGGCCATCAAAGCTGCTGAGACCGCCTTCGAGACATTCCGGCATCAGACGGGGCGTAACCGCTCCAAGCTCCTGCGAAAATGGTACGACCTTATGGTAGAAAATGCTGACGACCTTGCGACTCTCATTACCTGGGAGAATGGCAAGCCGACGGCCGATGCTAAGGGAGAGGTGACCTATGCCGCCAACTTCTTTGAATGGTTCAGCGAAGAAGCTCCCCGTATCTACGGCGACACAATCCCATCCTCGATCCCTGGCAATCGCGTCTTTACTATCAAGGAGCCTGTCGGTGTCTGTGGTCTTATCACCCCCTGGAACTTTCCCGCAGCGATGATCACCCGGAAGATTGGCCCTGCTCTTGCTGTTGGATGTACCGTCGTCTGCAAAGCCCCTGGTGAGACGCCCTACACATCCCTCGCTATTGCGGAGCTGGCCCACCGCGCCGGCGTCCCGCCGGGCGTTGTCAACATTGTCACTGCGCTGGATAACACACCTGAAGTGGGCAAAGTCCTTACCACCCACCCTACCGTTCGGAAGGTCTCCTTCACCGGCTCCACCCCAGTCGGCAAACTACTCATGCGCCAGTGTTCCGGAACTCTAAAGAAGCTCTCTCTCGAACTTGGTGGAAACGCTCCATTTATCGTCTTTGATGACGCCGACGTTGATGCGGCCGTAGCCGGCGCCATCGTTTCCAAGTTCCGCTCCTCAGGCCAGACCTGCGTGTGTGCCAACCGCATCTTCGTGCAGCGTGGCATATACGATGAATTCGCCACAAAATTCGCCGCCAAGGTCCACGAGTTCCGGGTCGGCAATGGTTTCGAATTATCCACTACCCACGGCCCGCTGATCCACCACCGCGCTATCGACAAGGTCGACCAACATGTGCACGACGCTGAATCCAAGGGTGCTCGCGTCCTTGTTGGCGGTCACCGGCTTGAGTCGCTTGGACCGAACTTCTTCGAGCCGACCGTCCTTGTCGGCATGACGACCGATATGGCTATGGCTAGTGAGGAAACGTTTGGTCCTGTTGCGGGGCTGTTCTCCTTTAATACCGAGGAGGAGGTAGTACGTATCGCAAACTCAACCCAAGTCGGTTTGGCTGGATACTTCTTCTCGCGTGATCTGGCTCGTGTAAATCGCGTGGCCGAGCATCTCGAGGTTGGCATGGTCGGTGTCAACACTGGTCTCATTTCAGATCCGGCGGCGCCCTTCGGAGGTGTCAAGGAAAGCGGGTTTGGGCGCGAAGGGTCACTGTATGGAATCGGGGAATACCAGGTAACCAAGATGGTGACATACGGGGGCATGGGGCTGCCTCTACAAAGCCAGTGATCATAGGTGGTATATACATGCTTTCTGAACAGTCAACAGGCAGGCACGTGAAAGACAGTCGAAGCATACAAGAGTCTCGGAAGGATCATACAAGTAATCATGCAGAACAAGTGGACAGACAACCGCGACTCTGAATAACATGAACACTTGAAACTAAATTTGAATTACATCAAGGCAATGAGAGCTAGAGGTAGGGCGAACTCAACACGCGAGGTTATTATTAGCTATTAGAGAATTTACGGGGGCGTCTATCCCGACGGTAGGTGCCGAGACAGAAGAGTCACCCCCTTCCACTATCCCATCCTCCCGTGGCCACCAAGACAGATTTTTTTGTTATGATTTTCTCGCCTTTCCTGTATCTCTCCCCCCCCCCACACCCGCTCAACAACCCTTCCAATCTACCTGGGCTTTCCTCCAACCAGGTAGCCCTCAGGGCCATAGCCTAGAGACTGTCTTCTTGCGGGGTATACTTGGGTATCAAAAACACCGGAACTACACACCTTTCATGTACCGAGAGATCAGAAACGATCGAGAAAAAAAACGCAGCAAAAACGCGGGAGGGGGAATCAAGGTATCCGATATGAAAAAAATCAAAAGACTACTGCAGCAAACGAGGCAAAAAGGAAACCATGGCTTAGCAACAAACTCCCAAAAAGAGCCAGTTGCGTTCGCCCAACGAGGGTATCAGAGAACCAATCTCGGCAGGGTATCTTGAAATGCAGATCCGATTCCGACCAATTCCCGGGGTAGTGTGTTGTGTCCGGTCAGTGCCGCGTACAATGACCGACGATTGATGCTGATTGATGAGTTCGCTCTATTTTGGTTTTGGGGGATTTTCATAATCTATCCGACTTCGTATCTCATAAGAGATTCCAGGGTCCCGGCCCGGATGGGGCATCGTCATTTAAGCCGCAGCGGCGACAGCGGGAGTGGCCTGAACAGGCTTGGCGGGCTCCTCCGGGACAGCAGTCTCGGTCTCAGCAGGCTTAGGAGCCTCCTCAGTAGCAGCGGCAGTCTCAGCTGTGACAGCAGGAGCCTCCTCCTTCTTCTCCTCGGCCTTCTCCTCGGCGGCAGGCTTCTCGGCCTTCTTGCCCTTGATGGTAGCACGGAGCTTGGAGAAGGGGGAAGGCGACTTGGGCTTCTCAGCCTCGTCACCAGAGGTAGCCTTGTCCTTGTTCAGAAAAGCACCGACGAAAGGAAGCGAGCTCTTGCGCTTGTCGCTCTTCACCTCCTTCTTCGTCTCGCCATTGGTCGCAGGAGCAGCCTCAGCTGTCTCCGTGGGAGCAGCATCAGGGGCGGGAGCGGCCTCGGTGGTAAGAGGCTCGGTGGTCTCGACAGCTGGGATCACAGGAGCTGTCTCAGCAACGGGTTCGGTGGCGGAAACCTCCTCAGTGGTAGGAGTGGGCTCAGGCGAAGCAACCTTCTTCTTGCCAAAAGAGAGGTGTCCGAACAGGCTGGCGCGCTTGGTCGGAGTAGGCTTAGCCTCGGCAACTTCCTCCTTCTTCTCCTCCTTCTTCTCCTCAGCAGGAGTCTCAGAGGCAACAGCGGCGTCAGGGACAGCGGCAGTCTCAGCGATGGGCTCAGCGACAGGAGCAGCAGTCTCCGAAGCGGCGGCCTCTGTCTCGGCGGCCTTGGTCTCAGTGGTAGCCTCAATCTTCTTCTCCTCCTTCTTGCCCAGAAGGCTACCGAAGATGGAAGCGCGCTTACGGCTTGCGGAGCGGCGCTTGGGTTCCTCCTCCTTCGTCTCTTCCTTCTTTGCCTCTTCCTCCTTGGGAGCCTCGGCCGCGGCAGCTTCCGTGGCAGGGGCAACCTCCGTGGTCTCCGCAGCGGCGGCCTCGGTAACAGGCTCCGGCTTCTTCTCCTCCTTCTTAAGAGCGGGCTTAAGCGCCTCAAGAGTCTTCTTGTAAGTGTCAGACTCGGTTACCGAAGCGGCAAGAGCCTTGGCCTCCTTGATCTTGGCATCCAACTGAGCAACCCAAGCGTCACGCTCAGCGGCGGTTGCGGCCTTGAAGGAGTGCTTGTGACCGTTGGCAGTGAAGGCGAACTTGTTGGCACCCTCCTTCTGGGGTTCGGAAGCTTCAGCCTTTTAATTTTCATTAGTATTTGTGGCTCTGAACCAGCTGGTAATCCGCTTACAAGGTGAATGGCGCCCTGGGGAGCGGACTTGTCTTTCTCGCCGAAAAAGAGAAGACCCTTGCCAGTCTCAGCAGCCCAGGCAGTAACGTGGTGGGCAACATCGGCGACCTTGTCGGCCTTAAAGTTGGTGGCAGCCTTCAGGTCAAGGGCATCAGAGCCGAACCAGAAGAACTTCTTAGAGTGGATGAGATTCCTGTTGCGGTTAGCCTTCACACTCGGCCGGAAATCTGGTTTCAAATAGACGTACTTGGGGAAGTTAGCACCCTCACCCTTGTGAGAGAGTGCACCCTCCTCGACGGGCTTCGCCTCTTCCTCCTTTGCCTCCTCAGCGACAGCGGGTGTCTCGGCGGTCTCGGCCGCGGCAGGAGTCTCGGTCTCGGTCTCGGTCGCTGGGACAACAGCGGCGGCCTCAGTAGTGACAGGTGTCTCCTCGGTGGGCTTGGTCTCAACGACGGGCTCGGCAGCCGGGGCGGTCTCGACGGGCTTGGTATCGGCCATTGTGAATGCGTGTGGGGTTGGTGCTTAGCTTGAGAGCTGGGTATCACAAAGAGTAGAGAAAAAAAGAAATGGGTATCAGGGTATCACTGAGAAACAGAGAGCAAGAAAAAGGGGAGCTAGCTCTTGTGTGATTTTGGGGATCACGAGATGCTCGGCACTGGTCTTCGAGACGCGGTGATTGAGGATTTGCTGTGGAAGAGAGGAGAGGAAGGTGCGAGAAGGCCGCGTGATGGCACCGGGGGGTACTTATTGCTTTATTGCGGGACGAGAAGTTCGGTTTCGGGTGGGCCCTGGAAAAAAACGGTAGGACTGTCCTGTGGTCCGTTCGCTCTGCAGCCACCTATGGGAAGCGAGGGCAAGCTGCCTGGATACTTCCGTTTCGGGTAGGAGACTCTTGGCCACTGCTCGGCAGAGGCAGACAAAGGGCGCGCAAGGTCGATGGCCAATGTCCAGTTGCTGGGAGAACACGAAATTGCCTGACCGTTTTTGGACAGGGATCTTGATTCTAGCGTGCGCTCACGCTGCAGCCACTTGGGGCTGTTACCCACACGCCTGCACGCCGCTGCATCCACTGGCCAGTGCGTCTCCGGGGT
>Ga0247760_1001849_pt1 | contig 17994 bp, 12 predicted proteins | sample UWRJL171409R4_FD_179936 | JGI IMG/M metagenome (GOLD analysis project Ga0247760, IMG submission 179936) | Plant litter microbial communities from Arlington Agricultural Research Station in Wisconsin, United States - UWRJ-L171-409R-4 | ecosystem: Environmental > Terrestrial > Plant litter >... | reverse complement strand
GGATTAAGGGTCTCCAAAGTGAAAATCTCGGGGCGGGTGTAGGGTAATATATCCATTCCCGCGGAACGAGGAGATGTGAGGATGTCCCAGTGTTCTGGTACTCGTCAAGCACGTCAAACACAACTGAACAGGGGGGCGCTTAATCGCGGCTTATCTCCGCCTTTACCACCGGCACTTTGGTATTCGGAAGTCTGCCACACTATCACGACATGCCTGATATTGCTTTTTCACGGATACATATCTACTGGGATGGTATACGGGGCCGCTATCAGTTCCAACAACGAGAGTGGAACTTCAGCTCGCTTGACTAGCGGCGAACGTCTGCTGTTTTTAGGAACGAAAATCGAATCCAGACCCCCACAACCGTCCCGAAACTTTGCAGGAGGCTGATTATGGCGAGATCGTGTCGGATTACGGCCAATGACGGGCGCTGCAGGTGTTGAACGTGCCTCGCCTGTTTCGCGGGGAGGGTGATTTGGTAGGTGATATATCGCCTCATGGGATGCTGGGATAATGTCGTCACTTACCTTACGACTTGAGTTCCGAGGCGAGTCCCTCGGCTTGTGGCAATACTTTAATACGAGACCCTGTTCGCGGAGAGTGTCTAGATTTGCTCAGAGCATGTGGGATTCAATAACTGTCTAGCTTATATCTCCATCTCTGCCCGGCATTTTTCCAAGCATTTGATCATCCAGATTTATTTCAAGTTCGAGGAAACTGCTTGATCGTTGTTTTAGCATCGATGTTTACTCACAGACCCCCGGTCCACGTTGTGGATGTTGAAGAGGTCTGGACCGCGGGCAATTTATCACCCGAAGCTGATTGGTCCAGCCACCAAGACGCAATCGTGTTGTGGAGCGGAAGCTCACAACTGCTCCTTATCTTGCATAATTGGTCCAGCCATGCATTCTTGTCGCAAGATGACGCAAGAATGGCATCGCAGTCCCGGTGTAACAAAACCAAAATGTAAACAGGATGAAGCCACAGCAGCATTATTTTCACGGCTAGGCTGCTACCACAACAGAGTTAGGATTACTGATTCGTCGAGAATAAAAGCTGTTTCTCAGCTGCGACCTTGTTTTTCTCCAAGTCTCTGCAGATATCACGTAAAGAGATCGTACAGCTAGGTCGTCTGTCCTACAGCGCCTATTTTCTCCTGCCCACTTGGCCTAACCATTAGGAACATATGTCTAGGCGCAAGTGAATCCTCCGCCTGACACTAAGAAAGCAGTGGAACGTTCTTGACAGGTTTCTGGTATCAGTCCACCAATAGGATCAAAGTAGAGGTACTCAGTTCTCAATTTCTCAACCCTTTGCTCGACGTTAAAAAAGCAGTGTCTGAGCCACTTTGTTGATTTGGCCAATTACAACCTTGGAATCCCCGATCACCCCCTTAACTTCAATGCTTCACAAAAATGCCATTTGTATTGTAAACTCCACATAGTTGGCCTTTCTGAAAAGCTCAGGGCTCTAGCTTTTCAATGATAGTAATGACTTAGGGTGTGGTGAGCATCAGGGTTTCTGGGCCACGATAGGGAGGGGACCTGTGCTTTGCACCAGGCCGGGTTTGTATGTATGTACATACGCAGTCTTCATTTCGCGCAGGCTCGTGCACCTCTAAAAAGAGTTCGCGCAGCCATGCTCCTTTGGCATTCAATTATCCAGCCATTCTTTTCCTACGACAACAATCACACGTGATCAGGCACGTGACCCTCCCTCCAATCGAAGTAACCATAAGCAGTAAACAGAATCGTTAGAAATAATGCTTCTAACGCACTCTATCTAGCCTGTCACATTGGAAGAGCTCGTAGAGGGTATGGTTATCGACTACGAGGCCTAAAACTTCAGGCCTAACGAGCACCGCCTAACGAATTACAGACACGTGCTTGAGATTTGCTCAAGTCTTGTCTCGGTGTCCAAGAACCACCACAATCCCTATCAAACACCGTGGCTACAGCTGAAGAAAAAATTAAGAATGGCGTTATCTGGGAGCACAGGGTAAGCAAAGAAGTCAAAGTGGTACAGTTTGCCCACTTTTCAGTCCAGGAGTACATAACAGAGGGCTAAGTCGCTAGACTCGATTCCTCAACCACTATACTATACCGCTCAGCTTGGCCATTTGCAGCTGTACCAGTGGCTTATTTATAACTGGTGTTGCAGTGTCAACGCTGTCCAAGGCACGTTTAGACAGGCGATCCAAATCGCAGCCCGGTTTAGACATAGGGATATCGTCGCATTATTACTAAGTAAAGGGGCATATATTGATCGCTACTACGGCAAGTACCAGTACCCGCTGTAAATAGCAGCCTTTAGCAGCTATGTAGAGATTACGAAACTGCTTTTTAATGCCGTAGCGGTTATTAATGCTATTGGAGGTAAATATAACACAGCGCTAATTGTTATATGTAATCAATAGTATATTAGGATAATAAAGGCGTTACTTAACTGTAATGCAGATATGGATATTATGTGCATATATATAGGTAAAGCCCTAAATATCACAGCTGGCACGGGAAATAAAGCTTTTATTAACCTGCAATTATTTAAAGGTGCTGATATTAACGACACCTGTGGAGCAGAAGACACCACGCTTTATTTAGCTACGGGAAAACTTAATCTAAAGATATTAAAGGTATGAAAATAACCTTTATTTCAAGTAACTATATCGGACACCCATTGATATAGAAAGCCCAGATGCTAATTAGAGCGGGCGCCGATGTTAACAAATAATGTAGTAAAGCTGGGTGTGATAACGCACTCTAAGTGGCGTATAGCAATCCAGAGCACTATAAGCGGATGGCATAACAGGAAGAAGAAATATTGGCCCATGTTAAAGCTGTCCGCTTTCTACTTAAAAATGGCGCTAACTCTAATCTGCATGGGGGGAAGTACGGCGATGCGCTTCAGGCAGCCGTGGCGGGGCCAGGAATGGGAAATGTTGAGGGAAACAACATTGACCCCTGATGTTTCGATAAATGTCTTCAACAAGACGGCACAGGCCCACGTCTGCCCTGCTTGTCGCCGGCTTATTATCATTCGGAATGAAGGTGCAACTAGCTGCGGTTGCAACGATAGGCTCTACCACCCCATCAACGCTACTTTGCACCACACATACGTACGGTTCACGGGAAAGGACCGGTCCTGGAGCCAGCACGTCTCCACACATTGGGAGTGGAACGGAATGTGTGGGCTGTCAATGGCACGGCTTTTGGAGACTCCGGATGCTTATCCTGATGGGACAGACGATCATGCGAAGGCTTCAGTGAGGGGTGGATGGGTTATTGGGGTCACTCTCCTTGTGGGAGCGGCACTTGGGTCTCGGGATTTGTGTTTTCCAGGATGAACTCAAGCAACACTACATGCGGCGAGGATCACCATGCCTAGGTATTCAGCCGCTTGTCATCGCAGCACCCGTGGCCAGGGTGGCAGGTCACCCGTCGCGACCTCTGAATGACATCACCCACCTCCCTTGCGTGGTCGAACGTGGGCAGATGTATTTATCGGTATGCCGGACAATCGTGGGATAACCGTGGGACAAGGACTTGGTTGGAGCTGGATAGAATAGAGCATTGTGTGTATCGGAAATTTTAAAGCCAAACAGTGAAATTGATAAAAATGGCTGCCTGGAGCGAGGCGCTCCTATGTCCCGGCCTCAGTTTTCTTCATTGGCGGAATGCCCACCACCCTCATCAGAACGCCACAGATTTAATGCACAGGGCAGCAGGGATTGGAATCACCGAGCTTTGCATGAAAACGCCCCCAATTAGGCAAAGGTTTATGCAATCCAATGAGATCGTGAGAATACTGGGTCGAAATTCGGCCTAAAATTAGGGGGGATACCTAATTACTTCGCAGCACCAGTGGATTCGGGCGCAGATTGTTAGGCTGTTCAGCCTCACTTTGTTTCCAGGTCAGTCTTCATAGTACAATACAAGAGACTCTGCGGCTATTGCGTGTTGTGGACCCCCGTCTGTCTATCGGTTGCAAAGGTGAAAAAGGAAACCTAGTAGCTCAGTGCGACTCGCGGAAAGCGTAATGATGTCGCACGCTTCGACTCAGCAACAATCCCTAGGGAATCTTCTCTACCAAGAGATCACTGAGCGAACGACAAACACCGCTCCGGTTGCCCCCAGAGCCCCGGAGGATTCATCAACTCGCGCTCAATCAACACAATTTCCGGATAGGAATCCCCCCGACCGCAATCTTGCCTTGGCAGACAGCACTGCAACCGCAACGCATCCACCTTCCGCCGCAGGAAACACAGAGCAATCCAGCGCGCCTCCTTCCCGCCAGGATTGCCAACCCCTTTTCTCGGCCTGGGGTCTTGAATTTGGAGCCTTGATCATCTCCCTCGCGGCAACGGTTTCCGCTGCAGTCGTCCTGTCGCTCTATGACGGAAAACCCCTGGATGAGTGGGGATCCTCCACCATTTCTCTCAACACGGTCATATCAGCATTGGGCGTTGTCTCCAAGGCTACGCTTGCCTTTGCCGTCAGCGGCGCTATTGGGCAGCATAAATGGAACTGGTTTCGCATGCGCCAGGACGGACTTGGAGTCTTCGAGAAGTTTGACGAAGCGAGTCGCGGGCCGTGGGGGAGCGCCAGTTTGCTGTGGTGGTCAAGAGCGACGTGAGTATAGTTTTTGCCCCTCAGAAGAGTATCTTGACTGACAGAGATCTTGAAGCAACTGGGCCTCCCTAGGAGCGTTTGTCACCATCATCGCGCTCCTTGTCGATCCCAGCTTGCAAGCAACCGTGTCGCTCAGGGGTCAGAAAGACGTGACTAGTTCTGCGGGTACACTCCAGGTGGCTAACTATGTCAGCCTTGGAAGAATACGCCCGGATGACGTTACCAATATATTGCCATTCCCAGACGGCCGTGAGATGGATCCCAGCACCACCCTTCCCGATTTCAGACTTACCGGCGCTTTCTTTGACGGACTTTCGGATCCTTCGTCAGGAAACACTCGCTTCGAATGTGGCACAGGGAACTGCACATGGCCTTTGTACACACCTGCTGCTTTTTGCAGTCGTTGCAATGACGTCTCGAAATTGAGCATCAAGCAATCCGGTAAAGCCAGCTATTATAACGCGACTGATTACTACACAGAGTACCAAACCTCATCCGGCGGCTGGAGTTACACCAACTACACACTCTCATACGGCCACATCATGCATTTCAATAGAAAGAATGATGGTTCGAAAAGCCCGGATAGGATGTCAGTTCTTCTCACAGCATTTATGAATAGAGATTACTCCACGTCGGTCAGCTTCCGGGACCTCAATACCACGGTTGCTACGCTTCTCATCATGCGTGCAGGAGATGGCTATCAGCATGAAAATGTGAGCTGGGAAGACTCACCCCCCACTGCGACTGAATGTGGACTGTACATCTGCGCCAAAGCATACCAAGCGTCGGCAAACAATGGCGTACTGTCCGAGACTGAAATCGGGACATGGGCGATTCGAGAACGCCGATCATGGAGAGCGGCGGACCATCAGAAACACGGCTATCAGCCAACACATCAAGCATGGGAATCATATGGCGAGCGTAGCCCGAGCTTCGCCGACCATTCTGTCTTCCGTACTGACCTGCAGATTGTTATTCCCGGTTCAGAGCTCTCTCAGTCTGCCGGAGCTGAGGTCCAGAGGAAATTCAATGTCACCCAGGCAACGATAAGGGGCCTACAAGCAGTGATGTCCAGTATGTTTCAGGTCTCGGGCGACGCAGTAAAAGCCTATCAGAGCTATGACCGACCAGTCAAGGGATTTCTCGTCTACCCCAACAACAATCCGTATTTCGATAACGACGTGCCCGATATCCTGTACAACTCCACCAATCTCACGGCGACATTCGCAAATGTAGCAAGCCGGTTGACAGTGCAACTCCGGGACTCATCCGACGCGGTACATTCGGGACTCGAGGAGAAATTTATTCTCCATATCCAAGTTGAATGGAGCTTCTTCGTTTTGCTCATCCTTACGCTCGTCTTAGGTAGTGTTTATTTCCTTGGCATTCTCATCCAGACACACCGGCTTGGATTACCAGCGTGGAAGGAGAGTACGTATCCCGTGTTGGCATACGGTTTTAACGAACAGACACAATCCCGGCTGCGCGTGGCGGAACAGGCGGCGTACAGGTCACGGGCGGCGAAGCGAGACAGAGACGGCATGCGAGTTGCGTTGTTGGATGCGGAGGGCGGTTATAGACTTATTGCCGGGAAATCGAAGCCGTGATATCAACTCTATCATAGCCCGTGTGAGCAGAATAAACCTTTGACCCGCCGAGATAAGCCGTCTGTCTTTCTGTACTGAATACGATACAGCCCAATGCCAGTCCCGTAAAGCCTCCATGCCATCAAGATAGCCGGTACAACGAGGCCAAAGCTTAAGATAGACACTTGACTAACACGACTCTCATCGGGCACCGTCTGCCCTTGGCACGAGTATTTGCCCTTGAGGATACCGTTTCTTCGGCTGTTAAAGAGTCAAGGCTTAGCCCCTTTTTGAGAGAGGCACGCGCCAAGAAAAGCATCTCTATGTACAAAAGCGGTTACAGTAGTATTACAAAACCGAAACTAGAAGACTGGGACAGCTTGAACGAGCGCCCCGAGTCACTACCGACGCAGGTAATAATGTCTCGTTCACGCCACAGTATCTAGATGCTGCTAATCGCTCCCTTGCGCGCCATCGACAATATCTTTCCATGTGGTGTCAAAGTACAGCTCGGCGCCCCTCACCAGATCCGGCTTCTTGTCTCCAAGTCTTCGGATGTCGTCCCCAAGAACCTGAGTCACACAGTTCCTGAGTATAACTTTCAACATTTTGCCCCTTTTCTTCATGCCTTGCCCATGAGATAAAAATGTGGTCAAGAACCTGGAAAGCTGGGTCTGACCGGGCCTTTCAAGGATGCTTAGTACATCCGCCCCATTCGCCAAGCAGAACTCTAGTATCGACATGTACTCGTGAGTCAAAGCGCAGGAGAAGCCGTCCTCGAAATTTTTGCGTTCATGAAATAAGCTTGAGGCTGCAATGTGACTCAGCCGGTCGTCATCAGTATAGTTGGCGAAAATGCCCCTGCAATTGACGAAGCCGAAGCCTGTGAAAAGGTTGACATTTGCATTGTGGCGGTCGACTAGCAGATGGATGATTGCGGTGTCTAGAAATCCAAAGGCGCGGTTTATGGGCACCATCAGCCAGCGACTCCAACTGACACGTCGTGGCTGTTGAGATTTGTCTTCGTTCAGGAAGTTGGGTCTTTCGCTATCAGGAAATGATGCTTCCTTGTTGACGTCGGCGTCGCGCTCCAACAAATCATTCGCGGTGTAAAATTTCTATCCATCAATAGCGACCGCTAAACCTTGCTCAAGATCGAGGGCTGGACTGGCGTTTGTCGGGGCACCATCGAGAATAAAGGTGAGCATATCCCCCGATGCTTTTGCGGACGCCAAGAAAAATAGACGCCGCAGCCGGGTTGGGAAGCCAGGCTCATGTTTGATCATGGCAAGCAAAGTTTTGGCCAATTCCAGCTGGTCGTCTCTGACAGAATCCTGGAGGATTTGGTAGATGTCGTTCTGTGGCAGCCGTGACAACTCCGAGCTCGTGATGCTGCTTTCAACCTCAGCGCGTTGCTCATGTGTTGCCCGCACATGCCTTGAAAGATCCGCGTTTGTTGAAAAGCCCAGATCGGCAAACAAGCAGCCCATCTCGAGGCATTTAAACTGCTTGCGGTGGAGTATGATATGCTGCTCGCGCTCTAGCAACGTGTCAAACCCCCGCAAGTAGAACTGACACGCCACAAGATCGCATTGAAACGTGCGTTCTCCGTACAGACGCTTCAACTTCGGGCAAACGCATTCTGCTGCGTGCTCGGATGCGGGACAGAACATCAGGTCAAGTTCTCGCCGAAACCACATCAGGGCGGCACAGACCATGACTAGGTCATATAAGAGACGCGTACCTTAGTTAGAAATAAGTTATGGCGCGAAACTAGGTGCGCAGCTATAGCGAGGGGGTCCGTACCATCGTGTGGTGTCTGGCCAGATTGCAGCTTTGTTACAAAGTCGTGTGATCGGCCTAACCAGAGCTGATGCTCTGCGCTTGCGGCCAATCCAGCAAATTACAGGAGATCTGCCACTAGAGTTTGGATGCTCAGGTGAGAACGTTGGCGCGCGGAGAATAAATTGGAGAGATTCACTTTCAGATAATTCTGTGCATCGCTCTCGCTGAGCTCGCGGTTTTCCAGCATCGTGAAACAACAGCAGATATAGTGTAGCCAAGAGTTAGCAGCGTATTGAAAAAGCAGGATGATTTGCTGGCGCAGAAGCTTCTAATATCCGGGCAAGCTGAGGTGTTCCAAGCATATCGAATCGAAAGATCGAAACGAAAGATAGGTTAGGCACGTCAATGCCAGCTCGACCTCTGCTATCGGGAGAGACAAAAACAATTCGCCCTGCGAGCCGAAGAAGAATCTGCGTGTTCATAGGTCGTTAGCTCGGGACTCTTCGTCTGCCCCTGCTCATAGAAGCCCTCCGTAGCCCTTCTCGTGGCGACGGCGTGCATTGCGTTGATGGACGCTGTGCTCCATCACTAGCCAGACGAGCAGGGCGAGTTTGAAAGGCTAGCGAAGATTGCGAAGGTGGTGCTGCGATTTACGCAGAAGTACCGTGACGCGTAGTGTGCGGGAGGGAAAGGGAAGGGAGGGATGCTGTTGGAGAGTGTTGTGGCTTTGCTGCGGGGGAAGTTGAGGGTTGTGACGGAGGAGGCTACGGGGAGAGTGGTTTTGTGACCAAACTGGCTGGGTGTGGTGTGGTGTGGTAATTGCTTGGTTGGTGGGGGGTTTGTCTTCGTGTTAGAAGCGGGTTTGGAAATTTAGATAGGGGCTTGGACGCAAATTTAATCAGAGGCGTGGCCTTAAATGTGTAGATATCATTCGCGGATGAGATTAACAAGAAAGCGGAGGGCCAAAGGTAGTCAAATGCTCACAGTTTCAGAACTTGAATTTGGGTGATACTTTGATTCATCCATTTAATAGTCGTGCGTCCAGTCCAACCCCACAAGAGCTATACATCCCAGGACGGCAGTTAGGTAGACAGCCCAGTATCCCGCACCCAACACCAGCTCTCTAATCTACCGTCCTCCAAGAGCATGACCACCAACGTAACGCGGGAAGCCAGAGTAGCTCACCCACAGCTCGCCAGTAAGGGGCGAGTTCCCAACAATATCCTTCTCGCGGCTCTTGAGCTCGTCGACGTCCCAGGCGGCGAAGACAATCTTCCCGTTGAGGAACTTGGCCTCGGGCGAGGCGATCCAAACGAGGAAATCAGCAGGGAGGGAGACTGAGGCATAGGTGAGCATTTCATCATCAAGGGTTGGGTGTAGAGACATCAGGGGGAGGAACGTACTATCGTCAAAGCTAAAAGGCAGCTTCGTAGTCTTGGCCAGCTGCGTGGACATAGCCGTGTCCAGAAATCCCGGGTGCACGTGGTGGATGCGAACGTGCGGGTTCTCAGCCCCAAACGCCTGCAACAGCTTGATCGCAGCCATCTTGGAGCTGACATAGGCGCCCATGCCGGGAAAAGGCGGGAAAAACACCCCAGCCGTGGTGAGGTTGATGAGCGTGGTGTCTTTCTTCTCTGCGACTCCATTGCCCAGCACCAGCGCCTGCGCCAGCACCAACGTGCCAACCACAGTAGTCTCGTACCCGTCAAGGAATGTCGCCGGGTCGGCGTCCAGCAGCGGCACCACGGGCGCCAGCACGCCAGCCGCGTGGATTACCACGTCGACGGCGCCATGCGCGGCCGCGACGTTGGTAAAGATGCGCCGGAGCTTGTCGCTGTCGAGTAAGTCCACCGCGTGTGTCTCGACCGTCAGAGAGGCGTGGGCGGCGCGGACAACGGTAGCCGTCTCGGCTAGTGCATCCGAGCGCCGGCCGAGCAGCACGAGCGCTTTGGGGCCTGATGTGGCGAATGAGAGGGCTGTTGCCCGCCCGATACCGCCTGTCGCGCCGGTGATCACCACCACTTTGCCTGCGGAGGAGAGTGCGGGGAGGGTGGAGTTGATGGCAGCGTAGGTGGATGAGTGCGTCGCCTTGGTGTACGAGGGCTGCGGCGCTGCCATGGTGGGCTGTAGACGGGGGAAGATGTGCGTGCGGGGGAAAAAAGAGGGAGAAATTGTTTGACCTGCGCGAAGGAAAGCTTGCTGGAATGAAATTGGGGGAAAAAAGGAAGAGGAAAGAATGCGTTGTGTTTGCTGCCTCTTCAACTCGTTGGTGCTTCAAGTTTCTTTGTTCCTTCCCCCTTCGGGCCTCGGAATACTTCGCACACCGAGTGGCTTTGTTTTGGGCGGATAGGGGGAGGGGCGCTTGCAATCCATCCAATCGGGGGATTGCGCTGCATTTTAGGTCCATCCACTAACTCGTTTGGGATTATGTTTGGGCGGTTTTCCGCGCCTTTCATTCCAACGACATAGGTGTGTAACGTGCGTTATTTGCTGCAGGCCATGCGGGTATCACAGAACGGCAAAGTGTGGCGGGGTGCGCATTTGTGTTGTGTGTCCTTGCATTGGTGCTACGTGTAGGTGGTGCAGCTGTAACATTCGTTTGATGGGGCGTGTCAGAGCTCGGGCGCCGGCCGGGATCGGATCGGATCGACAACCACACTGCGCTTAGTGCTGCCGTGACCCACTCTTTCTCTCCGTCGTCTAGCTTCGTGATTCTCTCAACCTCGGAGGGAGAACCTGGCAACCAACAATCAATGTTCTCATGCATGGCTGCGGCATGAGATCGCTGACAAGAAAGAGGGCAGGACCTAACACCCGCCAGCCCATTGTATAAGGTGCCAGCTCCTCAGCCGCGTGTTTCTCCCCTCGCTTGCTTCTCTGTGCTCTCTCGGCCATGATTTCGGGCACCCTCGGCTTAGTTGACAGTGGAACAAACATTCAATCATCTCAGCTCAGCCCTGCCAAGTGAGCCACGCTATTGACAGCCAGGCAAAGCCTGGCTGCCCTGTTATGGGCGCTGTTTTGGGGTTGGCTGAGAATCTGTTACTCACTCGTGTACCTTGAGGCTTGTTGGCTGACGCCGTTGGTTTGACAGCTCTCCTAGGCCGTATGTATTATTTTCGAAGCTGTCATGTGTCATATGCGCCCACATTTGAAAGCCGGTGCCTACCATACCTGCAGGAAATCCCCCATCAGGAGCCACATTTTAGTGGATACATTCAGACTCCCGGAGGTTAGGCATACGAGAAGGCCAAACGACGGTGTCCTCGCAACACTTCAGTGTTATGTAATAGCCTGGTTATATGAGACAAATCTGGGCACAAGAAATTTACTTTTTCGTTTGTAATCTAGAGCTGGGGTAAGCTGGGGTAAGCTGGGGTAAGCTGTAGCTGATTTATCCTGAGCTCTCCCTGATTCCTCCCTAAGCTGGGGTGATCTTATACACCGCTACTATATAGTCTTAAAGGCTCCTATTCAATCCTCCCAGCTAAAATTTCCTATTAATAGAAAGTAGAAGATGTGTAATCTGCAACGATAGCTCCCAGGTAACAGTTTATTTATAACGTACACGTGTACTGGGTTACCACCCTTCCCCTTCCTCAGCTTCCCAAGCCCCTGGAAGATACCCTGGTCCAAGCCCGGAACCGCTGATAGTCAGCTGCACCCCTTTCGTCTTCAACCTCTCACCATAGCCCTGGCTCAAGCCCTTCAGCTCTTTCCAGTGCCGCTTCTCCTCTCTCCCATCCCCAAACGGCGTCAGTTGCACTCGTTTCAGACTTGGGAACCCCTGCCCTCCCAAAACACCAGCCAAGTACTCAAGATGCCCCCCTCCAAGTTCAGGCCCTCTCGTTTCCATAACTTGGAGCACCTCCAGCTGCGGAGTCACGAGATTGCCCAGCCAACTGCACGTCGCATCATGGTAGCAGGCGTAGCACTGGCCGAGTGTGAGGTGCGTCAGGTTTGGCATGCTTCGTATGGCCTGGACACAAGCGCGCGGTGTTGTGGGGATCGGGTCGGGGTCTTTCCAGAAGGAGAGGATGTGGCTTTCGGGTGTGCACGCGAGACAAAGCCGACGCAGTGTCTGTGTGACGGCCGGCGGAAGGAAGTCCAGCGTGTCAAGCCGTCGATCGTGGCGCCGTGTAAGGACGAGCGTCTCAAGCGAGGTGCAGGTAGCCAGTAGAGAGCCAAGTCCGGGAGTGTCGAGGTGGCAGTCTTCTAGATGCAGGGAAGTGAGCTGCGAGAGGCGGGGATGGGTGTTGCTGGTGATGCTAGGGAGGTAGCGGGACGGGGGGGATAGATGAAGACGCCTCAGTGAGAGACGTCGCAGGTTGGGTGTGGCTGCGATAAGATCGAGGATGGCGTCGCCCCGGCGGAGGTAGTGGCGACCTGCAGACCAGGTGAGGGAAGTTAGCTGCGGGAACACAATCGGAGTGTGCAGGAGCTGTGAGACGGCGCGCCAGTCGAAGACGTGAGGGAGGCAGGCGGTGTGGACGTGGGGAGCCAGCGCTGCGAGCAGGACGGACACGGCGCTGTGGCCGCCGGGTTGTTGGAGCGCCGCCATGGCTTTCTTTTGGGATTGCATACGGGCGCTGGTGTCACAAGGTTCGATGCGAGACAGCTGCGTGAGCGTCTCGGCTGCCTCCTGGACAACACTGTACAGGGGCCTGCGCCAGCGTGCAAAGGACCAGTCGTGACGTCGGGCGCGCCCAAGGGCGTCATAGTTGATGCGCCGAAGGTCTACGACGCTCATCAGTGACGCCAATTCGGCGTTCTCGGCTGATGTACGTGCGAGCAGGAGCAGCCGCTCTGGTGTAAAGGGAAGACCCGGCGAAGCCGTGACGGACCGGTATACGATCCGCTCCACCGTGCGCCGGAAGCGGGAGCAGGTGATTGCCAATCTGGCGACCACGGCGACGCCAGACTGCGTATTCCGTACCAAGTGCAGAAATATTTCTTCCAGTAGCTCGTTGGGGAGCCTCGCCATGGGCGGTTGCTCGATGACAGCGCTGCTCTCGGCGCTCTCCATGGTGTGTGCCACGGTGTTTGCCAGTGTGGGTTTTTGAGATTGGAAGGTGTGAAAGATGGAAAGTCTCGGAGACGACGGTGGGGCTGTTTCAAAAGGCCTGGGGGGTAAACGCAGAGCGGTAATCAGGCGCTGTTCCTCATCCGCGGGTTCCAGGCAGCCATATAAACACCGCTGCCACCTGTCACTTTCGGTTGCATGCAGCCGTAGGCACCAACATAAGTACAGGAATGCCGAGCAACCGGCGGCAAATGTGATGCAGCCTAGTTCTACAGCGCAAATTGTGGAGTTGGGTACAGTTAATGACAGGGCCGGTGGCCTCTAAAGTCGAGGCGAGTAGATGAGTTGGAGCAAAGGAGCAAAGGATGGAAGCTGCACAAGGACGGAGAGAATGAAGACGATCTAGAGTGTTTCGTCGAGACGCTACCGGGTATTTCAAGTAAAACCTCGAAAGATGCCATCATTTGGTATTACTACAAAGAGAGAGACTCTATGTACTATATAGAACGTCTCCGTATACTATAGCCCTACCTAATCCACGAACACTGCCGCCTAGCCACTGCGCTCATATAAGGCACCGCTGCCATCGCCAGCAGGAGGGGGATGTTCTTCTTTATATATCTAGTTCTCCAGATCCACTTTTCCAACACATTTTGAATAAAGTTCATTATTTAGGTTTATTTTTACTGTTATCTCCGTTATATCCGAGAGACACATGCGGCTAACCTTAATAGCGAAAGCCTTACTATAAATTGAAAGATAATAAAAGCTTACATTAAATAAAGTTATATATAAGTTCTATTCTTTATTTCTTAGCCCGAACACCATCAGCTTATTCAAACTTTATTTAGGCCTAGGTTTGGGTATATTAAATGTCAAATTAAGGTTATATAACTTTTAACTCCTTAGACTTCTAGTCCAGAAATCCTAGAAATGGAATAATATTTCATAGCTATAGGGTACGCAGTTGCGGCTGCAGGGTACGCAACTATATTACTTTAAGGTACGTAGTATAGTTAGAGCTAATTGCTTATTAATGCTTTATAGGCTATAGCTTAGGTTTTTATTATATTAACTACAATAGGGTATACTTAATTTATAGGCTTATTCGGCTGTATTTATGATTATAGCTTATAATATCTTTATAAATTGACTATCGTGTTATTAAATATCTATCGTATTATTTCTTTTATTTAAAACCGTTTTCTTTATATATATTCTCTTACTTTACAATTCTCTTAATCTATATTTTATCTTAAGCTAAACCTCTACTACTGTATCTTCTATTCTGTCTACAGTCTTTTTATTACGACCTGCTCTTAACGAGGACCCGAGGGGGGTCCGGACAAGATAAGACAGAGCGTATGGCAGGACGCTAAACTTGAGGAGTGATTCAAAGACGGCTTGTTAAGCTAGCACTCTTAGACGAGAGTACACTGTCACCATAGGTCGTTGTTATTATAATGCATAGAGGGAAGTCTGAACAGTAGGACATAAATGAATAATGTAATACTAGCGTGAGGAACCAGGAGTCCCTCACGGCCATCGTGGTCACGATGATGACTATCTATACTAACTAACTTCTAGGAGGTACTTCGTACCTTGATCACTGTGCTCACTCTCTTAAGGAGTGATCAGGGTGATCACTTTTCTGGCTGCTTACTCTGATTACTGGGCCTTGGCGAGATCAAGGTGATCAACTAACGATAGGTCGTAGGGGCTTCGGGTTTTTGCACCCCTGGCCCAGTGCGTTAGTACCGTACGTACTGTCTCCCTGCACTGTTCCTTCTGCGGGGAATCCGTCGGGCCGCCCCAGCCCAAGTGACGGCCTGCAGGGTCGCTACACTTTTCTATCCATTTTTATATCTTATCTACAATTCCCTTTAATTTATATCCCATTTCGTCTTATATCTTGTCTATCTTTTACTTTACCTCATTTAGCATCTTATCACTAGGGCTACTGCCCCACAGAATTAATTAGAGCATCACAGTAGCCACGTTAGCCACTACGTCAGCAGAACCATAAAGAATGATTCAGAATAATAATATTCCATTATTATATTAGTTAGTTTCACCTTGTAGAAGGCTCTGGAAGAATTCCAGAGCCTCCCACAGCTTATAATACGCCCTCTCCTCTCCTGTATCTAGTTCTAGTCAAGCAAGCAACTCTACTCTATTCTAGTCATTGCACAAGGCACTGCCTTCCGGATCCTCTTGTTTCAGTGTTAAGATTTACTATAGCAACCTTTCTTACAGTGCAAGCCGTAACTGCAGGGTACGCAGTAATGGAGGGCAACTGCTTCCAGCAGTTGCCTTTAGAGTAGCGGGGGCTAGAAATTAACATACTTTACAAGAAGAAAAGTTAAATTTAAAGGGTTTATTATGAGACTCACGGAATTCTTGCCCTGGTGGTGGGGTGACATGCAGTTCAGGGGCTGAGCAGCGCCATCGCTACACAAAACCGAATGCGATTTAGCACAAGAACGGGGATCGCTGGGGACCAAAAACCGGGCGCGAAGCTGACCAGGTTCAGCCATCAACGCAAACATCGTTTCGGAAATGGCTCAACTGCCAAAAAGGCCGTTATAATCAGTCGACCATTCGGATCTTTTTCCTCGGTCCTTTCTCAATCACCCAACCGTTAAAATGGCATCGATTCTCGTCTCCTCGGCTGCTGGCGCGGTCGCGGGACTCGACCACGTCGCCATCTCGCCGTTCCTCACTGGCCCGCTGCTGCTGTCTGCCACCTGCTTTCCCGACACGCTGCGCAATGCCTTCGTCACCCTGGCCGAGACCCTACCAGAAAAGTTGACGACATCATTGCTTCGAAGCATTCCATCGTCACTGAGCTCCAGGACCGCGATAAAGGCGTTGGGTGTGGTCTTTGCCCTAGGCGCCCATCATCCGCGTGAACCGATCACTGAACACCATAGCGTCCACCGGGTGGAGCGTTAGTCCGAGGAAGGGATAGGACTAGCACAAGGAGATTGCCGTCGTCACTGGGGGGTCGAGCGGCATTGGCAAAGCCATCGTAGAGAATCTCACTGCACTCGGTGTGCGCGTTGCAGTTCTCGACGTGCAAGGTCTCCCGAAAGACCTGGAAGATAATGTGCTTGTTCACTTCTACCAGTGCGATGTCACGTCATCAGAGTCGGTCGGTGCAGCCGCGGACTCCGTTCGCAAGGACATCGGACATCCTTCCATCCTTATCAACAACGCTGGCGTCGCCCAGCCCCATTCGATTATGAAGACAGACGAGAAGTTCCTGCGCAAGATAATCGGAGTCAATCTCATGTCCATGTGGTTTACAACCCAGCAGTTCCTACCCAACATGATCGAGCACAACAAGGGCCACATCATCACGATGGCGAGCCGAGCCTCGTTCCTCGCGCTGTCGACGGCTGCTGACTACTCTGCCACCAAAGCTGGCGCGCTGTCCTTCCATGAATCGCTCACTGCGGAGATCAAGCATCAACATAAGGCCCCTGGCATCCTGACGACGGTTGTCCATCCGAACTTTGTGAAGACTCCGCTCATCGCGCATATATCGGGTAAGCTTGAGAAATCGGGTATGCAGCTGCTTACGAGCGAGCAGGTTGCTGACGATGTGGTGGATCGCATCGAGAGTAAGAGGGGCGGGCAGTTGATTATCCCGGGATCCATTCCGTTTTCCCTTCTTTCTGGAATCAGGGGCTGGCCGACATGGCTTCAGGAGGTGCTACGGGATGGTGTTGCAAGGGGGTCGGTCAAGGCATGAACCCAATTGCCACGATAGCAGAGAGAGACAGTTCTGAATCTCCGCTCCAGTTGGATGAGGTACTTGAATATTGAATCCGTTCCCAACTTGTTCAACTTTCTTCGCGTATAATAAGCTGATGAGGTGGAATGTCGCTCAATCCTATGCTGTACGAGGCCCCGAAACCCATTGGCCCGCTCGTAGGGGTACCCCACACACGTCAGCGATGCCCCAGCCATTCCATGTCTTGGCCTGCAAACTACGGTGCGACCCTAATACTGGTCGCTCCACCGCAGACCGCGATTTTGATTTTCTCACGACCGAAGTGGCAACCTCACCTCTTCACCGCCTTCACTCCACTATAAACTTAAACTTCACCCCATGACACCGTCGCCATGAAGCAACTACCAACCCCCAGACTGCCGGCCACTATGACTTTTAACACCCGCACCGAGCTCCTCTCGGCCTACACCTACACCATTGTCTTCACCCCTTTTATATTAACCCAATTCGCCTTCGACATCTCCCTCTACCTCCTCCCCTGGACCCGCCCAGCAAGAGAATGGTCCCTCACCTAAGCCGTGCGTATGCGCACCGTCAAACTCTCCCTCCTCTACTGCTCTCTCCTCCGCGTCGGAAACAACCTCACCCTGCGCTCCGGTCGCGAACGCACCGCTTCGAAATCATCCGCCCACAGCCCCCCAGCTTCTATAAAGGCCCTCTATCCGACGACGAAATCCCCCCAGAACCAATCGGCACCACCTGGACACCCACACCCCCTCCTCCATCTAACCCAACACCCCCCAACCGAATCATCACCCTGCACATCCACGGCGGCGCCTTCATCATCGGCGACGGCCGCGACAGCGACACAGGTTACCTCACTCACACCCTCCTCCACCACATGCACTGCACGCACGTCTGCTCCCCGCAGTACCGCCTCTCGGGGTCCAAAGCAGGTCGCTTCCCCGCCGCCTTACAAGACGTCCTCACTACGTATCTCCACCTTATCAGGGAAAGAAACATCCCCGCGAAGCAAATCATCCTCTCGGGCGATTCCGCCGGTGGAAACCTCGCGCTGGGCCTCCTTCGTTATATCTACGAGTTTGGTGCCGAGTTGGATATCCCTGCGCCAGGGGCGGTGGATCCGGAGGGGCCGTATCTGTCGCCGCTGCATCATCCGCTTGGGATGGAGGGGGATGTTCCAATGTTTGTGCAGGCGGGGGGGGGAGGGAG
>Ga0247760_1001848_pt1 | contig 17999 bp, 15 predicted proteins | sample UWRJL171409R4_FD_179936 | JGI IMG/M metagenome (GOLD analysis project Ga0247760, IMG submission 179936) | Plant litter microbial communities from Arlington Agricultural Research Station in Wisconsin, United States - UWRJ-L171-409R-4 | ecosystem: Environmental > Terrestrial > Plant litter >... | reverse complement strand
GTGGCTGTTCATTTGGCCTTTTTCATTCTTTAAGTCGATAAATAAACTTGCCTAGCGGGGCCTAACCTTCTTAGTGATTCTCTTTGTATCAATGTGAATGCGGGGAGGTTTTATCTGTGAGCGACAGGGGTAGAGTACAGAGATACTTTGTAAATAAAGCGTAAATGAATGGTTTGCGATTTGCCCAAATTTTATATTTAATGAAACTGACTGTGATCTAAACTTGATAACCCAGTAGACGTTCAGCCCATAGTTAAAAATGAGTGAATCGTAAGTGAAAAAACGACAGTAACATGCATACCCTTTAAAAAAAGATTTAGCATCGCCATCACTTTGGCCATCCAACGCACGCTGTACGGCGACCCTGTTTCTATTTTCTACCTAATTAACCCAATTCCCCACAACGAGCCGTACGCCAGGCTTCCGCAGGCAAGTAAGTTGGTATACCACCTTTAGTTTACTGCTTCCAGACTACATCACCCTACTATAAAGGGCCGACCACACATAAACATATATATCTATACAATGTAACAGTTGGGTGAGGTGATTAGGGCGATTAAGGGTAGTCAGGGCAGTTACATTACGGCAGGGCAGGGTAGGTGATAGTTCTTGCCTTAGAAATAGTGTGCGCCTTCTATAATAAGGAATTTTCACCGGTTCATCACAGGAACAACCACAAAACTATCTGCACCGTATAACTACAGCTGGAAGAAAAAAACTTGGCCTGGAAATGATACTTAAGTGGGGAGAGGCAGGGAAAAAGGGAAGCGGAGTGAATTGAGGTGTAGGGGAACATTGTGTAGTGTAGGTAGTCATCATTGCTATGGATGACGGCGTGGCGCATAACTCTTGTTGTTTTGCAGGCATCATACAGTAATGTGACGGAAGCGCAGCAGCCGCGTCAATTGATGGTATGGGCTCAATAAGCGAACCGAACCTTCTTCAATAGACATCGCCACTCGGGATTGACTTCAAGAAAAATTTGACCAGGAGGAGTTTTTGAACGTGGTTTACCATCAGCCTAGGTAGGTACCTACAGTATCCGAGATGGAGAATCCGGAAGGTGACATTAAACGGCCGCATTAGAATACAAACCATAACAATCTCCTACCTCCCTAAACATGACGCCGTAGTTCAATCCATTCATCATCTACTCGTCATTGGAAGATAGGAGCGAGCGAGCCATGGGAGGTTAAAAAGAGGAAAGGATGCACGCCGGCTACAGGGGACTGGATCAAAGGAATGCGAGAGCCAGAACGAGAACCAGACCGGGGGAGAAATGAAACATCATCCGGCGTGCCTGGACTGGGGTTGGGCAGAGTCCAGTGTCCTGCTGTTGTGAGATGAGACTATCTGCCTTTTTTTTTTCTTTTTGTGTTTGTTGCTAGGACCCTATTTCACCTTACTAATTACGGGAGATATGTTGTCATGAAATTGAAGAGAAGTACTCTAAAGACAACCCCGGTCAAATTATGCCCCGGTGTCGTCTTTCACTGAGTTGAAATCCTACGGCTGACGTTAGACGGGAAGCTAGCGGAAATGTCACTTTAATCGGGTACCTAGCCAAAGTTACCGGGTTAGTAGGATAGTATTTGGTGGAATCACGTGTCATGTCCGATGCCATGTCCGGTAGTAGGCGCGGCAAGTAAACCACAGCCTGGCACTACAACAAAGTCTTGGCAACGTACCCGTTCGTAGAGAGGTCTGCTTGTCAACCAACCTGGAAGAAAGGGTGAGTTATCCGATGACAGAGTCAGCCTCCTTAGTCTTGAGTAGCATCCTTGAACAAGCTGAGCGGGAAGGGTACAGTGATAGGTGAGGTTTGGTTCAAGACTTGCCCAACATCACAACCCGGCTCGGTGTACCGTAACTCTAGGACGACGATCCTGCGCACTGCCTAGGTACCTAGGTACCTGAGATTATACACAACAGCGGTACTGTGAAAGGGGGAGGCTAAGGTAACTCTTTTTCGCTTTGCGATCAAGACTCTGATGAAATGCGAGTTGTGCGAAGTCAATCATTACTTCATGGACGGACAGAAGTCGAAGTGAGCCCTTAAGTTCCAGTGGGAGGCTTCAAATTCATCTCCAAGGTAGTATTCGTGAATCATCACGACAAACATCCCTGCGAAAAAGAGCGGCCGACATACATCACAGGCTTCACAATCTACCTTGCCTCACTATTTGCGGCTGCGATCGACAAGACGGCCCGAACACTGCCATGGCAGGGGGAATCTAGAGAAAATTTGCATCAGGCGGACAGTAGAGAACCGCACGAGGAAGAGACTGAGGGAAGAAGAGATTGGGGGGGAGAAACGGAAGGAAGCGAGGGAGAGGTGCAGAGTCGACAACTACACGGCTATATAAACCTCTCCAACTCCCCAGCTTCTATCTACTATTTTCCATCCTCCATCACTCACCAGCATCTTTATCTCTCTCAGATACACTAACTCACTCCCCCCAAAACAACTTTCCAAGTTCTTTCAGAACCGCTTCATCCAAAATGCAGATCACCAGCTTCTCCCTCCTCGCTCTTTTCGCAGCCGGTGCCTTTGCTCTTCCTGCCGCTGAGGAGCCAGCCACCGACCTGACGGCTCGTGGCGAAGGCCATATTATCCTGGCGCGCTGCAGCAACGCCGACAAGCCCCTTTGCAACGGCGCCCGACACCTCGGTCAGGATAACTGCAAGTGCAAGGGTCAGATCAAGCCCTGCGGAAACTGGAAGTGCGGCTGGGATGGCCCGCGGTCGATTGTGAGTTTTTTTTTTCTTTCTCCGCTAGTTATATCTAGGTAGGCACTAACAGAGAATAATCAAGATGAACTGCGGCTCCAAGGGCAGCGGCTGCCAGTGGATCAACTGAATAACCCATCCACTGGGCGAGACTATCTAGGGTCATCGGTAATAGGCAAACCAGCTTACCTATCTACCTGACAATAGTAGTGGCTTCCATATTTTCCAGGCTAGGGAGCTTCAAGCTGCTAGTGGTCCTACAGGAATCAAAGATCGAGAGTACATAAAGTGGATGCAGTGAAAGGTTAGCAAGGGCTGCGGTGGCTGGCGATGGTGTGTTTTTTATTATTTCTTCACGCTCGCTTTTTAAAGTGGTGGCGGTGGTGTTTTTCAATGCACCTACACCATATACGGCTATTGATCCTGACAAGAAGAAATCACCTGTGACTTGCGGTAATTGCCAGAACTGGACATTCGGCATTGGTGATGAAGATGAGTGCCGACTCCCAAAACAACACGGAGCTGAGCACGGAGATAGGCAAAGCAGAAAAGAAAGTTATGCGATTTTCTAGAGTCCGCTTTGAGCACAACGCAATTGTGTCTACTTCAATAAACACTGCATGTGATCCAAACTTGATACCCCATTTTAAGTAGACAGCACCATAAAACAGGTGAGTCGTATCTGCGAAAAAAGACCGTAGGATCCATACCCCCTCACGAAAAGCCTCGCAACAAACATCAATTCCAATGTGCTCACGCGTAACCAACCGAACATCCAAAGTACCCTTCACATCTCTCCCGGATAGGTAACCTCACAGTCCATCCCAACAACCCACTAATCCAGAATGCAGCACCTTGCCAAATCATCCGCACACTTGAGGGCCAAACACGGGATAATCTTGGACGGGAGAAGTCCTCTCAGACATTTGACCGCTTCGTTTCCACATCCGCGTCGGACGCAGCGGACGCAATTACCGTCGAGGGCTCGCACTTCAATGGGCCGATCAAGGGCGGCGGGGGCATCGGCGGATGCGTCCGCGGTGGGGTTGGCGATGGCGAGGCCGGCGAGGACGGTGAGGAGGGTGAATGAGAACTTCATTTTGACGACTGTTGTTGAATTTTGAGTGAGGAATGAGTTATTGTTTTTGTAAGGAATAGGAAGATGATATGATTGTTTGACTTGAATGGCTTGTTGTTGAGTTTCTGATGATAGAATATTCGTCCAAACATCTCATATTTATACCTGGTACCTTTTCCTATTTGTCGAAATATCATCCCGATCTTAGCCAAGCATTTACACGATCCCCATGAGAAGTTGGTTTATGGTTATCGCAAAGGTGGTGAAATTGTCCCGGGCTTACAATGGCAGCGATGAGGCTGTGTTGTGGAACCGCCGACCGCCTGGTTCAGCTCAAGTCTTGGGTCACGTTTTGGAACCGCATCTTTAAACTGCCAAGTTTTTTGACGATAAATACAGCATCAATTTTTGACATGAACCAGGTTTCGCTGTTCCCATCTTGGCAATCTTACACGCTGCCAAGGACTCATTGCTTACAGCTGGCTAAGAGATGGAAATCATTCCGGGCTTACACTACGATTAATCGAATGTCGATAGAGGCCAAGCTTTGGTCAGATTTGAAATAGAGTAAAGGTTGGTATTTTTATATTATGCAAGGGGCAAGGGAAGCCAAGTTCATTCCAAGTGTGGAACGGGGGGTCTCGCAGAGACCGTCTCAACCACTGCAGTTGTATCGTCATTATGACAATTGGTAACTGATTATTATATTTGCATCTCTTCGTAGAAGTTACTAAATAGGCTTCAAATAGGGAAATATCGAACGGAGATGTATACAATGACGTCGCAGGAAGGGCAGGTCCCAACGGCATTCACACATCCAGAAATTTATCTATCGCTGAGCAAGCGACTCGTGCGAATTTTCAGTGGAACCGTTAGACAAGGGACCCTACGATAGAAGCTGAGGAAGCCCATTACTTACTAAGGTTCAGCAAAGATTCGGCGAAAGTTCAACCAAAGGTGAGTTCTCTCTAGGACGTTATGGGAGTTATGTGCAAGCCTGTGTGCGAGACGAGCCTGACGCGGCGAAACATGACGTGACTCACGATTCTGCTATTGTTTCGTCCATTCGTTCGACTTCTCCAAAATCGAGAACGGAACTCGGTACCTAGGCACCACTGGCAAAACAGAGCGAACTCCAACGTGCCTTCCTCACTCAGGCACCAATGAAAGTGTACCATTCGCGACATGACGAGCTAACCCTGGCGAGCATTGATAGCCAATCATTTTGGCGCCGCCTCAACTTCACGCCAAGAAATGCCGTCAAGTTGGGCGCACCTTCCCATCCTTCTCGCTCACGGTTTTCGACCTCACGTTCTGCAAATCGCCATGGCTGAGATTGTGGGTATCGCGTTGGGAGTGGCCGGACTTGCTGGGCTCATCGGCACCTTCAAGGACACTATCGAACTCTTTGGACTTCTGACCGACACGCGCCACGTGAGTCGGCAATTGGAAATTCTCGACACCAGGTTGGACATCGAGAAGCTCCTTCTCCTTCAGTGGGCCGATCGCGTCCGGCTTCTCTATCCTGATTACGACAAGCGTCTCGACAATCCCGACACGCGTCGTCTTGTGCTTCGCATCTTGGCAATCATCCGTTTCACGCTTAGCGATGCCGATACTCTGCGTCAGTCATACGGTCTGCGCGATGTCGACCAACCTCTCCTTGACACGCTACCAGCGGGCGACAATAGCGCAACCGAACGTCTAATTACGGCCGGCGTCGCCCCAGAAATGTTCGCATTAGACGAGCCAATACTGCCCCTTGGCAATGGGGCAACCTCGACATCGTCTGCTCCAACCCAATTCCGACAGCGTTGGCGAATCAGCCAGGCCCGCATGGGGAAATTCACCAAGGCGCTTCAGCGAAAGACGGAAACCGAGGGTCAAGGAACCTCAGCTCATCGCAGGGCCCGCTGGATTATTTCGGACAAGGAAAAGTTCCAGCTTCTGATCCAGGATCTGGAGAAACTCGTCTCCAAACTCGACTCAATCGTTCCTGCCGCCCCCGGTGACGCTGGATCACTGCGAGAGGTTGCCCGCGGAGATCTTGCCCCCATCAGAGACGACATTGATCAACTGAGCATCGTGGTGGAGGCCTCGTCCGGCCGGCGTCGAGGTATTGCCCAGTCAGCCAAGAGAATCATTGATGAGACATGCCAAGGCATTTTGCTCGACACGTTGTGGTTCAGGAAAATAAGCGACCGAAGAGAGAGCATATCACCCCACCACCATAAGACACTGCGCTGGGCGCTGGAACCGAATACAAACAAGGCAAACGCTGTATGCTGGGACGACCTTCCCAGTTGGCTGCGACGGGGGTCAGGGACATACTGGCTATCGGGCAAGGCAGGGAGCGGGAAGTCAACCCTGATGAAGTACATTTACAGCAGCCCGGTGACCAACGAATATCTCTCAGAATGGGCAAGCGGGGAGCGCCTTCTTTTATGCCACTTCTTTTTCTCGGGTCTCGGGTCCGACGAAGAGCGCACGCTCGAGGGAATGTCCCGAAGTTTGCTCTATCAGATTCTCAAGGAGAATCCATCGCTCATTCAGAACGCACTGCCCGGCATGTGGAAAGAGGTTTTGGAAAATGCGTCAAATCGGTCCAAAGGGATTCACGCAGTCGGCGAAATTGCACTTCCTACACCCGCAGAGATCCGTTTCGCCTTCAAACACATATCCAACAGCGTCTCGATAACTGGGAACATTTGTGTTTTCATCGATGGCCCCGATGAATTCCACGGCGATTATCAAGATGGGATATCCTTCGTTCAGAGTCTCGCAGGTGGTAGTCATGGTCGTATCAAAATTCTTGTTTCCAGTCGGCCGATACCCGCCTGCGTTGCGGCCTTCGGAGGGCTTCCTAGACTTCAGCTCCAAGACCTCACGCAGCAAGACATCCAAAAGTACGTTGAAGATACAGTCGGCAGCCATTCATCGATGAAAAGACACAGGCAGCGACAACCCGAAGCATCCCGCGCTCTTTTGCAGGAACTTGTCCAGAAGTCGTGTGGAGTTTTCCTTTGGGTCATCCTGGCATGTCGTTCCATACTCGACGGCTTCAACGACTACGACAGGCTCTCCGAAATCCGTCGCCGCGTTGATGAGCTGCCGCCTGAACTCGAAGACATGTTCACTCACATGTTGGGCAAGGTCAACAAGCGACACACGGCACAAGGCGCCCAACTTCTCAGCATATGTCACACCTACCACGGAGAAGAAACCCCTTTCTTGCGCAAAGATCTCTTAGTTCTCGGACTTGCCTTGTTTCAGGAATACGAAACAGATGTGCGCTCCAGCGAGCAGCTCTCGTTCGAGGACCGCCTGGAACTCTGCGAAGAGTTCGAGGGCCGACTAAGAAGCCGTTGTGGTGGGCTATTAGAGCTAGCCCATGACAATAATGCCTTGGATCGAAGCATCAACAAAGGCGGCCAGGATATCGTCACAGCTAAGGTGGTCTTCATGCATAGGACTGTGTTCGAGTTTTTAGGCACCCCCGAGGCTTGGAAGATGGACAGCCTGCAGCTTGGGCAAAACAGAACAACCGATTCCATGGCCGCATTATCGCTATACCACATCCACATGGCCACGGCATCGCTCAGACTCAGCAAAGAAATAAACGCTATGGACCACTTTGAGGAGGGGCTCTGGTGGGGCGTCACGACAGACAAGCAAGCTGCAGGCAACCCCCAGAACTGTCTGTTGCATCTCACGGCCTTTTTTGACACGCTACAAACGCACCCGCCGCGCTTTTCCAAGACACTCAAGGCATTGGCCGGAGCTGTTTCTCAAGCAGCCCCCTACCGATGCCGATGTGTCGGCTTGACACTGGCGTCCCAAATTGGCGCATCGGATTTTGTGCAGCGCCAGCATCGATTGATGGGCGATGCCCTGGCAACCTGTGCATGCAAAACATACCGCAATCACTGGGGAACATGTTTTGTCAGTTCAAAGTTGACAGCGGTCTCGGAATGAGATTGTTGCTTGCGGCAAGGCGGCAAGGCAGCAAGGCAGAGCGGGATTTCCCACTGCACTGCACACCAATTCAAAACCGCCCGATGAATGTGGGGCGGACGACAGCAAAGTCTCTCATCCAATCACCCATTGCAGCGACACAGCCCCCCTACCCCGCTCTGCCCCAAACCTCTCTCGCCGACTGGAAAAAACTGTCTTCGCCGATTTTGATCGCCATCTCATAGAAAGATCCAGCCAATATGGAAGCCAATGTTCCACACTCCTGCGGGATTTCTCCTGCAATAATTCAGGAGTTGGCTCGCAACAACTGGCTTGTGGAATATCCAGACCGAGTGTCCGTGGCCACGACGGCATGTCGCGCAAAAGCTAACAGGCTGGCATAGGGTTCTCTCCGCTAGAGATGCTTTCCAGACCGCACAAGCTCTTCTCGCCAGTAGCTTTTTCACCGAATGCGCGACAAATGCACCAACGCCATCCACGGCAGAAGAGCTACTTGCAATAATCAACCGAACCAAGTCGAAATATGACTCCAAGAAGAGGGGAGGAGCATCGAAATGGATCACAAGGCTCAGTTCGAGGGTCATGTTTTACAGTCAGGTTATGGACGTATTATCCCAGCATCACCCCGAATACGTATCAGTAGCCTGGGGGCTGCTGAAGTTGGTGTTCATTGTAAGTTGGCACTAGAACCTAGACCCTAATCAGGTAACTTATCGCCTGCAATCCTAGGGAGTTATCAACCACGAAACACTGATCAAGGAGTTATCTAAAGCCTTGTGCCGAATTTGTGAAGCGGTCAGGCACGTTCAACTACAGTTGCTGCTGTACCCAGTGAAGGAGATGCAAGAGTTGGTCGGGAGTCTTTACTCCCATCTAGTCAAATTCGCCGTCCGAGCCATCAAGTGGTATCAAGAGCCAAGAATACTGCACGCATTATCGGCCATCACCAGACCGTACTCTCTTCGGTTCAGGGATATCGTGGAAGACATCCACGACACGATCCGCCAAATAGACAGGCTTTCCCTCAGCATGAATCAAGCGGAACAAAGACAAATTCTGCTCAAATTGGAAGCGACTCAAACCAGTAACCAAGATTTGGAGCGGACTGTCCGCCTTGAGCTCGAGGCGACGAGAAAGGAGCTCGAGGCAAGCCGTATGATGATAGTGGAGCTGAAAGCAGCTATCGATAGTGAGTCTAAGCCCAAGATAGAATCTCAGCAGCAACTAGGAACTTACGTCCCAAATGTAGGAGCGAACCAACTCCAATTCAACGGCCTGATCAACACCAATCGACAACTTTCCGAGATCCAGCTCTCACAGGTCATGACGTTTCTCTCCACATCCGTCTTGCCCAGTCCCGACGCTGCTCATAACACGCTTTTGGCAAAACGGCTGCTCCGTCTCCGTGAAACGCAAAGTCAGGTGGACTCGCTCTGCCACTCGCCCACGGTCCATGCATGGGCCAAAGCATCTACTTCTTCCCAGATCATGATTCACAGCTCTTTTACCGACCGCTTTGCGGTATGGGAGTTCCTCTTGCACGCCATCAATACATGTATTGCATCCCCAGACAGGATTCCCGGGGTATGGGCACTCGACAGCAAAGGCCTGTCACCTGACAAAGTTGCACGCGGCGATGTCATCAAGTACCTCACCTCGCAGATATTACAGCACAACCGCAGCTTGATGGATGAGCGTTCCGCCTCGCTCAGCGCACAGAGGTTCCAAAGCGCACGGACAGAACGGGATTGGTTCAATGTTTTAGGGACGGTGTTGGAGGGGCTAAAGCTGATTTATGTGTTTGTTGATCTGAATTTGATTGACAAGCTAAGCGGGAACGAGCAGCTATCTTGGCTGAGAGAGTTTCCAAAGCTCTTCGATAACTTGAGAGAGCGGGGCGTGAAGACGATAGTGAAGGTTGTATTTGTACGGACGACAAACAGAAAGGGGGGAGAAGATGAATTGAACAAGGACGCAATGGGTAGGACGGCACTTGTCAGGGTTCAGGGCAAGGGTCGTAGCAAGTATCAATTGCACACCCGGAGTGCTAGAAGCTGGGGATTCAAAAAGAAGAAGATGACTCGGGCGTTGCCGCCGATTCTGGGAGGGACCTCATTCTGATGAATGCGGAGCAGACTTTCTCTTACAGGGCAAGGAGCAACCAGTGAGGCCAGGTACCTACCTACCTACCTTAGGTACCTAGATATAATAGCGTGCCTCTTACCACCACAGATGGCCATAGCGGTTACAATAAACGCGCGAGCCCGGACAGAGTAGGTACAATAGTGTCCCGGAGACCACACTATGGTCGGAGTGGGCACAACTAGCTCGGTCTCTTCATCACGCTGTCTAGGTAGGTAGTTTGTGACGATTACAGGGAAGCCTGTCTGGGGATTCCGAGGCCAGATTGGGAGTGGGATTGGGACGGGAGATGTGCACGATTATGGATTTCTGGGGTTACATGTTATGTGGCAGGCTTGACAATGCTTGTCTACCTACACGCATGTGCAGTGTGTGGTAGTTTTTGCTTTGGAAATCATCTATACGGGATCCGTTTTCCCATCCTCCAGTCGTCACGCCGTGACTTGATGAGCATGTAAAGAGTATATAGTATACAACGTGATGTTAGTGATATTGTTGGGTCTCAGTCTGATTTCTCAACTGGGTAAAGTATTGATTGAGGGGGACCTCAAACGACTGGAGGTCCGCAGTAATTGGACCCCCCGCCGCAGGTTCATCTGGTAGACCAACTTCCAAATTTGGCGTATACGGATGTGATTAGGCGACGAATGGGGTCGGAATACGCGTCGGCGCCGATTGATCGCTTGGGGTTGTGGATATGGATATGGTGACAGCAGCTGATTAGTTTGAGATTTCGGGCCGAGACTGCCCATCGGTCTGTGTGTCCTCTTGTCGGTTCCAAGACAGGGATCAGCGAATTATTCGACAGAAAGGGGATTTGACCGTCCCCACTCCCGACTGCTGGTTGCATTTGCGGTAACGGGAGTAATCCTCATTCCACAGAGATCAACAAGGACATTTACTTGCTCCCTTTATCATGGAGTCACGGCCAGGCGTTATGATGACATCATCATCGTCTGGTATTCCTAAAATACCAAGTCAATGTGGGCTTTACGAAGCGAAGCCACCGCCTTACCTTACCCGGCAGGGCAGACCCTACCAGCCGCCCTACCCACTACCATTACTACTACCACCACCGTCAAGTACTACGTAAGGTAAAGGGTGGCAAATTAACGATATACGCTCGGAAAAAAAGCTACCTAGGTCTATTTCTTATAGTAAATCTAATTATTAAGGCCCTATTAGGCCTACAGGGCTAGTTGGGAAGATGGTAGCCTGGATTGCTGGATGTTTTTTTTTTTTTCGCCTAGCAGGTACTATACCATCGCCCAATAGCCGCTCGACAGATAGTTCCGGAAACCATTCAACCAATATAATAATGAAAAACCACAGCTTAGATATTATATAATAAAAGCTTAGTTTGCCTCGCTCCTTTACTTCGTAAAACTCAGTTCCCGGAGCATTATCTTGGATGAATATAATCTACAGCACGTGAGTTGGTCAAGCACTTCCTTCCGTTTTACATTCGAGAATTCCACTTGACTAAACCCCCAGGTTCACCATTCGCCCAGAACCCGTAACAGCATGACAATGGTTTGCCTCTCCATCATCCTCGCGCATCGCAGCGCCGACTATTACCGGTTTCCCCTCAATGTCTTACGCAAAACGTGTAGCGAGTTCGGCAGGCTCCGCGGTCGACAAATGAACGTCGGCCGAGCCATGCACCGGCAGCACCCGGATATGCTCAGATTGGTCCACGAGAGCGCGAGTCCAACCAATCCCGGAATACCCCGCAGACATTTCAGCTTAGGCAGCAATTGTCGCCAGAGCGCATCATCAGGCATCCCCTCCCCGCATCGGTGTGCGGCAAGACTGAGAGGATTTTAATTTCCTGCAACTTCGAGCTCTTGATCGCCGCCCGCCATGGACCCCATCACGGCGATTGGACTTGTGTCAGGTATCCTGTCGTTTGTATCCTTCAGCACCAAACTTATCAAAGGCGCCGTCGAGATACACCATGCATCAGGTGGCACCCTGGAAGAGAATCGCACCTCGGAAGAAGCAGCTTGCGAGTTGGAACGCCTCGCTGCCCACCTTAGACCACCCGACGGCGCACAGCTCGCTGATGAGAGCAAGGACCTTTGTCATCTGGCTGAAGAGTGCCGCTCATTGGCACAAGGCCTCATTAAGATGCTCAAAGACATCAAGCCTGTTAATCAGGGCTCAAAGCGACAAAGTCTCTGGGCAGCCCTAAGAAGCAAAATGCAGGAGAATGACCGGAAAGAATTGGAGCAGAAATTGAACTCCCTGCGAGGTCGACTTCAGCTCCAGCTGACATTTCTTACAAGGTTCGCAATCCACACAAGTTTTGTCGATGCTGCCATCACTTGTGGATGATGCTGATTTGGATTTCTAGTCGACAGACGAGTGCTACCCTACAGAGACTGGTTTCTTTGGTCCAATCGGACGCTGCCAAGTTTGAGGACCTCCATCAGTCTGTTCGCCAACTTGGCCAAGGCGTCACTGCTTCCGGCCTGAGTGAAGACGCCCAGTCGCAGATTGCGTCTCTTCTGGCGCTCCCGGAGCGCATCTCAGTCGCCATCGGACAACACCGTCTCCTCCGGGCTTTGGCGTTCGACGACATGTACGGACGGCATGATGCCATTGAGCACGCTCAGATGGAAACCTTTAGATGGCTGATATCTAAAGACCTACAAGACCGAGAGAGCTTGGTGAACAAGACAGAGGCGGAAAGCTTCTGGGGTCACGAAAAATCGTTACGTGAAACAACAAGAAAGCGACAAGAAGCTCGGGAGCGGTTCACAACCTGGCTCAGGCATGGAAGTGGTGTTTTTCATATTTCAGGCAAGCTTGGTTCTGGAAAGTCGACCCTGATGAAGTATCTGGGGGATAATGCCAAAGACTCTGAGTATCTCAAACTCTGGGCCGGTAAGCGTCGCTCCAGTTTCGCCGTTGCCCCGCCGGTTCTTCGTCTAACTTGGTCTTCATAGGTGATCGGCAAATGGCATTCGCCCAGTATTACTTTTGGCGAAGTGGTACGCAGCCACTCCAGAGGTCTCTGGCGGGGCTTTGTCGCACGCTGTTGCATGACCTCTTGAAGCAATATCCCGAGCTTATGCCAACTGCCCTTCCCTGCGCCTGGAAAGCCTTCATATCTACCCCCTGGCAGGCTCAACCGTCTTTTGATATCACGCAGGACGAAATAACAAAGGGACTGGAAACTCTGATCACCAATCTCGGAGCCGAGCAATATCAGGATCGTTGTTTTTGCTTCTTCGTCGACGGACTCGACGAATATGAGATCAAGGGCCGGCAAGACTACGCATGGATGGCCTCTCTTCTGAACAAGTGGGCAGCGTCATCTGATAGCATCAAACTTTGCGTATCTAGCCGGGACGAAAATGCTTTTCGAAACGCATTCTCAGAAGAGCAAAGGCTGCATCTTCATGAACTCACCTACATGGACATGGAGGCTGTAGTACGCGAGGACCTCAAGCAAGTCTCTGGTTCAGCTGGATTTGACCATCTTGTCCACGACATATTGTTTGCAGCTCAAGGCATCTTCCAGTGGGTAACAGTGGTCATCGGCTACCTAAGACGCTGCATTGAAGATGGCCTCGACGACCCTGAGGAGTTGATATTGAGAGTCAAACGCTTACCAGTCGATATAAATATACTCTACAAGCATATCCTGGAATCGCTGCAGGAAAAGAGACGGGCGTATCGCACCCTTGCGATGATCTCAAAAGCGATTGAGCTCAATTTACCACCGATAAGTGTGGCGGCATACACCTTTTTCGACGCCCACGAAGACGATAACGGGCGTGCGATGAGCAAACCCCTCAAGAGAGAAGTGCCCAGTGACTGCGCTCACTATATAGAGCGCGGCAAGAAGCGCCTTCGCGGCTGTACCGGAGGCCTACTAGAGACAACGCCAAGCAAACGTGGGACGAATTCCGACCCTAACCATCATTGCGCAAGGGAGGTAATACAATTCGTGCACAGATCAGTTCCCGACTTCCTAGCGGAGAAGGAGGTTCAGATTGAGATGGCGAAACACCTCGAAGGGTTCGATATGTTGGACATGATATCCCATATGTTTTTGGCCGATTTCAACATATACCTAGCCCGACGGAATACAAGGAGCCAGAAAATCGATTTTGCTCCGATTTTGACCATCCTCCTTCCTCTAAGGCAGCAGGCTAGCTTAGACAGGAGCCCGTTTGCCTTCCTGGAGACCCTGGACAGCCTGTTCCAATCTTTTGACGGCGGAGCACGGCTCGACGGCCTTCCCTCTCACCCGTTCAATATTGAAATGCTGTTAAAGTGTTCATATACCTTTAAGAGTATAATCTCCCGGTACCTAGCTAGTTGCAGCCCCGAGCTTACGCGGCTGGCCCAATACCGACCCGCTGACCTCTTTATGGTCCGACCCATATACTACACCCTCTGGAAAGGAGATTCCAAATATGCCCTGTGGAAGGTGAAGACGGACCTTGGTGTCACCGATAATTTCTCAAAAGTGGCGCTCCTCGCATACATCCTCTTCGACCGGCTGAGCGAATCACCCTTTGGATCGGCATTGAGCGACGAAAAATCAGATTTCGCCTTGTTGGATTTGCTGCTAACACGAGGTCTCCTTGAGAAGAAGACGCATCTCGCGCGACGACTTTCAGTCCCTGTAGATTCCAGTGTCAGCATTCAGTCCCTGTTATCCAGCTTAGCTGCTGGTAAAAAACCTGATGGTATCACAACATCTATGACCGTCTGGCAGCACTTTTTGCACGAGGAATGGGTGATCCAACACCAGCGCCCCCTTTCATCTGATAGAGATGCAAGTTTTGCCAAAACAGTCGCTTGGTTCTTGCGAAACGGGGCAGACCCGCGCTTATCGGTAAAATCGAGTTATCTAGACAAAACTGGGTTCAACGAGTCTGGTAAGGACTACCGGTCTAGTTTTCTCGCCCACCCTACCACAAGGTTGTGTGGTGTATAATAATTCGCCCCGGTGAGGTCAACTGACAAGCTCAGTGGCAGGTAGTGACTCGGACGACGATCCCGAAGACGAGGAGAGACCAACACCTCTTCATTGGTATAGAGTCGAGGTTTGTTTCCAAGAAACAAAAGGCGGGAACCCCCACCAAGTTATAATCGACGACACCTTTAGTATACCTGTACGGAATGATGAGGAACCGACCAGAGCACTGTACAACTGCGCGTCGTTGAAAGAATGGATACAGGATCTGAAAGTGGATAGCGATATCAAGGAGGAGGTGTTTCGACTTCTGCCAGACGAGAGACGAATGACGGAAAGATTATACAACAAAATAACGCAGTTCTCGACTCCCAACCGGCTCCGTCAAAGACTCACGATTCTTACTAACGGTTCACTGTCCGGAAAAGGTATGTCCCGTTTTCAATTACGCCCCCGTGAAACGCAGCTTATATATATAACCTGGCCATCTGACTGACAGCATACGCGTCTCTTGCACAAAAGTTCTCTTATTACTTATGGGTCTTGTTCCCGGTGTTTTAGGTTGGGGGTTCATGCGAGAAAAGCGTTTTTTCATTGGCAGATTCGCCAATCTGATGGGGAGGAGGACTAGATCCTGACCGGTAGCTACACAAGGTACTTATTTTGTATTTCTCGGATTTTCTAGGCGCTCAATCCAAGTGGTAGAGTTGGAGGGGATTATGGTTTTAGCTGGGCCAGTTGAGGCCCACCACCCGCTCTGGCGGGGACTGGACCCATGGAGCAATACATTTACAAAGGTATTATACCAAATTGACAGGGCGTGGGAGAAAAAGGTGAAACAGTGGGAAGTCCAAAGTCTCCAGAGCCGGTAAAAGAGATGGAAAAAGTTCAACAAGGGATTGTTTTGAGTGCTCCAAAAAGAGAGTGAGCTACCTACCCAGCGAGGGCATCAATCCATCTTACTATGTGTCAATCAATGAATACCTCCTGTATTTGTTGAAAGCCAGGGAGACTAGGATATTTTGGACGATTTTCAGGGGGGTAGGCCTTCTTCATTTTGATTGGAGAGAGAAAAAGAGAGAGACTTGAGATGTGGTCGAGAGAGAGGACTGGAGTTGATTGTCATTGGGGTTGGTGAAAAGATGATGGTGATGAGAGCTGGCGTCTGGTTTTTGTCTGTCCTGTTTGGACTCGAGATCTGGGTCTCTTTTTATATATAGATACCTAGTTACATGCACACTATTGACAAGAACGTCAATCTTGCCTTGGGACCGCCCCTGCCGACTGGAGCCAGCTTGCCCCCGTTCGTGTCCGGGAGGCGGCGTTGCGTGTGTGACGAGGACGCAACCGCGGGCGGATGCGGTTCTGCATGCACTTTTTTTTAGGAGTCTGCATGCATAACTTTCTGCAGTCACGGGGATTGGTCCAATGGTTCCCATCTACCGACCTCTTATGCAGTATCCGGCCTCTCGACGAATGCAGCATCCGATCACTCGTGTTTTTCGCGCTCCCTATGTATCTCACCAAAATTTGATGTGCCAGCACACCTAGGTAGGTAGGTAGGTAATTATCCGTCGCATATTATCGCACATTCGGAGCACATACCCGCAAATAAAGTGGCAGAAAAAAATAGCAGCCTTGTCCACGCACGCCCGAGCAGGGCGGCCATCAAACCAAGACCAGGCAAACGAAGGGCCTTTGTTTGTTGCTGCAAATCTCCAACAGACCCAGCGTTTATTTGTGTCAAATATATTTGCAAATCTGCTTCAATAATGGTTAGTACGGGCAAATAAAGAATTGTTAGTGCAGTAAAATAATCTGCTAGTAGGTCACTGCAGGTGTGCTGTAGGGGATGGAAATTGTTAGTGCGCTAGTGGGGCAAAATTGTCAGTCCAGCCCAGCGTACCTACCTTACCTTTTTGGCCCCAGGATCCTCCCCCCCTCTTTTCCTGACCTTTCAGAAGGCCTGACATAACTAAATTTAGTTAAAACAAATCTAATCTATAGCGAGGGTTAGATTTGCCTGGAATTTGACTTTTTTTTAGCCCGCTTGCGCGGCCTCTTGATTTGTTTGCCTGATATTTAGTTTGATAGCCGCGCTGCTATCCCCGTGTCACCCACCGACTGTTTTGGGTTGTGTAAAGTCACTGCCTTTCAAGCTGCCACTGTGATTAACACTGGATAGTTAGCTATCTAGGTACCTATGTTGGCTCTACCCGTCGCAAGTATTCGCATCTTCACGGCGCTGTCTTGGTCTGCCTCGTCATCATGCAGCACCATAATCTGGTCTCATCGATAATAGGTAGGTAGGTAGGTAAGGTAGGTGTACTGAGACCCGTCCGCCCGGACCTGGCTATTGCGGATGCTCTCGGCGTTTAAAAAAAGGATTGAATCCCGTACCTAGCGCTGTTTAGTTGAACGCTCGCAGATACTGACGCACCCGACTTTCTTTTTTCTTTGTGGGGTTGTCTCCCATCTCAAAACCGAAATTTACCCTTTTTTCCATCTCTCACGCAGATCAGCGTGTGTGCTCTCTCTGTCCCACCACCCACAATGCATTTTCCTCGTCTCCACAACATTTTCAACAACAACAGCTCTTCTGGTCTTAATCTAGAGCCTAGCCCCGTCCCTGGTCCTGGTCCCGCTTGGACGTCGCAAGAATCAAACGCCACGCAAGTCATTGCATTTGGACTCGCCACCTCGATTCTCGCCCTTGCTAGCGTCTATGTCCAATACCGCTACCGCCGCCGCCATCGCAACCAGAATGCAGAATCATGTGCTGCCGGCGATGCCTAACGGTTATGCACATGGCTAGGTATCTACCTAGGTACTTATTGTCGCAAAAGAAAGGAAAAGAAGGGGGGGGAACATGCATGTTATGATTTTGAATACAAGAGTCAGTTCATTGTTTCCCCCTTGTCATCCCCAAGCGTACCTCTCTCTAACTCAGGTATTTTAGCTAGGAACTGTGTGATGAAGTTTACCTGCGGTCTGTTTCTGCGGCACACGCAGCACAGTCTCTCCCCACTTCAAGACATACCATTGGCTGGGTAGGGCATTTTGGCGGTGTATAATGTTATCTGACCTAAGTTGACCCCCCCTGTTCTGGCCCCCCCCCTGTTCTGGAACATTCTGTAT
>Ga0247760_1001847_pt1 | contig 18003 bp, 11 predicted proteins | sample UWRJL171409R4_FD_179936 | JGI IMG/M metagenome (GOLD analysis project Ga0247760, IMG submission 179936) | Plant litter microbial communities from Arlington Agricultural Research Station in Wisconsin, United States - UWRJ-L171-409R-4 | ecosystem: Environmental > Terrestrial > Plant litter >... | reverse complement strand
AATAGCAACTGAAACATGGGGTCAGCGCAGGCAGCCATCTGGAAAAAAGCTTCTTCTTGAACAAGTAACCATGAGCGTCTAGAACTGCACGCCTGGCCAATACTACGGGATGCACCATTCTCGGTTGCTGTACATGAGCGCTGCCTGCTGCAATATGTGGTTTGAGTCCTCGCATGGCAAAAGTATGCCACGCACAGGGGTAAAATTCACCGCCACTTTAGTTTAGCACACACAGGTTCGGGAAGTGACGAGATCCGATCATTCAAAATATCCCATGCGGAGAAGAAGAGGGCTGGAAGCGCGGTGGCCTTATCACACCGACGCATCCTGCTGCAAACCCAGCGGGAGGGTCTGGAGCCTGAGGTCTCCGCCACGTCAACCAGTCACCTAAACCAGCGTGGGGCTGAGACTGGGCTGGGAGCGCACTAGCCGCTGCAGTCCTCCACCAACAACTGCGCAAGATCCACCAAGCTAGTTCGTGCGGATTCCACGGCCACGGCCCGACCCGTTGGGCCTCCGCCTCCTAAACTCCACCGCGTACCGCACTACAGAGCCAAGAACGAGGGGTAGACATCAGCGACAGCAGGCGGCAATTCAAGGCGGCGCTGTCGCCCGCTTTGACTTGGTGGCCACCCTCTGGACATGCAGCAGCATCGTCTCGGAGCGCCCCTCGTTTCTGCCGCCGATCCCACTTTCAGGCCCCCACCAATTCCACTCAGGCACCCCTCCGCCATGCCGAGACGAAGATGGGGAAGGGAAAATGCACTCCAACCATGATAAGTAGACCAATCGCAGAATTTTGCGGTGGAGCAATCCGTAGCAACTTGGGATTGTGCGGAAGTGGACTCGCTGCAGCTGTGCGGCTGCCCGGCCTTGTCCGCTACCTCTACCCGCTAAATTTGAATGGTGCTAATCGCCGCAACGCCAAACCCGCCATGTTATGCGTCTGTTGCCACCTAAGGTAGCCTTAGCAAGAGTGCGAAGCCCACAGCCCCAAAACGCGCCTAAACATGCACTTCCCACGTTGCCACCTACGTAAACTAGTGCAAGTCCATAGCCCAAGCCAGCCTAACAACAGCTTCAAAGCGCACGTTTACGCCTGGACAAATCCACAGCCCAAAGCAGCCCAACACAAGCCCCAAAGCACACTTCTACACCTGAATATTCATTTCTTGTAGCCTAGTGCGCGCAGACAAGCAAATCTGCGGCCTACGCAACCTATTTCCAACATTTACCAGAGTAATATATAACTTTGTAAAGCGCTTTCTTCACTAAGGTTAGGGGTCGCGAATGACATTGCAAAAGTCTGATTGCCATGGCTCCTTTCATACTCCACAAACTCGATATCGATGGGGAGGATGAAAGAGATGGGGTTATTCATGCTAAAGTTGAGCTGAATCTTGATGAAGACAATCGTCCCGCTCCTATCTACGATCCTGCACTCCTGGAAGAATTCGTTCCAGAACCTGGCGAAGAGTTTCGGAAGCATCCTGGCAAACCGGGGGAGGGGGTAAGTCACTTTGTGTGAGCAGGGTCAGCGGTGATATCGCTAACTTGAATTTTTCATCATTAAAGGTGTTCCCTGCAAAGATCCAAGTCGCATCTTTGAATGATAACTGGACTTATGTTAATGATAATGCCTTCGCCCGTGGGTTTCTCAATAAGGTCAATGCTCCTAAAACTCCGTCTCTTCAGCCTGACAGTCCTAATCTGTGCGGGCGTTGCCGAGTTCTCAGAATATGGACTGAGGATTTCCACCTCGACATCAAAGTCTCCGATCTAAGAGAGATGCAGACATCTTGCCTACTCTGTGGGCTTCTGTATATGTGTTTACAGAAGTCTAGCCGAAGTGACCAGGAAGTTCTGAGAATACGCAAGGATGGCTCGGCGTTGAGGCTGGACGGTCATAACCAGAGGATTATTCGACTATGTACTGTACCAGGTCAGTGAACTAATCTCTATTCTTGTCTTACCTGACATTCGAAAGGATAAGGAAATGTCTAACCTGCGGACAGGATCCCAAGCACCTCCACCGGGCATTCAAATCGGATTTCCGGAACTACCCGACACAAGTGGAATATCGTTCGATTTGCTCCGCGAGTGGCTACGAGAGTGTGACGGAAATCACAATCAACTTGAGCACAATCAACATGTCCATCACCCCAGGGAGAATATTCAACTACCGACCAGAGTCCTTGATGTCGGGTACGGAGGAGGCTCAGACACTTTACGCCTCCATTGTCCAAAGGCAAGAGAAAGAGGGACTTACATTGCTTTATCACACTGCTGGGGAATAATCCCCTGGGAGGAAAGACAGCGATATATCACAAATCACGATAACATAAAAGAACGATGCGAAGGCATCGACTTCAATACGCTGCCGAAAACTTTCCGGGACGCTATCACGGTCACACGGCAGCTCGGAAAACAATTCCTCTGGATTGATTCTCTTTGCATCGTACAAGGAGATGCAAAGGAATGGGAGAAAGAGTCCCAGCTAATGGAGAGAGTCTTTAGCTACGCTTACTGTACACTGGCGGCAAGCTCCGCAACGGATTCTACGAAGGGATTCCTCGGACCGCGACCTGCTGCAAAGTTTGTCGAAATCCCAAACAATACAGACTCTCGTTTCTATGCCTGCGAGGCTATTGACAACTTCCAGCGCGATGTGGAGGAAGCTGCCCTAAACCAACGGGCATGGGTCTTGCAAGAGAGAGCCTTAGCTCGTCGGACCATTCACTTTACAGCAACGCAGACGTACTTCGAATGCGGATGCGGCGTCCGCTGTGAAACGCTGACCAGGATGCAAAAGTACGTTAAAATTCACTAAACGAATCCTGAATGGACATCTTTTCGATTCCTCGCTTTCATTTACCCATTAATATTGTCAGGTTTTTATTGATGAATTGTTGAAACTAATCGAATAACTTGGTACTTCAGTTCCAAAGCACAGTTTCTGGGCGATCATGTATTTCCGAAATCGGCCATGAACCACCCCGAATCGAATCTGAACCGTCTTTATCAGATGCTCTATGAAGATTATTCAAAGCTTCGTATTACAAATACTACTGACAGGCCTCTCGCGATTGCCGGTTTGGAGTCGAGGCTCGCCGCTGCATTTCAGACCGTGGGAAGATACGGCATATTCGACCGCTTCTTACATAGGAGTCTCTTATGGCAACGACCGGATGGCAGCGTGCTCAGACGGATAAGCTACGAGGAAAAGCGAAAGGTACCATCGTGGTCTTGGATGGCATACGAAGGACATGTCAGCTATATGGCTGTTCCAACGGGACAAGTAGAGTGGACTAAAGCGGTCTACTGTTCTTCCAGCACCATTAGGGAGTATTCACATTCGGGATTAGGTCGTATCCGTGGGATCCACAACGACGGCTACTTCATTGAAGTCAATGCAGTCGTGAGAGACTTCAGCTCGGACGAAGCCAACAGAGCGGGGCAAAGACTGGTCTTCGACGAAGACGAGGACCGGCAAACTCTCGGATTAAAATGTGTTGTTCTTGGACGGCAATGTCCGTGGCGGGGAGCACCCGGCGAGGACCGAGAATACTACGCCCTGATTGTTAGACCAGTGGAAGATGGAGTGTCCTGCCGAACATACGAAAGAGTCGGAATTGGATCTTTGAAGGAGAGACATATATCGTTTAGTGGATCGGCCTTTAATGTGCAACTCATATAAACGGGTGTGTCGAGAAGGGTTTCCATCTATGATCCGTCGGGTTTTTACCTATCTGAGACAAATTTGACTAAACGAGCTACCACAAGTCGTGTGACGGCACGCACATAAAGCAATGGGTCAAAGCCGCAGTAAACTATAGTGGTATTCGTGGAATACTAAGCTAAAGAAGAAAAGAAGGAGAGAAAGCAAATCTAGAATCTAGAATCGAGAATATGTAGTGGTGCGTGGTGGTGGTGCACGGACCATATGCACGTCACGTGATCTGCAGCAGGAAAAGGATGGTGCCCTGAGCAGGCGCCATAACATGTTGGAATGCACCACTGTTGTTGAATTGGCTGAAGCTGCAGAATCTGCGCATCCTCGCGTTGGGCTACAATTCAGCCCGCGCGTGGCACAGACCACCAGGTGTGGCCAGTTCATGGATACGGCCACACTACTGGCGTAGTGTGTAAGCTGACACGCCCCCTCGGGGAGCCTCATGCTAAGGCTTCCTGACACAGCTTTCGTGGGTTCTAGGTACAAAATGAAGCTATTCCAGGCTCCTTGCGAGCCACATATCTTGTGTTCCATGGTGTTTTCCTTGCCATCGGTTACCATGATTCGGTCACCGTTTACATGCGCCAAGTGGCCCAAAATGCGTTATTCTGGCTCTGTGAACCTCACTTTCTTGACCATGGCTTCGCCGCCAGTGAGGGCCTCTTCGTGTGCCTCAGCATCTATTTCTGCCAGCTTTCTGGCCTTCACAAGCTCCTGGATGTCTGCGACCCCTTAACTCATTACAGCATCCTAGGGCGTACTGTCACAACCCAGGAAAAGACCACCCTCTAACCTAAGGCATCCACCAAGTAGGGATCCCAGGAACAGCCAATAGCAGCGAACCCGGGGACAAAAAGAACGGGATAGCGTTACAGCACCAATAAAATAACAACCCGACTATAAAATGCTCGAAACGTCCCGAAGTCCCGAGGAGCGGAACATCGGGACCACTTACATATATACACCGGACAAACCCGGCTCTACAGCTAACTTCCTTTATCACAGTAGTAACAATAATAATACTACTTTGCATCCTTTACATTAAAGTATCTTTTAACTGCTTACGACCTACGTAACCTACCACCACCTTTACACCACTTCGTTTGCACGCCTTCGTATGTACGTGCCTTACCTTTCCTGTATCAGCCATAGTCAAGAACTCTATCTTCAGGGTTCGGGTCACGCAGGCTTCGTCACACGTACTTAAGCGGTAACACAGCTCAACATACCGGTACCATTAACCGCTTAATACCTAACGTGCATAATAAGCGAGTGCACCAGATAAGCGAGTGCACCACTTTCTACGCGACGCACCACCTCCACCTTCAATCCTCAATTATTCCACAACCCAACATATCTTCCACTTTAAAAGAGGCACAGACAATCTTAGCCCTTAGGGTTATTCAACGTAATAAAAACCTTACCCTACAAGCCGCAAGCAAAATCTACAATATTCACCATATAATACTTATGCAACGACGCGACGGCAAACCTACACGATATAATATTCCAACCAACTCGCGCAAACTTACGGATTTAAAAGAGAAAACAATTATTTAATACATTATTAAACTATACACACGCGCATTTCACCCCCGGCTTTTGTACGTAGAAGATATAGCCAATTAATTACTACGCAAACGCAACGCACCCAAAGTAGGCGTACAATAGGCTCACAACTTCGTCAAGCGCCAACTAAAACTTCAGACGTGTTTTACGCGTAAATATAACTACCAAAGAGCCAAATACGAAGATCCAAAAGTTATTCGCGAGTAGTTTACGCTTATATACAATATAAAGGTCAAATACAGGATCCTTAATAACGATATATACAACTTCAACAAAACCGGCTTTATAATAGGCATTATCATCGCCACTATAATAATCACTACCTTGGACAACCGTAATAGGGCTAAATAGGCCCAGTTTAGCAATTAAAAGTAGGCTATAGTTATCCAAGGAGTAAACGCCTTAGGCTGGGCCATCCCGCCATTTATTATCTTAGCCAGGCAATATTACCTCGCTAATTAGTATTGAGAGTATAACCTTCCAGCTAATTAACGTATTATAATAACTGATAATAGCTAGACTACTAATAAGAAAAGCATAGATTGGATTTGGTACTTTAATTTCCATATAGTGTCTCATACGAAGGGCAAATATCAGCTACTTATCCTTAATAACTATAATAGCCACTACTCCAAAGAATTCGAAACCTATTATTAAAAGTACAATATTATTACACTTTACATACCTCTGCATTTTTCTTACCTGCTTTAGCTATTAGATGTTAATTGTTTTAAGCCGTTAAAAAAGGTGTATAGTTGTTAAATTAAGCAGTTAATACGAATAAATATTATATATATTAGTAAGCTGGAATTTCTCTATACGTTTAGAAAGGCGTTTTTTACTTTAATTACAGAAAAAAATATCCAAAGGGGGTTTACTGGAGCCAGCCTTATACCGTATAATCCAAAAAGGGTAATATCTGAGCTAAATATACGTATTCGGACCCCAATACCCCTAGCCTTAAGCCTAAATATAATACTACCTTAGGTCTTCCAAACGCCATATAACCCTCGAAAGGCTACCTTATAATCAACACTTATAAAAACTTAAATTTCCAACTATTAGGGCAGCTCTCTAACCTTAATACTAATTGTTATAAATCGATTGGCTAAAGGTACGATGGCTATAATGTACGAGGTGGCTTTCCTACGTACGGAGGTCTCCGTACTACGAAAGGCTAATAAAGGGCTTAGTAAATAACGGAGAGCCAAAAAAACACATATACGGCTTAGAGGGTCACTTACTATACAAGAGGCACAAGATCTACTAGATCAAAAGGTTATAGGTGAGTAGGTAGCCCAGGAAACATAATAAAATAATAGTGGTGCAGGGGGGTCTCGTACGAAGATTTGGTACTATGGCGTATACGGCAAGCCTGGCCATAATGCACGCACGTACAAGGAGGCTGCAGAATCGTCTAATTCATCCGTTTCTAATTCAGTTATTATTATTTCCTAGTGCTGTAGTTATGTAATTGAGGATAGTTGTAGTAGGGTGGTGGAAAGTGGTGCACTCGCTTGTCTGGTGCACTCGCTTATCATGCACGTTAAGGGTATCTCTAGATTATAATATCGTTCCCAAGCATTATAAAATCGGCGCATTACACCTCTCAGGCTATCGGGGGTTAGTAGTTCGTCCTCTTCATTAAGCTTGCCTTTCGTACTGAGGGCTACAGTTTTAGCAAAATACTTTATAACTTACATATCTCAAAGATTGGAAGGACCATATATCTTTTCATATCTATATTATGTTAGGCCTCGGTGTAAATTATATGCGCGATAGTTATATTCACTTACAAGTGCCACACCTCAAGTACACGTAAATAGCGGTTTTTACTCTTAGGCCTCAAATTCCTGCGAACCGCACAAGGGTCGATCTTGGTGCGGTCTACTGTAAGGCCTCTCTTTACCGCCCGCTTAAAACAGCATCTGCTAATTTGAACGCCGTTGATTTAAGCTCCATATCTTGCACTTTGTAAAGGCCAGTAAAAAGTTCAAAAGTATAGAATAACAAAATAATGTATTACAGTTAGCTGTAGATAGGTGTAAGATGTCGAGGTAGAAGCTAAGTGAAGGCGGAACCATTTGCTTTCTAAAGACGGGGACTATCGTAGTTATTTTTATATATGGGACCAATTCTAGGCTCGCTCGGCTAGAGTTGAAGCGGTTGTGGATGCTGCGGCGCAGCCTTCCAGAAATGGTTCCGAGGGTGAGCAAGACTGAGCGAGACTGAGCCAATCCTGAGCCGGCCCTGAGCCGGCCCTGAGCCGGGGTGAGTAACGTCACGTGGGCGATGTACGAAAAAGGAAATTTTGTGTGCCCAGATTCGTCGCATAAAACAGCTAGTGCAGCCAGCCAACGATGATGACCTTATGGATGTATGTCCAAAAGCGTCGAAAGGATATGCACCTATGCAACCATAAATGCCTCTGTCTATCTCCATTCTAAAGTCGCCTGCATGCTTGACAAAGATCCCCGACGCTTTGAATTCAAAGCATATCCCCAAGATGCATCACAAATGTATTTTGTGACCGATCACATGGCTTATCACATGGCTTCCAGGTCGACCTCGAAAAACTGGTCCAGGCCTGCAATGACCATCTCCTCATCTTCAGCAAGGGCAACGGTCCCGGCTTGCTCCGTTCGATCCTCCTCATCCTCGTCCTCGCTCTCGCTACCGGTCTCACTGTCATCCTTGTTCTCACGCCCGCCACCTCCAAGAGCTGCATGCCTGTTGCTCGCCACGACAGTGTCTCCAATGACAGGCACCTTTGGTCCGGCGCCCAGAAATCCCTGGCCCTCCAATTTGATTTCCATGTAGGAGACGGCGAAAATCTCTTCTCCGGACGCAATCCATTCGCTCTCCCTGCCAACACTGTTTCTCACTCTCGCATCAGCAACGATTTCCAAGCCAGCCGCAGCCGCAGCCCCTTGGAGGATCGTGGGAGTAGCCGCAGTCGCTCCGGCACCCGCTGCAGTCCCGGCCGCCGCGGTTTTCGACCAAGTCGCGTTGGTGGTAGTCATAAAACCAATGACAAGGTACGCCCGGCGAGACCGCTTCCTGTAGAGCAGGTGTCGCACCTCAGATGCATACCGTGAGTCCTGCATCAACTTCTGGAACTTGAGGTCTGCGTTTCCCAGGCTGTAGCGCTTGACCTGTTCGCTCTCGACCGCGGTTTGGTCCTCCTGTTTGCGCTCAACCTCAAGATGGAACAACTTGGAGAGCTTTACGCGTGCGCCGGCATCTTTGATGTTTGCAAGACAATCTTTGCGATTGGTGGTGATGTTGGGCTTGGGTAGGAGATTGGGCAGGAGCTCATTGACGAGGGGTCCATCGGGCGCGTACGAGGCTTTGGGGTCATACTTGTCGCCCACAACCCTGAGCAGAAGGTTGGGAATATGGTCATCCCCGAGCGTGTAGTCGAGGATGAAGAACTTCTTGCGGGCCATGGCGGCGTGTTTTCTGGAGGGAATGGTGAAGTGCGTGCGCGTCCTCGCTCGTGTGCGGGGCAGTTGGCGGGTGGGATGGCGGTTCCTAAAATAGCATCAGCTGAAAAAAGCACGGAATCCTTAGCGCCAACGGCAAGGAGGGAGCCGTTAATGCGGTACATATCATGGAGATGCGGCTCCAAAGCGTTGCGAAGTCAAAATCGCCGAAACATTGCGTATGATGTTCTAGATGATGGTGGAGGAAGACTTGGTTGATCTGGAAGCACCATTGCAGTTGGTACACATTCTGTGCCAACACTTGGGGTGCGGGCCGCCAGTACCCTCCAAAGTTCCCCCTTACTGTCGATGTTTTAGGGGTCCGACAGGGATCATTGCCTGCATGCATGCATGCATGCATGCTGCTGCGGGCAATCGGGGAAGTCGCGATGAGCGCGTCTGAAATCGTGGCTTCAATCTTCTGCTCCTTCCATCGATGTGGTTAGCAAAGATGGAACGGCTTGCAATTCGCGTCATCCCAAAGCGCTACCCCGAACACGACGAAAGCGCAACCCCGGGCACGCTTGCTTGGGACGTCGATGTTCACATCGGCCCTGACAAATACACCCGAACCATCTCCGACCCCTTCAGCGAAAAAGATCACGCAGAATGTCGTTGGTATCTCGAACATCATGTCCCCGTCGACCCTTTTGACCAAGGGCGATCTGATAGGGCTGCTTCCGCGCTTCGACGCTACGCGAAAAGTCTCGCCCAGCAACTTAACCTCACCGTTATCAACTGCAACCCCATTGACTTTGACATTTACGAGGATCTGTCTAATGCACAAGACACCAGATTCAGTATATTCCGGCTGCATTGGGAGCTTCTCGAGGATGCGCACGCTTGGGGTTTGGAATCCTTGAACCTGCGCATTCGCAGACATCTACCTCCGCGCATCAGTCTTGGTTCACTCTCGGTTCACAAACGGCCATTGGGACCCATACCTCCACCGCATGTTTCACGAACCATCAACATCCTACACGTCGTGGCCAGGAGCCGGGGTGCCACAATCAGCGAGCCGACAGACATCAGCCCATACCTGGCCCTGAGGGTCCTTACGCAACTGTCAGAGCATCTGAGGAAGCATCGATGTCCGCTGAGACTTAAGATTACCACGATCCGCCCCGGGACCTTCGAAGCACTCGCCGAACATGTCGTTCAGCTGGCAAATGGGGGCAAGGGTGAAAGTTACCACTTGGTGCACCTTGACGTTCACGGCCAGGCGGACCAAGATGGAGCGAAGTTGTTCTTCGAGTCATCCAAGGCAACCGAGGGCCATAACTCGACCGACGTATCCAACGCGCTTATGAAGCTCGGTGTTGAGTTTATCGTCTTGAACGCGTGTCGCTCGGCACGAGCTGATCTCGGCCACGACGCAAATACAGCTTCAATTTTCACACAAAGCGGTTGCGGAGACAACGTTCTTGCCATGGCATTCGAGACACTCTCTGGAGCGGCAGAGATTTTCCTCCGCTCGTTCTACACCGAATTTCTCATGCATGGCGCTTCATTCGGCGCAGCAGCTCAACGAGGACGGATGGCCCTCCGAAGCGACAATGTCCGCAAGGGAAGACTGAATCAGACGTTGCCTCTCGCGGATTGGTTCAGCCCCGTTACGTACACCTCGGTTTCGGACCTTGCCGTCGCCGCTCCAGTCTACACCGTCAGCACGAACATCACTTGGGAGCGAGGTTTGGTGGGAAGAGACTATGATGTTGCTGAGCTGGAGAAGATACTGCTCAAGCGTCGCAAGGCTTTCCTTTATGGCCATGCGTGGATTGGGAAGACAGCGTTCCTTCAATACGCTCACAGGATTTGGGCCGAGACATCGTTTGCTGACGAAATCATGCATGTTGATCTCGCGTCTAGCTCCGTAAAAGACGTGCCATCTCTAGTCCAAGCTCTCCGTCCCAGGCGCCCCACCACCAGCGAAGGAAATGCCGAAGTTGACGTCGACTCCATACTGCAACATGTCAAAAGCAGATCCAAGGTCTTGGTCATCATTGATGGAGTTGATGCTATCTCTACCGCGTCTCCTGTTGGCCTTGGGAAGCACAAGATGGAAAGGAAAGATGCTCTACAGATTGGAGATTTCCTGAAACTACTTTACGAGTCTTGCAAAGCTGGACAGACAGGCTCCATGATTCTCTTTGCTGGGCGCTTAGCCCCTTCGAGATTAGAGGCCGGAGCCGGTCACGCGGGACCGCTTGCTCGGACGAATGCCTGGCTTTTCACAGCTTTCAAATCGTCCCGTTCGACAATGGAGCTCCAAGGACTGTCACTTGTCGACTCACTCGAGATTTGCGAGGAAACAGCCCGCCAGGCCGGCCAACCGGTCCCCCAGATGACTGAGCTGGGCACTCGTAACAATCTGGAGTTGCTCATGCGCTTGCTTTTGGGCATACCAGGGGCGATTTCTCCATTCATTCTCGCCGCGCATAGGAATGGGGTACTTTGGCTGTCCCTGCGCACACATTTACTTTCCGGACACTCGAGAACGTATCGATCGCTGCTATCCAGCCCAGAAACGGCCTCGGTCTTTGAGGAATTAAAGTGTCTCGCCCTCTCCCTGTCGCCAGAGGAGTACTCGGCGATGCTGCTAATCGGATTGTTCTGGCATCAAGGCCCATATGATGTCCGGTTCGCCGAGGCCATGGTCGACTTTGGAGTGTGTGCTGACCGAAAGACTGTTGACAATGCCCTCAATCTTGCCTCTGAACGCGGTTATATCCGATTTGTACCTGTCGAGGGCGTCAAACGGATTAGCTTTGTACACCCTGTGTTTACGATTTACTGTCGAGCAATTCTCGAGGACCTATGCCGCCAAATACTCTCTCGAGGAGAGGGAACACAGCCTGTTGCCGACCAGAATGGCTCTCTGCCCGACGAGAATGCCCACCTCTGCATCGCTGCCAAGCTTTACGCAGCAGTCGAGTACAGAAAGCGAAAAATACCTGGTGGAAGCATCGATTTCCAATTCGTGCAATGGTTCATTGAGAATGTCGATTACCAACTGATGTTCCAACTCGCCTTGCCAGACGAAGCGACCAATGCGCGGACACCATTCAAAGTACAGCAAGACCCCAACGCATTCCACTTCCTCAACGGGCTTACATGCTTCGGTCTCTGCACAGATCGGGACAGAAACCTCGCGCCCGAGGACTGGCCGCTGGATTACTTTGTCAGGTTTCCTTCCATGGTGATGTCTGCCGGTACAGCAGCTGAGGCAGCACTCTTTTCGGAGCAGCTGGAAAACCTCCTCTGTCGTCATCTTGAGCTCAAGGGTGCCGATCTGGGTGGAGTGGAGATTCACCGGTCCTGCTTCATTTTATCGGCTGTCAGCCTTGTCATGCTTCGTAAATGGCATGCAAACGACCCTGGTGCCCGATGGAAGGAGCTTGCTGCGGCTGCAAATAGCCTTTGTGAATCCTCGGTAGAGAAGAGTGGGCTGGAACGCTGGGCGAGTCTCGTCTTTCAGCTTCCCGGCATTGCAGTTAGCAATACGCGTTCCACAGACTTTGCCGCGGATTTCGAAAAGATCCTCGACGGTATGCCCAAGACCGGCGAGAAGCAAAACGACCGGCTGGCGGCATCCATGGCACGCGGGCTCGCGAGAAGTGCCGAGGAGGCCAGAGCTGCGCGGGTTCATATCACGGGGTACCCGCTCGCTGGTCACGACGACAACACAAGCAAGCAAATTGCCCGAGACACCCTGCTTGAGCTGGTGAGACGGGGCCTATCCGATCAGACAGGTTCCAGTGATGAGGCAGGAATGGCTGAGATTTTCAACAAGGTCATGACAATGCTTGCAAGCCAAGTTGGAGATCGCCCCCGAGCCGGCGCGTTGATGTTCATGCCAAGATCTCAATCATCAGTGATTGAGAAGCATCGGGGCAACGGCTCTAGCATACGGACTCTTGGCGAAATTTTCGACTCGCCAAGTGGACGCCTAGACCGGATCGAAGCAGCCATGAACTCTGGTGACTGGGCCACTTTCCTCAGTTCCAACACGTCGCTCCTCGTTCAGCACTTGCAAAACGGTGATAGCCGCCAGGCATTCAAATACTTGGAGACCGTTCTTCCTGCACTCAGACAAAATCCTGCCGCTGCCAGTCTCGTTGAAACGATGGAACGGGAGATGAAGCTGCAAGAGCTTAGCGACATTGCGCTGGGCATCAGCGCTGCAGATACAGACACACCACACGACCGAACTGCGGCCATGGCTGCGGTAGATGAGATGGAACGCATCCTCAACCAGAGTCCAGCCATTAGCGAGACCCAACGAGAAGTGGAGCGAAATCGAATAGCGTCGCTCCGGGCTGCTGCGGAACAGGCAGCCGGGCACAGCGCGGAGGACTTTGCTCGGATTAGAGAAGACTTCAAAGCAATGAATTTGCGGCTGACTGGAGAAGACGCCGAGCCTGAGGCAATCCTCAAGAGAATGCAGATCTCTAACCAGGCCTCGCAACTGATGAAGGAGATTGGAGAAGCAATTAATGGCGAGCGGGATCTGCGAGAGGGCTTTGCCAAGATGGATCAATTGGAAGAGCTATGCCGGCAGCAACCGATTGCCATGTTTGTGATTGCAGGCGAGGAAGGCATAGCCAAATGGCGCGGCATGTTGAAGGAGAAAGAGATGATGATTCAGGGGATGAAGCTCGAGATGCAGGGTCGAGAGATGCACCGACAGGCTATTAGGACGCTGGCCGAGGTGGGTGTCCCGTTGACGATTGCTGCCCTGGGGTGGTTGTATACGTGGGTCAAGGGCAAAATATGGGGGGGATGAACGCGACAGGCCTCTCTCTCTCTCAAATGATATTATATTTTGTGAATGATCTAACTGTAATAAATACCCTTTCCAGCGCCAGCAATGAGTTAGTTGTGCATCCGTGTCCCGCCCAAAACGCCCAATATGAAAGAGAGGAAGGGAAAAAAAAAAGAAAGAAAAAGAAGAAAAACATGAAAGAGACGGAAACAAAACCTCAGCTATCGAAAATCGGACCATACGCCGGAATGCCTCTCATCTCTAAGCTGTACACCAAACTCTTGGTCATCTTGGCGTTGCTGATGACACACACGGCCTCGGCTCCAAACTCTTTATACAGCCCCAGCACCATTGGAAGCATATCCACCCGTCCCGTCCTCGTCGTATCAAGAATCACCGGATTTGCATCCATTCTCCGCACCAACGCCATGGTTCTCTCTCCGTACGTGGCCAACGGCGACCTCGTCTGCCACACGACGCGCATCTCGGGACGGTTCTCGTCGTCGATAAAGGAAAGACACGGCCCGATGCCAGATCCCGTCGTGACGACGATGATGCGCGGGAACATGCGGAAAACATAACCAAAGCCGTAGGTGGGGACTCCCCTTGTCCAGAGGTGCGTGGGCTGGTCTTGAATAGCAGAGCGGGTCCAGTCTCCGGCTTTGGAAACTAAACAGGAGAATTTGGTGGAGGGGGTGTCGAAGCGATCGGTGAAGCTGGCGAAGCTGTGCCAGTCGGAGAGAGGATGTTTTGCAACCGAAACACCTTGGCCGAATTTGACAGTCGTGTGGTTGAAGTGGAGGCGTACGGCGTGAGGAGATAGAGATTCGGGGACGACGGGCACGCGGCGGAGGAGCAGCCACGGATGAATAGTAGCGAGGGTGAGAAGAAGGAGGATCCAAAAGGCGGGGAGATGGATGAGGAATTGGGAAAGGGGCTGTTGTTGTTCCTGAGATCCCAGCAAAAACACCAAAACCCAAAAGAGAACCAAGATGACCCAGTTGGCGAAGCGATGCGTAAGCTCAAAATAGTCGTGGCGTTTTGACCGGAAAGCCGGATGAGCCACCACGATGATCGCAACCAGCAACGCCAACACGGTCCACACCAGCACCAACACGGCCGTATTCACCGGCGAAGGTTGATATCGATACGTCCAAACCCCGGCAAACCCCACATACCAACACAGGGCCGCGACGCCGGCGCCGCTGTGCAGGCCGCCAATGTGAAAAACCTTGCAGGCCCACCGACGGACCCTCATTGGGGCGGATCGCGGGACGGCACCAAACGCGCGAAATAGGGCGTTGACGACGACCGGCTGCCGGCAGAGCCCGCAGACGGCCAGGTTGACGGCGGAGGCATTGACGAGAACCAGCGGTGTTGCTGCTGCGGAGAAACCCTTGGTGAGAAAGACGACGACAAGCGCGACGGCATTTCCGACGAAGGCGACGCTGAAGAGGCGGCGGTAGACGTTGAGCGCCGTGTACCGTAGGAACCCGATGTGTTTTTGGGTGACTTGCTGGAATTCATGATGAGACTGAGCTTCGAGGTCGGTAACTGGAGAAGGGGTGGCGAGATATTTTGTCTTTTCGATTTCCGAAAAAGATGAAGAAGAGGTGGTGGACGTGGTGGAAATGACGCTCGGTCGGGATTTGTGATTTGATCTCGTAGCTGCCTGATCTGGGTCTGTTGTCGTTGTGACGACGTTTGCCGGTAACGAGAAGTGCATGGTGGCGATGGCTTGGCGAAAAAAAGTACTAGTGTTGACTAGAATGTGGGACAACAGTTTTTAGCAAGCATGGATTTTGGGGTGACAATCTGGAGGGTATGTATTTCATTTCTATCTTTTTTAAAACACATCCATTTGATCTACACACTTTTTTTCATTCATCTATGCATTTTACGAGAATACCAAGAGCATAGATACTCCTTCAAATCAAGATTGTGTAACCCATCTCCGATGCCATATGTTAGTCCCCTCGGAGTTTCTTACCGGAGGAGGGTGGGGGCCTGATTTCAAGTGGGCGGACCCCGTAAGGGTTAGTCCGGGCCAATCAGTTGAAGCGACGCACCCTCCGGGCCGCACCCGTTCCGACCAGATCTGACCCAGACCGACCCGACCCGACGACAGGCCGACCGCTCTCAGTTTTTGGCGCATTCCCTTGGCGATGCGATACGATTTTTGGTTCGGCTCAGTTTGGCTCGGCCTTTTTTGTCTGCCGTACCGTTCATGCGTCGTGTCCTGTCCAGTAAGAAAAGAGTGGGGAGGCGAGATGAAATGAGATGGGCACGGGGAGCAAAACGCCGCAAAATGCTGCAAAAGCACCACCAACACCCAGATTCTCAACTCTCAACTCTCCTGACAAAAACGTTAAAGATCAGATTAAATGATTGAAACGGAAATGACTAGACCGGAACCTACCGACATAAAACGAGAAAAAAAAAAAGTCCGGATGTTGCAGCTCCGTGGCAGCATTGTTGCATCGTCGGGGTACTGCATGCATGCATCTTGAGCGCGTCTGCAGTTTTAATCCGACCTCGGAGCTCGGACAAACTTAACTCATTCACTCACCCACTCGCTGTACTGCCAGGAGCGCTGAGGATTGATGTTTCGGAGTCTGGTAGGTGTTGCATTCGTGGTTACGTGTTGCATAGTGCGGCTCGGCTCGGGCCGAACGGTGACGATCAGTGTCGGACGGACAAAATAGTCTGCCTGTGTGCGTGTGGTGTCGTGTGAACGAGACCACGCGAAACTAGTCCCAGTGCATCACTCAGGGGGAGATGAGAGACAGTAAGGAGCAAAAAGAAAGACAAAAATAAAAAGAATAATCACTGCCCAATGACGGGCATGAACCGTCGACTTTCACATTATATGCCGGATAGTATTAGTGTGACACTCTAACCAACTGAGTTAATCGGGCTTTGGGGTGATTACTAATCATCTCGTGGATTCTGGGTTTATCCTCGTGGCGGGAAAGTACAGCATTTGGGGGGGGGTTGGATAGAGGTGGAGTTGTGAAGTTCGGGTCAATGTCGACCGGATACTTGCATCCAGCACACTTTGTGCTATCTGCTATAAGGCCGCAGCTCTACCCTAAACTTCACAATGGGGTGTGCGTCCAAGTTGCGCAATTCTCGTCGTGAGCATCATCAATCAAGAGTGCATATGTATTCCGCCGGGTCTCACCTTTGACGTGTCTGCAGCATCAGGTTCAATTTATCAGCCGAGATCAAACCGGGTTCACCGATACCTCAATCACTGTTATTTGCACTGCTTTCGGAGAGTAAGCTTTGGCAGGGGACAGTACAAGTGGAGAAGGCGGCAGCCACCAGGCTAGGCCCTAGGCAGGTAGCAAAACATGACAGAGTCTACCGTGTCAGAAACGCCACCAACAACAGCCCATTGTTGTTACCCTGAAGTTGCCCTCAGAAGTTTCTATGTTCGTGCGTGATCCTGGGCCGCTCCTGAGCTAGGGTGAGCTATGGGTGAGCCTAGCTTACCTACACAGCCGTATGGTCCAATTTAGGACCCTCGACTAAAGTTTGCTATCCGGAGATTCCGGTACGTTCCTCGGTTTTATACTAACCATATTGAATAAGGTACGGCCACGTCAGCGGTGACGTTGGTCGTAAAATATGATCCGTTTATCGTATATTATATAACGTGGGGCGTTTGATCTTATATTGTAAGGCGAAGTGAGGAAAGGGGGCGGAGGAGGATATATCCTCGATGCTAGTCCCGCTCTGTATTTGATTTAAAGGCTTTAAATATCTTATTATCTACTCGAAGGATATTTACCCCGTCTAAATTACTTTAATCATAAATAAGTATAATAGGGGAATTCGAGTTTTAGAACGAGACCGCTTAGTCGCTGCCTAATAAACCATCGCTTATAATCTTAATATCTAATCTCAGATCAAATCTTTACATAAATAACTTATTCCCGACGAGTAATTCGTACAATCTTTCTTAATAACATTACTCCTTAATACTAGCCTTCTACTCCTTTAATCCTCGGCCTACCGTTAATCCTTAATAAAAAAAATTTCAGCTTACGCGGGCGTTTGACATATCACAGAAGGGTAATCTCTAATACCCTGATTATAAGATAAAGTTGAAAGGTAGAAGCGGTATACCGCTTGGGCAGCATTTATCTGCTCATCACAGATCCGACAGCTGTGGACCTAGCAGAGTGGCAGGGACAGCACAACAATAAAACTTGCGTCGTAATTGGCTGAAAGGGCCGAGGCCACCTTTGGCCCACTTATGTTTGTGGTATTAGTCTGCCCCAAAACCTCGGGCGACGAAGTTGAGCTGTTGACTAGATCAACCGTATCGCTGCCTTGTCCCGGTCCAACACCTCGTCCGCCTTCGCTTCTCGGGTGGTTCCAAAGACTGTCAAGATTCCAACCCTTCTGTACACATCATTTTGGCCACGGAGATTAACCCGCTC
>Ga0247760_1001846_pt1 | contig 18016 bp, 1 predicted proteins | sample UWRJL171409R4_FD_179936 | JGI IMG/M metagenome (GOLD analysis project Ga0247760, IMG submission 179936) | Plant litter microbial communities from Arlington Agricultural Research Station in Wisconsin, United States - UWRJ-L171-409R-4 | ecosystem: Environmental > Terrestrial > Plant litter >... | reverse complement strand
GCACTTATTTAAATAAGCTTAATACCCCACGCTAAAATTGCCAGGAGCGAAAGTGAGGAATGGAGCGCCCCGTAGCGTAGCGAAGGGCCGTCGCGGAATGACGAACGAAGCGACGCCAGCAATTTTATTAAGTATAAGTGTGACAACCCTGTAGGCCGTCACTTAGGCTAAGGCGGCCTGACGAATCTTGCGCAGAAGGAACAGTGCAGAAGGACAGTGTACACTGTCCTAACGCACTGGGCCAGGGGTGTAAAGACTTAAAGCCCTTATAACTAGTAAGAAAGTGCTTAGTGGTTTATAAGAACTGACGATATTAAGCACCGTTTAGTTAACTGTTTAACCGTAACTGCATAGTGCATCACTAAGTATAACAGACTAAGTAAGGTATAAAATACCTCCTAGTTAGTTAGTATAAATAGTTATAGTTATGCCTATAACCACTGTAAGGGACTTTAGTTCCTCACGCTAATATTTAATTATTTATTTATATCCTATTATCCAGATTTACCTTTATACATTATAGTGATAACGACTTATAGTGACATTAAACCCCCCGTTTAAGAGTGTTAGCTTAATAAGCTGTCTTTAGAACACCCCTTACCTGTTAACGTCCTATTATACGTTCTGTTTTAACCTGTATTAGTCCTTTTAAAGCCTGTGTTAAGTGTAGGTTGTAATAAAATATTAGTGTTTTAGTTTTAAACGCTATTTGTTAAATTCCTAAACACTACCCCTCTCCTATTACTAACATGTTAACCTCTGGAAAAGGTAATGAGTTTAAGGAGGCTTAGGCTTAGTTACGGCTCCCTATTATTAATAAGTTAACTGTACGCCTTAAAGAGTTAAACCTTAACTAGTAGGAGCTGGTTAAGGAATTTAATAAAGCCTTCCCCAGAGATATTAAAAGCTATATTGGTCTTATTAAGAAACTTTAAGCCTAACTTAACATTATTAAGCTGGAGAATAATAACCTTAAAGGCTTATAAAAGAAACGAGTGAAACTTCCACTACTGTTACGTTATAAGGGAGACTCTGCGTAGCTAGAGTCCTGGATAGCCTAGCTTTAAAGTTACGTTACTTATTATGACGAGCAGTTCTTTAAAGAAGAAGGAAAGGTCAGGTTTGCTAGAGCCTTACTAGATAGAGTAGCGGCCCGCTGGTATAAACCCCATATTAAAATAATTAACGACCCTTCTGTAAATAGAGTGTGTAAAGAGGCTTTTAAGACTTAGGCCCTTTTTAATAACTTTAACGTTTTCGTTAACTAACTTCAGACTGAGTTTAGAGAACTGGACGCCTTAAGGTGGGCTAAGTAACACCTTATAGCCTTAAGGCAGACGTCTTTAATCCTTAAATTCTTTACGTGCTTTAAGCTAGAAGTGGTAAAAATTAAACTTAATTAAGAAGCTTTAATAATGCTGTTTTAAAGTGGTTTGAAGGAGTACGTTATTAAAGACCTTTATTAGGAAGACTGACTGGATTGTTTTTAGGAATTAGTTAAGATGGCTATTAAGGCTGATAATTAATATTATAATTACCATTATTAAAAGAACTTTTAAAGGGAATAAACTCCCTATTAATTAAATAAATTAAAGAAGGGAAACTAATTAACTGTAACAGGTTATCACCCTAAACTGATAGATATTAGTATAGTAAACTATTAAAACTAACCTAACTGTGATAAGCCTTAACGATAATAGTAATAAAAGTAGTTTAAGGACTTGTCTTAAGTTTAATACTTTAACTGTAATAAGAAAGGCTATATAGTATAATAATATCTGTTATTAAAATAAGTCAGTTAGAAATTAATCTTAGAAGAAGGGAAGTATATTAAGTTTAACTTAAGGGACGATTATATTAAGATAGTAGGAAATAAAAAAGATTACACCTAGATAGATAAGTGTAATTTAGGAGATAAGGGAGAAGAAAAGGAAAAGCTTTAGGACGTAGTGTACCTAGTCCTTAAGGGTGTTTTAAAAGAATTAGCTATAAAGGTGCAGGTTATTACAGACTAATTTTAAGGTGGAAATTTAAGACAGTTAAAGGTATAGGTTATAAAAGACCGACTTTAAAAAGAAATATTTTAATTAGCTATTATAAACCTTAAAAATCTTATGCTGTAAGCCTAAGAATTAAGGAAGTTTAAAAAGGACCTTAACTTAAACCTTATTAAGATAATAGAGGGAGTTAAAAAGCTAACTCTTTAAATTACCTAACGGTAAAATAAGCCTTAGAAAGTGAAAAAAAGCAGATTAAAAGAATTAAGTTAGAAAAATGGAAGTTCTTCTTAACTGTACCCCTTAAGACTCTTAAACATTTTAAGTATACTGAGTGGATTAGCACCCTTACCTTCCTGGAAAAAGGACAGCTGAGATAGCTGCCCTGTATTAAAGCTGGTGTGTTATGGACTGGTACCTTAAGGGTCCCCTGAGAAGGTATAAAGTAAGCGTATTAGTAAAAGATCTAAGAGTTAAAGGAGAAATATTAAGAACTGGTAGATAAAGTGGAAGATTTATAAGTTAAGGGCCTTACTGTAACGTTTAAGGATAAAGTAGTGGAGATTAAGTTATAACTTTATAATAAAGTTTACTTTACTAATTAACTTAAATATCGACTTGTTAAGGAGGATTATTTTATAGAAGAATAAGCTGGGTTACTGTTACCTAAGTTTTAAGAAGAAGTTTAAGAGAAGTAGTATACTTAAAGGTAAATAAAAGAAGAAAAGAAATAAGGCACTACTTTACCTGTTTTATATTTTATAATTATAGCACTTACAGTTAACGTTAACTACCCTAATTATAAAGATATACTGTGGATTAATTACGTGTATAACAATTACACTTTTAATTAATATAATAGACTTAAGGCCCTTTATAACCACTTTTTAACGCTTAAAGACGGGATTACGTTATTATAAGGGTGGAGTTAGAACTGGCTTACTATTAAGTCTCCTACTCCCTAATAAGAGAGTTTAATAATAAGTGGAAGGTTACTGTAGTTAACTAGACCCCTGTAATTTACTGGTAAGGAGGGTTACTTAATAACTGTTTAATTACGACGTGTTTACTATACCTTAAGTGAAAAGCTAGGGAGTAGTAAAAGTAAACGGATTATAAATAGATTTAAGAATAAGAGGATATTACTGTAATCTAATCTTATAAAACGTACTGTTAACTTATTAAGGACTTTAAAAACATTAAACTGTTTAAAGTTAATTAGACGTTAAGGTGTGAAAACTTAGGAAAGGTAAATTATTAGGTTTATTAAAGTTACCTGTTTTTTTAAAAGGAATTAGGAAAAGGTTATAGGCCTATTAAAAGGGCTGGAAATTAATAGTTTATTAGTTAGTAAAAACCTTAAGAAGAAGAAGAGGTATTTAAAGGTTAGGCTAGATAAGACCTTAAGGACAGATAATTACTATAACTTAGATGTTAAAGGAGTATAAGCATTACTTTATTAGTGTTAACTTTATAGATGGAAGAGGGAGGCTGTTTAGGGTAAAAGTAGTAATTAATAACAGGAGTGCTTTTAACTTAATACACCCCTTATTAGTTAACTAAAGGAAACTCCCTAATAAAGAGTATTAAAAGGCTATTCTTATTTAAAATGGAGAAGGAGGCTTATATTAGTATAATAACAGTAAAGTCACCTACTATTTACCACTCTTAATTAAAGTAGATAGGGATGAATAATAAGTAGACTTTAATATTATATTAATTATAGGGTATAATATAATCTTAAGTTTACCTTAGCTGGAAAAGTATAACCTTATAATTAACTAGAGGAGTGGCCACCTTACCTTTAATAAGTCCCCTAACAGTAATCACCGTTTAAAGAAAGTTAAGAAGGCATTAAACTGCTTTAAAGATGCATAAAGTACTTAAAATTATATTAAACCCTTAAAACTAAGTATGGTTTAAGTTAGGTTTATTAAGATAATTAAAGGATTAAAGAGTTTACTACATTACTTAAATAACGATTTAAAAGGTAAAAAGAAGTAAGAAGCTGATTTATAGATAAGTAAGGAAATTAACTTATTTAAGGTACCTGTAAAATATAGGAAGTTTACCCTATTTTAAAAAAGGATATTATAATTACTAAATTATAAATTATAGGATTATAAAATTAAGTTAAAACTGGGAGTAAAGCTTTATAACTTCTAGCCTTACTACTTAAACCCTTAACAGGTTAAAACTTTAAAGGAGTACGTTAATGAAAACTTAAAGAATAGGTTTATTATAAAGTTTTAATCCTTAATAGGGTACTTAGTACTGTTTATCTTAAGGAAGGGAGATGGTAAGCTACGTATAGTTATTAATTACTAAATATTAAATAAGGATATAATTAAGAATCGTTACTTATTATTACTTATTATAAAAATGTAAAAACGGATTATTAAAGTAAATTAGTTTTTTAGCTTTAATTTTCCTATAAGGTTTAACTATATTAAAGTGAAGGAAGAAGACGATTATAAGATAGCTTTTCAGACTTATAATAGGTATTACTAATATTATATTATGTTTATAAGATTAATAAATGCCTTTACGACCTTTTAAAGCCTTATTAATAATATCCTTTATCCCTTTTTTAATAAGTTTATCTTTATATATTTAGATAACGTTTTAGTTTATTTTAAAACTTTAAAAAAATACTGAAAATATATGTGACAGGTTTTAACTGCTTTTAAAAAGGTAAAGCTGATAGTGAATTTAGAAAAAACCACTTTTACATTTAGGAATTAAATTATTTAAGGTTTAAAGTAACCCCTGGAAAGCTTAAAATGTAAATGGAAAAGATAGAGGAAATTAGGGATTAGCTTACTTTAAAGAATTAAATAAAGTTATAAGCCTTTATCAGTTTTGTAAACTTTTATTAATGTTTTATTAGGTATTTTATAAAGATTATAAAACTATTATATAAGCTTACAGGAATAGGTAAACTGTTTAAGTAGATTAATAAATAGTAAAAGGCGTTTAAAGACCTTAAACACACCTTCGTTACAATACTTATCTTAACTCTCCCTAATTTCTTAAAGCTCTTTTAAGTCAAAACAGACTCCTTAGAATTTATAATTAGTAAAGAACTTAATTAAGTCTAGGATAATAGGAAACGTTACCTAATTACCTTCCTATTAAAAGGGATTTGCAGCTTAGCTTTATAATACCTAATTTATAATTAAAAACTGATAGTGATTATTTAATGCTTTACTAAATAGGTACTGTACCTAAGTAGTATAAAGGAACTGGTTTAAGTCTTTTTAAACTATAATAACCTTTAATACTTTTTAATAAAAGAATTTAACTTATAGTAAGTATAATAGGCAGAATTAATAGCCCCGTTCTACTTCTAGATTTATTATATTAAAGGAAAAGATAATAGGTGAGCTAATACTCTTAGCTGGAGACAGGATTATAAAGATATTAATCTAGTTTTAATCTTTATTATTATATTTAATAAAGTTAAGAACGGTATATTAAAATATATGTTATAAATGTTAGATAATTAAACTTTAAAATAAACTATTAATGTCTGTATAAACTTATAAATAAAGTATAATATTTATTAGTAATAATAGGACTTTTAAGTAAGAAGGTTAATAGAAAGTACCTGTAAATGTAAATACCCTTTAAAAGACTTTTTAAGGTATGTATAAGATTATAGTAAGGAGTGTTTAATATATTTAAATTATAATAAAACTGGTTATTAGTTAAAATAGCTGTTAAAAGGTGTAGATGGTATACCTGAATTAGGAGTAAGGCTTTAGTATTAAGAGAAACTATACATTTATAACTTAGATAAGTGGAAAGAGTATGTTTAACAGATTTATAAGTTTTAACTTAAAGGATATATAGGCTGGGTTAAGACTCTTATATAAGCTTAGTAAGTATACGCCTTCTTAAGAATAAAGAAGCTGGTTAAAGAAGTGGTTAATAACTATAATATCTGTTACCAAAAGTAAAACTAACGTTATATGCCTTATAGACTTCTTAAACTACTCTTTATATTATAAGCTTTATAAAGCTCTATCTTACTTAACTTTATTACTGGGATTTTAAAGTTTAAAGACTTTATTACAGGAGTTACTTATAATTAAATCCTTATAATAGTTAATAGATTAATAAAATAAGTTTACTTTTTACTAACCTTAAAGGATATAACTGTAAAGTAACTTACTTATATCTTTAAGAGAGAGGTAGTTTTACGATACCTTTAGCTGGATAACGTCGTTACAGATTAAGATAAGCTAATTATATTAAAGTTTTAACAAAGGTTAATATAGAGAATAAGTGTAAAGAGTAAGCTTTTAATAACCTTCTACTTATAAATAAATAACTAAATAAAGTAAGTTAATTAAATACTTATAACGTATCTTTAGGCTTACGTTAACTTTAACTAAGATAATTAATTTAAGCTATTATTAATAATACAGATAACTTATAATATAATATTAGTTAAGTTAATAAGTATATTACTATTTTTTATTAATTACAGTAAAAAGCTTAAGCTTTATTAAGGCTTACTTATATTACAACCTGCACCTGACACAGGCCTCGAGAGGACTGGCGCAGGTTAAGACAGAACGTATAGCAGGACGCTAACAGGTAAGGGGCGTTCTGAAGACGGCTTATTAAGCTAGCACTTTTAGACGGGGGTTTAATGTCACTGTAAGTCGTTATTATTATAATGCATAAAGGTGAGTCTAAACAGTAAGATATAAATGAATAATTAAATACTAGTATAAGGAACCAGAGTCCCTTACAGTAGTTATAAGCACAATTATAACTATCTATACTAATTAACTAAGAGGTATTTTATACCTTACTTATAATACTGTAAACGCTTATTATATAAACGCTTTACATTATATAAATATTTTACTTATAAGGTTTCTCCTACTTACGATATAAGCACTTAATATACTGTAAGCAGCACTTTATTAGTTATAAGGGCTTTAAGTCTTTACACCCCTAGCCTAGTGCGCCTAAACAGTGTACACCATCTTCCCACACTGTTCCTTTTACAGGGGATTTATCAGGCCACCCCAGCCTAAGTGGCAACCTGTAAGGTCGTTACATAATTCCCACTTTTTAACGTTCTTTTCCTATAAAAAACTTAAAAGGTAAACTTCTCCTTTCACCACTTTACTATATAATAAATATCTAACTCTTAAGTCTTAAAACGGGAATAGGGTAAAAACACTAACCGTTATCTAAACCTTACAGCCTATATACATACGTTTAATAGCGAAATATCCCCTTATTTTTTTTATAAGTTTACTAACCCTCCGCTTATGTGCTAGGTTTTAAACTAGTCTAACAGTTATAACCACTACTTAAAAAGGTATTAACCTTCCCAGTATAACGCTTTTAATGTTAATAAAGCGAAGTTAAAAGCTCTTCTTATTAAAAAGCAGAACCTTAACTTATAAGTTAAATTTACTACTTAACAGCTTTATAAAGCTATTATTAAGCTTTAAAAGGCGTTAGCGTATTTAACACACCTTTATAAGTAACAGTCCTACCTTAAAGACTGGGTTATAAAAGTGTTTAGTTATAAAATAAAGTTATTAAAGTTTTAAGAAAGTAAGGAGGTTAGGCTAGCCGTTCCTTTTAAAAACGTAAAGTCTTTTAATTAAGGGAACTTTCTAACAGGGTCTTTATAATAAGCAGTCGCTTTATAACTTAATTTATAACTTCCTTCTTCTAATAAACGAAAACGGCCTTTTAACATAATAATAACACACTTACTTCTTAAAGTGAGAGGTTATAAGTTTAAGTCTTATAAAGGTCTTTTATCACTTTAAATCCTCACCCTTTAAGGTTAAAGGGTTTAAGGTAACTTTTCTTTATTTCTCTTTACTAACTTCTTTTTCTTAATAACACTTATTCTTATATAAAACTTACTAAGGGCTTTAAAAGCCCAGTCTCCTTATTAGGTCTAAGGTCCTTATAACCTTAATTAAGGGTTTTAATAAATATCCTTTTATACTTATTAAAGAGTTTCCTACCGCTTTTTAAGCTTTAAGTCCCATAGTAATCTTACTCTTTAATATAATAATTTAAATATTAGTTCTTATCTTATTTTTAATTTTTATTATTAGTTTTAATTAATCTAGATTCTTTTAATAAAACTCTGTAATTAAGTCTAGGCATTTAAGATTTTTAACTAACTCTTATAAGTTACTCTTAAGGCTGTAATTTAACTATTTAATAAAATATTTAAATATATTCTTTCCCTTTTATAAATTTATAACTTCCTTAACGTTATACTTATCTTTATTAATATTAATCTTAATCTTCTTTTTAAAAGAACTCCTTTTAAGGTAGGTTTTAAAAGTAAGATATAAAAAACCTTAATCTATACCTTTATACTAACAGGTAAGTTTAATTTATAATTAAAGGTAGTGACCTTTTTCTTAATTTAAAACGGTCCGTACCTTTTAAAGTTAAACTTCTTACTAAGTTATTTTAAATGCAGGTTTTATAAAAAAAGGTAAACATAATCCCCCTCCTAAAGAGTTAATCCCTTAACTTATTTACCATTATAATAAAGTCCTTTTTTAAACACTAATTATTTAATTTAATATTTATCAGTAAACTTCTTTATCTATTTATATATAAACTTAAATTTAACTTATAAATAATTATATAACTTTTATATCTAGTTTATATAAATTACGGTTTAAAGGGCACTAGTAGGTGGGCCTTAATAGAGCTTAGGCTCCTTACTGTAATTAGTAAAGAATAGTAACATACCTGTTAACTTAACTAGTGTTACGTTATAAGCTATCTGTGCTGTTAATAATAACTTAAACTAATTATCTTATTTAAAGTTAACGTAAGTTTAAAAATATATTATAAATATCTAGTTAACTTATTCCGTTTAACTATCCATCTGTAAGTGGAAAACTGTTAAAAGCTTACTTTTCACACTTATCCTTTACATTAATCTTTATTAAAACTTTAATATAATTAGTTTATTTTAATCTGTAATAATATTATCTAACCAGAGGTGTTATAAAACCACCTCTTTTTTAAAAATATAAGTAAGTTACTTCACTATTATGTCCTTTAAGGTTAGTAGAAAGTAAGCCCACTTTATTAATCTGTTAACCATTATAAGGATCTAGTTATAAGTAACTCCTATAACAGGGTCCCTAGACTTTAAGATCCCAGTAATAAAGTTAAGTAAGATTAAACTCTATAACGCTTATAGTACAGGGAGTGGTTTAAAAAGTCTATAAGGCTTATAACGTTAATTTTACTTCTAATAATAAATGTTACAGTTATTAACCACTTCCTTAACTAGCTTTTTTATTCCTAGGAAGGCATATATTTACTGAGCTTATATAAGGGTTTTAACTTAACCTATATATCCTTTAAGTTAAAACTTATAAATCTACTAGATATATTCCTTCTACTTATCTAGGTTATAAATATACGGTTTCTCTTAATACTAAAGCCTTACTCTTAGTTTAAACGTGCTATTTACACCTTTTAACAGCTGTTTTAATTAATAACTAGTTTTATTATAATTTAAATACTTTAAGCACTCTTTACCACAGTCTTACACATACCTTAAAAAGTCTCCTAAAGGGCACTTATACTTACAGGTTCCTTCTATTAACCTTTTTACTTAAAAGTCCTACTATTATTAATAAATATTATACTTTATTTATAAATTTATATAAACGTTAATAATTTATTTTAGTGTTTAGTTATCTAATATTAATAATATATATTCTAATATACTGTTCTTTACTTTATTAAATATAATAATAAGGATTAAAGCTAGATTAGTATCTTTATAATCTTATCTCTAATTAAAAGTATCGGCTTACTTATTATCTTTTCCTTTAACATAATAAATCTAAAAGTGGAATAATGTTATTAACTTTACCTATCGTGCTTATTATAGGCTAAACTCCTTTATCAGGAAGTATTAAAGGTTATTATAGTTTAAAAAGACCTAAACCGGTTCTTTTATACTACTTAAGTACAGTACCTACTTAATAAAACACTAAATAATCGCTATTAATTCCTTATTATAAATTAGATATTATAAAGCTAGGCTGTCAATTCCTTTTAATAAAAAGGTAGCTAAGTAGCGTTTCTTATTATCCTAGACTTAACTAAGCTCTCTGCTAATTATAAATTTTAAGGAGTTTATTTCAACTTAAAAAGGCTTTAAGAAATCAGGGAGGGCCAGGACTAATACTGTAATAAAAGTGTACTTAAAGTCCTTAAACGCCTTTTATTATCTATTAGTCCACTTAAACGGTTTACCCTCTCCTATAAGCTTATATAATAGTTTTACAATCTTTATAAAATACTTTATAAAGTATTAATAAAAGTTTATAAAGCTAATAAAAGCTTATAACTCTTTTTAATTTTTTAAAGTAAACTAATCCTTAACTACCTTTATCTTCTCCAGTTATATTTTAAGCTTTTTAAGGGTTACCTTAAACCTTAAATAATTTAGTTCCTAAATGTAAAAGTGGCTTTTCTTTAAATTTATTATTAACTTTACCTTTTTAAAAGCTGTTAAAACCTGTTACATATACTTTTAATGTTCTTTTAAAGTTTTAAAATAGATTAAAACATCATTTAAATACATAAAGATAAACTTATTAAGGAAGGGGTGGAGAACATTATTAATAAGGCTTTAAAAGGTTACAGGGGCGTTTATTAATCCTATTAACATAATATAATACTAGTAATGCCCGTTATAAGTTTAAAAAGCTATCTTATATTCATCTTCTTCCTTCACTCTAATATAGTTAAATCCTATAGGGAAATTAAGGTTAAAGAACCAGTTTACCTTAATAATCCATTCTTACATTTTTATAATAAATGGTAATAAGTAATAATTCTTAATTATATCCTTATTTAACGTTTAGTAATTAATAACTATATATAACTTACCATCTCCCTTCCACAGGACAAACAGCACTAAATACCCTATTAGGGACTAAGACTTTATAATAAACCTGTTCTTTAAGTTCTTATTAATATACTCCCTTAAAACTTCAGCTTATTAAGGGTTTAAATAATAAGGTTAAAAGTTACAAAGTTTCATTCCCAGCTTTAACTTAATTTTATAATCTTATAGTTTATAATCTAATAATTATAATATCTTTTTTTAAAATAAGGTAAACTTCTTATACTTTATAAGTACTTTAAATAAGTTAACTTTTTCACTTATCTGTAAGTTAACTTCTTACTTCTTTTTACCTTTTAAATCGTTATTTAGGTAATACAGTAGACCTTCTAATCCTTTAACTATCTTTATAAACCTAACCTAAACTGTGCTTAGTTTTAAAGGTTTAATATACTTTTAAATACTTTATATAACTTTAAAACGGTTTAATACCTTCTTAACTTTCTTTAAACAGTAATTACAGTTAAAGGACTTATTAAAGGTAAGGTGGCCACTCCTTTAATTAATTACAGAGTTATACTTTTCCAGCTAGGGTAGACCTAGGATTATATTATATCTTATAATTAATATAATATTAAAATCCACTTATTATTTATCCTTATCCACTTTAATTAAGAGTGGCAAATAGTAAGTGACTTTACTGTTATTATATTAATATAGGCCTCCTTTTTTATTTTAAATGGAAATAGCCTTTTTATACTCTTTATTAAGTAGTTTCCTTTAGTTAACTAGTAAGGGGTGTATTAGGTTAAAAGCACTCCCGTTATTAATTATTACTTTTACTTTAAATAGCCTCCCTTTTCCGTTTATTATATTAACATTAATAAAATAATACTTATACTCCTTTAACATTTAAGTTATAATAATCACCTATCTTTAAAGTCTTATCTGGCCTAACCTTTAAATACCTCTTCTTCTTCTTAAGGTTTTTACTAACTAATAAACTACTAGTTTCCGGCCCTTTTAAAGGGCTTGTAACCTTTTCCCAGTTCTTTTTAAAAAAATAAGCAGTTTTAATAAACCTAATAATTAACCTTTCTTAAGTTTTCTCATCTTAATATCTAATTAACTTTAAACAGTTTAATATTCTTAAAGTTTTTAATAAATTAATAATACGCTTTACAGGCTTAAATCACAGTAATGTCTTTTTACTCTTAAATCCGTTAATAATCTTCCCACTTTTACCACTCTCTAACTTTTTCGTTAAGGTGCAGTAAGCACGTTATAATTAGGTAATTATTAAATACTCCTCCTTACTAGCACGTAATAGGAGCTTAATTAATTAAGGTAACCTTCCACTTATTATTAAATTCTCTTATTAAGAAGTAAGAGACTTAATAATAAACCGGTTTTAACTTTATCTTTATAACAGTGTAATCTTGTTTTTATACACTGGGGAAGTGATTATAAAAAGTCTTAAGCTTATTATATCAGTTAAAAGTATAGTTATTATATATATAATTAATTTATAATATATCCCTGTAATTAAGGTGGTTAACGTTAATTACAGGTGTTATAGTTATAAAGTACAGAATAGGAGGGGTGGCGCCTTATTTCTTCTCTTCTTCTACTTACCTTTAAGTTTATTATTTCTCCCAGACTTTTTCCCAAAACTTAAGTAATAATAATCCAGCTTATTCTTCCATAAAGTAGCCTTTTTTAACAAATCAGTACTTAAGTTAATTAATAAAGTAAACTCTATTATAAAGTTATAACCTAATTTCCACTACTTTATCTTTAAACGTTATAGTAAGACTTTTAACTTATAAGTCCTCTACTTTATCTACTAGCTTTTAATGTTTTTCCTTTAACTTTTAAACCTTTTATTAATATTTTTCCTTTATACTTTCTTAGGAGACCCTTAAAGTACTAGTCTAAAGCACACTAGCTTTAATACAGGGCAGTTATTTAAACTGTCCTTCTTTTAAAAAGGTAAGGGTGTTAATCCACTTAACGTACTTAAAATGTTTAAGAGTCTTAAAGGGTATTATTAAGAAGAACTTCTATTTTTCTAATTTAATTCTTTTAATTTATTCTCTTTTACCTTTTAAGGCTTACTTTACTGTTTAAATAGCCTAAAGGGTTAGTTCTTCAACTCCTTTTACCATTTTAATAACTTTTAAGTTAAAGTCTTTCTTAAACTTCCTTAATTCCTAAGCTTACAGGGTAAGGTTTTTAAAACTTATTACAGTTAACTAAAATATCTTTTCTTAAAGTCAGTCTTTTATAACTTATACCTTTAATAATTTTAAGTTTCTACCTTAAAGTCAGTCTGTTATAACTTACACCTTTATAATTAACTCTTCTAAGACACCCTTAAAGATTAGGTACACTATATTTTAGGGTTCTTCCTCTTCTTCTTTATCTCTTAAATTACACTTATCTATCTAAGTGTAATCTTCTTTATTACTTACTATCTTAATATAAATATCTTTTAAGTTAAACTTAACATACTTTCCTCCTTTTAAAACGGGTTTCTAATTAACTTACTTTAATAACAGGTATTACTATACTATATAACCTTTCTTATCGTAATTAAAGTATTAGATCTAAGATAAATCCTTAAACTGCTTCTATTATAGTTACCGTTAAGGTTTATTATAATTAGGTTAGTTCTAACAATTCACTATACTAATATCTATTAATCTAGGGTAATAACTTATTATAATTAACTAATTCCCCTTCTTAAGTTTATTTAGCTAATAGGGGGTCTATTCCTTCTAAAAGTTCTTTTAATAATAGTAATTATAATACTTATTATCAGCTTTAATAACCATCTTAACTAACTCCTATAAGTAATCCAGTCAGTCTTCTTAATAAAGATCTCCTATAACGTGCTCCTTTAAGCCACTTTAGAACAGCATTACCAGCACTTCTTAACTAAGTTTAGTTTTTATAACTTTTAATTTAAAGCGTATAAAGAACTTAAAGATTAAAGATATTTATCTTAAAGCTATAAAGCACTACTTAACCTACCTAAAGGCGTTTAGTTCTTTAAACTCAGTTTGGAGTTAGTTAATAAAATGTCAAAATTATTAAAAAGGGCCTAAATCTCAGGGGCTTCCTTTTATACTCTATTTATAAAAAGGTTATTAAGCGTCTTCACATAAGGTTTATACTAGTAAACAGTTACTTTATCCAGTAAGGCTTTAATAAACTTAACCTTTCCTTCTTCTTTAAAGAACTGCTTATTATAATAAGTGATATAACTTTAAAACTAGGCTATCTAAGACTCTAATTACATAAAATCTCCCTTAAAACGTAAAAGTAAAAGGAGCTTCACTTATTTCTTTTATAAGCCCCTTAAGTCGTTATTCTCCAGCTTAACAGTATTAAATTAAGCTTAAAGTTTTTTAATAAAACCGATACGGCTTTTAATATCTTTAAGGAAAACCTTATTAAGTTCCTTAACCAGTCCCTACTAATTAAAGTTTAAGTCCTTAAGGTGTATAATTAACTTATTAATAATAAAAAGCTAAGGTTAAGTTTACACCTCTTTAATCTCCTTACCTTTTTTAAAGGTTAATATATTAATAAAAGAGAGGTAATATTTAGGAATTTAATAAATAACATTTAAAACTAAAACATTAATATCGTATTATAACCTACACTTAATATAGGCTTTAAAAAGACTAGTATAGGTTAAGATAAAATATATAATAAGACAGTAACAGGTAAGGGGCGTTTTAAAGACGGTTTATTAAGCTAACACTTTTAAATAGGGGTTTAATGTTACTATAAGTCACTATTATTATAATGTATAAAGGTAAGTCTAAACAGTAAGATATAAATAAATAATTAAATACTAACATAAGGAACTAGAGTCCCTTATAATAGTTATAGGCATAACTATAACTATCTATACTAATTAACTAAAAGGTACTTTATACCTTGCTTATAATGCCGTAAACGCTTATTATATAAGCACTTTACATTACGTAAGCGTTTTACTTATAAGGTTTCTCCTACTTACAATATAAGCACTTAGCATGCTGCGAGCAGCACCTCATTAGTCGTAGGGGCTTCAGGTCTTTACACCCCTGGCCCAGTGCGCCTAGACGGTATACACTATCTTCCCGCACTGTTCCTTCTACAGGGGATTCATCAGGCCGCCCCGGCCTAAGTGGCGGCCTGCAGGGTCGTCACAACTTACTAGTGCCCCTTAAGCTGTAATCTGTATAAATTAGATATAAAAGCTGTATAATTACCTGTAAGTTAAATTTAAGTTTATATACGAATAAATAAAAAAGTTTATTAATAAATATTAAATTAAGTAATTAATATTTAAAAAAGGACTTTATTATAATGGCGAATAAGTTAAGGGACTGACTCTTTAAGAGGGGGATTACGTTTACCTTTTTTATAAAACCTGTATTTAAAATAATTTAGTAAGAAGCTTAACTTTAAAAGGTACAGACCGTTTTAAGTTAAGAAAAAGGTTATTACTTTTAATTATAAATTAGACTTACTTACCAGTATAAAGGTGTGGATTAAGGTTTTTCACGTCTTATTTCTAAAACCTGCTTTAAAGGGAGTTTTACTGGAAAAGAAAGTTAAGATCGATATTAATAAAGATAAGTACAACGTTAAAAAGGTTATGGATTTATAAAAAGGAAAGAATATATTTGAATATCTTGTTAAATAGTTAGATTACAGCTCTGAAAGTAACTTATAAGAGCTAGTTAAAAATCTTAAATACCTAAACCTGATTATAGAGTTTTATTAGAAGAATTTAAATTAATTAAAATTAATAATAAGAATTAGAAATACGATAAGGTCTGATATTTAAATTACTATATTAAAGAGTAAGATTATTATAGGATTTAAAGCTTAAGAAGCGGTAGGAAACTTTTTAGTAAGTATGGAAGGATATTTATTAAAACCTTTAACTAGGGTTATAAGGACTTTAGACTTAATAAGGAAGCTGGGCCTTTAAAGCTTTTGGTAAGCTTTATATAAATTATATATATAGTAATATGGAGAATTAAAACGTTATAAACTAGTGGCTTATAGGATAACTTACCCCTTATAGTTAAAGGATTTACATTTTACTATAGGTTTAGGGAAGGAGTTAAAGGGTAAAAAGCGATCTAATATACTTTAAGGTCTTTTAAACCAGTTATATAATAGTGTGTAGTAAAAAAGTGTGTTTATAAGAACAAGTACTGTTAAAAAAGGAAGTTAGTAAATAAAATAAATTAAAAAAAAGAAGCTATTAAAGGCTTAAGACTGGATTAAGTAAAGAAGTTAAGCTGGGTTTTAAACCTGTAGTGGAAGACCTTTATAAGACTTGAACTTATAACCCTTTATTAAAGAAAGTAAGTGTGCTGCTGCTATGTTAAAGAGTTGTTTTATCTGTTAAAGGAAAGAAGTGTACAGATTAAGTTAAGAAGACGTTACAGGCTGGGGTGACCCTTTAAAGGGGAAATTAATAAGGAAAAAGTCCTAATCTTAGGAGGCTGGTTTAGACTGGACTGAGTCCGTTACTTTTACCTGTTTTTAAAAGGATAAAACCTTAACTTTATAAGAAAACACTTTTATTACCTTCACTTTAATAACGTGCTACTAAGTTTTAACATGTTATAACTTTATAAGGGAGTTATAATGTTTAGTAATTACTTAATTATATAAGGTGTCTAGTTCCTTTTTCTTATTTATTAAATCCTTAATAAACTTATTAGAGTAACTAAACGCGTTATATAAAGAAGGTATGCTAGCGGATTAATACTTATTATAACTGTTAGATTACATTACAACTTAGTATAGTAAGGATTTAATTTAATAATAAATGTAGGGAGATATCTGTAAATTAAAGGTGTTAAGAGATTCTGTAAGATAGATATAACAGTCGTAAGGAGCCTTTTCCTATTTTCTTTATCTCTTACACTTTTTAACGTGGTTAGAAGATATGATAAAGGTAGGGAAGGGAGGAAACTAACTTAGCGATTCTTTATAGAAAAAGAATGTTAAAGAGGGGGAATTATATAATAACCTTACAGGCTGTCACTTAGGCTAGGGCGGCCTAATAAATCTCCCGTAGAAGGAACAGTGTAGAAGGACAGTATATATTATCTTAACGTACTAGGTTAGGGGTGTAAAGACCCGAAACCCTTATAACTAGTAAGAAAGTGTTTAGTGGTTTATAAGGACTAATAACATTAAGTACCGTTTAGTTAACTGCTTAACTGTAACTATATGGTGCATCACTAAGTATAATAGATTAAGTAAGGTATAAAGTACCTCTTAATCAGTTAGTATAAATAGTTATAGTTATGCTTATAACTACTGTAAGGGACTTTAATTCCTTACGTTAGTATTTAATTATTCATTTGTGTCTTACTGTCTAGACTTACTTCTATGTATTATAATGATAACGACTTATAGTGACATTAAACCTCCCGTTTAGGAGTGTTAGCTTAATAAGCCGTCTTCAGAACGCCCCTTACCTGTTAGCGTCCTGCTATACGTTCTGTCTTAACCTGCGTCAGTCCTCTCAAGGCCTGTGCCAGGTGCAGGTTGTAATAATAAGTTATAATATGAACTTAATTATAATATTATTACTATATTAAATTAACACTCTTATCTTTACTATTAAGCTTAATATATGTAAATTATTAGTAATTAAGTAAATATATTAACATTAGTAACTTACTAACTTAATTAAGAAATGTATTAATAGATTAATTTACTAATATCTTTACCTCTTCTTAACTATAAAGTTAAAAGCTAATTAATATTAACTTGTTACATAATACTATTACAGTTATAATGTAATTACAGTTACAGTATATAGTAATGTAATAAAAGAAGAATAATTAAAAGTAAGAAGCTCTAGTTAACGTTCTTATACTAACGTATTTAACTTATTAACTTTAAAGTTTTTATATAACTAAAGGGTTTGTGTTGAAAAGCAAAAGGGGTCAAGGCATTGGAAAGCAGAGTGTGTTAAAGGTGATTAATTCTTTCTATCTTCGAGAGTGGAAGCCGTGTTATTATAGCCGTGAGGGTGGCCAGTGCACGGAGTGCATTGGCCACACTCGCTTCTGCGAAGCGAGGTTGGCTGACTGAATACGAG
>Ga0247760_1001845_pt1 | contig 18050 bp, 4 predicted proteins | sample UWRJL171409R4_FD_179936 | JGI IMG/M metagenome (GOLD analysis project Ga0247760, IMG submission 179936) | Plant litter microbial communities from Arlington Agricultural Research Station in Wisconsin, United States - UWRJ-L171-409R-4 | ecosystem: Environmental > Terrestrial > Plant litter >... | reverse complement strand
ATTCAGTCAAAACTGATAAGGAAATTCAACTCGACCTAGGACTGGTCGGTTCATTATCAAAAGTGGGTCTGCTCGGGCCCTTCCGCTCGGGCCCCTACTCGGGCCCCAAATCACGTGATATGATATGGTTTCAGATACGTCACGTGACCAGGAATCCAAATCCAAAGTCAGATTCAGGGTTAGGGTTACGGTTCAAGAGTTATTCGCGTTTGAAAAAATTAAACAAATGGGTATTCGGAAATAAAGACAAGGCTAAATCTAATCAAAAAAGGTGGTTTAATATGTAGATTTTTACCCAGAATTCAGAACTGGAATTCGTTTTACTATAAAGCTTATAATAAGAAAGATATTACTGTTTAAAGTCTAATAATAATAATTATTTAAAGAATAACTGGCTAACAAGTAATATAATAAGTTCTATTACTTATGTTTATTATAGGGCTTATTACGTAGAATTCAGAACTGGAATCAGTCTTACCATACTGCTTAAAGTAAGAAAGATATTAATGTTTAAAGTTAAATTATAATAGTTATTATTATAATAATCTGTTAATAAGTAGCATAATAAGAGATAATAAATACGTTTCCTATACAGCTTATTACGTAGAATACAGAGCTGGAACTCTTTTTACTATACGGCTTATAATAACAAAGATATTACTGTTTAAATCTAAAAAATAATAATAATATTAACGTAAACTTAAATATCTCTCTGGTTTTAATAGCTATTTTAAATCGGGCTTTAGATTAAGAATTACAGTTAAAATCTACGTATGATACTACCTTATTCTATATTATAAACTAAAATAATACTTGTGAAAGTCAGGGTTTTTTCACTTTAAACCTGAATATCTCCTTTTACTGAACCCTAACCCTGAAAACAGAGTGAAAATCGGACTCTACATCACGTGATGCATATTAAAACGTATCATTTGATTATGTAAGCTAATAATTTAAAATTATTAAATTATTACTCTACTTCACCTAGTTAAGTTAGAAAAACCTTTAGTTTTTCACAGATAGAAATAGAAATAGTATAGTGGTAAATAGCGTAATATAATTTAAAGAGGTTCCCAGTTCGAATTGCATTTGTGAATGTGAAAAAAAACTGTAAATTGTAAATTGTAAAATAAAGCCTGTAAACCCTGTAGAATAAAGCCTGTAAACTCTGTAAAAGAAAGCTTGTAAACTCTATAAAAGAAAGCCTGTAAACTGTATAAAATAAAGTCTTTAAATCTTAAAAAATAAAGCTTTAAAAAGTAGGATTTATTTTTAACTATTTTTTTATCTCTTTAAATAGATGTATTGGCCTCCGGACAGGTTTCTGTTGCTTTGTTCGCTGCACTTATTTAAATAAGCTTAATACCCCACGCCAAAATTGCCAGGAGCGAAAGTGAGGCATGGAGCGCCCCGTAGCGTAGCGAAGGGCTGTCGCGGAATGACGAACGAAGCGACGCCAGCAATTTTATAGTATATTTTACTTTAAAATTTACCGATCTTTACTGTTTATTATATATTAGAATATAAGTCTCTTATCTATAACTTACGTAATAGTAATGCGATTAGAAGAATTTGTAAATAGTGTTAATTATTAGATAGACTGTACAGTATTGATATTAACAGTAAAGGTGAACTTGTTTTCTTTATTATAGCTAGTAATATAATCTTAAGTATCGGTAGTGAAATTTAAGTAATGAACTATTAGCTGAAAACAGTGTATTGTAAAGTATTTATATATATTTCGAAATTTTAAACTAAACTATAGTCCTTTATATAGCTTTAGCTTATTAAGAGCAGTTATAATGTTAGTTTTAGCTAATAACATTAATATATACTTTTACTTTATAGGACTTTTTAACTTTGATTTTTATTTCTGAAATATAATTAGGTTATTTTCCTATTCCCGTAAATTCTAATATATCTTATTATTATTAGATTCTGCTTTATAAAGATAGCTTTTACTTTCTTTTTAAATAAATATATTTAGATTTTAAACTATTAGATAGTTAATATATGTAGATATATAGTTACAGTTTATATAAGTTACTTACATTATAATTTACAGTATAGCTTAACTGTTAAGATAACATCTTTACTATTATTAATAATTACTGTTAATATCTGCTTTCTTTTATAAAAATATTAAACTTTAAAGTTACTAAAAACTAATAGATACTGGTTCTTCTAGTTTAATCTCTTTAGCTAATTACGTGAAAGTTAAGCAGTGTTTAAGACTTTAACAAACGCCTTATCTATGATAAGCCCAGATATTTAATGTTATGATACGGCTAGCTTATAATTGTTAGACTTAAGTATATTAGTAAGCGTTTTAACATACTTTAAGTTTAGTTTATTAAGCTTTTTTAACAGCCTTAGTGGAATACGTAACTTTACTATAGGATTTATAGTAAGTAAAGACATAAGTATATAAATAATTCCAGCTAGAGGTTAAGTAATAAAGTAAGGTATTATTATATCTTTTAGAAAGTCGGGTCTAATACTTAAGTTAATTTATAAGCTTAACTTAACATATATAATATATTTTAAATATTATTATATTTAAATTTTAATTAGTGTAATTTAGTAAAGTAAAATATTAAAATTAATAAAATATATAACTCTTTTAAAATATAATTTAATAACGTAATTTAAAAACTACTTAAACGCTTACTTATACTTTTATATATTAGAAATACCCTTTATACCCTATATAATTAAATAATTATTAATATTTATTATATTTACTTATTACTATTTTCCTTTAACATATCTAACTCTATATTTCAATATGTTACAGTTATCGACCTAGTTTGATTTTAGGTCTAATGCGCTTAGACTCTTAAGTCCGTATCTTTATAAGAACCTTAGCAGTTATTAAATATTTGCTAGCTTAGTAGCACTGTACCCTAATCTAGTTCTTACTATTAGAGGTAATAATAAAAGGCAGTTTTTATCTAAGTGTTTATCTATTTAATATAAGAATATTAATAGGAATAAGCTAGTGATTTAAGCGTTTAAAGAATATAACTTATTTCTAATAAACAGTAAGCTGCACTAATAGTAAGAGCTCTCCAGAATTAAAGCTAGCTTAGTAGTTACTATATACGAAACTTACTAACTTAATAATACTTTTATAAAAACTGCTAACATTATATATTAAATTCACTTTAATTTACTTACACCCTTTAACTTAACGATTATACTATTTGTCTCTAATCTTAATAATGTAACTGTAACAATTAATATACTTTATACTTAAGTAAGGTATTTAATAATTTCTAACTTATCAGCTTACTTCTAAGTACTGCTAATCTTTAATTCTTACTGTTATCTAAACTCTTAAAAGCTATTTATGTAAATCTTAGCTACACTTTTAAAGTATACCTACATTATTAAGCTTATAAGAGCTTAAACCTTTATAAATATAAAGATAATACTTTAGAAGTATTATAATATTTATATAGTAATAACAAATAATAATACAGAGAGCTTTCAAAATATATTATTAAGTATAATTACTAATGTAACAGTATTATGGCAAGAATAAAAGCTTAAATTTTCTAAAATACACTTTAAATATTTATTACAGGCTGCTATTACGCATTTTACTTACAGTCCTCTAGTTCCATTTAACTTTTACCAGATATTAAGAAAACATAACCCAGTTCTAAATAATTTAAAGGGTTATATTAGCTGTTTTATACACTTAATAAAGAAAAAGCATCTTAAAAAATTATTTTTCATTACTTTAGCGTTAATGTTAAACGCCTATCCACTTAGAATGCATCATTAGTATCCTTTTTAAAATATTACTAAATATATTACTAAGTAACTATAGTCTTTAAACCCTTTAAGTTATTTAATTAACTATATAAGACGATTTTATTATCTATTAAGAAGAAAGAAAACATATTAGACTTTATGTAAATTATAAAGAATTATTTTATCAACCTTACTACTTACTATAAATTAACTGGGATATTATCTGTTATAATACATTAGAGGTTACTTAATACCTTTACTTAGAATATACCTTTTACCTTAATAAACTATGTATTTTACCTTATTTAAGCTTCTGTTTACATCTTAGATTACAAGCATACTATATACGCTACTTATACATTAATTTATACTATAAAGAGTTAAACCAACCTAGGTTATAATAATATTAACTAAGTAAAAACTACGATTAGTAACCTTAGAGTTTAATTGCCATTTTGTCCTTTATATCAGGCGATAAATCATACGAAATTTTCAGTAAAACGTCTTACAGTTAGCATTTAAATACTTGAACTTAAGGGGTTAAATTATTATAATATATATTAGTTTTTACGGGATTTACAGTATAGTTCTGGACTAACCCTTATATTAATCTAAGAACATTTTAATACTATCAATACATAAGATTTTAGTAAGTTATTAAGTTTAAAGTTAAGTTAATTTATACTAATAAATAGCCCTAAGGATCTTTTTTACTATAGCCTTTTTCTTAAAAGGAAAGACACTTACGGATTGTAAACACAATTTAGTTAATCTTAGTTTACTAAAAATTAATAAACGGAATATTTCTTTAAGAAAGGCACTTAAATGGCGTATAAATAATATAAAGAACGTAAACGAAATAAGGATTATGTTAAAATATAAGTAATATATAATTATAAATAATATTAAAAGTATAGAATATATATAAGTAAACTATATCTCTATTATATTTTATATTAATAGCTAATGCAAACTTAGTAAAGAAGATATTTATATATAATACTTAAGAGGATCTTATATATTTAAGTTTATTACTAATATAATAAGTAAGCTTTAAGCAAGCCTCTTTTATATCGAAATTTCTACAGGTTTAAATTCTATTTAATACTACTTTAAAGAATGTGACGGCGAGTTGGCCGTCGATTTCGGTGGCTCCTGCCGCTCATTGCGGCGGCCCATTGGCCACAAATCAGCATCGCCCCACGCCAAGCTGCCCCACTACCCCGCACAGCCAGGGTCCATTCAAGCACGTCAGGTACCCAACATGTACCGCAGGTACCGAGCCTTTGTACCCCGCGAACCGCCTTCAAATATTAAGGGTCCAAAACTGGTCCCAGATTTCCTGGATGCTGGAGGGCCACCAAAAATGGCTCCTAACCCAATGTTTAAGAGGCCGCGCCTGCACCTCTCCAGCGATGCATTCCCTTCGTCAAAAGGATTACAAGTCTATCGCCTACCGGCCTATCCTGCTCCGACGACCGACATTGTCTCCCTTCTCTACCCTCCTATGCTCAACTTACCGACTGTATCGGTTGTCATCGCAGGAAGATAGCGCGTCACCGCCGCAGACCTGACGACGATTACTCGGACGGCTCGAACTCGGACTCAGACGACTTGTCCTTGTCGGACGAGGATGAGGGGTTCGATGTCGAGGTCGATAAAGCCAGTTATAAGACCAGCCCGACAGATATTGACGACGAGAAAGTAATAATACTGGTGACTTTGGCGATAATTATGACGACTTTGACATAAAAGATCAGGTGCAGCTCTTTGACGGAAATCTACATCCTTAAGAGTACTACCTTAAGTAACTAAAAGAGTTTAACAAGGCCGCGTTCGATGATGAAGATTACAGTAAGGGGAGTACCATACTTCTTAATGGAATAGAAAAGCTGTGGAATAAATAGGTGGCCTAAACGGTCATACTTTAACTGCTTGATTTATACTGACAATCTGTAATATAGGTATTGCGCATAGTTTAAGTACAACCTGTAGGAATCCTTCAAGTCCGTCTCTCTCGGGTCCCTCTACAACTTCTTCAACTGGCTGCTAGGCCAGAAGGCCAGCAAAAATGTAACAATGCGGGGGCAGGAACCGCTGCGCCAACCAGACTAAAAGATCTGTCAATGTAAGCACCCAGTGCTTGCATGCCTGCCTGATTGAACCTATAGCGTGCACATTATAAAAAATAGCAGGAAAAAGCAAGGGAATGAAGAAAAGCAGCTCACTCAGGACGTACTAAAAGGTATACCGGCTTATCTACAAAAGGGCTACCAGCGTAAAGCTTGATATAAAGCTAAATCGGAAAATACACAGGGTAGGGTCTTCTCTAGCCCGCAACTAAGGCACTAGGCTAGGCTAATATATACAGGTACTCAAAAAGCTCGCTAAAAAGTATAGGTTAAGCGATTAAAAGTACGAGAACAGATGTATAACAGTTAACGACCTTAAGTAACAAGTTAAAATAACGCTAGGTATAACGGAGAAATCCTTCTCCCTAGGAAAGCTCTAAATTCTCTATATCCTATTCCTCCTACTACTCACTCCTACCAGCGCTCGCCCTACCTTAATACTTAAACTCTATTACTAAAATATCCAAATTATATTTACCCAGGACCTAGAGGGGGGTCTGTATAAAATCCTAATTAAGTTTACGCTAAAGTTTACTAAGACTTATCTCGGTATTAAAGATACGTATATACTTAGGCTTAACTAGGGTGTGCTAGGGCGACTAGCGCTTTATAAGTCTATATATACTAACACTATATTAAGAAGACTGTAACCCTCCTTAAAATCATATTTAACGACTCCCTTATACTCAGCCCTTATATCTTCTTTAAAGGTATCCTCTTTAGGCATTAGGCCTTTAAAGCATTAAATTTAACTTACCTTAATACAGTAAGTAAGCTTAATATCTACCTAGGTAAATAGGAGTTACCTTTACCGCTTAAAGTAAGTATAGATAATGTTTATGTCTTCTGCTAAACTGTTAAGACACTAGTTGGATATAAGATATCCCTAAATAAGCTTATTAGTCTTATAATAATCACTAGGTAGATTAGGAAAGTTAGTAAGCTTACAGGGTTTAAGGTCCTAATAATCTTATATAACTTATAATATAATATTGCTAATATGTTTAATAAAAGTAGTGTATTTCTGATTTTATCTTTGTAATGATATATCTTTATTAATAAATCGATAGGTAATGTAAGCGACGTAATTAGAAATCTTATACTGGACTACGTAAACTTGAATCCGTTCTAAAGACACTATCTTAAGCGTTAACTTACGGTTAACCTATACATACTTATCTATACGCTAAAGCTGTAAAATGCCTTAGTGTAAAAGTCTTACAGTATTAGCCATTTTATTAATAAATAATACCCTGTAAATCTAATAATAGATTAAGTAGTATTAGTTAATTCCCACCTAAGTATTAAAAAGCTTACCTGTAAGGTTAAAGAGTTATATTAATAAGTAAAACACTTATATAAAGTTATAAATAAATATAAAAAGGCGTATAATAAGCTTTAGAACGCTAAGCAGACGTAGAGAAGGGCCTTTAAGGACCAGATTAGAGAATAATAGACTAATAAATAGGTAGTAATTAACATTAAGAACTAGCTTACCAGGTTTAGTTTTATTAAAGACCTGGCTATTTAGAAGTTTAACCGTCTAAGACGCCCAGCTTAAAAACGTTTAATAAAACGCACTTACAGCTCTAGTTAAAAGTATAATCAAGAGTTAACACTAGTGAAAATATGTTACCATCTACACTGTAATAACCTATTATATTATAGTGGAAGGGCTGGCTATACGGCGCACTAACACTTCCAGGGCGGGGATAATATAGCGGTCTTCTATTAAAGATGAGCCACAAAAAGACAGTTAATATACAGAAGACGGTTGTTATACGGTTATATTATCTGTCTTTATAGTAAGTAAGGAGGAGAGGCCGAAGAGATACTTCCTTTACGTAGGCCTAACACTCCGCTTAAAACCAGATAACCCTTATATCGAAGAACTTACACACAAATTTTACAGTACTAGCAATGTAAGTAAGTACTTTTAATAAAAGTACCTGAAAAACATTTAAAAGGGGGATAATGTAAAGTGTAAAGCTTATTATATACCATTAAACTATAAGATATATCTCTAATATTATACCCTTTAAATCTACAGTATAATATCCTAATATTACCTATCTACTAAAAGTAACTTACACTATTAAATAAACTTTACCTTACTTAATACTTATATAGATTGCTATAAATTAACAGGCCTTATTTACCTTTCTACTAGCTACTAATATCGCTATACTCCGCAGCCACTTAAAACACTGGCTTTATCAAAAGTAGGAAAAAAGTAGTTAAAGCCTAGATACTTAAAGCCCTAAAGTATATAAACTACCCCTTACCCCTTTTCCCTTTCTCCTCCTCTTATCCTTTAACTTCTCCCTCTTTAAAAGCCCGATAAACCTACTACTTAACTAGCGACCTCAATAATTAACTTTTTATAGCCGTCTCCAGTCCTCCTACGTTCCTAAGAGCTATTATATTAAATTACTGTCCGTCGTTACCTTAATACAATAGCTATCACTTATATGCGACTAGACAACTATCTCCACTTATAAAGTATCGTAAGCTTATTTAATGCTGTATTTAAGATTATAACCGTTACAGGGGCTGGTATCAGTATAAAAGTAAGTATTCCTATAAATATTCCCCACTTCCCTTTTTAATTACCTTTTACCAAATTTAGGACTTTCAGTCAGAAAATAGCGTCTATTCCCTCAGTTATCGTCGTCTTTTCTACTCGTCAGTTCTCTTTAATCTAGAAAAGAGGCCTCTCTTTTATAATAATATCACTAAAATACACTATATCGTTAAGTATATTAATCTAATAAAAACATATCGCTTTATCCTTAGTTTACGTAATACTAAAAAGCTAGTTCAAAACTATACCTAAAATATTACCTACCTTAAAGAGAAGGTTAGCCTTTTTACTGATTTACGGAAGGGTCCTGGAAATTAATCTTATTTCTATAAGAAATACTAGTTAAAACATATCTAAGGCCACTATTAAATTAACTATAAGCTACAGCTTTAAAAGAATAATAGAAGCATTAAATATATTCTCCTTTATAGATCTCTCCACCGTTTACAATACTTTAATTATTTTATTATATATTGTTAAGATAAGTGTAGCTAAGAAGTAAAAACTCTAATAAGATAGGAACCTCCTTACCCTGGCTATATTAAGATATCTAAAGCTAGAACAGCAGTAGGGAAGCACATAACTGTAATCGGAACACTTCAACCAGATATCGTACTTTACGATAAACAGGACCTGTAGGCTAACTCAATCTCCACCATCGTACGGCATAACCTATTACAACATCCAGACATCCTTCTTAATATAAGCACAAATCTTACAACGTATAAGGTTAAGCACTTAGTGAAGGACTTTACAAAGATCATTCACAAACGGGCTAGAAAAGTAGTATTTATAACCCTTACAGAACTAGCTAAGAACTAGAACAGTATAATTAATTATTAGGTTAAGTAGGATTGTAATACTTAGGTATAAGATCTAACAAACCATTAGCTAGTACTTTACTTTAGCTTAATGCTGAAGGTCCTAATAAACTTAACTAAAGATGGTAAGCACGTAAATGCGATAGCTTCTCATAAGTATAATAAGGGATAAGGGAGCAGCCGGGATAATCCTATTAACCTTACACTTAGCTAGATGAAGTAATATCCCGTAAAGAGTTACAGAAAGATCTTAGTAAAGGTAATAAGGTAGTCTAAACTAAGACATAGGTAATTATCTTATATATACTTCTCTCTACAAGGACTAACTAATGTAAGGCTACCGATGGAAGAGCAACATTACGCCTTATTATATAAGTGTAAACTTTATCTCCTTTCTTCCTCTTTAAGCTTACAGGTAGTCTAGATCGATAAGAATAACCGAAGTAAGGCTGTTAAGATAACTATTATCCATAATGCTCCTAAGGCAATAGCTAGAGACATAACTCCATAACATTAGTTAAGGTAACCAGTCTATCAATATATCCCTACGGTAGCTAACGGAGAGAGAAATGAAGCATCTATGAGAGAAGGCATAGATTTTCTTAGTTACCTAGCCAGACAGTCTGACAATGCGTTTGCCGAATAGATAGCAAGGCTTTAGATAGAATATAAGGACCTCCCTCCGAGATCGTTCATCAAGTCGACAAGTTCAAGGCATAAACAATGTGTCGGTAAGTCTGCCGCCATTTTTAGTGGGTTCTGCCGCTAGTTTGGACGTTGCATTAGCTAGGAGTCTGGCGCTAAGCACCCTGCTGCGCCCTGGAACTGGGTTATCTTAAAGCACCTCTAGGTACTTTGTACCTACACCTACCACTAGAAATTCTTAAGCTATAATCGTAGCCTCTGTTTTTTGATTCTGGGTTCCCAGCTCTAGGGTAGTAGTCGAAAATGGCCATTATCTTAGCCTTTAAGTAGCTGCGTTTACATGCCTTTAGTGATACAAAGCGCTTACTCTGCACTATCTTAAAGCTCTCTTTAAAGTAATCTTGGTATTACTGGAACTATTTACCTCCTACTGGCTTAGAACTATAAACAGTTATTCTATCTCTCTTTCGCCTTTTTATTATCGGGATGCTGGTGGTATTGTTTAAGATTACCAAAATATAATGCGCCGTTACGTCTAGCAGGACGATTTATATAAGTACTCTAATGGTTTAAATTAGTCAGACAGCAAATCTTCGTTAAATAAGGATAATAACAAAGTATTTAACGTTAAGGCTAATAATAATAGGTATAAGATTAGTCTATTAGATATTAATAACTTTAACTTAACGATATCGACGTAGAAGATATAGTAAAACTCTTTAAGGGAAACTTATACCCTTTAAAATATTATATTAAAGGTATATATAAGTTTAAGGAGTTAATATTTAATAGTGAAGACTATAATGTAGGAAGTATAATACTCCTTAATAAAATAAAGGATCTTTAAAATTAATATATTAAACGACTTAAGTTATTACCACTTTAAATTATACTAATAAACTACAGGTATTATACGTTTATTAAGTATAACCCTTAAAGGGCCTTTAAATCTATTACTCTTACATTCTTTAACTCCTTTTTCAACTAGTTACTAAGCTAGAGAACTAGTAAAGATAAGAGGAAAAAGAGGGGAATAATTAAAAGTAGCTCTCTTAGGACGTATTAGAAGGTATATTAGCTTATTTATAAAAGGGCTATAAGGGAGAAGCTCGATACAAAATTAAACCGGAAAATACATAAGGTAGGCCCGTTACCTTAATTTACAGGTTACAGCCTAACTAATATATATAAGTTCTTAAACTTCTTATTAAAAAGCACTACTTAAGCGACTAGAAACGTAAGAATAAGTATATAATAATCGATAACCTTAAAAAGTAAGTCAATATAATACTATATACCACTAAGAAGTCGTTTAGCCTAAAAAAGCTCTAAATCCTTTATATCTTAATTCCTCTTCTTACTTACCTTAACTAGTACTTACCTTACTTTAATCTTTCTCTTCCACTTTAAAGATATCTATATAGTATTAGCCTAAGATCTTAACAGCAGTTTACATAAGATCTTAATTAAGTTTACCTTAAAGTTTATAAAGACGTATCTTAGTAGTAAAGATGCGAAAACTGTAATAATCCCTAAAGTTCTATTTAACCTATCCCTAACTTTTAATATTTAAACCTTCCTTTTTAATATTCTTTTCCAGCATTAGGCCTTTAAGGCACAAAGTTTAACCTGCCCCAAGAGGCTAACCTAACTTAATATCTACCCAGGTAAATAAAAGCTACTTATATCGCTAAAGGCCAGTATAAAGGATATTTACATTTTTTACCACACTATTAAGATATTAGTTAGCTATAAAATGTCGTTAAATAAGCTTATCAGTTATAGGATAATAGCAGGCTAGATTAAAAGGTATAGTAAGATCGTAAAGATAAAAGTATTAACAATCCTGTATAATTTACAGTATAATACTAGTAATGTATTTAATAAGAGTAATAGGTTTTATCTTACGCTACCTTAAGAAAATTCCTAATTAATAGTCTATAAATAAGGTAAGCGATATAACTAAAAACTTAATACTAAACTACGTAAATTTAACTCTATTCTAAAGGTGTTACTTTATGCGTTAAATTATGGAAGACTTATATACAATCATTTATAAGTTAAAGCCGCAGGATACTTTAATATAAGCATCTTGCAGTATTAGCCATTCCATTAGTAAACGGTATCCTGTAAATCTAACGGCTAATTAAACAGTATCTATTAATCTCTACCTTACTATTAAATAGCTAGCCCACTACATAAAGGAACTCTGTTAACAATAAAAGCGCTTACGTAGGGCTATAGATAAGTATAAGGACGCGGTTTGCAAGCTCTAAAGTGAAAAGCAGAGGCTTAAGTAAGCCTTTAAACAGTAGATCAGGGATAAGTAAACCGATAAATAAACCGTAATTAACATTAAAGCCTAACTTAACAGCTTTAGCTTAGTTAAGGACTTAACGGTCAAAACCTCTAACTGCTTAATATACCCCGCTTAAAAGCGATTAGTAAATACCCTTATAACCCCAGTCAAAGCTTTAATTAAAGGTTAATACCAGCGAAAAGATACTACAATCAACGTAATTATAACCTACTATACTATAATAGAAGGACCAGCTATATACCACACTAACAGTTCTACTACTAATATTACATAATAATCCGTTAAAAGTAACCTTCTTATAAGTAACTGTTTATATATAGCTACTATATCTATCTTTATAACGAAAGACGAAGATAGGCTAAAAAGATACTTCCTTTACGTTAGTAAAGCGCTCTATCTAGAGCCAGATAATCCCCGTATTGATAAACTTATTCATCTATTTTACACGTCTGGTGACTTAACGAAACACTTTAGGTAATAATATCTAGTAAACCTCTAGGAAGATAATAGGCTCCAATACTAAGTTTATATAATGCCGCTAAACCATAAAATATATTTCTAAAACCATGCCTGTCAGATCTACAGCATTATATCTTAAAACTATATATTATTCAAGTGGGTTCTTTTTCCTACCCGACTTTTTATAACTGTTTTTAACCTTCCTCTTCCTTTATATCCTCAATAGCGTAATCTCCTTAATCTAATCCCTCTAGAGTATATAAATGGACATTTTAGCTGCTAATAATTAAACAGAAACTCTCTATAACTTTAAATAGATAACCCATTAGGAATATGCCACCTTTTAGATATTAGATACATAAGTCCTCAGGCTCCCAAAAACCTTTCCCTAGGGGAGCAAAAACGCTAATAAGGCGACTTCATTAACTTTAGTGATCCGATAAACTGAGATTCCCCGTAGTTGAAGAGATTTTTAAGGGGAAAAAGTAATGTAAAGCGGGAAGGACAAAGTGCTTAGAAAAGCCTTTAGCAGGGACTTAAAGCCAGGCAATCAGCGTAACTTAAGGCTAAAACACTATTACTATTAGGCTTAGGCGATCGGTTTATCTTAGTAGGAGAGCATTACGCTATTCTAAAGAAGTAATAAATACATTTTCACTATCTATATAAATTATTTTAAATAAACCTACCATATAATTAATATTATCATCTTTAACACTAGCTATTAATCCGCACAAAACAGGGTAGAAGAGCTATAAACCAGGCAACCCAGCTAACTAGTCTATCCTATAGCAGCTATACCATAAGTGTTAGCTGTGACCTAAGCTGTATCAATCCGCAATTAAGGCACTTAGTATCTGGACGGGGGTTCTAGTTAACTAAAAAGGGGAGAGGCATAGGTTCTGGTTAACCCAAAGCAGAAAGGCAGGGGTTCTAGCTAACCAGAAAACAGAAAGGCAGGAGTTCTGGTTAACCAGAAAACAGAATGGCAGGGGTTCTAGTTAACCAGAAGCAGAAAGGCAGGGGTACTGGTTAACTAGAAGCAGAAGGCAGTACTTCTGGCTAACCAGAGAGCAAAGAGGCATAGGTTCTAGTTAACCAGAAGCAGAAAGGCAGGGCTTCTAGCTGACCAGAAAACAGAAAGGCAGGGCTTCTAGTTGACCAGAGAGCAGAGAGTCAGGGGTTCTAGTTAACTAGAAAGCAGAAGGGTAGGGGTTCTGGTTGACCAGAGATAAGAAACCTAAAAACACAAAGACAGGGGTTCTTAGCTAGAAAGCAGGAAAGATAGAGTAGCACCTGCTTGATCAGTAATGTAAAAGACTAAGCCCCTTACCTTATATATTAGGCGATATCTAGTAACTATTTTAAACAAGCGCTGAAAGTCTCCAATTAAATTCCACTGTAAATAGCTGGCGTTTATTACAGCGATCGTAATTTACGTTATAGCTAAATTTAAAAAGGACGTAGTTTAAAGGCGCTTACTCATTACTAGACATAACACAACCGACGGCGCTCACACGACACCTCCTCTAAAGGACATGATTAGAGGTGCTGATCCGGGTTATACACTATAGGTACTAGTTACGTGGAGAGCTGTCCACGTCGTTACTAAATAGTGCAGGTATATAGCCAGTGTTACTAGACATTGCGGGGGACCTTGCCGTGCGTTACTAGATACGGTGGAGTCTAATGGTTAGTGTTACTAGACACCATAGGAGGTCTGTCCCTGTGGTACTAGACATATTGCAAGCCGATAGCTAGTGTTACTGGACACCATAAGGGGAGTGTGCTTATAACCAGTGTTACTGGACACCATGGGGAGGCTGTCCTGCGTTACTAAACACAATGCAGGCCTATAGCTAGTGTTACTAAACACCGTGGGGAGCCTGCCCTGCGTTACTAGACACAGTGTAGGCCCCTGCCCTACGTTACTAGATATAATACAACCCTATAGCTAGTGTCACTAGACACTGTGGAGTGCCTGCCCTACGTTACTAGATACCATAAGGGGGTGTGACCGGTGTTACTAGACATACTACAAAGTATAGGCCCGTGTTACTAGACACCATAGGGTGGCTGCCCTACACGCTACCTAGTCGTGGCCTAAAGCCAGGGATCCGGGTTACAACACTTAGTAGTTAGCTACTGCTGCAGACCTGCACTTTTCGCACTTCACTCTATGTATCTGCATTATACGCAGCCCTGTAGATATCACACTGGTTCTGTGTCTGGGATCTTAGGTTCAGCATCCCAAATTCCAGCTCCTTGGATTCCATTGCGGCTCTGAAAGGTGCAGTGTTACTTTTAGCGCCTTTAGGGTTGCCGTTCCTACAGCTAATAAAATCTTACGTCTTGATGGAATCTAACTAACTAGATTTATATAATACTAATGAGATTTCAATATTTTGATCTTAAAATCATCCCTTATTCTTAATCTTATCTGGGGCAGTGGCGTGAAGGCAATTAATTAGCTGGCATTTTTAGATATGCGTCAATATCTCTAATTGAATCCCACTCTTTAGCGGGTCGCACTTATTAAAGTGCTTAGCCAGGACTTCCTTAGCAATTTATTCTCATTTCCTAAATATAGGATCTGTAAACCCAAGATTATATATATATAGGAATCTACTGGTAAATCTACTGGTGGGCACTAGTGGTCTGAGTCACAGAAACCCTCACATTTAGGAAATGGAGAGAACGAATCTACCGGTAGATATATAATAGAAACCTCCATTTAAGAAATGGGATTAAGAATGAAATTTACCAGTAGATCTACTAATAGGTCTGAGAGCTCCTTACATTTAGGAAATGGGATTAAGAGTAAAATCTACCATACTGGTAGATTTACTGGTGGATTTTAATCCTATTTCTAAAATGCTATTTCTAAAAAGCGAGGACTCTAAACCTCCTGGTAGATCTACTGGTAGATATGAATCCTATTTTCTAAATACAAGGTGCTTTCTGTAACTTAAGCTACTAGTAGATCCACTGTAGTCCTGATTCTAGTTTATAAAATGAAGAGATATGGAACTTAATAAATAATTACTGTGTTACTATTCTTAAGTCAGTTCCAACAGACCAGTTTAGTAGCCCCCTACATATGCGGGCGCCAAACAGGGTACTGCTCCACCACCTTCACTCAAGCAAGCAAGTTATATACATATACATAGCTTTAGAGTCTCCCCTTCATTATGTACTACCCTGTCATAGAATTAGTTGCTATCTAACAGTTCTTTAGCCGCCTCAATCTCGGACAGCCTGTACTTTTATCACTTAAAGCTTGCCAGCATTCTTCTAACTGGCAAAGGGTAAGTTTTATCCTATTTAAAGTAAGTATTCGGCAGGCTTCAGGCTCTAGTATCCATATAATTTCAGTAAGTAGTGTTAGGAAAGAGGTATTCTGAGTAGAACAGTAATTGTAATAGCGACCTTTACGACGTACTACAATGTAAATATCAGCTCCATAACGACAGCTCATTTCGTCACCCCAGCATATAATATTTTTTGCTACTTATAAAAAATTATCATTAGTTCTATCTCGCTTAGCGGGGGGATTTATCAATTCAATTATCTTTACGTTATAAGAGTAGAATACTGCCAGGCCTTTTATACTATCAGTGGTATTAAAGACACACTTCCAGAGGCCAAAATTCAGTCGGCTATTTTTAAATACTTGTATTGCTGTAAGACATAACCAGTAATAGTAACCTAAGGGCGCTAAAAGTAACACCGCACCTTTCAAAGCTGGAATTCTGGATACTAAACCCAGGATCCCAGACATAAAACCCCCAAATTACAGATGCCAGGCGATGAACTAAACAGAGGTCATATAAGCTTACCTACCTGAAAGACTTTAAGATTGTTCCCGTTTAATTACTACAGCAGACTTTACTGTAAGTTATATGGCTGGCTGCACTCTGCTGTAAATTACACTGCTATATCTCTTATTTTAACCTTAAGTTACGCCTAATTGCCCTAAACTTGCCTGTAGCAAGAGCTTCTCTATAGCACAGGTTTTGGCAAGTGCACCTCGTTTAGCAGACTTCCCCTATAGTGGATTTCCTGAGCTAAGCCACCCAACATCTAGGGCCACTTCCTTAGCTACCAGGATCCTAGCTTTAAGCTACACTAACTACACTAACATTCCAGCTCCAGGCCACAGGCACTAAGACCTAAGTCTGCAGTGACTATCTATTCCTTCAGCACCGCCAGGCATTTGCCATACATAATAAAGCACACTTATAAGTCTCATAAGCAATAGAAAATATTTTAAGTACAGTTCCTTCCCCCTATTTAAACCTCAACCTAAAGATATTATGTGTTAGCACGTTTTACCATATTATACGCTAATGGTTTTTAAAGGTGAAAGCTACCCTTGGTCAGTTATATAGATACTGCTAAAAGGCGGTTTGTGGTAGAAGTAAGAGAGGGTGACCTCTCAGCCGCAGAACTCTGTACCTATAGCAGCTAAATCTATAGCAACCACATCCAGGGAAGCTGGATCTATAGTAACCACATCCAGGGAAGCCGGATCCATAACAACCACATCCAGGGAAGCCAGATCCATAGCAACCACATCCAGGGAAGCCAGGTCCAGGCAACTACATCAAGGGAACCCTAAAGCTAAGAAAGCTATATTTAAGGAGCTACGTTCCAGGAAGCCTGCATTCAGGGGAGCCATATCAGAGGAACCACTGTCTAGGGAAACTATATCTATAGCCCCCCTATCCCTAAGTCCCGCCTTTATAGAAACCTAATCTAGTGCAGCTGCATCCCCAATCCTAGTTCTCCACACCTATCACCCTTTTTTTCCACTGGTAAGCAGCGGTTATTAATATCTGTAAACCTAACTTCTAAAAACCATCCTAACAGTCCCATATTTAATATAAATACCCAGATCTAATCCTTTAGCAGAGTGGATATAGTTATTTTATTACGTTTATTTCTAAAGAACGCCGATCCTACACTGACGTTATATAGATAATATTACAATTATATATCGACTAAGGCTCAGTTTAAAATATAAGTAAAGCTCCCTTTTAAGTTAATATAGTTATATAAGCCCTAATTAAAAACGATACTAGGTAATACTTTACAGAATATTGTAAAATTATACATAAGGGTTAGGCATTATTATTAAATAAGATAACACTGCCAGATAATACTATATAGATAGATAGCTGTATAGTTGTTGGGTTTTTACAACCCTAACCCGGCCAGTATGGTTGGAACAGTGTGGCTGGATCCACGCAGCCGCTCCGCGGCTGCATCCGTGGATCTGCACAGCCAAGAACGCCAGACTCCACTGCCAACCTCGTATTCAGTCA
>Ga0247760_1001842_pt1 | contig 18064 bp, 15 predicted proteins | sample UWRJL171409R4_FD_179936 | JGI IMG/M metagenome (GOLD analysis project Ga0247760, IMG submission 179936) | Plant litter microbial communities from Arlington Agricultural Research Station in Wisconsin, United States - UWRJ-L171-409R-4 | ecosystem: Environmental > Terrestrial > Plant litter >... | reverse complement strand
GCACACAATTTTTTTTTTTTTTTTTTTTTCACACTCAGCGGCATTTTCTTTACTCTACCAGCCTCGGTTATCTTAGAGATCTCCTCCATCTACATGGGCGCTAGGGTTGGGGTGTTAGACCACCCGGGCAGGCGACCATATAACGTTGAAGTCAAGGGCATGATGCAAGATCAGACGCTTGTTGGCGTCTCACAGCAACCGTCGCCCACTTTCTGTCGGAAAGTTTGCCCTCTCTAACAGAAGTACCATGCTATCCGATCACAGATTCACTAGCAGTGAGACTATTTTGTTCTATAGCAGCGACAGCAACTCCCAGGAACAGCTCACTCCTCAGCCGGCGCACATGCATCCGCAGCCGAACCATCTATCATTCATCTTTTGGACAGCCAAAGAAGACAGTAGGGTTGGCGGCATAGGTAAAGTTATAGGTTAGTACATATTTCGAAGGGCAGAAGGAAAGAAAAGAAAAAAAGGAAAAGAAAAAAAGGAAAAGAAAGAGGAAAGGAAAGATGATTCAGGCACAGGGAATCGAACTCCTGTTCTGCTGGCGGAGAAACCAGCTATGCTACCATTGCACCATACCCGATTGCAGTATTTCCTTTGTAGGACTACAGATTAGCTCAAGTCTATAAACCACGTGTGCTGGATCAATGACGCGTAGATCGAAAAAAAAAAAAGAGAGAACATAGTTCAAGCCACAAGCCGACGTAGTTGCCTTGCCTGGACTGAGATCACATGCAAGGAAGGCTCCGAGTTTGCACGTGTGATGGAACCAATTTCTTCAAAGATTTGCAGACTTCCATTTCTATGAATATTAGGCCTCCGTAGTTTTGTCGTGATGAGTAATGGGATCTTAGGGTTGCGCCCAGAGATACTGGGTGTGTTGACAGTCCTCACTCTGTGCCCGCTAGTCTCGAGCAAAACACCGGAGGTATTCAAGGGGGCAAGCTTTATTCGTCCCCAAACTAGTCGGGAATCGAGTGGGTTATCTGGGATGGCATTGAATGGAGCAGAAGCGGCAAGACACTACCGGTTCTGGACGGATGAGAGGTGGAAGATAGGAAGATGAGATATACCACAAGAAAGGGGGATATTTACACGTGAGCCGCACCGACACTTGGTCGTCGGGAGCATTGATACATTTTTACCCTCGCTCCGATCTTTAACCTTTGTTTCCATCCCGCCGACTCTTGCCTCTTCTAGAATACAAAGCATCTACTGTCTCGTTCTTCCTCATGGGCACAGATTGTCTGTGCGAACTCGGTTCAACTCAAGTCTTCCACGACCATGCAGGAGTATTTACACAATGAGTTCTGATATCGAGTACCATGCACGCCTGGGTCTGTGTGTCTAGAGAAGAAAAAGTTACGTTTTAGACCCCAACCTCAGAGAAAAAAAAAAAATTATTGCATTGTGCAGTGCGCACAGAGTTTTCGTTGACTCAGGGATCGGAGATCCCCAAGAACAGCCTCTTGGCATGCATGGCCCGTCGAGGTGCCGATCACGGCAAGCCCAATCAGATAGCATCATGTCAATCATTAATCGACGACGTGCATGCGCACAGAGCGGTCTGGCCCGTCCAGCGAGCCAGCTCACCGCTGAGGGACCAACTCGGCAGTCCGTCCTTCCAAGACATTGGGTATTGCAGATAAGACCCCATAAATAGGTATCTTCCCGTCTGTCCATCCGTCCACTTTTTACTTTTTGACCTCATCTCTTGGAAACGCCCGCCAACCTAGGTAGGTAGGTATTAAACACCGTCGCCATGGTAGGCTCTGACCAAAAAGAGACAATGGGCACGTCGCACATAACCCCCTCGCGAACGCCCGACCCCGAGAATGAGAAGATGGCGGAGACGGAGCCGAAGAAACCCTCTCCCGACAGCGAAAGCGAAAGCGAAATCGACAAGACAGCCGAGTCCCGTCTCCGCACCAAGATGGATCTGTATCTGCTGCCCATGATTATGCTGCTGTATCTGATGAATTTCATTGATCGGACAAATATTGGTGAGTCTATCCCTTCCTGATTTCCTTTTTTCCTTCCCGCCCCTCCCTCCTTGTCCCGTTAATGCCCAGACTCTGTGCGTACGTGGGCGCGAGCTGATCAGGATCAAATTCCCAGGAAACGCCAAAATCGCCCGCATGGATTTCGACATTGGCATGGTAAACTACGACTACAATATGATTCTCTCCGCATTTTATATCGGCTACATCGTATTCGAGCTTCCGGCTATCGCCTGCTGCAAAGCCATTGGCCCCGGGTGGTTTCTTCCGATAACTTCATTCTTGTTTGGCGCGTGTTCGATTGCGACCGCCTTTGTTACCACAGTCCCGCAGGCGACGGCGGTGAGGTTTTTACTCGGCGTTTTCGAGGCGGGCATGTTACCTGGAAGTGCGTACTACCTCTCGCGGTGGTACCGGCGGGCCGAGTTGACGTTTCGGATATCGCTGTATATTGTGACAGCGCCGCTGGCGGGTGCCTTTGGGGGGTTGTTGGCAGGGGCGATTTTGGGTCTACCGCGGATTGGATCGGTGACGTCGTGGCGGATGATTTTTTTGATCGAGGGAATCGTGACTATGGGATTGGCCTTGATTGCGTTGGCAACACTGCCGAATGGGCCGCACACGGCAAGGTGGCTGACCGAGGAGGAAAAGACGCTTGCGGTGTCGCGAATCCAGTCGGAACGGGGCACAACTGCATCGCCGCTGGTTGATAAAATGAGTCGCCAACGATTCCTTCGGGGTGTGGCCAACCCTGTGACGCTCAGCACGGCTGTGGTCTTTCTATTTGATGCCATCACGGTGCAGGCTTTGGCCTTCTTTTTGCCTACCATCGTCAAGACCATCTACCCCACCGAAACGGTTGTGCGACAGCAGCTTTATACCGCCCCTCCGTACCTAGTCGGTGTCGTGCTTACCGTCGGACTATCCTGGCTCAGCTGGCGCATCGATCGACGACAGGTTTTTATCATTTTATCGGCACCGCTGGTCATGATCGGCTACGCCATGTTCCTTGGGTCGACCAACCCCCGGGTCCGATACGCCGCCACCTTCCTCGCCTCGAGCTCATTCACCCTCGGGGCCCTAACCAACGCCCAGGTCAGTGCCAATGTGGTTTCGGATACCGCCCGCAGCGCTGCCATTGGCGTCAACTCGCTATTTGCCCACCTCGGCGGTCTCGTTGGCACTTGGGCGTTTTTGCAGTGGGATGCACCGCATTATCCTATAGGGAACGGACTCAATCTTGCCACTTCGACCACGCTGCTACTTATTAGTTCTGCGACCTTGGTTTGGATGAAGCGCGATAACAAGCAGAGGGATGCGAGGGCGGTGAATCCGGGAGGGGTAGAGGGAGAAGGGCAAGCGTTGACATTGACGGCGGAAGAGGCGCAGGATTTGGACTGGAAGCATCCTGCTTTTCGGTGGAAGCCGTGAATTTTGATTATCGTTAGTTTTATAGGTCAAGCTATTTGGCAAGCGGTCCGCATGCAATAGACAGGCTGTTGAGTTGCGGACATGCCACCGGGTGATGCTCATCGTCCTATTGTAGAGAGATACGTTGGGAAACACTCGTCGACACGCTCGACTTGCCGTGCCTCCCCAGCTACGTCATGGGATCAGTATGATCGGTAAAGACAAAGACAATCCCCACCCTCCACATACTAGGTATATTTATCATCTGAAACTCTGTTCTCAACAACCACACAGCATCCTGTCTTTGTCATAAGGAGAAAGGAGAATTAGCTCAGTGGTAGAGCGTTTGGCTGCAGAGTCCACTTAAGATTGTGTAGGCTCCAATTGGTCACGTGTTCAATCCACGTATTCTCCTTTTTTTGTCGGGTTCTTAATGTGATGTTGGGGCAGCTTGATGATAAGACTTGATGACTGTTGATGCCCCTTGGCCCAAGCTCGTTGTGGAGTTACTTCCTAGCCTGTCTTGCCAAGTCGCTGACATGTAAGCGCTGGATCTTGCTTACATACCATTATTAATGTCTACTTGCAGTCAAGCCAGGAGCTAGCCTATCACGTCACTTCTTTACCTCGCCCAGACTGCAACATGCGGGACTCAAGGGACATGATGGTTGGGGCTTGCCTACTTTGCATATTTGTCTGTGCATGTAACCAACCTCGCTGTTCGAGACGAGGGCGAGGGTTGAGCAAGTACATAAACTTGAGCCTATTTCAACCAGGACAGCCATCATCGCAAATTCTTGCCTGTACTACACTGACTTCTCACGCATCAACATGTGGTTAAAGAAGGTGTTGGTATTTCTGTTCGTGGCAGGTGCAGTCAGCGAACAACTTGAACACAAGCGCGAAAACTGCTCCCCTGTCGTCTTTAACCTCCCCGTCGTCGCGTCCAACCTCGCCTTTGCACGAAACCCTTCCAACACCGAAGCTTCTGTCCAAGATTTCCTCGTTGCCCTCTTTACTACTCCCACTTCGGAATTCATCACAGGCACTCACCCTATCAACTCCACCTTCGCTCTTCACGGGGTATATTGCACACCACAAATCCACAACCAGCACAGCAACACGTTGCAAATCCTCATCCATGGCATTACTTATAACAGCACCCTCTGGTCCGGTTTCCATTTTGGTTCTCAGTATAGCTGGCAACACCACTCCACTTCGCATGGATACCACACTCTCGCCATTGACAGGCTCGGTCATGGTCTCAACTCGCGGGAACTGGATCCTACTTTGACAATCCAAACGCCACTGCATGTTGAAGCGCACCACCAGCTTGTTTCTGCCCTCCGCTGTTCCTCCTCTTCGTCCTCTTCTTCCTCTTCAGCCTCGCACTCTCGTCCCACCACGGCTTTGGGAAAGCCCAATGTTCCAGAAGGGGTAGGCCGCTGTTTCCACCGCATAATCATGACCGGCCATTCCTACGGATCGGCCCTCATCGCCGCACAAGCCCGCCACTATCCGTCTGACGCAGACGCGCTTATCCTCACGGGATTCAGTACGTATCTCTCCGGGACGACTACCTCTTTGGAATTCATCTCCGCAAGTGTCCACGACCCAAATAGATTTCGTGGAGTAGGGTATGGGTATATGAATTTTAAACATAAATCCGATCGCGACGCTTTCTATCTCTCGGGACATTACGACGAAAGAATCGCCCAAGTAGATTGGGATACCCAGGATATTGTTTCCACCGGAGAATTCGCCTCTTCTTCTGCGGAGATTCTATGGGGCGCTGCGAAGGGGTACAAGGGGAATGTGGTGATCGTCACGGGGGTTTATGATAAAGAGTTTTGTAAGCCGACGAGGAAGGAATGTGAAGAGATTTTAAAAGAGACGGGAAAGACGCTATTCCCGGATGTGAAGACGGTGGAGACTCTAGCTGTGGATGAGACGGCTCATAATTGGATGTTGCATTTTCAGGGGGGAAAAGTGATGGAGAGGGTGCATGGGATTGTTGGGATGTGGTAGAGGAACCGATCGAGCGGGGAGTCCAATTAGGGTTATGAGACACAGCTCAAAGTGGACTTGAACCTTGCCTAACAACGATGCACTTCTTTTACTCCCTACCTATGCTACCTACATCTGGAGAGACTGGTAACACCCGCATACCACTTACCCACCCTCGGCTCCTTCACATCCTGCTCCTCTGTCCCAAACGCTAAATGCCCCGTTTCATGCCCCGTTGCCTCATCCACCCCGCTTCCGCCCGTGTGTCTTTGCATGTTCACCTCACCCCACTTTAACAACCCCGTCGCTGCCCCATTTAGAAACTCCTGACTCTCCTCACATTCATAGCTCTTACCCTTATGCCCTGTATATGTTGAATCAACCCCGTAGAGACCATCCCCGTCCCTATCTTGCTCCTCTACCACAGATATATTCCCTGTATTTGAAGGAACAACATGACAAGCCGCTGATATGACCACCGAGTTCCCCCCTGCGAGAACCATATTCCCAGGAAGTTTAAACCCCGCGAGGATGAGGGGGATAGCGGAAAAAATTATTGATATGACCAAGGAAATGAGGATGGTCAGGACTGAATATTGTAGGGTTTCGCGGACGCGTATGTGTGGATGGTCTCTGTCGTCGGGGCGAGATGGAACAGAAGATGGGAGGTAGGCCCAGTCGTAGTCTAATTCAAAACAAGTGTCAGTAGATTGAATCGACAGCCATACTTGGCGGGACTAGGGGGATAAGGAAAAGAGGGAGACAAACTCTCATAGATCCCCAGATAGATACAATTCGAATACAACCAATGCAACAAAACACTGATGATAATTAACGGAACAGAATACCGATACGGAAGCTGCAGACGATATGTAGACCGCTGCCGGCCGCCTCGTGGAATGGATACTCGCAAAGATTTATACTGCGTACTGAAAGATGCCCATTCAAACTCGGCAATCATTCGGGTGTACAGACCGTTATATACCAGGTAGCAGAGAGACAAAATGAGCTGAGGCGTGTTGGCCATGAGGGCGAGTTGGATGACGGAAAGTTTTGCAAATCTGGTATTCTCGACTAGTGCTCCGTGGGGGTCACTGCCGAATCTAGCGTCGGCCCTGGAAATAGTTAGTATTGAAGTTACGACCCGCCCCTCGGAGGAGGAAAAAAAAAAGATTGAGGACGGGGAGGTGACTGGGAACGTCGGGACGATGGCTTACAGATCTTGGTTTTGAAGACCCAACCAGAGGAACACACAAGCAGCTATCAACGAAAGCCCAATCAAAATGCATGAAAACGCCCAGATAGAAACTGGCACAGCGCGGCCGGCTCTTCGTTTCGGAGTCTTCCACTCCCTCGCCATCGTTAGACGGGAAAACGCCACATCCTCGTGGGATTTCGAAGGCGTGACCAAATCGTGTCGGCTTAGTGCACACAGGCCGTCAGTGTGAGGATCGGGTTTTGTGATGAACGAGTCGATAGCATCTCCAGACGTCATAAGCAAGTCTTCCGATTTCCTTTCGTGGAAGAATAAAACCAAAAAGCAGAGGATGCCCTTGGCGATACACATGGCCAAGACGATGGCGAATAACGTGTTCTCCACCTCCAGTCGACAGGGCACCTCGAATTTTTCGGACAGACAGTACTGAACCTGCAGGGACCGGTATCGTTCCGTAATTCGCTCTGGGTCCATGGAGATAGCCCCCTTGCTCAAATCAAATGAGGAAACGAAGCCGTCGCTGGTCATGCCATATGTGAGATTCATGTCGAGCGCCGACCAGCGCTTTTCATGCGTGCCACGCAGCGTGGTTACCATCCAGAGGGCATTCGTTCTGTTGAAAGTTGAGTTGATATTAGGGATATCTCCCTCCTGCCACCACTTTAATGTTGGTGGAGTCAAAACCTGCGTCATGGTCCAGTTTCTCATAGAGGGTATTAGAGGGTTGGCGTTCTCGATAACCATAATCCCATGTCGATATGTGGTGAGAACCGTCCCAGGGGTGTTATATCGGCCAAGACACTCTTGGAAACTAATCCGATCCCATCGCTGTGCTAAATCTGGGCCGGAAAGACTCGTTGCTATCTCGCGTAACGATCCCTCGTAAGAGTTGAGGTCTCGAGAAAGTGCATAGACTTGATTAGCCACCCCCGGCACATGCAGCGACCCCGTCCTGCCGCTGGCAAACGACTCCCTGGCCAAAAGAAACAAACTATCAGTCGACGCTCTGGTTTGGATAACAACCGAGTTGAAGACCAAATGTAACGGTATGGAAGTGATCCCAAACAGTAGCCAAAACACGCGATTCCGCCACGGCAGAACGAAGAGGTTGCGAAACGACTGGACGCCAATCTCGAGATATTTCCCGCGGGCATGAGCGCTATCGACCTGCTTCCGGGTCGGGGCCGAGAGGATCTGCATGAAGAAGTTGGATGAGGAGAGAATACAGGATGCGATGGTGTTGATGGCGAGATGGAGGAGGATGTTGGCTTGGGACGCGACTTTGCAATCACCCGTGTAGATGGCGGTGCGTTGAGTTGGGGTGTCGCCACCGCTGACCCGGGAACGCGAGTATGATGTTGCGACGAGTCCGAGGAGGAGGATGGCGAGTGTGCAGGTTAGGATGGAAAGGGTGAGTGCCAGACCACGCCATCCTGACCATCGTCGGCGTTGGCTTCGGGAGTGGGACATTGTCGTTGATGTTATCGGGAAACTAACGGCGCCATAGTGTTCGTGGGTAAGGTAGGTCCTTTTGCTCGTTGATATATTAGGGGCCTGAAACGTAAGGGGCGGTGCTCGGGGAAGCAGGGCTGGGATATGTTGCTGAATGCGAGCCGTCCAATGGGTTGATCAGCGCTTCCAGACCGGTCAGATTTCCTCGGGAAGGAACTTTGAGCCGCAAATCGGCATTTCGGCGCAGCTGCATCACACGGGCCGGCGCACCTGACGACCATCTCGCGTGACGAGACCGGGGCGTTCCAGAAGTTCGGGTTGATCTTACCGGTTGTAATTGTCGGACTCTATGTGGATTGCGGCAGAATGCGTCCGTAGGTAGCGCCGCCACTGAACTGCCACCGACAGCGGCACAGACTCCCGGATTGGAGCATGGCGGAGCGGGCCATTGCCACAGGCTGGCCACCAGCTGTGCTACCACTGGCCCCATAATACTAACCAGACACCGGCCGGATCCGACGCGACCGGATTTGACCCACCCACCGCAGGACCAGCCCCGATCCCCACCCGGAGACATAACGCCGACCATCGCGGTGGTGTAAATTTCTTACTTTTTCCGTACTAGCAGAGCGTTGATAGTGTGATCCATGGACGCTGTCCTTTCAGCGGTCAACAAAGTGCAGCCCATATGGCAATTGAAGTGCCATGGTTTCATGTTCCAGTCGATGCGTAGGATTTGATAGGGAGGAGTAACCGTGCAATTCACTTGAAATGCTGCTCTAACCATCAGGACCTAGTGAATGATGGCCGACGTGGAATTTCGGGGCTCAGCCTGGACTTGACTAGGGTTTGGTTGAGTTAATCAGTGGGGCACTGTATCGAAAGCATCATCATCTCTGGATGGTCCTGTCTCTGCCAAAATGCCTGTCTCTGTCAAAAAGGAGAGTCAAGAAACCGAGAAGGACTATGCCGTGCAGGTAACGGCCAGGTTCTTTGTAATTAACTCCCGTCTTGAGGAAGGCAAAGGAGAAATCTCTCGCTGGGTGAAAAAGCTGACACAATACTATGGTCTGGCCTCGAGTGACAATGTACGATGATCCATTCACTTTGGCTGACAAGAACATGACCACTCTGCCACGATGGAGCGTATTTACCTTGGTCTACACCAGCCCCCCTATTCACTCGTAGACGAACCTGTCAGGTAAGTATTCACTTCTCTCAGGTTTGTTTCCAAAGTGTGGCCCTCAGACTGGTATTTATTCCAGCAACGGTAAGTCTTGTAATCTTATTCTCTTTCGTAATTCCCCATCGAAACCATGGATTCAACCACCAGAGTCACCATGGAATCCCAGGATCGCAACAACGCCAGATTTACCCCCGGAGAGCGCCGTCTTATCCAACACATCCGCTACCTTTTAAAGTCTGAACTTGAAGCCAAGCAGCGTGTCAACCCCAAGGAAATGTCGGCAGATGCAAAACTTTTCAGCCAGTTCATCCAACTGCCAGATGACGGGCCCAGCTTCTGGGAGTTAGCCATGCAGGAGGAGTCCGACGTTGATATTTCCACCTCGCCAGAGATTGAGGCCTCACGGCTCCCACAGCAATCTGTCACCAGATTTATTTCAGGTCCCGTTATCGGCAACCACAACGCTACAGTTCGGCCAGAGCAGCTTCAGAGAAACAGCAAAATGGACTCTCACATCGCAATCATGGATCCCGACACGACCCAGTACCTTCCCCAGACTCTCTGCAGCCAGAAGATCTCTCAATCTTGGACTCCCGCTTTTTCTTTGCCATCCCATTCTTCTCCTTCGCCATTATCGCCACCCGAGCCACCGTCATGCTGGGCCGCCCACAGCATCGGTGATCCATTTCTAGGCATGGCTGATGCCGAAGACACGGAGATGCGTTCTCGTTTTGTTGCCGAGAGAGTCACCGCACGGGAGAGGGGCATTCAGATGGGAAGGGAGAAGCTTACAAAGATCGCCAAAAAGCTAATGCTCTCTGACGTGGTAGCGGACCAGCCCTTTTCGGCCGAGGAGATTTCCAAGGTATTGACGCGGCATATGGAGGGTGATGAGGATGAGGACGAGAGGAGGGACTTTTTGCATTATCTCATCTTGTATGGGGAGGAGTAGTTTTGAGGGGAGTGGTTTATGGTCTTTGCATGAGATTTTGGAGTTGGGGGCGAGGGGTTTTTTTTTCCACGTACATCTACTCGCCAGGCCCTTGCCGAAGAGGCAGAATCCTGAACTGTTTGGGTACCTACCCTTTAATCCTAGATATGTATCTTGCCCGAGAATGACACCAGAATTAAATTGAATAATCCGTATCCAATATGACTGTGCATGCTTCTTTACCTCCCAGCAACGCCAACATCGTTTCCCAGAGCGACTCAATTTATGGCTAACTAAGTCGCCGCTCCAAGCCCAACATGGCTACGTCCCCGGCTGGCGGGCCACTGTGTTCCTGGTGGTCGACGACAGCGAGATAAATGTGTCTTGTCCATTATGTTCACCAGCTGCAAACATGTTTGTGCTTGCTTTCATTTGATAACGGTAAGGGACCGCCGTGGGGTCTCCATTACTCCACGTCGTGTAAATGAGATCATAAGGTGCCTATCGCGTCATCTAGTGAAACCCAAAATATGACGCCTCGGCTGATGCCAATCAGAGTGGTGAAAAAAGAAGAACCTGAACTAACCGTACACATTGTGCGCATCTGGCTTGGCTAGATATACGTTAAAAAACAGGTAATAGTCAGGGGATTTCCCGCCACAACCACCAGCACTCTCCTCCAGAGTTTGAAGAGCCCGATACCTCCCCTCACCACGGCGGCTCAGCTTATCGCTTTGGGCGAAGCGGGAGATCTGGACAAGGCCATGGATGATTCCGTCAAGGCCAGTGTGGACCGAACTGACGAATACATGTCTGCTATCAGCAACAAGAGCAACCACAATAACACCGACAAGAGCAAGATAATTTTTTTTATTAAGCTTTTCTTGCTGAGCCATATTAATCAAATTATTTTCTTTTATTATAAGTATTGATTTGGGGCACACCCTCACATGGTGGTGTTCGTTGGAATTTTTGGTCCTGTCACGGCACCAAAGGACGCAATGCGTAAACACCACAAAAAGTGGAACGTTGTGCAGTCAGGGCACTGCACCGTAGTCCTTCTACATCTAGCTGCGTAGCTACAGGCAGGCAGCATCACGGTACCGTGACAGTGAGCGAGCCAAACTTCCAAACAAACTATATAGAGGTTAGTCTCGTCACGGGTCCAGCTCACGTGCATGCAGCTATGTACTGTGGGACCGAGTTTCCTAATAATCGAATACGTTACTTTTTTTTAGTTATTTAGATTGTACTTAGTTTTTCATTCTTTTTTCAAGGACGTTTAAAACTTTTAAAATAAATTATTATGAATTGAATCGGTAAGAGCCCTCCCTCAAAGCCGCCTTCAGATCAATGCTGTACGCGTGCTTCTTGATCTGGTGTCCGATGGCTAACAGCTAATATGCTGACAATTATACCTGCAAGGGATTGGCTCTGCGGACCCACAATCTGCCACAGCTGTGAGGCGCCAGTCAACGTATCCTTCGCACTTCCTTGCGGCGGAAATAAATTTTCAACCTAAAAAATTGAGCGGCCAGCCAATGCTTTGGTGCCCCTCTGGTTCCAAATCCATTCGCATGCCCCGCCAAAAATGCGTATTTCCTGTCCCATTTTTATTTCCCTTAGTATCCAAATTGACAACACTTTCCTCATCTCTAGACACCAGCGCAGGCGTTAAAACTAAACCTTTTGAAGGATGGCCGGACCCGCCCCCTGCCCTCGAAGATGGGCTTTGCTGATTGGAGCTGGTTACTACATGACGGGCAACGCCAGGACGGACAGCTCTGGACGCACCGCCCACTACGCCAGCCTTGGAGGTTGTGTCAATGATGTTGCGCTTGTCGAATGCTTTCTCAAGACGGAGCTCGGCGTCCTCGATGAACACATCATCAAGCTCACGTCGACGGCGCCAGACTTGGACGATGACGCCTATCATGGCCGACCGAAGGAGGATATATCGGCCTGGCCAACCTACCGCAACATCGCTCGCGCTTTTGCTAGGCTTAGCAGCGAGACGCGTAGCGGCGACTTGGTCTACATACACTATTCGGGACATGGCGCCCGCGTGCGCACGGCATACGAAGGCATCAAAGGACAAGGCGGCATCGACGAGGCTCTGGTTCCTGTTGATATCGAGGTCGTCGCCAGTGCGGACATGGACCAAGCCAGGTACCTACGTGACGTGGAAATTGCACAGTGGCTTGCGGGCCTTGTCGGAAAGGGCCTTGGGGTGACGGTCGTCTTGGACAGCTGCCACGCCGGGGGCTCGACGCGACGAAAGGAGAGTGCCACCCCGCGGGGGACTGGCTTCATCGACCGCTCTCTGTTGCAGAGCGACTTGTGTGTCGGCTCCCAGCGTTCATACGGTCCGGCTGCGCCCGCAGGCTTGAGACACGGCCGGGTTGGCAAGAGCTGGCTGTTGGAGGCGTCCGGGTACACTCTCCTTGCCGCCTGCACTGCTTTTCAGAAAGCATACGAGCATACCTTTGCCGAGAGGCAACATGGAGCTTTGACGTACCATTTAATTGATACACTCCGCCGCTACGGCCAGGACTCGGTATCGGCAGAAGCTCTTCTGGGCCGCATCGCCATCATGGTACAGAGCTACTTCTCTGAGCAGACACCACTGCTCGAGGGCGAGACAACCATGGCTTTCTTTGGCATTAGCAGCAGCAGCAGCAGCAGCAGCCGCGCTTGCCACGCTCACCGCCCCCTCGTTTTGGCCGTGGACGCGGCCAGCGGCGTCGTCGACCTCGATCATGGCGATCTGCATGGCGTCCACGCTGGCGCCGAATATGGTATATATCGAGATGATGATGGCTCTTTCCCCCTGGATATGGTTGCTAGGATCCGCATCACGAAACCCCAGGGACTCAGGGCCACTGCCGCTTTCATGGGCCCCCACGAGCCGGCCGACTGGGCGGCAGTGCAGCCGGGCTTCCGGGCTTTGCTGCTGAAGCAAGCCCCGGAGAGGATGGCGGGTGTCCGGCTCGTTGTGCCGGACGGGACAGAGCCAGCCGCCGAGCATGTCCGAGCTCGGCTGACCAGCCTGCGGCGCCACATTGAGGAACAAAAACGGCCGCCTTCTCTCTGGCGTCTCCTGCCAGAAGAAGAAGAAGAAGACGGCGGGGGGTACGAGAGCGTTCCCCTCGCACTCTCCGTTACCATCAACCCCGAAGGTTTCTACGAGCTCCTAGACGCGTCGCAGGCTGCCCTCCCCAACCTGCCTACAATTCCGGCAGCGAATTCCGTATCATCATCGGCGAGTTTGCTGGCATGCCTGAACCATGTAGTGCAGTTTCGGTTAGTCCAGCGCTTGAGGGCCGATCCGGTCTCGGCCTTGAGGACGCCGTGCAGGTTCGAGCTGGTGGGTAAGTCAGCCGAACCCCCTACGGAGGCGGATGTCGGGGATGCCCTCTCCGGGGAACTCGTCTTCCCTGCCGGCTTGGAGCCCGCCCCGCTCCACAATGGCGCATACGCTGTCCGCAGCGGAGAGGTCGTGAGCGTCGAGTTCGAAAACAGAGGCCAGTCCGCGGTATATCTGACCGTACTCGACCTGAAACCACTCTGGGGGGTTGAGAAGCTGTACCCTGCAGGCGTTGGCGCGTCCGAGTGCGTCGGGCCGGGCGAGAAGCGCACGTTGCCTATCCAAATGGAAATCCCGACGTACCTCGTGGGAAAAGGCCGCACCGAGATTACCGAGACCCTGCGGGCGGTCGTTACCGTCCGCCACACATCTCTGCAGGCGCTAGAGCTGCCCGACATCCACGAGCCCTCAACGGCCAGGCACGCTCATTTCCCCGAATACTTCACAAGCGCTCTCGATCAGCTGCTGGAGGATTTTTCGCCTGCCAGCCGCGATGTCAAACTGAAGGGGCGCACGGGTGGTTCATGGCAGATGTACGATATCAATGTGCGTACAACTACCTAGGTAGCGGCGCAGCACAGAAACAACCAACCCCCCCCAAATCTCTCCACGCCGCGGTTCTAGCAGGCTGCCTTGGGTACCTAGGTACCTTTTTATATTTTGGCGTCTAGAAATTACCGCGTCTGTCTGTCTACAGGTATATCATCCTTGACACCCGAGGTACCCAAGGACCTAGATAGGTACCTAGGTACCTAGGTAGTCTAAGCTCCATAGTGAACATAGGGAACCCAAAAGGCATTTACCAGGCCTTTGCTTTTGTGCGTCCCAAACCCGAGCAGCTTGCCGTCCCTCGAACCGACGCTGTCGCTGTTGATTTGCCTATCACGCAGCGCTCGGATGGCCATGTGAAGGCCGAGGCAAACAGCCGCATCCGTCATCCCTTGGCTCCCCAGAGTCTCGTAAAAGACGCGTGCAATGTCCGCACAGTGGCTGTCGGAAACTTTCCAGAGCGTTCCCACTACGTGGCGAAACCCGGCCAGCTGCAGGGTGCTGACGAGATGGATGCCTTCGTCTGCGAGCCTGTCCGCATCGCTGGCCCCGGTCGAACAGGCAGAGAGATAGCCGAGAAAGGGTTGGTTTTCATACAACTTGCAATCTCGAAGGTCCCCCACGGTCAGTGGGTTTTGCTCCCAGTCTTGGAGCAGCAGGCAACTGCGAGAAGGGTCCGCAGGGTCCGACCGACCGTGGCCCGCAAAGTGGAATATCGTGCACGATGCCAACTCGCCGACGACGGCGTCCTTGAGCGGCAGCGGACAAACGGGCTCCAACCCAAGCGACGACTCGCACGTGGCTCGCAGCACAGAAACTTCATCCGCAGCAAAGGGGAGAGCCCCGGTTGCTAAGCCCGGCGTTACTGGCATGGCAACCAGGAGAGCCCGGTCGACCCTGGGTGGTGCCGAGGACGCACAGGCCGAGTCCGAGTCCGAGTCCGAGGCCGAGGCGCGGGCCCGGGCCCGGGCACGGTCGAGGCACCCGTACTGCATCGCCTTGATAGATGAGGAATATGACGACATGACCCTGTCCAGGACGGTCTCGGTCGAGCCTTTGCCATAACGTCCGGCCGCGTGGAGAGGAAGGACGGTGAGAAGGCCGGTAGGGACCCACCACACCCGGGGCCAGCTGCGACCCGGCGTTGGACAATCCGTGAAACCCAGCGCGTCGAGAATCGGGCGGCAGGCTGCGCTCCATAGCCACTCCAGCATGGAAGAATCTACCGCTACCGCATCCGAAGAGCCTCCCAGTGCCGCCCGGAGATGTCTGACTCGCTTTTCGGTATCCTCCAGCGTCAAGGCGGGCAGCCGCAGCAGCCTGATCCCATCATGCTCGACAAGGAAAGCGTCGCAGCGGTAGGTGCTCAGATTGATGACGACGATGGGGTCCGGATCCGCCAGGGATTGGATCTCGTCCAACGTGGCGGGAAGGAGAAAGTTGCCAAAGCCCGGCTGCTCGCGAATCCTGGCAACAAGCTCGCCCAACTTTTGATCCGACTCGTGGCGTCGTTTCGCTCGCGACTGCCAGAGCGGCGTGCTGCCGGTGGTGGGCAAGATAAAACCGGCCAGGGTTTCGTTCGGGCTATCCAGCTCGTCTCGCAAGCGCACAAACGCAGCGGCGAACGCGGGGTGTTGCCGCTCGAGCTCGGAAATGTCGGTCCGCAGTTCTGCCAGGGAGCCGAAAATAACACCGCGACCGACCTCGAGAAGCTGCAGGGCGTATCCCGGGTCCTTCCCTGCGTTGAGGGCCACCGCCGCTGCCGTGCGGGCGAGATCGGCACACGACGCAAGCATGCGCTGCTTGTCCGTGTGCCGCAGCGATCGGGGACTGAGATAGCGGACGAGGTAGACAGCTTCGTGGAGCAGCCAGCTCGCCTTCTCCCATTCCGACTGCGAGGCGAAGATGCGAGCAGCTCTCTGGGCCAGTTCGATGCGTACCGAGGGCGCAGCTGCATCGCAGCCCCAGCCTTCCAAGTACGAAGCGAGTGCACCGGCTAGGTCGTCCGCCGAGCAGCCCCGCCCGTATCCTTCCTCCAGCCGGGCTCCGAGATTGAGCGACCAGCGGGCTCTATCTGGTTCGTTGTTGTCTGTCGCGCGAACGGCGGCCCTCATGTAGTCGATAGATTGGTTGAAGAGCTCCTCTGAATCTCGTTGCTGAGCGACACAGGCAACGATGATTCCAATGTCATTGTGGTAACCAGCTCGGTCCGGATGGCCCGAGGGAATGGCGCGCACCGCTGCCTCGAGCTTCTCGGCGGCCCGTTCAAGGTCGGTATTCGACCCCGATCGTTCGAATCGTCTCCAGAAAGCGTTTCCGAGGCTGTGGAACACAGGTGCCTGGCTTGCATTTCCCTCGCACACCTCGTTTGCTGCAGTGCTGAGAACGTCAATAGCTTGATCGAGGCTGCCTGCGAGGCCGGTTCTCTCGTATCGTCTTACGAGTGCTAACCCGAGATTGTTCAGGCGGTTGGCACGATCGGGCGAATCGCGTGGCGTGCTCTCGGCCGCGATCCTGAGATAATCGATAGCTCGATCGAGATCTTCAGTCGAGCCGGTCCGTATCGACCGCTCTGCAGCAGAGATGCCGAGATTAGATGCCCTCAGAATCCGGTCAGGGTGGTCATGGGGGGTGGCCTCGAATGCTCTTGCCGAAGACTCGACGGCATGGTGCAGGTCCTCCACCGAGCCAGTCTTGGCGAAGCGCGCCGCCAGCAGGATTCCGAGATGGGCTAACCGGCCAGCGCGAAGAGACTGGTCGGCGGGAGTAGCTTCGAGTGCCATGTGCACGAGGCTGATAGCGCGGTCAAGGTCTTCCGAAGAACCCGTCTGGTCGTGACGGCTACCTAGCCAGCGTCCAAGGGCCGTGAGCCACATTGCCCGGTCGTAGTGATCTTGAGGCGTGAGGGCCAATGCTGACTCGGCATTTTCGATAGCCTTGTCGAGGTCACTCATCGAACCCGAATGGTTGAACCGTTCGCCGAATTTGTTTGCCAGGTTGTGGAGAATGGCGGCTCGATCCGGGTGGTCGAAGCGGATTTCCTCGGCTGCTCTACCCGTGACCTCGATTGCGAGCGTGAGGTCATCTATACTACCAGTTCTTATGAACCTCATTTCAAGCTGGCTTCCAAGGCAGTTGAAGACGGTGGGCCGGCTGGGATGCTGTCGAGGTACGGCTTCCTTGGCCGCTTTGAGAATCTCGATAGAGCGATTGAGATCCTCCAGGGAGCCAGTTCTCTGGAACCGTGCACCGAGCCTGTTCCCGAGCGACACCATCCAATTGAACCGGCTCGTCAGGTCTTCAGGCGCGGCCTCGACTGCCGCACCCGCGACGTCGATTGCTTGATCAAGGTCGTCGATGGAGCCAAGCCGTTCGTAGCGCCTGCCAAGCCACACCCCGAGGTTGTTCAAGCGACCGGCTCGATGAGCATCGTCTGTGGGGGTAGCGTCGATGGCCGTTTTCGTCGCCTCGATAGCCCGGTCCAGATGGTTGATCGACCCGGTCCTCTCGAATCGCTTTCCGAGTCTGTTGCCGAGGTTGGTCCAGATCATGCACCGAATCGCATCGTCTACCCTCACAATCTCGGCGGCAGCCTGGATCGTCGCAATGGCCCGATCGAGATCTTCCACCGACCCGTTCCGCTCAGATCTTCTTCCAAGCCAGCGTCCGAGGTCATTCAGCCACGTTGGCATCTCGGGGTGCTCCTTGGGCAACAGATCCACCGCAGCGCTCGCAATCTGAATGAGGAGGTCTATATCATGCAGCGAGCCTGTCTCCTCAAACTGTGCCTCAACCCCCGCTCTCATGGCTCGAAGTTGTTCGACGATGTGGTCGTGGCCCTCTGGTGCGACACCCACCGGCTCCAATTCGTCCATGGCAATTCTGCCTACCTAAGGTAGGTATTAGGTAGCCAAAAACAAAAAAAAAAAAAAAATCGCCATGC
>Ga0247760_1001841_pt1 | contig 18066 bp, 29 predicted proteins | sample UWRJL171409R4_FD_179936 | JGI IMG/M metagenome (GOLD analysis project Ga0247760, IMG submission 179936) | Plant litter microbial communities from Arlington Agricultural Research Station in Wisconsin, United States - UWRJ-L171-409R-4 | ecosystem: Environmental > Terrestrial > Plant litter >... | reverse complement strand
CGGCAGACCGACCTTAACGACGGAGGCCAGAAGACGAGCGACAGCCGAGACCATGGTAATTGTTTCCCAGGTGTTCATGGCGAACATAAACCCAAGTCTGACCCTATAGTCGGGAATGATTCAGCTGAAGGTTATCGCGATGTTCGCCGTGAGTGCACCCGTAATAACAAGTGGAACTAATGAGAGTGTACGGTTCGATATTGCCGAGGAGGGCAATGTGATTGCAGATTGTACCGCCTTTGCGAAAAGGATCCCGCCAGGTAATGGCACAAGGTAGTACACCAAGGGGCGCGGCGAGACCCAGTGTCCGGTATGAAACGTGCTCCTCGAGCTTGGAGCATATGGCGATACAAACTAGTGCGAGAGCCTTGTAGTGGTCTTGGCCACCAAGTTCCCAGGCGAGCAAGTCGAGCGTGCAGACTGCAAATGAGGTTCCGAAGCAAGCGAAGAAGCCATATATGGCGGATTCGAGAGGGAGTGCCATGATGCAGGTAATTGCCGTATTTTCCGCTTGGGCGCAAGAAAAGAAGGTCCAAGAGATTATAATGTGGGCCGAGCAGGGAAGCAGGACGGGCAGAAAACATCTTGTCTTCCATTCCGGAATGCCAAGCCGTGAGGAGTGAGATTCCTCAAGCCACCATAACCAAATCCAGACTTGATAAAAGGTTCCCGTGTCCAATGATCTTTGCGTGTTGCCGCTTGGGGCGTCTAATGCCAAGATCGATACTTTCAGCTTCAGCATCCCTGTGGCTTCACCCTAAGACCTCGATGCAGCTCAACTGACAGCTGAGTGGTTGACAAGTTGGTGGGTGGGTGGTGATGGTGACTTTCATTGCAAGAATTGACACCGGGGTTGATAGATGGGGAATGAAGACGCAAATGTTTCACGACCCTAAAATCGACAACCACCCCATGCTCGTGGTCAGGTGATGAACAGTCACCTCTGATCAGTCCAGACCAGTCCCGGCTCAGCTTCGGCTACATCTGCCCATTAAACACCACAGCCTTCCTAGAAGGTGCAATTCTAGCCGAAGGGCCTAAAACGGCTCTGTGTAAGCAAAGGGCCCAGGTCTGGACCCCTTGCACTCGAAATAGCCACCCATCTAGAACTGCATAGACAGTTCTATCACGGCTTCGACCTTGGGGTAGCCTGACACAAGTTGTTGTTGCACGAAGGAGGAAAGGGCTCCTTGTGCAAAAAGTATTGAACTTGCTCGACAAGCGGATTGTAGAGACTAGCAACGAGGAGGCCCGGGAAGAAGCAGCTCCAGCTGGCCACGACGCTACGAGTGCAGGAGATCCCCGCTCGCCCTAGAGAGACTCAGAGTTTCTGGCCAAGTTTAAAAAGCTGATGCAACTACTCGACAAGAGGGTATCTAGGAACATGCTCGAGCGCGGGCTCCGTGTTGATATGTTTCCCCAACGAGCGGCCCTTTCTACCGTCACTGCAGCTCTGATCTATGGGACCGGTCTGATCTACTTGTACCGCGAGGATAACCACTTTAGCGCTGACAGTCACAAGCCTGAGATCCCTCACCGATGGCGTGTACGTTACGACATGGACGAGATATGTTCCTGTGATACAATAAGGACAGGCCAGCTAGGCTACAAATACTCGGGTGCATTAAGAAGGCACTATGTCTGCCCTTGTAGCCTGTAAGCAAGGCATGCGTAGACAGACATTGGCAGTACCCGTGTTAGCTTTAGATGTAGGCTGCTTTGTCAATCATGGTCGGCTAGTTACTTGGCATCCCTCCCACCTACCAGTACCTACGGTCTTGGTTATTCCTCCTCCGACGGACAAACGCTCTGTCGGCGTGTGAAAATACTGCGAATCCTCTTCTCTCAACATGTCACTCTCGCATCAGGGTAATACCAAGACCTCGCATTATGCCCGACAGGGTTGTCAGCATGTTTATTCCGGAAGACCACGAGGTATGCTCTATACGGCGCAGCTCAGGGGGTTAGCTTACTTTACAGCTCATCGGCCAAAAGTACACCTGCAAAAGAACAACAATCACATGGTTATAAGCTCCCTCCCGCCCCTTCGCCCAGTTAACATATTCACTTTTGTCCATCAGCCATCCACGGAGCAGACAAGACAAATTCATCCAGATCTTTGACAATATGAAGACAGCAGCAAGCGTCATCCTGGGCCTCGAGAAACCGAGAACTCGCTATATAGCTGTTGCCAGAAAGTGGAACGCATCATACACCGTTTTCAGGATTGGACTCTGTCCTCCCGATGGTTGATCCCTTTGATGTCCAAGTCATCCCCCTCGTCATATTTTTCTCCACGTCCACCACATCCACCACGTTCACCACCTCACCGCTTTTACTCCCCCCCTCATCACCGACCTTAACCCTCCCGATCCTAGGATACCTCTTATCCCCAATATCCAACCCGGCCAAGACCTCCCCCTTTTCGGTAACGGGAATATCACCATCCGCATGGCTCCACCTGCCGCCCTGGCCGGCGCCCTCGTACGCGAGCCGCTGCAGGTTGAACATGCTGTTGGTCGTCCACTCGAGCCGCTCGTACTCGGTCACGCCGCGCCGCTTCTGGAGGCACGTCATGACAGGGTCGAGCGCGTACGACAGCGCCATAATCAGTAGGCCGAAGCCGAGCGTCAGGCCGAGCCCGAGCACGCTGAGGGAGGCGTGGTCTTTGCTGAGGATTTTCTTTTTGGTGGGTTATTAGGGGCACCAGAGAAATACGAGACGGATAGAGGAGGGCCATACCTGATTCGCGCACATGTCCCACTCGGCGCTCTTATTCGGCCTGATGGAATACAGCGGCACCTGCTCGGGTGAATCCGGCCCCCGGGCCGCCTGCATGATGGCCAGCTGCATGGAGGCCAGGTTGATGTCCATCCAGTGCCGCACGTCGAGCATCCACTGGTTCGCGGGGATGCTCGCCTGGGTGCTGTCGCCCAGCAGCCGGTACCGCGCCGTCAGCGCGTGCGCCCCCAGCGTGCGGATCACGTTGTGCAGGCCCGTCTCGTCGCCGAGTATGTAGTTCCACCACCGCAGCCGCGCCAGCCCGCCGTCAACGTCCCCGTCAAACGGGCCGATGCTGTTCGCGACCGCATCGGCGGTGGGGCTGAGCGGCGAGCAGCCGATGCCCACCTCGCGCGGCTTGTTGGGGTTGCAGAGCTGATCCTGCAGCTTGCAAGCGAGTGGGGAGGCGGGCTCCGTCATGTAGTACTCGGTCGTGTTGACTACCTTGGTGACGTTTCCCGTGTTCTTGTCAACGTAGGTGGTCGTGTCGTTGAACTCACCGTCGGCCATGTACCACGGGTCGTCCGTCTTCTTGTCAAAGATGATGCCGTTGGCCGATAGGAAGACGATCAGGATGTCGGCGTCCGTCTTTCCCATGGTCAGCTCGACGCCCGGCTCCTTTTGAAACGGAGGCGCCGGGTAGACGTGGCCGTCCTTGAAGTACGACGGCACGACGCGCAAGACGTAGTCGGATGTGTCCGGGTTGTCTAGGGGGTAGGTGCGGTTGACGAAGGCGTAGGTGAAGTTGGAGCGGTTGGCCGAGGCTAAGGAGTAGTGGTAGCCAGTGTAGTTCATGCCATATCTGATGAGAGAGGACGTGTGGCCCTCGGTGACCAGGGGAGCGCATTGGAGCACTCTCCTGTAGAGGAAACGCTGCTCGGGCGGCGCGTTGATGCCAAAGTCTGCGTGGCTGTCGAGGTAGCCTGTGTCCAGCAGCAGGTTCTTGTCCTGTGACTTGCAGATGGTGCTGTTGAAAGGACAAGTCGCGTTTTGCTGGACCAAGAGCGGCAGCCGTCTTCTGACGGCCGAGGCGCACTCGAGCTGCTTTGCCTTTGCAGCGAGGGCGGAGTAGCACTGCAGCGCGTAGTTGGCCGCGTTCTCGATCTTTGTCGTGCGCAAGACCTGCGTTGGCGCTAGGTACGCCTCGTATTGATCGGAATTCTTGTCGGCGAAATCGTTGTAGTCGCCGCGGGCGCTGCAGTTGGCTCCGTTGAGGAGCACCTCGCTGCCGACGTCCGAGATGCGCGAGGAAAAGATGCTTGCCGTCGTGGCAAGGACAGCGCAGGCGAGTGAGATCAAGAAGAGCCCCAGGAGACGCAACAAGGGCTTCCTCGCACGTCCTCGCCAAGCGTACCAGAGCATCGTCGTCATCCGGATTCCGGATTCTGGGTCGGCAGCATTGCGGAGTAATATCTTGATTTGGCGCGAGAGGCCGTCGGCCTCATTTTGATGCGACGTGCTGAAGTGGACGATGAAGCAGAGCACTCTCCAGAAGCACATGCTGACTAGATATTATCAGGTTAACCAGAACCTGTCAGATAGCTATGCTGTATTGGCTCACCCCAGGTAGTGAAGAAGGCGAGGAAGGCGATGAGTATGTTTGCATCGCTCCTTGTCAGGGTCAAAGTCGATCCATAAACCTTGCCATTGGACCAGTTCGTCCAGATGCCTGTGTAGATATTCGATGTAGGTTCTGCTGATGAATCCATCTTGAGCCGGGACCTGACGTATGAATCTACGGCCAGCGACGTGAGCAGGTCAGCGAGACCGAAGGCTCGCTTTAAAAGTTCTGTAGTCTGGTTTGCACCCTATCAAAAGTACGCGCCAAAGGGACCGCTGCTCCACTCGGACAGCTGCGATGATCTCCCTACAATCTATTAGCCAGTCACTTGCTCGGTTATGTAAGTGAAAGCTGTAGCTTAGCCACTTTTAACTCCCGCACCCCCGCAAATCATCGCACAAAGAGGTCCGGGCCAAATGTTGTGTAACTCATCTAGGCCCTATCCTGCACTATGATCGTCCGTTCGGCACTTTACCCGCCCGCTGCGCCGTTGAGGTGCAGAGGAAGCATTGCACAGCAAACGCCCGTCTGCGGCACGGACTGATCTTTTCCTTTTTGTATAATTGAACGGCAGGTATATTTAGAAAACATCCTCCTGATATATCCGCCAGAGCTGAAATCACATACCGTCTCTTGCGAACGATGCCCTAGGTAGCTGCCTAGTCTGCAGTGCGACCACAGCAATGCACCACCTGAATGGTGAACGGCAAATCTCCAGGACAAGATCTAGCCAAAACGAATAAGGATGGCGGTCCGAGCTGTTTCTCTAAAATTCAGGAAACGAGACTACAACCTTGCAGACCCTTTTAGACCGAGGCGGTTGTCTCTGCCGTACCTCCCAGATCCACAATTAGATCTTGGGTGTAGTCGTTCCGCTTGTCCACTGAAAGTGAAAATATGCCGACCCGACGGTACTCTTGCCCACCTGGACTGGAATCTGCGGCGACTTCGAGAAGGAGGCCTCGGCAGGTATAGTCTTTCCAAGGAAACTGCGTTGCCCGGCGTGCGAGCTTGCCTGTACCGCCACATTCCCGGCTAGTGTCAAATGACGAGATCTGGTCTAAATTCCCGCGAGTCAGCAACTTGCATCTCCTTATGAATTATTGACGTGTCGCGTACCTGCTGAGTTGAGAGTGGAACTAGAGGAACCCTCACCACGGGACTCGTAGAGATCACCGTCCAGCTGCTTGGCAGTGTGTCTGACGATGAGAGCGAGAAACGATCTCAGCTTGTTCGGGTCAGGAAACCAATATGAATTCGAGCGCTCCACCACCAACCGCGATTGAAACGTATCGTCATCAAAGTTGATTCTCGTGTCAACGCCATCAAGCCCCCTCAACATGTAGAGAATCGGGGCAGGAAAGACGTATCCACTGAGGATCAGCCTCGGTCTCTTGTCGAGAGAGGGCACGAAGGCGGGTAAGTCTTTTGCGGACAGCAGGATGCACAAATCTGCCTCTCCATCTTCTTTGTATCTGATGTCGTAATAAATGGGAGCGTTGATGGAAGCCCAAGCCCATGCTGGACAGTTCTTTGGTAGGTCTGCTTGATGTGTCCCGGCGTCCTACGGTTATTAGATATTCTTTATACTTCGATATGTCAAGTGTAACAGCCTTAACTCAGTTAGAAGCGTACCGTATTGATATTCCCAGTCTCTTCTCGCTCGCAGCACGGGAAAACCACTTTCCGAATCGTCGTCTCGATCTCGATAGGCAACAGCTCTTTGGAGATCTGGCTGTTTTGTGCGACGAATCTGGGCACGCAAAATTCCCTTTTTCGAACCTCGCACATATGACATCCGCCCCCGACCAAGGGGCTGAGCGGTCGGGGCGATCGAGAAAACAACAAAGACCCCTTCCTCTACGACAACTTGTGCGACTTTGCTTGCAGTCGTGGCTACTGCCCCGAAACCTGCACCTATAAGGGAAACCAGAACACAGGAGACGGCCTCGTTTATGGCGACGCCAACACTTGGCAGGACCCCACCCCCAGCATCCAGTGCTTCCCACCCTACACCCTCATCCCCCCAGCAGATCCCCAACGGCGATAGCATCGTCATCACGTTCCCTTCGCTCACCACCAGCCTCGAAGTGGGTTGTTCCACCGGCATGACCACCTACTACACCAGGAACAATGTAGTCAGCTCTGAGGTCCTACTCACTATTGTCACCCAGACAACCATCATCGCAATCTCCGCAGGTACGTTTCACTCCATTTAGTCAGTGACTGGAACTGACCGCTCTCCAGTAACGACGGAGATCAACTGGTGGAACGTCTACTTCCTTGACCCTCTTGACCCCGACAACCCGTACCGGGACACCCCCTACGAGCCGGAGGCTTAGAGGTGCACAACACAAACATACTCGACTTGCACGAAATTGTGCTTAGCCGGGTCCGGCTCATCGTGTACCACGTCCTGTTCGACTGCCTACAAGTGCTCCGGCACGGACTCGTCCACCGTCGGCACTCAGGCTGTGGCAGGCTGGGCCACAGCAATTGAAGAGGCCTGGGACACGACAGATATGGACGCAGGTTACGCATCCTCGGTCTACTCGGCGCTCAAGTCGAAACTCAACTCGGTTTACACCACCGCCCCTACCCCCACCACCACGGCGAGACCCCCGGTCGGCACCTCCGACATGGACAGCTTCTACATCTGGCATTGCAGCGTCGGGGGGGCTTGTCTCGATCAAGTACTACGTCGGCAAGACTAGCGACGGTGAATGCGCGTCTGTGCAGAACCCGCTGGGTGATGTCGACCCTGCAAGTGGGCTCAACTACAACATCTGAGGCTCGTCAAGAACGGTGATAGACTGGTATTAACCCGACGAAAACTCCTATAACCGCGTCAACATAGGGGGCTTGTGCTGCTCGAACACGGGTCCGGAGCGGCCGTGTAGGAATGAGAGCAATCACTCATACACTGTACGTCGGGTGATGAGTTGCCAAGATACGTGCACGGGATGATTGTGGGAATTTCAGTAGATACTGTAGTAGGACCTAATTTCACCAAAGCTTTTGACGAATTCGTACGATTGCATGTACCTTGACTAGAATGTCCGCGGAACACCATCACTCACAACCCAGACTCGACAACAGCCTGCATCAACGCAACCGATAGCTCTGCATGATGCCCAAATAACTCCTGAAACTTTTCGCTCTCCCACAGCTGAGGAAGCCTGAACGAAGCATACAGATACACAAGCGTCACCAGCTCCTCCAGCCGCGGCTCCTCGTAGCAGTACTCGACTAACACAACGAGACGATCCCGTACCCACTTGGTATTGATAAGCAAACCGACCTCTTGCAGTACGCTGCTTAGCTCCCGAAGGGAAACCTTTTTCAATCCTATCACACCCCAGTAATCGGCAAAGACGAATACCTTTGCGTGCAGCAGGTAGGGGTTGGATATTGCTGGACCTCCGACTTGGATGTTGTTAGTAGGGGTTGAGATTCTCCCTGCTACTAGGATTAATACCCTTATGGCGAATTTCTGGGATAGGGCTTCGAAGACGATTGTTCGGGTTGTTTTGTCGTAGATGCCTTTTACGGTGGTGCAGATGGGGGTTGCTTCTTCTCTAGAGGATCCAAAATACTTAGGCTCATCCCGGAGGGTTATCTTCGTGCCCTTCTTCTTCAAGTCCTTCTTGGTTGAAGGTAACGGCCCGAAACCCCAGCCACCGTAGGCTGATTTTACTGGCTCTGACTCTAACTCTGATTCTGGTTTCGCCGCAGTTGCCTCTATACCCTCGTTTAGTCTGGCTTAGTCTAGCTCAGGTCAAGGCGGCAACCGCTTAGTTCCGAAGAAGGAAAGGGAAATTCGTGGTGTCGATTTTAGGGTCGTGAACTGGCTGTTTCACGAGCGAGGAAGCATTTGAACGAGTCCATACCAATCAAGGCACCAATCGTCCCTTCCTCTCTGCACTAAAGCCCACTTCGTCCTCGACCGTCCCAAATTTCATGTATTTCTCTCTCAACCTAGACTATAACACTTCCTTTTTCTTTTCTTGTTTCCTTTTATCGTACCGCCCCCGTCTTGTCCTCTATTATTGCATCTCGACTTTATCTACATTCTCTTAGTTAGTCCCTTCACCGGTCATTTACACACTACTAGACCTGGCGACTCTGCCTTGATCCCGAGATACAGCAGAGCGTCTACGCTTCCAAGCTAGCCAACCAACATATACAGTAGCAGCAGTACCAAAGAAGCTCACCATCCCAAAGACGATTCCGATGATCTCTCCCGTCCCTAAATTTGGACCCTCCCCCAAGGGTTCGACAGGGTGCGATGTTGATTTGGGATTTGGGCCTGAGGTTCTGAATGGCGTAATGGTTTTTGTCGGATCAATCTGTCCCGGGATCGGAGGACTTGTCATGACCATAGTTGAAAAGATCCCTAGGTGCATTAGCCAAGTTCCTCTGACGATATAGCCTCCTCGCCGCAGCGTAAACCGCATCCAGGCACGGGACTGATCTATCCTCACCAAAACATCAGTAGTCCAATCCGCCAAAAAAAGGAGCCGTGTCGGTACAAGTGTGGTTGCTGCGGTAGCAGGCGAACATCAGCTTTGAGCCCGGGCCGCGAGCGGTGGTCACTGTTGCCTCATTCCCTGACCCGTCGTTCTTCTCGCAGCAGATGCGGTAGTCCACGTCTAGTGCCCACTCTATCCCCACCCTTGCCCTCGGGAGGACAGACTTTTGTGGTATCGCTTGGATGCGCTAGTAGCGGTTATCGAAAATTCGCTGTGCCGAGAAACTGGCTGGTGGCGGGTAGTGTTGAAATGGCGGTGATTGCCAAGAGTGTTATTTTCATTCCGGGCCTCATTTTATTCAAGGATAGGTTCTCTGATGCTGAGATGGATTTTGTCATTGTTCATGGCTCGAACAGAGATTCGTCCGTGACACAATGAGTAATAAAGGTCTGGTACGGAACAGATAATATGGAGGTTCACAGCTGAGGCCACCATTCAGGATCAGCCCAGCCACCACTTGCAGCGAGGCTACCGATCACAGGCAACAGAGGTTAATAAATGTTCAAATTTAGTCAAAGACCCCTAACAAAAGTGAGGTTTCGGGGCTGAGAAGCCGTCTTAAACCCATCATGCAGCCTATCCCGCACTCATCGCCCTCGACGCAACCACCCCAACCGTACTAAAAGTATTTCCTGTCCCCCCAACGAGCAAATTCTTGTTATTGATCGTACTAAACCCATACACATGCATCCTCGAATTCCCCTCATACAACGTCGCATTCTCCTGACAATCACTCGAGCACATCGTCCTCGCAGGACCCGCGACGAAGTTCTAAAATCAACTGCTGTATATATTCAGATCTATCGGGTTGGTCATCATTTGGCACACCCATGCGGCATTGAGATCTTGCGGATGCGGTAACTAGGTGAAAGAGGGCTGTGACGGATGTTACAGAGAAGCTTGGCGACGGCCAGGACCTTCTCTTCCCGATTATAGGTGAAGTGATAGATGATGATGCGGGAGATGAGGAGCTCGGTGCGTAGTGAATGTGGATGGACAGTATGTGGGTCGCGCCTGTAGCAGAGGATTTTCCAGGCCAAGGCCTTTTAGTCTGCCAGTTGATTGTTGTGTCGTCTTCCTTGTAAGCTAAAATGTGCTTTTCTTCGGTCATGGGGAAGTCACTCTCGTATTACTAGTCCAGTGGAGGTGCAGGCCCATCCGATTGATGAAGGTGATTTCCCGGCCGACGGCGCTATCTAAGTGTAATGGTATAGCAGGACGCCTTTGCGCCAGCAAACCACAAGTGCCTTAGCACATCGGCCAGGGAAAGTTCCCTCTGGAGCGCGCTTTCGTTATCAGGAGGTTCCACGTTCGGCCCCTAGGTGGATCTTAATTATATTTTCGCCAGTATTGGGTCAGGGGGATGATGGGAGCCAGGAGGGTCAGCACTAATCTTGGATGACATTTTGCTTCCTATGTTTTTAAATTCTAACGTCAAATTTACAAGTGATCGCGGGAGAAGAGAATAGAAGCAACCGCGAGATGGTCCGATAGCGGCGGCGCCGGGGATGTGGGTGATCAATATGTACGTGCGTATTTAATGGCTGTGGTTAATTTACTCCACGGTATTAGTTTCAATGTTGTCTGCGTTTAGTTTAACGGTATAGAGTGTTCGGATGCGTGCAGAATTTCAAGACCTTGGTATTGCCGTTGATATTTCATACCGCCGAAAGGCTGAACGGTGGTAGTGAGGGTGCTGTGGCGTATGTGTTCTTCAGACTAAGCAGGTGAGTGAAAGGGCCTTGTTGCGGGTTGTCTTTCGGAAGGGGGAGGGACGGTGGCGCTTCAAGGAGATATGAGAGTAACTTGCCGATTTCATCTATCATGTGCTCCGTGTCCATACGAAGGAGGGTGGTGTCTTCATTGATATGATTCGAAACAAGCCCGGAGCGGCTGTGTCGACCTTAACTGCGGCAGTGGAACTTGCCAATTTGTCGAATATAGAGGGAATTTCACGAGAAGGCTGACAGTATATGGGAGGTCTCGAGCGCCACAATTAACGTTTGAGTGTAGATCACCTCCTTGAATCTCAACCGTCCACCTCCCTACCAATAAGTTCGATACCCCGCAGGCAGTCGATACGTTGAACGGGTAATCCTCGGTAAAGAAGCTCCATTGAATGTTACCTTCAACCGATAAAAGGCCGCGTCGCCCCAGAGCGTCGTGCCTAGTGGTATGGTGTTGGGGTTTGTGATGGATACGCGACTGGAGGCGTGGGGAGGGTTGCCGATGTGGTTCAGGGAATACCCGTTGTTAGGACGGCGATGCATTATCTGCTTGGAATGTTGGGGTAGAGTAGACAGCGCTCGTGGTGTTGCGCAAATTTGGACACCACTAGTTACGGTATTCTGATGTAAGAATGTACCGGTTGTGGTGGAATTGCGACTTAGAAGAGCACGGAGAGGCAAATAGTCTTCCATGTGTTCGGCATGACAGCCAAAATCTTGACACTAAAGCGTGGCCATCTTACCGTACAGTGCTACAGTTGGCTAGTTAAAGGGAAGTATCGGTATGAGTGCAAGTAGGCGATAATGACTGTGCGAATAGACCTGCTCTTTATAAGACAGCTCTGGACGACCTAATTTTCATTTTCGCACCCACGCACGTACCCAACATTGCTACGTCCTGGCTCAAGCCTGATGCCGCTTCTCTAGGAATGGATAACCCGCTGCCGCGAGGGACATGGCAAGCTCTGCGGGCTCGCAGTCGAGGCTGAGGCCATGGAACCCTTATCCGAGATCTTATCCCTCAAAATGATCAACTGTCGGACCGAAAACTCGTCCCCCGGACTGGCCAACCGTACGCAACGCCAAGCTACGTGTGTGGAGGAGAATCAGCCCCTCTCTTTACCCCAGCTCTCGACATCCCTAAACTCCCCCCAACAATCCAGGATACCATAGCTCTTTCCATCTCGCTCGGGTTGAGCCATCTTTGGATCGACAGGTACTGCATCAACCAGCAGAGCAATGCCGAAAAGGCCGAGTAGCTTCCCAAGATGGATCTTATCTAGAGCCTGTCCGAAGTCACCATCATCAACGCCGGCGGCGAGGTCACCCAAGGCAGTCTCTCGGGCATGAAATAACTGCGTAACTCTCCGGAGCAACCACAAAAACAGCAGCCCCAAACACGGGCGCGTATTAACAGCCGGTTACTGTTAGTCTCGACCCCCCCGACAACCCACACTAAACGTCCATCAATCGGCCTAGTGGTCGCGCAAATAGACTTACTAAAAAGGCGCGCTCGCGCGCCGTCGCGTCGTCTTTACCAATGGAGAGGTTTACTTTAAATACTACGGAATGTACTACTGTAAGGCACTCAACTTCAACCGCGGCGTACTGCACACACGCAACAGCCAGTGCTTCAAGGCACGGTTCCAGCGGAACAAGGATGGCAAGGACAAGCTGGGAAGACATTCTTAATGGCATCAGGGGCGTACTAGGTGCCATAAAGCGGGGAAGGTGGCGGCTGCGGCACCTGTGGGGTGTGCCTGTGCTGCCTCACGCGCCGAGACCGGCGGGGAGGAGGCCGCGTCGACGCAGTCACGGTTCGTCTGAGGACTCAGAGGGCTCAGAGGACAATGAAAGTCGGTGTATGAGTCGATTTCTCGGACGCCAATTATGGGGCTTTATACTGGATTATACTGGTACGGTAAAAAAAACCCCTGGAGAGAAGAAAGGGGTTTCCGAGTTGGTCCTGGACGGGGTGGGAATTGGAGCGCCACTTAGTACATCTGGTCAAAACCGGCTTGGAACCGAATGTCGGGAATGCCAACGCGCGGCCGTAGACCATGCCGGTCAAGTTATTTCTGGGGGAGAGAGAGTGGCGGCTATTTCAGGGGAGCCAGAGTCTCAAGGCGCATGTCCAGGTGGAACAGGCGAGGTTGGATCCGGACGATGTAGAGTTTAAGAGGCATTATAAGCATCTGGATGGCCGGCTACCGCCTGTTTTACATCTGTCGGCATAGGCCACACCAATATCAGTTACCAGCTGGGACGGTCTAGACGGGCCAGGACATCCTCCACACGTCGCCGCCGAGGTAGAAGCCGAAGATGGTCGCCGAATCACGTAGACTTTTTTGCCAACCACCGGCACGAGACCCCGAGTAGAAGCATCAGCGTACATTGCGATCGATCCGGGAAAGTGTCTTAACCCGCGGACAACTTTCCCCAGCGCGTTTGTCCTTGTCGTCCGTCGAGGTGGGAGAAGGTGTTTATGAGCGGATGGGTATAGGAAAATGGGAACACCATAACCTTCAAGATCCGCAGACACCTGACATTTTGGTCATTGACGGCGAAGAAATGCAGCCTGTATTTATGTTTGGGGTAGGGCTGCTTGCCGTGAAGTTTCGGAGGGATTTCCAACCGAGATAGCATCTGGCCTTGTCTCGTATCAGGTCCGTACCTTAGACAACCGAGCATCATAGTTATGTACGAAGTCAGCGAGCTTGTGAGAGTAAAAGAGTGATTATTCCAAGACAAGATATTCCTCAAGCAAGCAAGCATCCTAATAGGAGTTGTACTTCCAGTGCAGAGTCCACTGCCAGCCTTGTTATTTTAGGGCATAGCCCACTACAATTCAGATTGTTATAGTTATGACCTCCTTGTTTCGCATCTGCCCCCACATTTTGGGCGGGGGAGGCAACGATGGTGAGTCTAGAATTCAGCTGAAAAAAAAAAGCTAGCGCAAGCGGCGCTGATAGTACAGCTGCGAACGATGTTGAAACCATTTATGACGCAGCGTGCTTGTCGCAGCCTCTCCACGCATTGACTCAAGACCAAAACCGTGCGCACCAACCAGGATTGACGGGGGGCCGGAGGACAGGGATTAGCACGCGAGCTGTTCCGTATTCGCCGCAACATACAGGTCTTGGCATCACCGGTGACATGGGCAGCAATTCAGTGGTCGAGACTAGTAGAATTCTAGAGTGTCTATGCGTCCAATCAACGCCCTGAGCGTGAGCTTGTGCGTGTTGGGCGGCCGAGCACAAGGAACCAGGCTGGCTGGCTATTAACCGCATCCAGCCAAGACGGGCACGCGTGTCGGCGTCGCCTGGGGCGTTGAATGGTAAGAACACACATAAGTTAAGGTGAGCCACCGACGCTGGGCGCCAGGAATTCCGCTTATACCGCCACGATACCGGCCAGCTCCTCGCCTGTACCATCATTCCTGTGCTTTTTACTTCGGCCGACTCTCAATATGGCTGCCCCCTCGGATCCGCAGAGGGATGCCGAGTCGAAGCAGACAACTGTCATCGCCGTTGTAGCCGCCTTCGCGTCTCTTTCTGCAATCGCGGTTTCCCTTCGGATGTACACGCGCCAGTTCGTTCTCCGAGCTACAGGTGCCGACGATTGGACGATGCTTGCTGCAGCGGTAAAGACTCTTCCCTCACATATCAGTCCCGCCCTTAAGACGACGACTAATATCTTTACCAGGTCCTGTTAACTGCGGCGGCTATCGGTACGATTCTAGGTATGATTCCACATCCAATTACGCGAGCCAAAAAAAAAAAAAAAAAAAAAAAAACAAAGGAAGAGGTAAATACTAACAGCTACGGTAGAGGTACATTGGGGACTTGGCCGCCACGTTTGGACATTGAGTCCCGACGTCATCCTTGAACAGCTCAAGGTAATTAGATGCCGCCCAAGACTCATGCAAAAAGTGAACTAGAGGACATGGCAACTGACTGCGGCACCCTAGGCGCTCCTCGCCGTCATCCTCACTTACAACCTAGCCAGCAATGTCGTCAAGATATCATTTCTCCTCCAGTTCCGCCGTATCTTCAGCAGTGTTGCGGTCACAAGGATCTCCCTCTGGCTCATGGTGTTGGTCATGATCTGGGCTCTGATCCAGGTCGTGCTCCTCTCGGTCGCCTGTGTGCCCATCGCCACCATCGTCCCCAACCTCGCGGATAAATGCCTCTCTACCCTCCCCATCTGGTACTTTTCCTCGGCCGTCAATATTGTCAGCGACGTTATCATCTTGCTTGTCCCCCTGCCATCCGTTTACCGCCTCAAGCTGCCCAGACAACAAAAGATTGTCGTTTGGTGCATATTCTGCCTCGGTTTCTTGTGCGTGTCCCTCCCTGCTCCTCCACCGTGTCCCGAAAGCGTCGAGGCCTGATTTGGTCGTGTCTAATAACAACCCATCAGCGTTTGCATCATCTCTATCGTCCGCATCTTTACCCTCCGCATCGCCGCCGTCACCGAGGATCCCACATGGGACAACACGGAGGCAGCGTGCTGGTCGATCGTCGAGGCCAGCTGTGCCATCCTGTGCGGCTCCCTGCCCACGCTGCGTCCTCTGCTCGGAAAGCTGGTGCCCGGCCTGGCCTCGGGTCATCAGTCCACAGAGTACCAGATGTACAGGGCAGGCCGTGACGGAAATAAACCTACCGCCTCAGTCGCCCGCACTCATTGCAGCGAGGCTGCCACGGGCAGTACTGAGGTCCTCAAGAGTCCATCCGCGCGCGCGTACGACGAAGCGGTCGAGTACGGACGTGGAGTCGGCCGATCGAACTGCGTCACCACCGTGCACGGCGGCCTCGGCGCGGGTGGCCACAGCAATGCTGACTCTGACCAGGACATCGAGTACGTAGGTGCCAGCCGCACTCTGAGCCTGAAAACACAGAAAGAGATCTTGGTGGTAACTGAGACACTCGTTCAGGAGGACAGTAGACACAAGAGCAAAAAATAACAACACTTTGCAGTGCCTATCAGGCGGGAATAAGGATCAGCATTCCAGCTATAGAGTAGAAAGGTTTGCTGGTATTAAAAAATATGATTTTAAAGATGGTCGTATTCGTTTTCACAACGGAAGATCCCTTTGCTCCCACACTCCCAGTTATATGTAGTCTTCTTGGTGGGACAGATGGGCCTACCACTCCTGTCACACTGGTTCATAGGGGTAATATGAAAACCTACCGGTTTGTTATATTTCGACCGCGGCTAGATATAATAGACTTGCCGTTCTCCCCTGCCATACATACAAGCTTGCCAGGGTTTCGACACTTAGCTGTAAACGGTTGACAAGGTCCACACCTTGATGTGGCTATGAGACTGCGGTTCAAAATAGGAACAGGTGAGGGCGGCAACCAGTCTAGATACCAATCTAGGAAGCAAGAGTATAACTCTGGCTCGTGTAGCTATGCTGGCCCGAATCAAGCCTCTGGCGATCCTGCGGGCCTTTGCCTTTGGCAGCACCTCGAGTGGGGGGCTCTTGTTTAGGGGCTCCACGCTGCTCTCGGTTGTGATTCTCTTAGACACCAGCAGCAGTGCTGGCCCCCGCAATGATCTGCTCCACCACTTCGGGGTAGTTCTCATACGTCTTGGTCCCATCGTCGTGGTACACCTTCGCGCTCACGCCTACGTTCAGATGGGCCGAAGCCGCCAGCTCCCGCGCATCCTTGATCTCGCTGCCATTCTGTACAAAAGTTTAGCGACGGCATTCTTGGACAAGGAAAAAAACAAAACTCACAAAAACAACTCTCCACCGCAGATAGTTGACCAGGAACGGCTTGACGTGCTCGGGCCGCAGGCTCTCGAGCCCATTATCCGGGAGGTCGAGGTAGGTGAGCAGCAGGGGCGTGATGGGGGTGGTTTCGCTCGAGATCTGGCCCTGGGCGCCCAGGTCGCCGCAGTTGTCGCAGGCGTTGCTGGACGCCACAAACAGGTGGTTGACGCCCGCGAGGAAGGGCGATTGCGCAAACGTCGACGCGTCGCCCGCCACCTCGCCCTTGCGCGACAGGAAAAAGTAAATGGTAAACGGCCCGTTGCCCGCCGACCGCAGCACCGTCGAGTCAACGTACCACTCGCGGTCAAAGACGGGGTCGATCTTGGCCGGCGCGGCCGCAGCGAGCGACGCCGTTTCAGCCTGGGGCGCCGCCATGGCCAGAGACTCAAAGATGCGCGGCCGTCTGCCGCCCGGGCGTGGTACAGGAGGCGTGGTCGTCTTGGGCGCCTTGAGGCCCGTGAAAAAGTAGGAGGCGTGTACCTCGGCGTACAGCGGCTTCATGTCATCGTGCGGGTCCGTGACGCTCGGGTCGTCGGGCTTGACGCGCTGCCAGTCGTACTTTTGCTTGAGAACCTGGAGGAGCCCGTCCTTGTCGCCCTCCTTCCAGCCGACGAGGTCGTCATACATGTAACCCAGATCCTCTGTCACCTTGGTCATGTCTGATGTAAAGAACTTGCCCGACCCCGGCCCCGAGCGCTGCACGTAAAACGGCAGCAGGTCCTTCTCGTTGTCGGCCTGTTGGTCGGGTTTGGTCGGCTGCGGGAACCAGACGTTGGGGTGGAAGGCCCGCCACAGAGACCAGGTTCGGTCGATCTGGCAGTGGTGGAACCAAAAAACGGGATCGAACGCCGCAATCGGGACCGTGCTCATGTGGCCGCCGTCGCCGCCAATGAAATAGTGGTAATTACCGTGGAAACCTTCGATGGAACCGCTTCCCACTAGCTGGTTGTTCTCATTGCGCTTCCGGAATGTCGTCATGTCACCTCCCACAAGCCTGTCCGAAGCGACGGCCTCCAGGGTGCGGTAGGGCGCCGTGTTGATCAGGTCGAAGAAAGTGGTGATGGCGCCCGCCCTATTCTGGTTGAGCGAGATGCGGAGGGCATCCAGGTTGTGTTCGGTCTGGGAGCCGGTTGTGGGCCAACGCAAGGTCTGGGCGGTTGAGAAGCGGGGATTTTGGTCTTGGTTCACCTGCGAGGGTCACCAAGTCAGTAAGCTGTCGCCACCCGAGGGCGGTGATACCTACCAGATCCCAGTCATCCCGCTGGAGCTGACCGCTAGCGCGGGTGAACTTGTACGTGTACAGAGGGTTGTCAATCTCTTCGATCTTGTCCAGAGGCGGCAGCTTGGCGTTGATGCGAGGCTCGTTGAACACGTCGGGAAGGCGAAAGTCGTACTTGAACCACTGGTCACCGTTGGGCCCCGGAAACCTGACGCCTCTGTCGTCTCGCGCTCGGAAGTAGTCGAGATACGGGAGGCGGAACTCGTTCGCCGCCTTGACGTATCGCTCTCGGTGAGGTGCCTCGTACGTGGCGGCAATCTGGATCATGTTCTGGTAGATGGTTTGCTGCTTCCGGGTTAGCTTCATGCGAGCTAAAGAGAGTCTAAATATGACATACCTTGATCAATAGCAGGAAAGGACGGTGCCAAGTGGGGAAGATGATGCGTCCATGAGGGCAGTAACCT
>Ga0247760_1001840_pt1 | contig 18084 bp, 15 predicted proteins | sample UWRJL171409R4_FD_179936 | JGI IMG/M metagenome (GOLD analysis project Ga0247760, IMG submission 179936) | Plant litter microbial communities from Arlington Agricultural Research Station in Wisconsin, United States - UWRJ-L171-409R-4 | ecosystem: Environmental > Terrestrial > Plant litter >... | reverse complement strand
AAAGGATAGATGAAAGTTATATGGATGAATATCCGGAAAATATAACCTGCAGACGGGTAGGTAGATGAAGTTTGAAAGTTGGGATGATGAGAAGAGATAAGAGAGGTAGAGGAGGGTGGCCGGGCCGACTTATACATGTACTCGTCTGAACTTTACTCGAGAAAGAAAGAAGAAAGAAACAAGATGCTTACACCAAAAAGAAGCCTAGAAACACACGAGTCAGGGGGGCAGGGCACAGCATACGGGTCCTACCTTCCATTCCTGATTCCGTGAGAGAGAAAGTGGAGGCCTACGAGAGACAAAAGGGAGGTGGCATCAAATGGCATAGCCCTTCATGACACACACATAGAGAGAGAGAGAGAGAGAGAAAAGGTACCAACATATCCACGCTGCGGTCATTGTGATGACAAGGCCAGGGCACAGCAAAAGGGTGTGGCACGGGTGGCCATGGCGTCAGGAACCCGATGAACTACTGCTACTCGACGCGCATGTCATGTCATGTGGGGAATGCACCCAACGTTTCCGTCGTCCCATGTGTATTGGCTGGTTGCATGGGATTATTGGTCTTGGCAAAAGGTCCGAGGGGGGTGACCATTCTTTGCCAGCTGGATTTCATGAAAGCCTAATCCAAGCCTCTTTCTCAGGGAAGTGGGAATGTCGACTTCAAATCATGATGGGAAAAGTCGTCATCGCGGTCAGCTTTTCACTGAGGCACAATTCCCCGCAAGCCACAATCCCATCAAATTTAGGCCAGACATGTCGCACATATAGCAAGTGCATGGTTCCTAATTTGGGCGGTCCCGAGCCCGTGGGATTCCAGAAAGCAATTTAACCGGCAAGCGCGGAGGGCGGCAAGCCCGCACGCCGATGACCAGACTACATTATTACAGGGCTGAAGTGTGCTGCGGCTATTCGCTTGTTGAGAGAGAGAGCAAAAAAGGGAGAGGGAGAAAAAAAGGGGGTAAGCGCCACGTCGCTTATTCCTCTTCGCTTCCCACCAGGCCGACACTTTTTGTCTCTCTCTCTCTCTCCAGTCACGAGTCCTCTCCGGCAAGTGCCGAGCCCTTTTCCGCAACCCCCGGTTACGGTAGGTAGCATGCTCTGCCGACTTGCCGAGGCAGACACTGTGTTACCCAGTGTTCTCTCGGTGAGCTTTTTTCTTATTTCTCCCTGGACCAGCTCCCAGCCCATGTCGGGTGGCGCAATGTCCCTTAATGTCCGGGCCGCCCCGCGTGACTTTTTGTGTGTCTTTGCTGGGAACCATTTGATGTCTCTGAAATTCTCTCTCAACACGAGAAACAAGATTTTTATGATCCATCAATACTACCTACTCGGCGGCCCGTAGGCAGACAGCACGACTAAAAGAAGAAAACTCGGCCACAACATGATCATAATCATACGGCAACGCCGCCCTGGCCACGTCAAGTTTTAGTCTCTCCTCCAACCGATCAACCTCTGCTCCCGTCTCTCGGGTTCGCTAGAATAGACCCCTAGAAACGAAACGAACAGAAGGCTCGGCAACCTGACGTCACCTTTTGTCCCGCGTAAAATGCGTTACCCAGACACGGCACGTACGAACCGAACATACAGTAAGCTCGCTTTGATCTCTCCCCGCATCAACCACCACCTGCCGTACATACATACCATGCAGGGGAAAGGAACTATTGAAACTAAGAAAGATCGCAGCTGAGAGCAGTAAGAAGAAGAAGAAACGAAAAAAAAGTTCCCGGCAGAAGAGACGAAAAACCGGGGAAACCCTGCTAGTGTGAAAAACACCTTCTAAAAACACTGACTTGCATAACACCCATTCCTCCCGCCCGTCCATCCATCCAACCGCAAGTGCAAGTCTGATCTGGTCTGGTCTGGTGCAATGGCCACACACACCACAGCAGTACAAGTAGCGGCGTGGCACGGCTCCATGTTTTGGTTCCCGAAAGCAAAAAGCCAAATCCCCCGATCCTGATCCCACCCAGCGCGGCAGAGATGTGATCCTGAGGAGAATTTACCCCACCTGACCGGCATGATGCACCGGCGGTCCATGGTTTGTGGTTTGTGGTTTGCCGTCACGCAGATACACGAGACCTTTGTGGGGGGGAAGTCAAGGGTTGATTTACAAGCTACCTACCTGTCTTGGGAAACAGAAAGCTAGTTAATTTATTTTTGCGCAGACAACATAAGCTGGGAGGAGAAAGAACTTTTGACTCGGGAACCAAACACTCGATTATACGACTGTGCAACTCAACTCAATCCAAGTCGAAGGACCCATCCTTTTTCTAGAAGGAGGCCTTTTCTACCTAGGTAGGTAGGGCACAAGGCAAAGGACTCAACTCAGCTGCGCATGACTCAACTCGGCTGGAATCAAACACGAGACTTGACTCTTGCAGTGGAGGACTCAATCCCATCAAACAGTCGAACAAAAAAAAAAAGGACCGTCTTACCCACCCCACCACTCAGATCGCCCCCTCAGTTGCACCCAGAAAAGGGGGCTGACCCTCCCTTCACTTCACCTTGTCTTACCTCACCTCACCTCGGTGTAGCACAGGACAGTAGAAAAGTACAGACGGAGAAATCAATTTCCACTGGGCTGAAACTAAACGAGACGGCATAGCCAGCAATCTTGCATGCTCATTTCCTTCCAGTCGCTCAATGGCTGGCTGGTTGGCTGCGACAGCCGAGGGCTGAGCTGAGTCGAGCTGAGCTTACACCCCCCCTTCCCCCTTCCCCTTTTCTTGTTGAGGGGTGGATGGATGCACCCCTTCCCTCCCTGCAGCCAGTCCCTTGATCTTGAACTCTCATGAATCATGATTTTGAAAGGGGAATTTCCCCTCGTAAAAAAAGAAGTCAAGGCCCAACCAGACAGGGACGTTTTGGCAAGGCAGGTTTTTTGTTGCAAGGAACTATCCGCAGGGCCTCATCCGCAAGGGACTACCCGCAGGGAACTATCCGCGCAGATCGCTATACTTGGTTGGTGTGTTGGTTGCAAGGATACTTACACAGGTGGGTGCACTTCCCGAAGGGAGAAAAAAAGAAAAAAAAGCCCTTGATTTGTTTCGTAAAAAAAAAAAAACAAGAGCAAAATCCTTGACGATCCTCATTCAAGCAACCAACCAACCCGGTTACGTTTTGCGGCGTAGAGACTGGGAAGTTGCCTTGCCGCATTTGATCCCTTCGGCAGATGAAAATGCTAAAGCAAAGCATAAGACGCAATCAGTTAAGGTAGTCAACCAGTCAGTTAGTTAGTGGGTTCGTGGGTTAGTTAAAGCGGACGGACGAATAGAATGTTGAAATAAAAGTAGAAACAAGCGGTTCGTTGGTCCGTTTTTGTAACTAACTCACTCACTCACATTGGCAGTCTTCTAGTTGGTTGGTTAGATACCTAGGTAAGGCAGGTAGGTAGGTAGTTGGTTTTGGTTTGTTGCGCGACTACGAGTCAATTTTGCTGTGCAAAATAACACTCCCTACCTAGCCAAAAGCCCATTTTGTCTCTCCGTCTGTCAGCCAGTCCGTCAGCCAGTCAGTCCGTCAGTCCTCATGACCGATTTTTTGGTAGGGAGACCCCGGATTTTGCGTTGCATGTGTACGTACGTGCACGCGCACACATGCACACACGCACGCAAAAAAGGAGGTGCAGCTGCAGCGGCAAAGGGACGGGATCGCAACCGGGAACGGGCCTGTCAATTGTATGTCTGGTTCTGGTTCGGATGTGCCGTGTTCCGACTGGGAGCTTGGGGTAAAGAAGAGCACGAGCTAACTGACTAACTGAATGGGAAGGTAACCTTACATGTAGCTTACCTACCACCTTTGCTTACCTTACCTACCTTCGCACTGCAATGCAGCGCGTGATCAGAAATGGATCGGGGACGGACGGGAACAAGGCAGCAGCAGAATAGAATTCTGTGCAATCGAAAGGGGAGACTAAGTGATTCAATTCAATCGAAAAGGGGAGTAGGTGAAAATCAAGTTGTTATGATAACTGACTGCATGTGGTCGGGAAAACTGAACCATTTTGCAACCTCCCACTGCTAAACTTACAACACAGTCAACCTACAAGATTCAAAACCTCAACCAGATACCCAGTAGATACCCGGTAGATACCAGGTAGGCAGATACCAAGTAGACATGCAGCTCTTTTCTTCTAACCCGACCGAGTCCTATGTACATTTCTCCCCTTCCACTTATCTTATTTAAATCCCAACTCATATTCTCTTCATCTTAAAACCCCGCCTTATCCGCCTTGGCCGCTTCAAAAGCCTTGATCAATGCCGGATACCAAACGTTCATCATCTTGGTATCGCCCCCATCATTAGGGTGGACGCCATCGCGGTTATCGCTAGAACCGCTGAAACCAGTATACTGGTCAACCACCCAGATGGGCGACTCAGTCTTGTTCATGCCCTGAGCCCAGGCGGGAATGGCGGCGTTGAGCTGTTGCACCTTGGTGTTGAAGTTTCCGAGACCAAGAGGGATAATTTGTGCGACCTATACGTATTGTAAGTCACTGCTCACTGTTTCTTTTCCTTTTTTACATTTTTGTGAGACAGAGAGATAGACAGAGTAACTTACAACAATCTTCATCTTCGGATTGTGATCCCGCATCTGCGTCACCAGCGTCGTAAACGCGGCAATAATATCTGCAACATTCTTGCTTTGCTGGACGATATCGTTGGTGCCCAGGTGCATGGTAATCACATCGGCCGGGTTCTTCTGCAGCCAGCCGACCAGCTGTTTCTGGTTGGCAATGTTGATAGCCAGAAACCCCGAGTGGCCCTCGTTGTCGCGGTCATACTTTGTGTCCCGGCAGTTGTTCTCGCCCTTGCCGGATCCGACAAAGTCTACCGACGCCCACTCGGTCGTCTGCAGCTTGTTCCACAGCTTGGACCGCCAGCAGATAATCTCGGTGATGGAGTCGCCAAATGGCATGTACCGCAGTTTGGGGGCTTGCGCAGTCACCGTTGTGGCCGCGAGAACCGCGAGGACTGTGCTGAGTTGAACCATCTTGGACCGTTCGAGTTGCCTATCGAATATCTCGCCTGGGCAGGTAGGTACCTTGAGCTGTGACGAAGAAAGAAGACCAGACCTTCTCCTCTTTTTATGGACAATCCCGACCTCCAGCTCCGGCTTCCGAGGTCAATGTCCTTGATTAGGCCGGACTCGCTCGGGTGGGACAATAAGGTGCGTTCCTGGAATTACCCACCTTAGCCGGGCCATGCCGGACATCTCTGCGCAGGTTTAATAAACAAGTGTAAAAATGTTTGGGAGCCTCTCCGCGTTTTGCAACTTCTTGGGAACCCGTCGGATAATATCCAAGATCCGGCCTCCCCACCCGCACATATTAGCTGTGTTTCCACAATAGCAAAAGTCATTCCCACGCGACTGCCACCCCAAGTCAATGACCGTGTATCAACCCCCATCCAAAATTGGTCGCTGGTGTCTTCTCCGCTTCCCTCCAAGAGAGCAAGTCTCCACCGAGGACCTTGCGTCGACATCAATCTTGGTCTCATGTTTCCATGTGGTAAGGGTCAACGCCGTTTCAGCATCTCTGACGGTATAGCGCCAAGAACCCCGGACCAGGTTCGGGTGTTGCATCGTCAAGAGTCTTCGGAGGATACCGAGCCAACACGTGGGTTTCCGCAAGGGACGTGGACTTTCCGTCTATCATGACAGGTCCATGACAAGTTAGACTGACTGCAATAACCCCAAAGAAAGAGTCCCAGAGAAAAGTAGAATGCCAAGCCCCCCCTGGAACGAAGCCGATAGGCCTACCGCGAGTGTAAAAAATGCGTTCCGCGGTTTGATATAGGCGGGACAAATCGGGACACACTCACAGTACTGGACAACTCAGCCTCAGGTACCCTCTGCAGCCGCCCCAATCATTCCCGGTTGTTCATTGTTGGGGTAGTTTGGGGGTTGGATGGTCTTGTCGAATCAGCGTGGAGCAGAAAGGCTGCGCAAAAATCCATATGCGTTTCCATTCCATGTGCTGGTGTCTGATGCACCCCGGGTGAACGGCAGCGGGGCGGCCTGTCGACCGAGGTTGTATTCGGAGGGCTTTGACTTGATCCAAATAAATAGCGGAGACGGACGCCCAACGTTGCAGCGCCCGTGAAACGAGCAATACCGAGTCTGATGTGGAGATGGCCGCCCAAAGGATCGGCTCCGGAAAATCGGTTCGATGCAAGGACGCTGACATCTGTCACCTGTAGCGAGCCCTGTATCCCCGATGTTGAAATTGACTTTTCCCCCGAGCGGGCGAACGGCTCAGTTGCTCGAGGTCTTGAGGGTTGTATGTGGGCTATGTTGTAATGTCTATCTGGGACGTCGATTTATTCCCTGCCCAGGCCCCAGGAATGGTGGTTTGCACATGTGATGTCTGTACGCGTTGACAGTTGATTGTAGATGAGATGGTGGAGAATGAGCATGTATTTGACGAATCGAGAACTGGGAACAGGGCCAGAAGAATTGCATTGGGTCGACACAAACCACCAGAGTCTTCAGGTCTCATGCCATCATTTTGGGCGATGATGATGGTTGCTATGTCCAACCACCAGGAGTCGGAAATAGTGTGGGGATAAGGCCGGGACCCAGGGCGAGCCAAATCATAAAGCTCCCTGGAGAGAGAGTTCGGGTCTGTGAATGCAAAATCGCATTGCTGTGGTGCTGCGGGGTGGACAGGACAGAAGGAACAACCCCATCCATATTCTCCTTTCGGCCCCATGTTCCGGTCCTGCCCAACACGGCTCTCAACCCCATCTCGCAGCTGGAGAGTTAGCACCATGCTCCATAAAACGTGCAGTCCCCGCTCGTCTCCTCGAAGCAATAGGTATTGATGTCACAAAGCGCCAAGATTACTTCAGGACAATCTATCGGAGGGTTACAGTCGTTTGCATCTGAGTCTGAAATCTCTTATCGGACATTGCGAAGGCTTGCCTTTGGATAAAGACCACAAGTGCCTTGTCGAAGCCACTCTGCGGACCGAATATGTCGTGATGATTCGTCAAGCAAAAAGAAACGTCATCGCACATACTGGTGCGCGGCGGCGCCAACTATTAATCGATGCTGAGGCACACACCGCGGCAGCTTGTCTGGAGGAACGGTCCAGGTTGCAGTGCACTCAAATACGTTGTGAATCTGCTAACGAATTGAATTCCGTAGGCATCGCTAACGTGTAACTGTGACTCGGTGAGACAGGTAAGGTGCCGCAATTTCCAAATATGGTGTTGGCCGCGATGAGAGCAGCTGCGTGCACAGAACTTTGACTGGCTGCGAGTCCTGCAAAGTTTGAAAAGTGTGAAAATGAGCGACATGATTGGGCAAGCTTGATCAGCTTCGTTCCCGCCACGCAATTGGGCAACCGCGAACGCAGGACACGTAAGGAAAAAGTGGGGTTCTTGTCTGTTCAGGAAGGCTCTCGTCGCGGGTTTCATTAGGTAACCGACCATTCTGCCCTCAACACCCTCACTCGTTAAAGGCTTGAACATTCTTGGGCTCGTAAGCCATCAACTCAAGTCTCGACCCGAAATGAGCAGAGCAGTTGTGGATGAATCCAAAGTCTTTAGATTGCGTCAGCTGCCGAACTGGGCATGTACCCGAGCCACAGCTGCCGACGTCATCCGTCGCGCCCTGGACCTTCCCGCCGACCATGTCACCGTCTGCTCCGTCGCCAAAACCTCGGACATATGGGAAGCGCCACCCACCCGTGTAGCTACACTGCAGCTGCGAAGCCTGCCCAGTTTGGTGCGCGAATCCAGAGAGGCCAAGGAATGGTCATTTCCCATCCCAGCAAAATCAACACATGCATCCTCCGAGACGAGCAGTGACGAAGATGCGGTTCTGATACTCGATTCTCACTTTGAAGGCATGACGGTTCTCAACGACGTTGACCCAGCCACGCACTATGCCGAGTACGTATTTGCCCCTTGCCGTTGCGTTGCCCGTCTTCTGAGTGTTGCCGCCTCATGCAGCTGCATCGCCATTTCTGGCCTGGCCAGCCATCCGTTCGGGTCCTGGCAGCCCCGCGGTCCCGATAAGTCGTTTATGTGGGTCAGGGATGTCCTTCCCAAGTCCTTGCCCGGAGTGCGAGCCATCATCTATGGCTATGACTCAGGCTTGGTCGGGAGCAAATCATTCCAAACCGTCAGTGACATTGCTCAAACCCTGATATTCCAGCTCAAATCCGGAGGCTGGAATCTCCCATCCTCACACACGTCGGCATCAAAGCCAATAATTTTCCTCGCCCACAGCTTGGGTGGGCTTGTGCTCAAGCACGCTGTCGTCCACATGGCGGACCGTGAAAGCAGCGTAAGTAACATCCTCCAGAACCTTCACGGGGCAATCATGTTCGGAGTTCCGAGCCTGGGCATGGAGCAGTCACACTTGATGGCTATGGTCGAAGGCCAGCCGAATGAAGCATTGGTCTATGACCTGTCACGAGAAGGTGGTACCAACTATCTTCGACACCTTAACACCCGGTTTGAGGGTCTGTCATATGTCAGAAGCGCGCGGATTCTATGGGCCTACGAAACCGAAGAATCTCCAACCGTTGTGGCAAGTACCTCCTTACAGTCATTTCTCCTCCTATTACTCTCTGGGCGACTACTGACGTCCATTGTAGCGTCAAGAGGACGGCAGCTGGGCTCGGTCCGGCCGTTCTGTAATACTTGTCAACAGAGATTCGGCAACTTCTCAGTACTATAGAAAAAACATGGCGGTGACAATCCCTATAAACAAAGATCATTCTAATATGGTCAAATTCACCAGAGGCGACACAAACCTAAAAACAGTTATAGCCTCGCTCAATGAGATGCTCGTAGAGTTTCCTCCCCTTGGAATCTCCGACCAGCAGAAGTTGTCTATCAGCCGCCCCGTCGCTACTGGCTCTGCCAGGGCTTTACTAAATGATGGCTTGGAAGATGGGAAAAGCTTTCATGTTTCCACAGATGACAACGAGGATGAGAACCTACTTAAAGACCTTGACAGGACACTCGAGACGCTTGAAGGCCTCCGCAACGATTTGTACAAGCCAGAACTCGATCACCGAATAGACAACATAGCAGATCCCTCTACCGACACATTGGCATGGATTTTCGATATGCCCCAATTTTCCAGCTGGCTGCAGGACGGATCTGGACTCTTTTGGATTCACGGAAAACCAGGCTCTGGAAAATCGACTCTGATGAAGTTCATCGTCAAGCATAAACTAACTTGGGAATTATTACACAATTGGAAGGCCAACAAGGTGGAGATCACGGCCAGCTTCTTCTTCCACTACCGTGGCTCCGCACTTCAAAAATCTTTTGAAGGGCTCTTGAGGAGTCTGATAACCCAAATTCTGGGCGCCCACTTGAAGCAATATCACAGCCCGCAGGTAATATGGAAGGACTACGTCTCTCTTCGTAAAAGGCGGCATGCATGGCGTATAGCATTGCAAGAGAACAGAGCGAGACTTAAGAGCCTCGAGGAGGAAATGATACTGGCGAAATCCCCTACATTCGAATCTGGTGGCAGCGCGATTGAGGGCATTTCTCAGGGGCGTAGCGCCGAACATGAGCTAGAAGAGGATCGGAAATCTACGCCCCGAGACCCCGACGAGATTGAGAAAGAGCTTCAGGACGTCCACCAAGAGTATTACCTGCTGGGAAGTAAACTTGCGGCTGCACGGGAGAGTGTGGCCTCGTTGGCGGACGGCCTCAGACCATCTGTCGCCACCCCAGAGGCAAGGTTTCTTGCCGCGGTAGCCGACAAGTGGAGGCAAGAGAATAACTATGGCTTGGTAATCAAGCTTGAGGGTATTCTCAAGTTTATGTTGGAGCAAAAGATGGTGGGGATGGATTTGGTGCTTTTCTTCGACGCCTTGGACGAGTTTGACGGTCACCTGGACATGCTAAGCCGATTTATCAAAAGTCTTGTCGACGGCAGCTCCGGTAGTACTTCATCTGCGGACCACAACAGCACTCGAGTCAAGGTATGCTTCTCGAGCCGGCCGTGGGAAGATCTCCAGGTCCATTTCGCCGATCGGCCGGGGTTTGCCCTGCAGGATCACACGCAGCACGACATTGAGCTTTACGCAGTCAGTCGTTGCCGGTTGGCCGGCCCCTCAGTTATGGGGCTTGTGCCCACCATCATTGCTAGGGCCAATGGCGTATTCCTTTGGGTGGCTCTTGCTATCAACATCCTGGGCGAGACCATGGCACAGAACAACCCATCGGCAAGCAGCGGAGGGCATGACTTGTTGGAGAAGAGACTTTTGGAACTTCCCAGCGATCTACTCGAATTTTATGAGCTTATCGTTGAGCGCATAAAGAAACCAATCCGCCGCTACACATTCATCCTTCTCGAGCTCCTCATTCGCCACACGGGATCCAGCACCCTAACCATCACTGAACTTCGGGATGCCGTGCTGACATCCAGTCGTAGCACATTTCGGGAGCTCACCAATGCGGTCAGCCATCACGTTCCCGTCCAAGCTGCGCCTTACCTTGCGGCTCGAATGAGAAATAGAGTCGCCGACGATATATCGATGTGGGGTGGGGGGCTTGTCGAGACCGTGTCCCAGGACGGGTTAGATCGACCACAACTAATTCACCAAACCGCGCTTGAATACATTATGGGCATGCAGTTTAAACGCGTCGTCCTCGGCGACCTTTTCACCATTACGAACGAGAATGGACACTCGTTTCACACAAGGTACTCCATTTCCATGGCGTGGGCTGGTCTGCAAAGTTGCACCAGCTTCAGGAGAGAAGCCTCTATGTCACGGAGGTCGTCGGCTCCTCGGTATTACGTGGGAAGCGACGCGGTTCGCACGATACCAAAACCAGTTCGAGAACACATGAAACGAGCCGCCTACCACGCCGAGCAATCTGAGATATCGACCGGCTACAGCCTCTTCAGCTTTTTTAACGCTATGCCCACAGCTGATCTTGCAGTACTCACTTGCGCGGATGAGCATGTCTGGGACCGCAACTGCTGCCTCTTGTTCGTCTTCGTTTCCCATGGCCTTATGCTCTCTCTCCGCGATTTCATCGAGAGCGAGCCCAATGTGCTCAAACAGCTTGCTCTCCGGCAACAGCATGTCCGAATTCCTTTGGTTAGCAGCCTCATCTCTGCACCACCGTCTGGCACTTATCACGAAGGCTATCTCGCCATGGTCCGCCTGCTCCTCGACAATGGCTTTTGTCTAACAAACCATGACCCGGAGTGTTTTTCTCGACTACTCGGCAAGCTCTGGCAGTCCGATGATGCCAACGACAAGAATATTATAATCTCCTCCTCTCAGTCACCACCACCAGCAGAAGCGGCATGTGTTGGAGAAGCTAACACAGACCCGAGAACCACATCCTTCAACTCTTTCCTCGTCAAACTGGCCATACTGTTGTTGGATCACGGACGTCAGGACACGGAAATGACAATCGAGCACTTTACTTGTCGTAGTAAGCCCCTGCATATGGCACCCCCACCGCTGGCCGTCGAGCTTCTTCGCTGCGGAGCGAACCCAAACGCGTATGATTCCAACGGCCGGACCCCTCTTGACTGGGCTGTTAGCCCGTTACCGTACATGTGCACCGATTGGGAGCCGTTGCCGCCGTTGTGGACTTGTGCTTCGCGGTTCGAGTTATGTCACATCTTAATCGCGGCTGGGGGTATTCACTCAAACCATACAAGTCAAGAGGACTGGGCGGGGGCGCTTTCCGAGTTTGAAAATAGTGGGTACGAAACATGGTTTCTCCGTGCCTACCTTGGCCGCCGGAATGAGGAACTACGCCAGCAGCAACAGCAGCAGCGGCAAAACGAGTTGCGCGGGAAGAAAAATGTTTGGTCGAGGTGGAAGGGAAAGTCTGTCTCTTTTCAACCCAAGAGCTTAGAGTAGATTGGATTAGATTTCCGTTAAAAAACAACTACTGATTGGTATGATGAAAGCCCCTATTTTGACGGTGGACAATCTGAACCCTGAAAAGTTATTAGCGTCGGACTTGGTGAGTATCTAGGAGGGGTTTGTATAATACATCCAAACTCTGAAAGATTGTTAGCGTGCGACTTGGTGAGGATCGAGGAGGGATTTGTGCAACATATGAATAGCTGGGAAGCTATTTTGCGAGGGGTCAAGCCAGAATATTTAGGCCCTAACTCTAACATTCAGGGCCTTAAGTTCTCATCATAACCCCTCAAAAATGGCAAAAGAATGCCGGGGGGAGGTTGGCCCAGGAGCTGCAGCCAAAGCCGTAAAGTACCGCGCGAACAATCTTTTAGCGGTTTAGACTGTACACTCCAAGGATCGATCCATGATACAGTGCCCCCCCACACAGTGAATTCCTCGCCTGATTACTGTGCTTATCCACCACTTCGTTCATCAACTTGCCGAGCAACACTTTCCTGAACAACTTTAACTTTCTCCAGTTCAATCCTGAACTGAACTGAAACCCCATGGCTTCAACACCATACCTTTGCGCCTCCTGCGTCCGGGCCATGCGTCGAGCCAACTGTTTATTTTCCCTCGGCCAACCAACCCGTCAATTTTCTCAATCGCCCCATCTCTCGTCACTCCCTCGCGCTGCTAATTCGAATCCAAACCCCGCGACAGCAACGCCACCAAACCCCTCCTCCGAACCATCCCGCAATAATGCGCGCCCCAACGAAAAAGAACCCCCCGAACCAGAAAAGGGCGCCATGACCATCCGTCTCGAACAAGCTACTGAAGATGCCCTTCTCTCCGGCGGTCGCGCCGGAGCTCGTGCCGTGGCGGAGGCGGGATTCAGTGAAGAGCTTAAAGCTCGGTTGCTGGATAAGCTTGTCGATGCACAGTTCAATAATACACATGCCGCGGCGTTTACTGAGGCTGGTTTGAATTCCGGGGATACGGATACCGACGGGAGGATACATGTAAAAATAAACCCTGCAGCGGGACAGGGAACGCGGCATATCGCAGCAAGCCAGCCCTGGACGGGGGAAGAGACTCCCGAAGATGCGGTTCTCAGAATGCTTAACGATGCGAGGAAGCCGTTGGCGCCGGGGTTGAGAGGGAAAGTGAAAATTCCGGAACCAACAGCGAATGTGGTGGTGGATATGCGCATGGGGGGAAAGAATGGGACTCTAAACTCGGGACAGAGAGTAGCGAGTGCAAGGGATCGAGCGCAAGCTTATGCGGGTTTAGGATTGAATGAGAAAGGGTTAAGCGAAGAAGAGAGGGAGGCGATGAGAAGAGAGTTTAGAGAGAGGTTTCGGCCCGGGGCAAGGGCTATGCCGAATACTGTGTCGGGATTGGCGGCGTTGGCAAATGAGAGGATTGAGAATGCGATTGCTAGGGGTCAGTTCAAAGTGAGTGAGAAACTGTGACTGGACTGAGAATGGAAAAGCTGACGAGGGATAGAATATTCCCCGTGGAAAAGGGGTAGAACGAGATGCGCGGGCGGATAATCCGTTTATCGATACGGTATGTCATTCGGTTGTCTGGGAATTTATGTGTTACTGACCATTCGCGTAGACCGAATACATTATGAACAAGATGATCAAAAGACAAGAAATTGTCCCGCCGTGGATTGAAAAGCAACAAGAGCTCTTCAAGGCTGCAAATACATTCCGTTCTCGACTGCGCAGCGATTGGAGAAGACACGCCGCTCGAATGATCGCAAGTCGAGGGGGTAGTCTGAAGGAGCAAATGGACCAAGCTGACGAATACGCCCGTGCAGAGGAGGTCCATAACCCCCGACGGAAGCACGTTGACCAGATATCCATCCCGACTAACTCGACGGATGATATCGTCATGACCAGATTAAAGCATCAACCGGGAGAGTCCGTAGAGCCTCAACCGCCCACCACCACTACCACAGAGGACATCACGGATTCCCGTTCTCAGCCCACTGTTACCCGTCCCTTCCGCGATCCAGATTGGGAAGCGGCTGAGAAGTCATACATGGAGCTTGCCATTTCCAACCTCAACGCCATTACGAGGTCGTATAACCTCATGGCGCCGGAGCTCGCCAAGAAGCCGTACTTTTCTCTCCAGCGGGAACTGGACAATTGCTATGCCGAAGTTGCCCCAGAACTCGCTAATGAGATTAAACGACGTGCGTCGGCGCCTCCCAAGTCAGTAGCCGATCCGTTTGGGCAGGCCCGAGGCGTGCTTGAGAGATTTGGGGAGGGAGAGGGTTCGGCGAGAGTGTATGATTCCAAGGCGCCACATTACGGCTGGAAGGAGTTTTGGAAAGACCTGTGGGCTCCCAAGTGAAGGTACCTTTGTCTTTTGTACATCTGTACATCTGTACATTCATCTGTATACCTGTGCATTTATCTGTATATGTGTGCATCGATCTGTTTATCTGTACATTTGTATATCTGTGAACATAAACATGAATATATGGGTGCCACTCTGTAAAATCCGCCTCCCTCTTGTCTCGTACTCCTGATTCTTTTATTTTTCCTTTGTCCTCTTTTCCCTCGAAATTATGAGGGCTTTGTGCTGACTTGAGAATCATCGATCGACGTGGATGAGGTCTCGGACTTATTTGGGAATTGGTCGGCCGGCTCGTCTCTAAATAGGTAAGTGCTTGCTCTTCATTGTCTTTTTTTTAGGGAGTGATGAAACTACGGATTTTACCGTAGAGGGTATATATGCATGCTTCTTATTACCTTTTTTCAGCTGCGGGGTTGGGACGGTGAACTTGAAACATGACTTCCGGTCTCACTCCACAACGTCAACAGCAACTCATTTCTGTATACCTACCTTCCTACCTATCTACCTAGGCAACTACCTAATTATTGTACTCACTCTTGAGCAAGAGCAGTTAGCAAGTGACCACACGTCAGCATGTCTGCCGCCGAATTCACCGCATCCCCGGACTGCACCATTTGCGGCATGATTTCTTCCCTCGTCAGGAACGGCACAAACCCTTTGCCATCACGCAATCCCAAGACCATGTTTCAGCCCGCAGTCCGACTGGGAACTTTGAGGGAATACACTGAAAGCGCCAATAAATGCCCTCTTTGTCAAAGTCTACTCTCCAGACTTGGTTCTCATCAAAATCCAAATGAGGGAGACCCGCAACCCCAACCGCCTGAAGATGATGCCGTGGTCGAGATGGCTTACCTTTTGTTCATGGGCGTGTGGGAGATCATGGTAGAAAGACTCCCTACTTGGGACCGACCGAATTCGGGCACGACTCTGGCGGATTTGAAGCTCATTCGTCATGTTATCCCTGAAGGTAACTCGGTCGGAACATGCCAGGAAGAAGGGACAACAAACCAGAAAGACAAAACATACCAGAAGAACGAAATGTTGGCGTTTGTGGAAACCCGTTCCGAACACGGACAGGATGAAGTGGACTTTTCCCGGATCAAGAACTGGATATCATACTGCGACATGAACCATCAGGGGACATGTTTTGAGATCCAAGACCCCTGGAAGAGAATGGACTCGCCGGAAACGCTATACTTTGTGGACGTTGACGAGGAATGTATTTCCCTGCAGCTGGCGACGACGAGTGTTTATGTCACGCTCAGTTATGTTTGGGGAAATACCCCTTCACCACTCATGCTCACCAGCGCCAACATTGACAATCTATGCACGCCGCATTCCCTGAGCGAAAAATTACCACTGGGCAAACAACTACCCCAAACTATCCGAGATGCTATGCAAGTTACAAAAACGCTGGGATATCGATATCTCTGGGTCGATAGGCTCTGCATCATCCAGGACGACCAAGTACAAAAACCAAAAAACATAACTGCCATGGCTGGGATTTACAGCAATGCGTCGATGACCATCATTGCGGACAATGGAGATGACGCGCAAGGGCTACCGGGGATTTCTTCAACTACCTCAACCTCTCGGCGTCATTGTCGTCGTCGTCGTCGTCCATTTAATATCCTTTATTTCCCGGAGGATATCCAACTTGTTCTCGACGACAGCAATCTTCCCATAGCAGCAACAACTACTACTGGTGAGTCAGAGGCTAAAACTAAAACATACAACTCTCGCGGCTGGACGCTGCAAGAAGAGCTCCTCTCGAACCGCACTCTCCGATTCACCTCTCGCGAAATCCGATTCCTCTGTCGGAAATCGCGTTTCCGCGAACTCCTGCACGATTCTCGCCAAGTTGTCGACAACCGTAAATCCTCGATTGAGATCCAGCTGTTCAAGAGAAACCCGGATATCTCCACCTATGGCCATCTCCTTGGCGATTACCTTTCGCGACAATTGACTTTTGACAGCGATGCCGTAAAGGCGTTTACCGCAATCATGGCGGCGTATAGTCGTTCTATGCGCGGGGGGATTCTCTTTGGGATTCCGGAGTTATTTTGGGAAGGCTGTTTGCTTTGGCGTTCCTCTGAACCCCTTCGCCGGCGACGTGGTTCTGCGGATGTGAGTGTAAGTGAAGCAGGTGAAGGAGCACCATCGTGGTCCCCCCTCGGCTGGCAGGGCGATGGACTCTGTCTGCAGCCATGGGATGTGCTCTACACCAACACGGGCCGGGACAAGTTTCGGAGAGATGTATACTTTACGTCGGTAGTTAAAATCTTGCCGTGTGTGGAGTTTTACAAGACGACGACGATGACGATGACGACAGATACGCAAACAGGACAGCAACGGAGAGAGTTGATTCAAAGCTCATATCACGCCGAGGAGAATATCTCTGACAAAAAAGAAGATTATCACGTCCACAAGGTGCCGATTCCGGAACAGCCTTTTCCATCGCACCTAGACCTAGTAGGAGGTTGGTCATCGATTTTGACGGTACGGACACAGCTTTGCAAGATTCTCGTGGGGGATGGTTTTGTCACGGACGACCAGCGCAATGATCCGGGACAGTGTAGGGATGTTTTTCTCGTCGACGATGATGTTGATGATGAGGACAACCACACCAACAACGGCGACGACCGTGGAAACAACGGGCACGGCGCTGACGACGACAACGACACCAACGACAATGACAACAGAAACAGCGGTAGTACTGACGGAAAAAGAGGGAGGGTAATCGGCACCCTCCGCCCCGACACTACTACCCCTACAAAAACCAGAACCCACCTCTTCGGTACCCGGATATCACTAATTATAATCTCTCGAGGAATGACCACGCAACGGCCGCATTCCTGGGAATTTCCCGAGCTGGCGGTATTTCATGCAAAATGCGGCCCTCGCTGTTTTGCATCAACCTGTAAAGCAGACAAACAGTTTCTTTTTCCCTATGAGTTTTATAACGTCCTGTGGGTGACCTGGGGGGGAGAAAATGGAATTGCGTATCGCCAAGGCATTGGAAGGGTTTTGAAGAGTGCGTGGGATAATAAGAGGGGGTTGGAGGAGGTGGAGGTACGGTTGGGTTAGATCTGGCCATTACGAGGACTGACAAGTGTGCCATCTTTTCAGGGTGCGCAATTATCTAGTCTACCTAGCCACTTGGCCAATATTCAGTCAATACATAGGTATTCAGTCAACCTTCACTCGAAACGCTCAGATCTTTCCTTCCTTCACCGACTTTTATCCATCCATCTATCTAGGCTAGGAGAGATTAAACATCTCTCTGTCTCTGTTGAGTTCTCAAGAAAGAAAAGCTAAGACGGTACATGTAGCTCTATATAGCTTGATAAGCTGACCACATCATCAACTAATAAGCACTAACTGGTTCTGACTGGCAAGCAAAACACCAGACGTTTATCGCTGCCATGATTTGGGGGGGGGAAGCATGGGGAGAAGACGGGCGGAGCTCAGAGCTCAATAGTACGCCGTGAATCCGAGCTTACCGCGACATACCCACCCACCCACCCACCGATATGGTATCAATGCTGCCAACTCCCTCGTCTCATCATCTAGTGCCTAGCACGTGCGGTGGATTTTTATCTGGTTCAGGCTGGCAGTACACCAGATAGATAGATGGATATGTATCCCATGCTTAGAATCCACTTACAGCTACCAATTGATGTCCAGTCCAGGACGCTCAACTGTTTACATGTATTCTACCTAATCCACTCCCCTTCTGAAACACTTTCGTATGGTATTATTCCCCACTTCCAGCTTTGGTACCCTCATGTAAAGTCTGGTAGCTATCAATCGTAGCATCGTAGTTCTAAGGCACCTTAGGAAGGTAGGAAGCTCAA
>Ga0247760_1001839_pt1 | contig 18102 bp, 11 predicted proteins | sample UWRJL171409R4_FD_179936 | JGI IMG/M metagenome (GOLD analysis project Ga0247760, IMG submission 179936) | Plant litter microbial communities from Arlington Agricultural Research Station in Wisconsin, United States - UWRJ-L171-409R-4 | ecosystem: Environmental > Terrestrial > Plant litter >... | reverse complement strand
GGTTGGGGTGGGCTAGGGTTCATGAGGGGGGGTGTGGGGGACTAAAGGTGTCGGAGCCAGTCGTTGTAGGTTTTCGCGGTGATGATAGCGGCAGGTGGCCAGTAGATGGGTTGGTTGAGAGGGAGGTTGACGAGAGAATCACGAAGTGTACTTCTCTGATGCAGTATCTGGGTGGGTAAATTTCATGTCTTTCCACCGCACAATCTAGATCAAAATACTTAGCTGCCTGACAAGATACAAAACCTATCTAGTTCATATGCACCGCCCGCCAGCACGGCTCAAACGGATCGCGAGCCACCCCATGGGGCACATCTCCCTCCCTCTCCTCCTCAGTCTCCTCACGGAGCGCAACCACAGCCTGGTACCGTCTCATCACATCGGGGACGTTCCTCATGCAATAGCACTCGTCCACTTTATACCTCTTCAGCAGCGCCCGGGTATCGTACAGCCTCACCCTCCGGCCCCCGCGCACTTGCTTCCCGCCTTTGCGAGACCACGCCGGCAGCGACAGGATGTGCGGTATCACCGCCCTTAGCTCTTTCTTATTTATAATGTTCTCGCAGTGCTCAAGAACATGTGCCTCGGTGAGCGGTACGTAGTCCTCAAGCTCCCTGAGCATCCCTCGAACTGGGGACCAGACGCTCTCTTGCACTAGCGACCGAAATGGATATTTGGCCCCGTATTTTGCCCGACTTGAGGGCGAGAGGTCGTCCGGCGGGGCGTCCCGTACCCAGCAACCTGTGAAGCAGCGGCGGCAGACGACGTGGCAGGTTATGAGGTATAGGTGCGTCGCTTCGCTATTGCATTTCCGACATTGCGTCTTCTGCAGCTCAGTGGAGAGTTCATGACACGTGTACGCGGTGGCTTTGGCTGCTACGACAGCGCGGAGGACGTCACCGTGCGAGCGCACGAGAGATGCATATAAGGGGACGCCATCGACGGTGGCGCGCGCGGTGCGGTTAACGCGGCGGAAGGAGGTTAGGGTGGGGATGTCAACATTGACGAGGATCTCGAAGAGGAGTTCGTTGGGTAAGACAGAGAAGGCTCCGAGCGATTGTTTGGGGGGAAGTGTTAAGACATCGTGGTCCAGAGGGAAGCAGGCCCGGAGCCTGTCGAGATCAAGTGTGAGGAATGTGATACCGCAAGGTTGGGACATTTCTGGAATATTTTGGGTTTGAGAGATGGGATGAGTTGGAGAAAAGTACCTAAGGTGCGATAAGAAAGAAATATGAATGCTGTGGCCAGAAGCGGTGAGGCAGCCCGAAGGGGGGCTTTGTGTTTGTGCCTGATGCGCTTCGCCACTGATGCCTGAAGCCTTGGGACCAACTCAAAGTCCTAACTGGGTATAGTGGGAGGGCTAACACTTAGGTTATCAAACTCGCAGGTTCCAACCCAAAAGAAAATTCCCATTAGAACTTTAGCCATTATAAAATCATTACACTGAACGCAAGCGCTCATGTTCGCCACTTACAACATCCACATTTGCCAGTCCAATCTTCTAACTCAAAATACGAATGTCATAATTTTAACCTACCCCAATTATCACAAACCTGGTGAGAAATACCAGAAATACTTGCCTTCCCGCTACAAGCGCTAAGAAGCAAACGTCTACCTGAAGCAGTGATTATTCGCTGTAGCACCTACCGCGCTGGTTGCCCCACTACGGGCCGCACTGATTGGAGCTCCCACTACAAACAAGTTCTCCGACATCGAGAGCCGTTTGGAACTTCTTACCGCAAGACATCGGGGTGGATTACTAAGGATATCGGTCCGCGTGGTAGCGCCGAATACAACAGATCTCCGCACTGCTAGCTTTCATTCAGTCTTCTAATCTTCCTGTCTTTTACGATAACTGATATAAAGCAGGAGAAACCAAAAGCAATTGGGTTACAGAAAGTTGCAAATGTAGATTTCCCAAGTGTGAGAATTCTCTACACGAGTATCTCGCTTAGGTGGTAGCTATGCTGCACGTTTGACTGACACCTTAACTCCGTTCTTGGAGCACATCACAAGAGAGTATTGCTCAACCCACGGCGTGTCATCGTGTGCTTCCAGCTTGTCAAAACACTGCAGCATACGCACAGTTACGTACGAAGCCTCAGTTAAAGCGAATTGTTCTATCCAGGTCAGCATGCGACATTTTCGAAGGAATGATAGACTTTAACTTACGCCCAAGACAGATCCTCGGCCCTCCATTAAAGGGCAGAAACCCCCAACCCGGCCTCAGCCCATTCCACCGCTCGGGCATATATTGATCTGCGTTCTCGCCGTAAAGGTCCTTTCTCCGATGCAGCGCATAGACGTTATACAGCACCGGAGTCCCCTTCTTCACGAAAACTGGGGACTTACCATCCGGGCCACCTCCAAGGGGTAAGATTGTGTCCTGCGTGGCCTCTCTCGTATTCCCCGGCACAACAGGATACATCCTCAACGCTTCATTCAAACACCACCTCAAATACGTCATCCCGTTCATCTCTGCCTCGGTCGGCACCTCCCCTTCAACTGTAGACAGCACCTCCTCTCTCAACCTTTGGTATACTCCCGGCGCCCTCGCTAACTCATAAAACATGTTGCTTAACAGTGCCGCTGTCGTATCCCTACTAGCAAGGAGGACATTGAGAACCTGGTCTCTCAACAGGGTCCTATCCGCCGTCTGATTCGCCAATTCTTCGAGAAAGTTGTATCCAGCCACGTCACCATCTGGTTCAGACCCCTTCTTCTTCTTTTCCATCCTTTCCAGGGCCACATCTACAAACCGGTCGACATAGCTCCACGCCCGGTCCCTTGCCTTATCGATCCTCCTTGGGGTAACCGCCAATATCCCCAAAGGACCCATTGCAATCTTCCGCACCGCTTCAAAGCAACACGCCATGTAATCCTGCACAAACGCCTCCTCCTTCTCACTCCTCCTCTCGTTGTCCAACGTGTTTGTCGACCCGCCCATCAGAAACTCAGTCGCCGTGTCCATTGTGAAACAGAAAAACAGCTCTTGCACATCGAATACCTCGCCATCGCCCGGCACATGTCCCAGAAACAATTGAAAATGCCTCTCCATCATGGTCAAGAGCGGCGCCATGTTCTGCCGTGTAAAGCTCGGCCGCAGGATCGCCCGCGAGTGCGCCCAAGCCGGGCCGTTGGTCGTGAAGATGCCAGTCCCGAAGAGCGGCGTCATGGCCTTGACGCGTAGAGACGCCAGTTTGTAGTTGTCGAAGCCCGTTGCGAGCATGTACTTGAGATTCTCGGGTTCGATGGTGTGTAGCGTCTCAAAAAAGGCGCGGCGCGTCGAGAAGGTGGTCCCGTGCGCCGCGAAGCGCGACGCACTGAAACGGTTGTAGTATCCGGCGCGCGCGCGGCGGAGGGCCGTGAGCATTAGGTCTAGGCCGAGGAAGGGCTCGCGTGTGCGCGTTATCGACTTCAGTGGGCGGCAGCCATTGTAGGCTTTGAAGCGGTGGCGGCGGAAATGGGTCCGGGCTCGGGATACCACAAGGAAAAGGAAGACGAGGAAAGGTAGGAGGGACATCATTGTCTTGAGAGTAAGAATGGCGTAAGACATGTTGATGGTGATGATTTGCGGCGTACTGGCGGCTAGTGTATGTAGCGACAAGGTTCTGGGCGGAATTGATGAGATGATGATTTCCGATAAGGGACCAGGCGGGAAGAGTTATGTATCCACAAAATCCGGAAAGGCGAGGGTCAGACTAGGCGTGGCTAGACCATTTTCAAAGTGAAAATAGCGCCAAATACTCCCCGGGGCAGCTCGAAGAAACCTTACGTCAGCTCTGATACGACGTTGCGACTGCCGCCTCGAAGTAGGAAGATATTCAGTGATTACGGAGCTACAGACCTATTTACGGAGTGCCCACCCCTTCTTGCCCCTTCGTCGATGCGTATTCGCTTAGTTCAAGAGCTGATTTGCTGGCGCCCGCCGAGATGCCTCGATTTCCTTGTGGTCGCAAAGTTGGACCAAGCATGCGTCCCTGAGCGCACTTTGCACGGCCACCTCAGGTTACATCGTGGCTAAGCCCGCATCTGCACCGGACCGACCCGGTCTTGGTATTTACCCTTCGGTGTTTGATAACCTGATTTTGCCCTATCGCCGATCTCTTCAATTGGGCCGGGCAAGCCGCCGCTACTGCTTGGAGCTGCAGCTTGTTGCTGACATGCAGACCGGTCCAATACATCCGCCAAGTTTGGTACCGAATGCAAGACGAGTCCGGGTCATGCGTCTGAGGTGAAACATCAGGGCCAATATCGGGCTGGATGGCCTGGGGCAACTGGGTATGGTTTCTGTCTTCGTCTACCGCGCAAGATGGAAACTTGAACCCAATGCTGCGACTGCGGCGGCAAAAAAACAACTAATAGGTGTGCATTTCCGCCAAGCATCCCGTATTTCGGTCCCCTCCATAAGCGTTGCGATTACCCTTACCTAGGCACTCGAAAGCACCAAGCCCGAATTCCCTTCTATCACTGAGTCTTCGGTTCTTTAGGGTTACTTGGCTCCGTCTTCGCCAAGTGTATACCCCAACGACAGCCATCTCGGCCATATCTAACCAACAAGCAACCAGAATGGAGTTAGCACAAACACTTCGTTCCGAAACGTTCGGTGAGATAATCGAAGGCCTAGACAAGACGTTGTGGCAGCTGTTCTCTTCCACCGCAGCAACCCATCCTGAATCCGACGCCCTTGTGTCAATGTGGCAGCACGATCTAGGCGCCGAAACGGGAAACCAAGCGATCAAGTATTTGCGCTGGAGCTATGGGGACCTCTATCGTAGATCTCTCACCCTGGCAAACTGGCTCGGAGACAACGGCTGCCACCCAGGATCACGAGTCGCGGCTTTCTTGTGGAATTCCGCAGAATGGAGCTTGTTTCTCTGGGCATCCGCCAGGATAGGGGCTGTATTCGTTCCGCTTGATCCGCGCTCGCTCAACACCGATGCCGAGATGCTCCTTGAGGGCGCCAATCCGACCATCATCGTCGTTCAAGACACAGAGGCGGCGAAGACCTTGAGTTTAAAGCCGGCTCAGATCGAACACCTCGTTAGAATTCAGTGCTCCGGAGACCCTGTGCCAGGCTGGGTGCAACTGAACGGCATCCTCACAAATGACTTCACCGCACTTGACGAAATGTCAACTCCTAGCCCGAGCCGTGCTTCTCCCGCTGATCCAGCTCTTCTCATCTTCACAAGCGGAACCACCAATGCCCCCAAGGGATGTCCGCACACCCACACGAGCCTCGTCGCGCAATCTCACCAATACGACCCTAATCAAGACCCAACGATCGTTGACCGCTGGCTTGTCCACACGCCAGTATCTCACATCTTTGCTGTCAACAACGCCATCCGTGCCTGGCGCCTCGGAAACGCCGTCGTCTTCCCCTCTAAGGCCTTTGATGTACAGGCAACTCTCCAAGCTCTAGTTCAAGAGCAGTGCACCTTTATGTCGGCCGTCCCAACGCTGGTCAAGGGTCTACTTGCCAATCCGGCATTCCCTGGCAAGGAGGCGCTCAACATCAAGCTTGTCACCATAGGCGGGACCGTCATTACGCCCGAAGACATTGGTCTTTGTCTCGACGGACTCGGTGCAGCTCATGCGGTGCAGGCGTACGGCATGAGCGAAGGCGCCCCAGTCATCAGCTGGCTGAGAACGGATCCTTTGCTTGCGGCTGAGAACGGGTACCACGCTGGGGTTGGAAAGGCACTGCCCGGCGTAAATATTCGGATCTGCGCCCCCGGCTCTAGGAAGCCCTTGGCGCGCGGCGAGGTTGGGGAGCTCCATATCGGTGGGCCGCCAGTCATCACAGAGTACCTGCATGGAGTTGAGCCCGAGACCTTCTATGTTGATGGGGCGGGAAGCTGGCTTTTTACGGGGGACCAGGCTCGGATGGATGAGGATGGTGTTATTTACATCATGGGAAGATACAAGGACCTCATCATCCGTGGCGGCGAGAATATCTCCCCAATCAAGATTGAGACGACGATTCAGGAACTTGATGGCGTCTTGGCGCAGGTGGTTGGAGTTCCTGACGAGTTGGCGGGACAGGTGCCTGTGGCAGTTGTCAAGTTGCCGGAGGAGGTATCGACGAAAGATGTTGTGATAAAAGTCCGCCAATTGGGCCCTATGTATGCGCTCGATGGGGTGTATACGCTGTGGGAACTTGGAATGGAGGCGTTTCCGATGACATCGTTGGGGAAAGTAAAGAAGGAAGCTCTGAAGCAGGCGGTTCTTAAGCTCAGGATGCCCGTTAAGCCGTCTGCTGAAGAAGCAACTTTGGATGAGGATTTGTCCCTGTCCGCGAGAGGGGATCACGAAAATGTGGCTGACATCGAGGGGGGCCCTCAGACCCAAAAGGTTAGAGCGATACCTCTTGAAAAGTCGTCGGGATCTCTTCAAGACGCGGCCAATGAGAGAAACCATATCGACCAAGACTCGGTAGTGGACATCGGTAACCTCTCTCCAAGCGTCCTCAAACTCGCTGATCAGCTCGCTCTTATCTGGGAAGACCTGGTCGGAGAAAAGCCCGGCCTGCACGACAGCACGTCAATGTTTGCCGACAGCATCACCCTCCTTCGTTTTTGCGATCGAGTTTTCCAGACCCTCGGAAGGCGTATTTACATTGACGACTTATTAGTTGACGACGAAACCCTGGCGAAGCAGGCCATTCTTATACATAAAAGGCCAGTGGACGGCCTGCCAGCGGAGGGTGTGAACCCGGTTGAATTGGGCAACTTCTACTCCGAGCCAGCGATTGGAGGTATTACAAGTGCACAGCACTCTTGGACCACATCCAGATCCGCCCACGGCGGCGGGCCACCGACGGCTCAGGACACAACCGCAAATTCGGGTCTGCTCCCAGCTGCCATATCTGCCATCACGGCCGCTGGCCTCGGCCCGTCGGTCCTCGAATCCATCCTCCCCATCAAAAAGAACTTCCACTCTCTCGCAGCTGGTCCTCGCCCACAAAGCTACCACACCCGCATCCTCTTCCGCACCCACTTCTCCACCGCTAACATCCAGGCAGCCCTCCAATCCACCCTAGCCGCGCACCCTATCTTCCGCACCCTCATCGCTCACCACCCATCGACCCAGCACCCTTTCCACGTCGTGCTCAAACCCAGCATTGCCCTGTTCAACAGCACAATTCAGGTTTTGCCTCCTGGCACAGACATTTTCCCTCTAGCGACCAGCGGTTCAGATGCCAGTCACAGCTCTCCTTTTACAGCCCGCTTCCTCCTCCTCCTCCTCTCCGAGACTCCGCCCACGTCCCCTGGCCCAGAACCAACATCCTACATCCTCGCAACCTACTCCCACTCCGTCTTTGACGCCCTTTCTATAAACTCGTTCCACAACGACCTCTCCCGACAGCTTACCAACCCCTCTCTCCCGCTTCCTCCCCTCACGCCCTTCGCGCTCTATACCTCACTCCTCGCAAACTACGCGGCCAGCGTGCCCGCCCAGATCGCAGTCCAGGAAAACATCCGCCGCCTCCAGGGCATCTCCCGGTTCCCCTCCATTCTCTGGCCCCCGCAGCGCGCTCCGGGTTGGTACATGGGCAGTGACGACCCGGACGTCGTCGTCTCGCCCACCTGCCAACGGAGCAAGGTCCGCGACCAAGTATGGAGCAGCTCGGGCGGATGGACGGCCGAAAACGCTGCCAAGTTCGAGTTTGCGCGTGTTAGGCGCATCATTTCGCTCCCTGGAATCGGCGAGCTCGGAAAGAGGTTTGGGGCAAGGCCAAAAGAGATTATGAGGACGGCCATTGCCATTTTCAACGTGCTGCGGACGGGCGAAAGGTACGCGGCGTTTGTGAATGCATATGTCGGACGGAGGTGGCCGTTTGTGCTGGAATGGATGGCCGAACGGCTACCGCCGCCAGGTAGTGTCGACGGGCCTATGATGGAGTGGGCGGTGGAATTTCTGGAGGTCGTGAGGAAAGGGGAAAGCGTGGGCAAGCTGGTGGAACGGATGGTGGTGGAGGCGCGGGAGGTGGAGAACTTCGTGCAGGCGCCGTGGGAAGAAGTGGCCAAGGGCTTGGGGGTGGAAGAGGGGATTTTTGCAGAGGGCGTAGGGAGGAGGCAGTGCTTTGTTTGGGATGTGACGCTTGCCATGATGGGAGATGGGGAGCCAGAGGCGGCTTTAAAGGCAATCGGGAGGTGGGATTGGCCCGATTGGTGAGTTGCCCCGTTCAAGCTTTGGGCAGTATCTGACTGCTAACGAGTATAGTGGACTATTTTGGAATGCCTTTATGTTGGATTCGGCTAACTTGTCGTTTGTTGCTTCGTGGGATACGGCGCAGATGAGTGTAGACGAGGTGAAGGAGCATTGTGACACCATGACGAAGATTTTGAAAGGCTTGATGGAAGAAGAGAGTTGGGACAAGGAAGCTTTAGATGTCTTTGCTCGTTAGTTTCCATCACCATTTGGACTTGGTAGGGTAGGAAATAATGCCTTAACGTAGGCCCCCATAATTCCAGACTACTCTATATAAGCCCTGTATTATTATTTCAAGTGACTTATACCTTAATGACAGGGCCTGCTTGATAAGAGCATTGTATAAAGATTACAAAGGAACCTGATGTTTTGCTGGACGGTTGACCAGAAAGGCAGAGTGGCCCATTGCATGCTGGCCAGGGCGATACCTGTTTGGAACCTTCGTATTTCATATACGCAGGGGGACTAGACGCGGCGGCTCATCTGTTCCCCACCGACCAATGGGGTCCCGAGCCTAGACTTAGACGAGCGACTGCAGAGCCAAGACGAGTCTCCCGGTTGCAACTTTAACATGGGCAGTGGCCGATATATTTGGCGGCTGAAGGTCTGACAGCGCATCGGAGTGTAGTTACGCCGGCTTGCTTGTCCGAATTAGGATGTCAACAATAAGATATATGTGTCGAGCCTGTTCCCGAGCTGGCTTACCTTAACTTCCCACAAAGCAATCTTCCAGAGGACCAACACTGCAATTTTTGTATCTAAGACGCTGTATTCGTTACACTCTGTGCAGGAACTTCTAACGACATGCTCGTCAAGCTCGTTAATACCGTCCTGGCGCTTGCCTGCTACTCGATCGTCTCTCTAGGAACAGCCGCACCCCTGGCCCAGCCCAAAGGCCTCAACACAAAGCAGTTCATCGATAACCCGCGTTTTAGCCGCCGCAGCAGCGTAGTTCCTATCGCACCCAGGGATGATGCTGATTCGGTTCGAATCACTGGAGACAGAACGGAAGATACCCCTTGGGGCCGACGCACTAAGCGCGACGACGATGATACCCCATGGACAGATGATACGCCATGGGGTCGACGCACCAAGCGCGATGATAGGGATTCGGTCCGTGTTACTGGAGGTGACACGACGGAGGATACCCCATGGGGTTGACGCACTAAGCGTGAGGATAGCCCCGAAAATGAGAGTGAATGGAGAAACTAAGGTTTTGGTATGACGATGCTGTCTTGAAGAGGCCGCCTTTTCTGCTGAGATCTAGGATGGGACCTTTCGGGCTGGCGATGGTGTAGGGTATACGGTATTATAAGCACAGGTTTTCTTGTGATGCAGATAGGAAAAAAATCTTTTGATTGTCAGTCTTGAGCGGAGAAGGCGCTTGATGAGTTGAAGGACCGCATGGCGAAAGTGCTAGAAACGGACAAGATTTTCGGCAGAATCGGCCTCCTGGGTATCACCGGCGACAAGTGAGGGTATGTTATGCGACAACTGTTCTCTGTAGCTCCGTCTTACATGTGCGCAAGCCACATCACCCCATTTCCACTACCATTGGAGTCCGTTTTTTTTTTTTACCACAGCTTGCGTGGGTCAACAAGTATCCCACTAGGTATCCGCACACCCGGAAGCGGCTTCGCGAGTGGCTATACGTGGCATTTCCCCAGGCTATTGACGAGCACCGGCCGCCGACGTTTGGGGAGTTGCGTCTTGCGAAGGTACCGTATCTCGAAGCGGTTGTGGAGAAGGCGAGGCGATTGACGCCCATTTGTCATCGTCAGGGAGGCGGCGGAGGATCTGGATATCCTGGGTCATAAGATCCCCAAGGGCAGCCAGTGCTATCACATTGCCGAGGGCCCGGTTGATGAGAATACGCGGAGTCCGTCATCCAAGGCGGTGAAGCGCTAGGGTTTGTGGGGTGAGTCGAGGGATTTGAAGCTTTTTGCCATCAAAGTCCATGTCTCCTAGATCCAATGTTTGCTACTTTCCAGACTCACACCCCAGTCCGGTGTTTCCTCCATTCCTTCCACGGTTCTTCAGTAAACCTCTCTATCCCCAAAATAATGTTGTTTTGCGCAATGAAGGTCGCGAGGGTTGGGCCGCAATCTGCGTGACCAGAGACGCGGCAGGTGATGGGGAATTCCAGATGCAAGCAAGGCCTTCCGGAATCCAATCTCCCTCTTGTTCGACAGCTGCCGAGACCCCTCTCTACCGAACCTTCTCGAGCCTGCCCGTGGCCCGCCGAACCAAGCGAAGTCTTTTGAGGCTCGGTTCTCGTCTCTTGTGCCGAATTCTGGTTCCGAAGAGTTCTACGAAGCTCGGCCATCCTCGACACTTGACAGTGCGACCTTGAGACTCAGTGACAAGACAAGAAGCGTGACGCCGAGCCTCAGCGCCCCGCGCTTGCGCCTGGCCCCCAGCACCGATGCGCCACACAACAAGGGCGTCATGTGTGGGCGGAGCCAGATGATAGCTGGAGTACAAACCCCTTCCTCCACTACATGGATGACTACCCGATTCAACAGCCAACCACTTGATTCGTGCGCTACATGGGATTCTACCCCTCTACACCGAAAATCCCTTCCCGCACCCGGGCTGAACTTGCCAAATCAGGCCAGGCACAGGAAAGCGTCCACTCGTTGGACCTCCACGCCGCCCTTCAATCCGCCAGGCACCGCGCTGCCCTCAACAGCCACCCTCGACGGCGTCGAACTCGCCGAGCTCCTGTTTAGACGCTGGTGGTTCCGCCACACGTTCTTCACCTTCTTTGTGCGTTCCATGCGCGAGCCGGGCAAGCTGGGGATGAGCTAGACGAAGAGCACAAGGGACGAGAACTGGGCCTCAAAAGAGGCAGGAGGAAACCCCAACTGGCGCGTGTGCCGTGGGTGGCAACCGGCGTATCCGTCTCGAGCATCTTGTGCATTCTGCCGTCTAGATCCTTGGTAAGGGTGTAGAACGGCAGCGGAGTGGACCGGCGATCGCGGGGCCGGTATGAGCGGGTGCCGCGACTACGGCCAGACTGTCAACGATCCGCATGGAAACGGGGGAGCAACGCTTCCTGCGCCGCTGGGGTCCGAAGCTGAGTTTGTCAGTGGCAACATTTCTTGACAGGTCGGGTGGGCTGGGCGTGGGCGGGGGGGTGACGAACTCGGCAATGCACTCGCTCCCTGGGCTCGGGGTGTAAATGTCAGCTTATATGGGGCTGTGGGGGCCATCAGCGGAAGCAGTCGGCTTGGTGACAGAGGCCCCTGGAAGCCAGAGACTTCCACAGTTGTCAACAATAACAACGCAATTAATTAACAACTATCACAATAATTGGCCCCGAAGTGCTAGATTCTGACAGTAAACGGCCTTGACTGCACAAGGTGGGGCGGATGACGCTGCAGATGCTGCCTCGTTCCCGTTCCTTTTGAACTTGTCGAGCAGTTTAAACGGCATCGCCGTCTGCGTGTATAAGTATAGAAAGGGAAAGTGAGATTCAGACATAATGTCGGGCAGTTGGTCATCTTGGGTGTGGGGAGGGAAGACTTAGATTGAGCGCTGAACATTCGGTCAGGGCTGAGACCGTGGCTTGCGGAGAGGGGCACATATCCCCAGTCCGTGTCCTGCAGTGAACTGATCTCCGTCCGCGGTGAGAGAACACGGAGCAGGTGTCCCCGTTCTTTTGGCCTTAGCCTTCGTCCCTAGCTGGCTACCTCGACCTCGTTTTCAATCTGCTTTTCCAGCTCCACTGCCCCAGCGCTACCTAAAGCAAGTTATATAAGCGAGACCCTCCAAACAGGCGGTAGATCGGCCAAGGATGCAATCCCCATAAGGGGCTCATCGACCACGCCAGCGCGCCGATAACAAACAGCCCCCCCGTCTTGAGCCTGGCTCACTTGAGAAAGCGCCAGGCCGAAGGATTGGCTCTCGAAGCGACCAGGCTTTTCGCTCACACTAAGTATCAGAACCAGAAACTCAGCTCCCTTGCCTAGCAAGTCCCATGGAAACCACCCAGAGTCATTCCAGGGGTCATCTGCTTTGAGGAGGACATTCCTAGCCCCCACTCTCAGCTTGAAACAATGGCTGTCCAGTTTTTCTTCCACTGTTGCGGAGATGCAGGGGCCCTCAATGACTAAGGTGGCTGTTGTTGGGTCTCCATATGGGTTGACGCCCTCCACAACAACATTGTGGGAGATGACCCTAGCCGTTTTGTGAGCTGGCTGGCTAGCGAATTCGACTGGACCAGGTACAGATATCCAGGACCACGATGGGATTCGACGGTGCTTAAGCAGACCACGGCACATCTCGGGTTTGTCCAAGTCGGTCGAATGTATCCAATCAAGTTGCTCCGGCAGCTGCTCAAGCCACAAACCAGACAGATAAGTCCAGTTGTGCGTGCTTCCGAATCGCCTAGCGATCCCCGACAAAGCAGGGAGCCAGTCTCTCTCATCTGTAAGCTTTTTGGCTCGGTATTCCGTAACGATGTCTTTCCAGTCCATGCCAAAGACCCGTTGGCCGCGCGATTTCACGTCGCTCCACTGTCGTTCATCGATTCGACACTCGCAAGAAAGCGCTTCTTTGCATTCCCAAACCAGTTCGTAATCGGTGAAGTGTAGGAGCCTGCGGGAACACAGGCGTTCTTGATAAACCCACCCTCTTTCGATGAGGGGAAACCCGTCCGCGTTGCTATTAGCCTTCAGCTTTTGGTCGTTGGTGAGGCTGAGATAGAACGGGTGTTGCCCGTTAACCCGTAGCCGCTCTGCAGACTTTTCTCCTTCAGGCCTCCACCCCGTCACCATGCTTGGAGGTACTTTGGCGAAGATACCCCGCTTCGGGTCCGTATTGCTTGATAAAGCCGAAATCGTGACCGCAGCATTCTCGTATATGGTGTCCATCTCGAGAACTTGCTCAGCCCAGTCGTCCGGATCGTCTTGACAGATGCAAAAACAGTCTATCCAAATGTACTTGAAACCAAGACGATAAGTAATTTCCACAGCATCACGCACCAGGGGGTAAACTCTGTCGTCTGGGATTCCGGTTTCGTAAGCAGTTTCCCAGTCGCGAGTAAGGCTCGAAACCTCTGTGGCCTGGCTCCAGCGGTGGCTCAGACAGACGTACTGCTGCGGTGGAAGGATCCTCGCATCTTTCAGAAGACGGATCCTTAAAAGCGGACCCTTATCGATGACAAGTAGACGCTTTGGCATCCTCGGACCGCCACATTCCAATCCCAACGTAATGCCTGCACACAGTTTATGCCCCTCAAGGCATCTCTTTAACCAAATGTTTGCTTTCTTCAGGGCCGCCTTGCTCCTTGTGTTGCCAGTGGGGAACCCTCCTAGTTCCATTTGAGGACGGCCATCGTCGGGCAGTGGGCGGTCGTCGAGTTGAAGCGGAGAGTTTTCCAGCAGAAATTCCTGAACCTCTGGGAGAAGAGCATCTTTAAAGGTCGTGCGTGGCCGGGGCGGCCACTGCATCATCTTGCGGGCCAGTGTCTTAGCAGTTTGGTAGTAGGTAGGTGAACCCAGATTGAGAGCTCATTGCAAACATGACCCCTCTGACGGTTGGGTAGCAATGTCAAAACCAGGCGTTGACTCACGTGTCATGCGAGCGTTGCATTAGGGGTATGATTGGGTAGATTTCTTGCCTGTACGACGGGTTATACATGGCCCAATCGATACGCCAAACCAACTTTTGGCGCAGGGGAGCTGACAAGTCTTTTCATGGCATTTTGACGTTCGATCCTATTATCCCAGGCGGCCAATCGCACGCACAGATGTGTACCGCCAGAAAGCTGCTTGCGTTTGCGCCAAGGATATCCGTTCTCAGGGCTCAACGAACGTTCCTGGTGGCTGATGACAGGTTGCTTGGCGCCTGTATTCGGCCACTTGTCCCACCACTGCGTAAGGGCGTGGCTGTCTTCACGAATGGCTTGGTACGCATGTTGATCCAGACGAAGAGTGCAGAGAATTGCCTTGTGCACCACCTCTTTGTTAGCACCTTCTCCGAACGGTCCATCTACGCCCTCGAGTTCGACGATACCACCCTCGCCATGACACTGACAGCCAACATCTCCGCATCGGACACGCACACATGGATCACACTCTCGCACGAGCGCAAGGCCCTGTACAGCAGCGGCATTGGCTCTGGCGCGTGGTATTCTTTCACTGCCCACAATTCTTTCTCTCTAACCCCCTCGGCAGCCATTCCCCTGAAGGGTAACTGTATCTCCCCCTTACCCGGACCCAACACCGGCAATGGGCCCTCCGGCCTGCACTCCGTCGCCGCATCAACACCACCCTACGCCGTGTACGGCGCCGTTCCCACCTGCGGGAGCGTCCTTCGCGTCGATCCCACCACGGGGGCCCTAGTTTCGGTCGCGCAGGACATCCCCTACACGTCAACAACCTCCGGGCTCAACGCCACTCTAATGCACGGCATGGTTCTCTCCTCCGACGGACGCTTCCTCTACGTCGTCGACACCCGAGGCAAGTCCATCTGGACTTATTCCGTCTACAATACCACCAGCGAGCTCGGCCTCGTAGATGCGATTCCGGGTCGGCACGCGGCGACGCATCCGAAGGGAGGGTACCTATGTGTTGCGCTCGAGGGGGCGAATGTGCTCGCGCAGTACAGGTGGACGGGAAGACGGGACACCTCGCGAGGGGTGGACAGCGTACCCGTTGATTAAGCAGGGATTGAATCTCTTGGCGTACTGGTCGGATGAGGTGATGGTTTCGGCTAGTGGGGGATACCTATGAGCGACGAACCGGGGGAGACAGGCCGGTACAAAGGGGTTTATTAGGGCGTTTAAGATTGGCGGAGGGGAAAGGGTCGATAGAGAAGCAGTCACGGGGTGGGAAGTGTTTTGCGAATGCTGTGTGGTATGATTGAGAGATAAGTTTGTCATCCACGTGAATTAGGCTGCGATCAAATTGCTTTTGGTGCAAGAGCCCACAAGTTGATTGCGTTGACGATGGGGTCTCCGTTTGGGGGCTCGGGGATATCAAACAGTGAGCTACCAATGGGTGGCCCACCTGAGATGAAATGATTCCTTCAATTGCCTTATCCCTCAGTGCCATAAATTACCTAGGCACCTTAAGCAGGTTCCGCATCGAGAGGTCTTCGGACCGTCTTGACGCGCGCTTCGCTGGAATGAGACGCGTCTCAAGTGAAGGTCAAAGCGACGCCCTTCAGGGGCATTGAGCAGGTTGTCATCCCTGGATTAGCACGCTGGCCAAGTGTTTAGGCCCAAGTGTGGCTGCGGCAGTGCTCGTCCTCGAGCTTGTGGGCCAATCATGTCTCCCCAAAACGGCGAAACCCAATGGGCAACCACCAGCCCTGTTCAGTAGTACGGCTAAACGGCAGGCATAATGGGGGGCCTGAGCGCAGAAGACAATGGGGCGAAGTCAAGTTGCAGGGTGTCTCAGATCATGATAAAATCTCAGGTCCGCAGCCCCGAGAAAGGTTCAATTCGTTCAATTGCAGTGCAGGACGCATTTGGCTTGGCATTGCACAAAACCACGACCATGACGGCGCGGTGGAGTCCGGACGCGCTTCTGCGCATCAGGGGCAACGCACAAGAAGGAGGGATCCAATGTTCTGGCACCAACCGCAGCCCTAGACGATGGGGCCAACGATGCGGATGGAGGAAATGGCGTGACAATGCTGACAGCATCGAAGTCCAAAAGAAGCTTCCATCTCTTGGAAGGAAACCGGTCGCCCAAGTCACCCTCCAAGATCTCACTGAACTGGCCGAACTATGCCTATGTAGGGATCGGCACTTCGACCAGAAGAACGACCTCGCTAAGAAATGGATGGAGCAAGTCGATGAGCTCGCAGCGATCGAAGCGGAATTGCCAATCTGCCCTGTGACACCCGAAACAAAGCATATTAAGTATTCGCAACCCGTTATCACTTTCGGCCTTCCGACACCGCCGAGTTCGCAAAATACCTCTCAGAACAACTCCTTCACGTTTGCTCCTCCCGTCGACTCTCCGATTCCACCACCAGCATTCGCATTCAAGGCGAACGATGTCAAGCCCCCTTCCTTGTTGGGAGGTGCCATTGTCAACCGTGACGCACTCCATCTTGAGAACAAGATGCTCAAGTCTTCAGAAACGCAACTTACTGCTCGTCTCAACAAAGAAACAACCGCGAAGCAGGACGTCGAAAAGAAGCTCGGCGACGCGCAGACAAAGATTTCCAATCTATCATCTGAGATTAAGAGTCTCAACGCTCGTCTAGCCAAAGTAGAGCTAGACAGAGCAATCGCCAAGGACGAGTTAGCGGGGGCGAGACAACAGGCTGATACTCTTACTTCCGTGAGGGACCGTATGGTTGAAGAATCGGAGAGTCGTCTGGCGGCGCAGCGCAAGGAACTCACTGGAGAGAAAGACCGCGAACTGCAAGCAGCGCACTTCCAGTATACTGATGAAACCATTCGGCTGAAGGAGAAATCGGCGACGGACCTGGAAGTGCAAGCTCGGGGATACAAGATTCTTGTCCAACAAGCTGAGAAAGACCGGGACGACAAGGTTCAGTCCCTTGAGAACCAGCTGGCTGCGGCAAACACCGAGTATGACAGTCTTAAAGAGGAGACGGACGCCGAACTGTCATTAGCGTCGGGGCAGCGTCAGACACTGCAGCAAGAAATAACCAAGCTGAAGCGTCAGTTGGAGGATGCGACCACGCAGAATACCAGTGTGATGGCGGAAAACGCGGACTTAGCACAGCGACTGCGGGACACCCAACAGGTCCTGGCGGCAGTAAAACAGCAAGTGGCCAGTATGGAAAGAGAACTACAAGCGGAGAGGACGAAACCGGTCTTGGTTTGGGAGGGCGAGGAGAAACACCGAGGTCGAAGCTGGTTGAGTCTGCTTGGGCGGTGGTTCAGGGGGAGACGATCCGAGTCTCGGGTATAATCGAAGGAATGGTTCGAACTTCAAGGTAGTGGGTAGGGGGTTAAAATGTTTTTGTTAGTACTGTCTAATGGCGTCATGGCTGTACATTCCTTTGAGTTGTCGGTTCATACCAATCCCCGTGCATCGCAAGTCTGAGCCACCCGCATCATGACCTGCAGGTCACCCCCTGTGTGCTTCGACTTTTACGTGGGTGTGATTGGTGGCCTCTCCGTGAGCTGGGGTGTAGAGTGGCGGAGCAAAATCGGACGAGAGATATCCCGACTCCTCGCAAGACCGACATCAGGCAATCCTCTCAACATCAAGGCAGACATGCACAGCCATTTCTCTCTGCAAAACACATAAACTCAAGAGACGTGGGCCTTAAGTCGAAAATACAAAAGCAAAAGCCCCATTTCGGCGATCGGCGCGCACCAAGCCGACAACCCCGTTTTCCCGCCCCCACATCACAATGACCTCCATCCTCTCCTCCGCCCTATCAACCCTCCAATGCCTCTCCTCCTCTCTCCTAAAGTCAACCACCCGCCCCAAGCGCGTTACCCTCCTCGTCACCGGCCTAGACAACACCGGAAAGACCACCCTCCTCCACCGCATGCGTAACTTAAACCCAGGCTATGACCCTGTCTCGGGTAGCGCGTTCTCATCTGCATCTTGGACTGACATCCAATTAACCACTACCACCGGTAAACATCTATTACTGGATGCGATTGACCTGGGAGGGCTCCGCTATCGTGACCACCCAGGTGGTATCAGGCAGTTGTGGCGGGACTCCCTTACGGATGTTGGCGTGGATGGAATTGTGTTTGTTGTGGATGCCGCGGATAGGGAGCGATTTGGTAAGGCGGAGGCGTTGCTAGGGGATCTTTGGGGGGTTTTGCGAGAGTTTGAGAGGGAGGGGCCAAGGGGTGAGGCTGATAGTACTAGGGAGGGGAGGAGAGCGATACCTGTGTTGGTGTTGGGGAATAAAATTGATGCTGTTGGGGCGGTTTCG
>Ga0247760_1001838_pt1 | contig 18103 bp, 15 predicted proteins | sample UWRJL171409R4_FD_179936 | JGI IMG/M metagenome (GOLD analysis project Ga0247760, IMG submission 179936) | Plant litter microbial communities from Arlington Agricultural Research Station in Wisconsin, United States - UWRJ-L171-409R-4 | ecosystem: Environmental > Terrestrial > Plant litter >... | reverse complement strand
ATTTTGTCTGGACTGCTTTGACCCCATGGAGTCAAAGCAGTCCAGACAAAATGCTGAGTCAAGGAGAGGCAACTCGTGTCGTCATACAAATGGGGCACACCAGTTGCGATGGCAATGAACAGATCTGACAGTAATCCAAAAAAAAAAAAGGAACCCGAATCTATGACATCTCCATACCCTCATCGTCATCTACCTCGCTCTCCAGCATCTGTGTCTGGTTGCTGCTAATGCTCTCTTTCCGCCGGGAGACGGCGGATGAACCGTCATTGAAGCGCCCGTCGATACCCCCAACCATCATATCAAGCTCGTCGCCACCGACAACGCGCCCCTCCATGTCAATCTCCTGGGATAGTTCGACGAGTGCGGAACGGGGAAGGCGCTGGAAACCGTCAGTCCTCACGATGCGGCCCCAGTGTGTCATGGCGAAGTTGGCTGCTCGTTTCCGTAACCAATCTTCATTCGCTAGGCCAGCGCAGTACCAAATGATGCATGCGTGATCAACATCTAGTTCTTTGCTCAGCCTATTCACGCACAGAAGACGGAGGTGCGGGATGTTGTAAATATTGGACATGACCAGCAGACCAGCCACATCTGAGTGGTCTGCAGTCTGGGTTTCGTCATCGTCCGAGGCGGGGTCTATGCGGTCTGTATAGAGATAGTAAAGGAAAGCCTTTACTACGTTGTAGGGTTCGGGAATATGCATCTTCTTAGTGTGGAATTCGGCCATTTGGCTCGACCAGAGTCGCGCAAAGTGCGGCCAACGGGCCTGGAGGATGAGCCGATGAACGTGGATGGGTTCGGATGTTGGCACATCTGCCGCAAGCCACGTCTGGCTCCTGTCGCCGGATTCAGAGGCGTGGACGAGAGCTGAACCCATGATATCGTCGTCATCGTAATCGCGCGACAGGGCGGTTACGACAAAGTCTGTTCCGCTCCCAGTCTCCGGGGGCATATTAAAAAGCTTTGCAAGATCAGCGCCAAGGCCTTTGGACGGTAGCTCTCGATGGCGAGCGTGGGAGGTAGGGCGAGTAGGGTCGGTTCGGGGTTCGTCAAGATTGTCACCCAAGAAACCGTACCGGCGCAGATCGATCTCCATGATATCCGAGAGGTATTCCTCCAAGCCATTACCGCCGAGATCCATCGGTCCGCCCTCTATGGGGCAGCCGAGCAACCAGGCCTTGGTGCCATCTTCGTTCATGGTGCAATAGTGCCAGCGGTACCCTGATTTGAAAATTTCACGCCCCTCGGCAAGTTTCTGCCACCGCAGTGTGCCCAGGTCGAGTGCAGACAGAGAACATTCCTTGGAAGTGATAGTTGCCGCCGGTGTTACAAAGTCCAGCAGCGTCCCAGAAGAGTAGACGTGGAAATGAACTCCCTGCATCTGCGAGGGGACATTGGGTCCGCCAACAAATTTCAGGGCAGATATGGCGCCTGGTGCAGGAGGCGCGTATGTTTTAAGGTGGAAAGACGGGGGGTTGACTTGGGCTGTCCTCGAGTTGGCGGCATATCCGGAGCTTCCTACCACGGGTGACTGGGCAGAGGGGTAAGGTTGTCTCGGCGACGAGGCATGTCGTGTCAATCCTGAGCGGTCGAGGGAGCTGACTTGGGGCGGCGATTCAAAGGCCGGGCTCCCTTTGAGATCCAGCCACCAAAGGTCGCTAACCTTATCCATATCTTCGCTGAGACCGCCGTACACCCAAACCCTGTCGCCCCAGATGTAAGCCGAGTGGTCAAATCTTCCGACAAAGCGCCATGACCGGGACCAAGTAAACGTCTTGAGATCCAGATAGCAGATGTCATCCAAGACGTAATTATCATGTCCAGTAATGCCGCCAACAATGAACAGTTTGTCCTCGTGCAGCACTGCAGCATGGCGGGCCCGACCCTTTGGAATAGGGCCAGATACCTGGGGCTGGGTCCAGTGGGCCGACTTGAGGTCGAAGATGATTAGATCTGAGAGATAGGTTCGATGTTCGTTCTCGCCACCGAAGACGAGTAGTCGATCTCCCTTGTAAAGCGTCGCCGTGTGTCCTGAGCAGTGGGGTTCCGTCAATGGGATATCGGGAGGACGAGGGAGACAGGGGACCTACCCATCCGGACGCCGGGGATATCCCCGTAGTTGTCGACCAGATTCCACTGATGGCTTACCAGGTCTAGGCGAAGCACATGATTATAAACCTCGTCGGTGTACTGGTCGAAGCCGCCAAAGGCGTAAATCTGGTTGTTGCCACAGTAGGTCACCGAGGCGTTGACAAGACAAGCGGGGCGCTGTCCCAAGGTGCGGGTGACCTTGGGCCGATAGCCATCCATGGGCGCACGGTTCTTGAGGGGTGAGTTGGGCATGATGTACGTGTTGTTGGACGACGCGGCTGAGACGGGGGTCGTTAAAGTCGAAGTCATGGGTGCGGACGAGATCTGCGAGGCGTTGCCTTGAGCGTTGCTGACTGCGTTGGCTGCATGGGCAGGGGCGCCGAAGAGCGATGAGCTTGATAGGGGACCAGCGGGCGTTGAGGGATGTGCCATGGCCGGGGGTTCACGGAGTGATTGAGCCGATTCAGATTTCGGGGTCGGGGCGTGATTGGAACTGGGATTAGGATCAGACGGGCAGGCTGCGATTGGACGCGTCCAGCAAGCGCATCGCATTCAATCCAGCACGCCGAGCAGCGCCTGGGCTTTTGCTTTGCGCCCGTGTTCTGCAAGGTCTCTGAGCTGGTAATGGATGTCGGTTGCTGAGGCTAAGATTTGCTGATAGGAAGGAGTTTTGCTGGTGGGGGTGTGCTTGTTGCCGGATCCGGCCGACTTTGGAGCCATTGCTCGACCGATGCCCTTCCTTTTGCGCATACTTCGTAGTGGTCTTAGCGCCAAGACCTGTTGTTGCAAAATCTCAGACAGGGGTCACGGCAAATGCCACAAGGCCCGAGCGTCTTCACTAAGTTGTTGGACAACTGCCTGCACCAACCTGCACGGTCCCGTGGCGCACGGGGCGGGGCTGATCAGCGGGGCCACTGTCTTGGGAGGTTGCCTCGTCAACAAAGGTAAACATTTAAAGCTGGCTGTCCCTCCCCTCGAGATTCCTTCCCTTCTCTCCTTCCTCACAATCACTCAACCCTCAGTCCACAATTCCCAGTTCTCCTCGAAGTCCGCTTTCGTTTTTGTCTCACAAAGCATCAAAGCGATCACTCAAGCCTGGCACGCAGACCTTCTCAAGTCAACTAGACCAGCCCGTTCTTCGCCGCCCGGTCGCTCTTCGACTTCAAAACGTTCTCCGTGAAGGCTCCTCGATTTTTCGAACACGAACGCAACAGAATACTAACTAACACTTCAGGAACCATTAACTTGAGTCTCCTGGAGGTCGTTCGATTAGTCAACAAGCAGCAGCTCCAATTTCTTTCCCGCTTTATCCTATTGTTCATCGCAGGAGACATTCGATACCTTGCAGCACATTCAAAATGGCGACCGCATCGGTGTCAACACCCCTCAAGTCCCATGCTGGACTCTTCTCTTCCCGTACCGCTGGTGGGCGGATGCCCTTGACCCCTTCACCCCGTCAGCGCGCGATCCCCGTTAACCTGAACTCGTCGCCTTTCACCCCTGAGCGATCTGGCAACGACAGCCAACGAATTGCTTCCAAGTCAGTGTACCCAGGAAATCTTAGCGCCCACCTCGCCCACTCGTCCTCCAAGAACCACCGCGATTCACCCAAGTCCAACATCGCCCGTGGTGTCTCTACCCCCAGAAAAGCCCTCGAATTGGGTGTGTCTGATTTCACCCTGACTGGTACTGGTGTTCACGCCAAAACCCCGTCGACCACAAAGACAAAGAAGGGACCCCTCAGACAAAAGGCGGTCAAGACCACCATCAACTATGCTGGGGATCGCTTTATCCCCAATCGCGGTGCCAGCTCTGCTCTCGCCAACAGTGGCTCTGGCAAACTCGACCTCCAGGAGAAGTCGCGTCCCAAGTCCCGCAATGGCGAGGGTTCCTCGCTCTTGGCCTCTGCCACTGACGATGCCATTGCCGCTCTCGAATCTCTCAACCTTGACGATGAGCCGGCCTCTTACTCGCGTCCCTCGCCGAACACGGTTGCTTACCAGGATTCTCTAGCCGACGCCTGTGGCGTCAGTCTCAACACGCGCATTCTTCAGTTCAAGCCTGCACCCCCCGAGTCATCGAAGCCCATCGATCTCCGCCAGCAATACAACCGTCCCCTCAAGCCCACGACGTCGAGCGCTACTCAGTTCAGACGCCGTGTTGCAACCGCCCCCGAACGCGTTCTCGACGCCCCTGGTCTCATCGATGACTACTATCTGAACCTCCTCGACTGGAGCTCAGGCAACCAAGTTGCCATCGGTCTGGAGCGCAACGTTTATGTGTGGTCAGCGGATGAGGGCTCAGTTAGCTGCCTTCTCGAGACAACCCCTGACACCTACGTCAGCAGCGTGAAGTGGTCTGGCGATGGAGCCTATGTCGGTGTCGGTCTGGGCACCGGTGAGGTTCAGATCTGGGACGTCTCGGAGGGCGTCAAGATCCGCAGCATGTTCGGCCATGACACCCGTGTTGGGGTCATGGGCTGGAGCAAGCATCTCCTTTCTACTGGTGCGCGGAGTGGGCTTGTCCACAACCACGACGTCCGTATTGCGGAGCATAAGGTTGCCGAGCTCGTTTCGCACACTTCCGAGGTTTGCGGTTTGGAGTGGCGGTCTGATGGTGCGCAGCTGGCCACCGGCGGCAACGACAACCTGGTCTCCATCTGGGATGCCCGGTCCCTGGCAGTCCCCAAGTTTACCAAAACTAATCACAAGGCTGCCGTCAAGGCGCTGGCCTGGTGCCCCTGGAACATGAACCTTCTGGCGACTGGAGGTGGCTCGTACGACCGCCACATCCATTTCTGGAACACAACGTCCGGCGCCCGCGTCAACAGCATCGACACAGGATCCCAGGTCACCAGCTTGAGGTGGAGCCCCCACTACCGCGAGATTGTTAGCTCAAGTGGCTTCCCTGACAATTCTTTGAGCATCTGGAGCTATCCTACTCTTGTCCGAAATGTCGAGATCCCCGCGCACGAGAGCAGAGTCCTCCACAGCTGCCTCAGCCCCGATGGGCAAATGCTAGCCACCGCTGGTAAATCTCCCTTTCCATCCCCCACTGCATCCTTGTTGCTAACCGCGCTCCCACAGCTGCCGACGAGAGTCTGAAGTTCTGGAAGATCTTCGAGAAGAAGGCCGGTTCCAGCTCTAGCGCCGGAGGTGTTGGCGCATCGGCCAAGGCGGAGATGAGCAAGCAGATGACGATTCGGTAATCAACAGGCCGTGTCCAACAGATCGTCCAAGGCCGGTTTAATGCCAGAGTTTAAGTCGACAGCCCGACAAAACCAAACGGTAGGCATCAAGGTTCCTTCTGGCATACTCGGTTGATGGATTCCTAGAGTTTGGTCGATTTCAGCGAGGCGTTGGGGAGTAAGTACTTGGGCTCGCTCGCAAGGTGGAATTTCGGGCTACACAGGAACGAAAGCAGATCTGCTTGATCATGAAGAACGGGACACCATGAACTCACGAACATGTTGGGTGGGCACTAGACCGCCATAGTTAAAGATCACGTTGGATCAGAGTTGTAGTTATAGAAGTTTAATTGTAGGAAGACGATGATGGAAGACGCTATTGGTCTGCCCTGGTACCGTTCCTGAAATTGTAGGTGCACCATTCCTAAAAAGGAAAGTGTGGCTGGTGGGGACTACCGTTGGGTGACTAAGCCAGTCCCCAAGACTTCAAAGCCAGCGCATGCATGCCTTGCAACTTACCCGATACATCCATCTCACGCGGGCAAACCAGCGTCTCCTACAAGCTGTGGCGCACCATTACAAAATCTCAAGCACTGCACCTCGCTCTCTAGAAATACAAGCCCACGAGGTCTAGGATGCGCTGGCCAAATTGCAGGGCAGATTGAAACCGAAGTTCGAGCGGCAGAAGGCGGCGGCTTCCGACTGCAATCTCCGAATCAAATCAAATCCCCAGCTGCATCGAACACCGACCTCTTCAGCCCGGAATCGTTCGAGCCTTCGTTTCCCCGAAAGCCGGCGCTGCAGGCTGGGACGTAGAATTTGGTTGAGAAAAATCATTCGATCATCGGCGGAGCAATACTTCACTGTGTTTCCGAGGAGGGACCAGCAAAGCTCAATCAACCTAGCAAGTCTGCGAACCATCGTCGCCTTCGTCGGCGTTCATCAACATGTCGAATGCTACCGTCGGCAACGTCTATGACCACATCATCCAAGAGGTTATCAATGCGGTGCGCGTTGATTTCGAAGAGAACGGTGTGGATGATGGAATTCTGGAGGAGCTGAAGAAGGTAAGAAGACTTTCCCATCTCCGGAATCACCGCCTCGCATCATCCATCTCGCACTTGCGCTGCACCAAATCCATCTCCAAAACCGGCTCTTGTCATTGTTCTCGTTGTCCACATTCAAGCCAGAGGGGTTGCAGAAATGCAGTTATTCGATGTCGAGTGGCTGCAAACGTTTTGTCGGCGTGATGGGGTGGTCGCTGCGTTTGTTGGCTGCCTGGGCGCGGGCAACTTTGGGACACGAGAGGGGTGGAGAGCAGCTGCGTTGGGGGTGGGCGACCAGGTGCTATTTGGCTCTCTTTTAAGCTCTTTTGGCAGCCTGCTGAACAAACCCCTCATCAAGCGTGTTTGCCTTCCGATTGGACAAAGTCACATTCGAGGTCACGTGTTCACCCATGTGTGGACACCACCACCTAAACCCTGCCTCCCAATGCTGTGCCGCGTACACCTGACATTGCTGACGATGACAACAACAATAGGGTTGGCAGCGCAAGCTCTCCGGGCTCGAGATTGCTACGTTTCCCTGGGACCCGAAACCAGAAACGGTGCCTTCAGCCACAGCCCCTGCAAACGCACCCCCCCAAAACCCCCCTCCTGCCCCTGTGCAGCAAGCCACCGCTGCCAACTACACCCAAGCGACGCTGAGTCCCCAGACTTCCGCCCAGCCTATGATTCACCAGAACCACCCCCATGCGAACGGTAATGGGGTCGCTGTCAAGATGGAGCCTGGACTGAAGGAGCCTGTTATCAAGCAGGAACCAGGGACCGGTCCTGCTCAGAACCCCATGGTCTACAACGCTGCTGCTCCTCGCACTGGAATGGCCGCTCAGCGAGCCGTTCAAGCTCTGCAGGATGCATATGGCCCAAGAGCTGCAGCATCCATCGGCGCCATCCAGAGCGGTTTGGCATCACAGCTGGGCAACGTGGGCCAGCAAGCCCCACGTCCCGGTCAGCCCCAGCAGCCCATGAACCCCCAGCAATACCGCCATGGAGTTTCCGCCAGCATGCAGCAAAGAATGCAACAGCAGCAACAGCAACAGGTACACCAACAGAACGGACTCCCTAGCGCCCAACTGGACGGGTCAAATGATGGCTTCGAGGGTGTTTTGATGAAGCGTGGCCCCGATGGCCAGCCCTTTGAGATGGGCCGAGTTGAGATCGACAATATTCTCCACGCTCAGATGCTCGCAAGGGCCAAGGAAATGGAAGGCGGCGGCTTGATGCTGCCGCTGAAAGAAGCCACCAAGCACCGTGGCGTGGCCCGCAAGAATGACGCTACGAGCGGGTCATCTCAAGTAGACGGTCCTGATGATGAGGTTGTGGATGATGATAACCTTATCAACTCTGATCTCGATGACCCTGATGACGAGAAGGATGAGGATGAAGATGATGAGGACTCGGGTCATATGATGCTCTGCATGTACGACAAAGTGCAACGCGTCAAGAACAAGTGGTAAGTTAAGATGTTCTTGAGCACCTTGGTGAAGATACTCATTGTCATGCAGGAAGTGCACTCTCAAGGACGGTGTGTTGACAGTCAACAACCGCGAATACGTCTTTCACAAGGCAACTGGAGAGTACGAGTGGTAATGGAGCTGGCAACCCCCCATCTTTGAATCGCTCCCCACATCCCGACCACATAATCAGCGCAATAGCCTAAGGCCAACCGTCAAGCGCACCGCACTTGTCTGTTTGCACTGCACTAGAGCACAGAGTCTACACCCAGCGTTTCTGTCGGTATTTGCTACAGGAGACCGAATTACCGATGATTTCCCCCCCCCCGGGATCCTGGCTCAAACATTGCCCATGAGCCCTCTTGCGTTTTTCTCTTTTTTCGGATTTTATACCGTTCGTCACCAGACCAGTCTACGCTTGCTCACCAAGCGGTATGTGAGCGCTCGAAAGCGCTCACGTCTGGTGCGATAAGGGCGGGGTAATCCAGAAATGAAAATGATATGGGAGTGTGTTTTACCCCAGACCCCCTTCTCCCCAGGTTATACATTACAACAACCCCCAGCCCTTCTTTCTTCGTCGGTACGTAGTTTTCGATGGTTCTTGGGGTACCTATTGGTTGGGCAGGGATGTGGCTTTTTTCGCTCTTTGTTTCTCACCCTAAGTGGCGTCGGGTTGTTAAGTCGGAAATGCAGCTGCCTTCGTGGCGCAAATGCGTAGGCATCATGGGAACCCGGTGTATCAGTATGAAATAGAAACGAAATATCCAACCCACAACCGTGAAGCGTGAAGCATGAAATATGACACTAAGATTGAGCATGAACATAAATTTATGAGATATGATCACATATACAGCCACACAAGACGTAGAAATTGAGTGTTGCCCATCAAACATATGCTAGTTCCGCTGGTGTCATAAGAATACAACGCCCGAGTTATTTTTCCCTTCCCACGAACACCCCTACTCCACCCAAAATTAACAAAGGGAACCAGACAAACATAAAAACCAGCCATTATTCCAAGAATGAGGACTTTGCAACACGCTTGCTACTTGCCACATCCAGAACTTTCGTTCCGTTCATCCAGTAGAATATATCTCTATTTCAAGCTTCCTGTCCTTTTTGGGACTTGGGCCGCGCTTACGAATAAAACTGCGATTTTTGGAAGCTCTCGGCCGTCACATCGCCGACCTTTGTTGTCGGTACGACTGGGGCAGGGGAGAGGGGCGAGAGATTCGAAACACTCTGGCCGAGGGCGCTCGGGGCACTGACGGTACTGGTCAAGGAGTTTGCGCGGCTCGCGGATGTGTTCTTGATGGCAGCCACGGGCTGACCAGGCTTGCGAAGAACTTCGAGAAATGTGGCAGGCAGATAACCAATGCCGCCATCGCGGGCACGGCATTTCCACCATTCGCTCGCATTACCAAGTGGGTCTGCCTTGCTGAGGACGGCAACTAAGTCACCCTTGCGCACTTCCATGTCGACACCCTGAACGGCAGCCTGGCCTTGGGCGGCTGGTGAGAAGTCGTACAGCACACGGCAAAACTCTAACTTGGAGGGATCTAGTGGCTGCTGAGCGGCAACAAGCTGGCGTCTTCGTTCTTCTTCTTCGGCGTTCGCAGCGATGGATCGGATTACCTTGCTCATGACAAAAGGCAAACCGAAAGCAGCGAGGAGGAAGAAGAGAAGTGGTTTGCGGCTGGGCTTCGGGGGCCCCCCGTCAGGGAGGGGGGTTTGCCGCCCTTCGAAGCGGGCAAAGGCAGCTGGCGTCAGGGCCTTGGCGTCCACAGGTGGTGGTCTCCCTGTCAACTTTGCGATCAATGTTCGTACCCACCGCATCAGAGTAAAGATGCCCAGGACAGAACCCAGCGTGTCTCTGAGATTGCCAAACTGTTCCGCCACAGCAACCATGGCTGGTGGGTATGTTAGCACAGTTGTACACACAAACAGCGTCGAAGTTAACTCACCGAAGAAGCTGGAGTGTGTAGCCATATATGTGCTCTCGAGCATTTGTGCGAAGCCGCCAAAAGCGCCGACAATTCCCTCTAGCATCTGAAATGTTGCTTGGGTACTCATGCTGAAGCGGTGTGTCAGGCTCTCCGGGTTGTTGGGGTCACTCCCCGGGCCCATCATGCCCGGCATTCCCCCAGGCATGCCGCCATACATACCACCGTACATGCCTCCCATACCACCCATACCACCCATTCCTCCATAGCCCCCGTACATACCGCTGCCATAGCTTCCATATCCGCCGTAACGTGAGTACGGCGAAGCGTAGGGGGATGAGTAGGATGTTCCATATCCGCCGTATGGGCTCGAGCCTAAAGGTCTACTATACGCAGCGGCATTTTGATTCACGGTAGATGCAATAGATGCGGGCACGGGGGGGATCGCGGGCGCCGTCGAAGATGTCGTTGTCGTTGCCATTGTGGTCGCAGTACCCGAGGCTGGGAGAGTTGCTATGACGTCGCTCTGTCAGCATGGTGTTGTCAACGTCTAAAGTTAGGACGTGGCGTACTCGATGAGACCGGCGCAGCGCCGGGTCTCTCCCATGGCTTTGGGGGCGACGCCATGGCTGTTCTTGAGAGTTGTAGGGGGAAAGAGCGAGCAGGACTGATGGGATCGAGCAGCGTCGCGAGCGGCGAAAGTGGGCAGATGGACCCGTTTAGCGAGCGACGGGCGCCACGCGCGTCGGAGGCACGACTTGATTGCAGCAGGTGTCAAATGTGATACTGTACCACCAAAATACAAAAAAATACCAGTCGCGCCCGCGAAATGGGAGGCTCGCCGAAATAGTTGTCGTCAAGGCGACAAAGTCGAGGCTAGGACTGGAGGCCGGGAGCACGGTCCCAAGGCTTGGGCGTTGTTCGACTTGTGAACCTGGAACCTCGGTATTTGCTGATCAGTGAGCCTAATGCGGGTCCAGGCTATCCCAGCTTTGGTTAGTGGAGAATAAATCCGACGTTTAACCGTGCGCCATCCCTCTCAAGTGATGAAGTTTCAAAATTATAAATGCCTTTGTATGCTTGTACTACTTTTGGTCTTGCTTCCCTATCTTACAGAACCTTCAAAGCTCATCGTGCGCACTCGGCCCAGAACCGCCATTATTGTAAAGCTCGCTCGTGATAGGATTAACAATCTCAACCAGATTTTCCTTCTGCTCGTTAAAGCCCTCAGTCGTGGCTGTAGCAGAACTCTGGTCAAGCCAGACCATGGTCTCATCAATTGCCTGCTGAATCTGTGGCGGTCACGGTTAGTCAGTCGGTGCTGAAATCAACCTCAAGCTACTCGGATCAAGAATCCACTCACCGCCTCCTTGTCCTGTTCGCTCAGCCTATCGCCCAGGCCATTCTCGCTAGTGTCCCTGAGTTGGGCTTTCAGTCCGTAGACATACATCTCCAGGCTGTTCCGCGCTTCAATCCGTTCCTGGGCAGTCTTGTCGTCCTCGGCAAACTTCTCGGCTTCGGCAACCATGCGGTCGATTTCATCCTGCGAGAGCCTACCGTCATCATTACTGATTGTGACAGACTCCTGTCTCCCGGTACCCTTGTCCTCGGCGGTCACCTGGAGGATGCCGTTTGCGTCGAGTGCAAAAGTAACCTCAATCTGAGGAACACCTCGAGCAGCCGGCAGAATCCCCATCAAATCAAACTTTCCTAGGAGGTTGTTATCTTTGGTAAGTGCTCGCTCGCCTTCGTAGACGCTAATCCGGACAACGTTCTGGTTGTCTGCTCAACTATTAGCGACTCTCACTCTCGTAAATCCGCGCCACCAAGTCTCGTACCCGATGCTGTCGAAAAAATCTGCGACTTGCGCTGAAGTTGAAACCCAAGTTAGCCTGTTGGTCGAGAAAAACTCTGCGAAGAACCTACCGTTGGTATTCCAGTGTTTCGCGGTATCAGTTTGGCCTGCAACGCAAGTTGTCAGAACAAGACCGAAAAATACGAGGTCCGGTCCCTACCATGACACCTCCTGATGTTTCAATACCCAGCGTCAGTGGGTTGACATCCATCATGAGGACATGTGTCAGCGTCTTGGAGTCAAGTCAGCCTCATCTTTACCCACAAGACCGGGAATCCCTACCTCATCGCCAGAAATGATCTGTGGTTTGTTAGCATCTTCGATGGCCACCTGAAGATCAGAGGCTTACCCCAGCTTGCACCGCTGCCCCAAAAGCGACGGCCTCATCCGGGTTAACTCCGGTACTCGCACTCTTCCCAAAAAACTGCTCAACAAGGTTTCTTATCTTTGGGATGCGCGTTGATCCTCCCACGAGGACGATGTCCGTCACGTCTCGCTTCTCGACCTTCGCGTCCCTCAGTACCTGCCTCACAGGTGAGAGGGTCTGCTCGAACAAATCGGTATTGAGCTCCTCAAATTTGGCCCGTGTCAGTGTCTCAGCGAAGTCCACTCCTTTACTCAAGCCTTCGATCTCTATTCTCGCAGAGAGCTGAGAGGACAGAGTACGTTTGGCCTTTTCTGCTTCGCGCTTTAGCTTGCCCATGGCCTTAGGATCACTTGAGATATCAATCTGATGTTTTGTTCGGAATGTCGTAGCCAGGTGGTTGATAACACGTTGATCAAAATCCTCGCCACCGAGGCGCGTGTTGCCCGCCGTAGCGAGCACCTGGAAGGCACCATCCTCGAGAGCCAGCAAAGACACATCGAACGTCCCACCGCCAAGGTCGTAGACGAGGACGTTGCTCTCGCCTCCCCCCTTGTTCAGGCCGTAAGCCAAAGCCGCCGCTGTTGGCTCGTTGACCACACGGACGACGTTGAGTCCTGCGATAGTACCGGCGTCCTTGGTTGCCTGTCTCTGCTTGTCGTTGAAGTATGCGGGGACAGTAACCACGGCGTGTTTTATCCTATGTTGACATTTATCATCAGCATGAGCCTGGGTAATCCATGAGTTTTCCTAGCCCTACTTTTGTCCCAGGTAATTCTCAGCGACCTCCTTCATCTTGCCTAGTACCATTGCGCTGATCTCTTCGGGTGCAAATGTTTTGATCTGGTCACCAACGTCGATCTCGACAACTGGTTTATCAGCGGGGCCAGCTTTGACTTTGAATGGCATGTGTTTGATATCCGCCTTAACCTCCTTATCGGAAAAGCTCCGGCCTATCAACCGCCTGGGGCATCTGCATGTCAGTTGCCGCCGAAAATAAGATGGTTGGATATCGGAGAGGACAAACTTTATGTCGAATACAGTGTTCCTTGGGTTGCTCGTAAACTGGTTCTTGGCCGCGTCTCCTATTGTAACACTGTCAGGAAGCCCGCCTTGCGTTTCAGTTGACGGGTGAAGAGACGCACCTATCAGACGCTCGCCACCGGCAAAGGCAACATAACTGGGAGTTATTCGATTCCCTGACGCAATGTTAGCTACCCACCCCATGCCACAGCCCAGGAGAACAACCAGGAAAACCAGGAATGGAACGGCCTCACCCTGCTCGTTGACTAGTATCTCCACCTTCCCGTCTTTCATGACGCCAACACATGAGTATGTTGTTCCAAGATCAACGCCGATGATGGGCTCGTGTAGCTGGACCGTGGTACTGTAATCAGGACTGGCGCTAGCGCCGGCAACGGGAAGAAGCGCGAGGGGGCAGAAGACGACAAGGAGGAATATCAGAATGCCAAACCCAACCGCGGTAGATGGGTGATGTTGTGCTCTTCTGCGCGCCATGGTGGCAGCTGTTTGGACGTTGTTGCTGGTATTATTGACTGCCGAATGTGATTTGGTCAATTCCAGGTTGTCTAGGGTTAGTATTCCTAGTCTAGATAGGGATTTTCTCGATCGTGGTAGTGACAAGAGGGAAACGTGGCAACTGCTGTGAGTGGAAATGGAAACCTGGAAGTGCGTGTGTAGAAACGGCAAGTGCATCGAGAGAAGATATAATGGTCGGATAAGGTACACACTCCGATACTGCATTTGTGTCCTCCCCTAATCTCACTCGTCTCTGAGCTTCTATGGGAGTCTCCTGAATGAGTCCCAGACAGAGTCCGAGGCCGTGACAGCGACAGAGAGACACGTATCTATTCTGCTAAGTATCTAACCACACAGTCCACATGGAGGACGGAGGACAGAGGGACGCCTCGTCTCTGGTTGGTTTCAAATCCAGCAGAGAGGACACATATCTCGGAATTTGGAGTACGGCCGATTGCTTGGACGACACATGGTCTCGTCTGGGAAAGCCACAGTGGTTCCGGCGCGTCAGGAGTTTCATTACTCGCGGGAGTGGCTATGTATCTCTCTCATCTCCGATTTATAATTCGATACTAGGCAGAAGCTACACCTTTTTCATCCGGTGCTTTCGGTTGAGATGGTTTCAGTCATTCTGGCAGGGCGCTCGGCAGGCCTCCTTCATACTCATCAAATCACATCGCATCACATCGCATCGCAGGAATTGCATCGTATCATATCACACATTGTGGTCGTATTCGACACCTGGAATATGCTGACTTTCGCGTGTGACTCTATGGAATGACTTGACGCTTCTAGTCTGATGTTCGAACCTGGAGGATCCGGACACAGGTTTGTTGCTCATGACTCACATATCATCGCCCCTTCCACCCGCGAAACGTGTCCTGTCGAAAGCGAGATGAACCTCCACCATGGACAAAGGGTATTTTTGACCGGAGTTAGTGTTAGAAATGTTATTTCTCTTGCTGCAATCCTCTGTGCTGTATTGATGTTGGAAATCTGCCCCTCAGCAAATAGGCTTGAGGGCGTCGGATGATTTATATCCCCCAAGGTGGTCGTCTTGTCCTGCCAAAGTTGACCTGAGCCATGTCGTAAACATAGTCATCAGATACATCAAGACACCGCTAAAGGGGGCAGAGATAGGTATCGACGAGCTTGGGCCTGGAAACACTGACCTCTCAGGGTCTCAAATAGACACCCACACCCTGGAACCAGAACCAAGCCCGGATCTAAGGTCACCACTTCATCTCCTCCACGGCTCCTCCAGGCCCGCACCTCCAATGCCCGCATCGCCGCCGCCATCCTCACTGTTCAGCACACAGCCCCAGTCAGCACGCAGCATTCCCGCTCCCATACCCGGGGCCTCTTTCCTTCCCCGTTCTGGACGCCATGACTCTCTCTAGGTTAGTTTCTCTCGCTTACACTACCATTGCCCAAACCACCCAAAACCAAGGCAACGCCCTTGGTGAGGGAATTGGGCCGGACGCTGTAGTCGGGATTATGGTTCTAGAGCGGTCTTAGTTATATGGGCCAGTGCTGTCATACTTCCTTCGTTTACGAATAGGATCCCCTATACGCTAGCAGAAAACATTATCTTGGTAAAGGACGTAAATTGTACCTTGTTGTGGAACATGAAGGGGGGAGGAGCCGAGGGGAAACTCAAAAAACTAGAACCAACCGTCTGCTCTATGTTATTGGGAGCGATGTTTAGTGGCTTTAGATGACTGGGCACATCAGCCAATTGGGCGATAAAACGTATACGGCGTGTTGCATACAATGGGTTACCATTCAGAGCTCCCAAACCTCACAGATGGCTGCTGGCAGAATTGGGCTTGTAATAGTATGAAAAACGACAACATAGCCACCCCCCCTTTACAGATGACTTGCCTATGCCAACAATCTGTCCTTGGGAGACATGGTTTGATGGCAAAAGCCAGCGTTCGCTATCTCTGAGCATGACTCACTAAACATGCCCTGACTTGGCACAGTGTCGCAAAACCATCAAGAACCGCCAGAACACATTTCCTGAATCAATCTCACCCATGTCGATCCCATATTAGCAAAAGATTCGACAGCGAATGCCAAAGGATGATCTAGCTCCCGCAGCTTACCACTTGGGGGGCAAGGGAAATGAAATTTCACACTCAGCCGGGTGTCAATTTCATGGATCCACTGAATCGTGAAACCTTGGCATGAAGATACCGGTAGTGGGTTACACCATTCTACGTTTTGATTAATAAAGCAGGAAGTTTCACTTCCCTAACGAGTACATAGTAGGCCTCCAGGTAATGAACTTTGTGCGCGCTTCACTTCAAGGCAAAAATTCAACTCGCCTCACCTGACCTGAACCCACTTGAAATTTTCATGTCATTATTCTTCATTAAGATATTATGTATATGATACAGTCCACCACTCCGAGTGTTGAGTGTAGCGATCATCCCGCTATAACCGCTCACCCCTATCCCTGAGAGTCATACAGTCCAATATATACAACTCCGAAGCCAACTTTCCTCTCCCATCGCCTCAAGCCGTCTCTCGCCTCTCCCAGTAGATATTCGCAGGCTCAAGAGGACGCGAAAACAGAGATGCGTAGTCGGTGCCAATAACGTTGTTGCTACCATCGACGTTGCGGAACTTGAATTGCCGCACAACCATGGCTACAATCGTCTGTAGTTGCACGTTGGCGAATTGCTCACCGATGCAACGATGCCTTCCAGCACCAAAGGGGAGATACGGAGAACCAGCACCCTTGCTGACTAGACCGTAACCATAATCGACCTTCTCATCCTCCTCTTCGCTTCTGAGCATGTTGGGTGCGAGCGGCGAATCCGGCTCCCAACGGTGGGGTTCCCAGAGGCTTGGATTAGGGAAGTACTGAGAATCCGTGCCGCTGACACAAGGCGCAGCTAGGAGAACGTGGTTCGTGGGAATTACGTACTTGGTGCCGGGAACGGGCATGGGCTGCTTAACAGCCCGCATGATAGAGTGAATCGGGGCGTGAAGGCGCAGCGTCTCCTTGATGATGGCCTGGTTGAGGGGTAGCTTCTGGAGACCCTCATACGTCAGCGGAGGAAGATCGGCGCCCAGGTTCTTGATCTGTTCCTGGTAGAGCTCTTCCATGATATCGGGGCGCGACGCAAGACGGAGCATGATCCAGGCGCTGGTTGACGATGATGAGTGCTGGCCAGCCATAAGGAGCGCGATCATCATATGGGCAATCTCGTGGTCGGGGACTTTGACACCGTTCTTGTACGTCGAGTTCATCAAATGGTACATGATATCCTGCGCACCCGTCTCGCCGCGCTCGCGACGAGCCTTGATTGTGTCCATGTAGATTTTGGCAACCGTTCTCTGAGCGTGGTCGCGGCGGTTGTTCCAGGGGAGGGGAGCCCAGTGCAGCTTGAAGTTGATGGGAGAGAAGCCCATGTCCAAGTCGTGGTAGAGATCGGCCAGGGACTCATTGAATTTATCGCGGATTTCTTTGCCCTGGAGCGAGTGTGAAGCCGTGAAAATAGTAATCTGAGCCATCTTGGGGCAGATGTTGACGGTGCCGGACTTGCCCTTGAAATCAGGGCTGCGCTTGAAGTAACTCGACACCTCGTCTGAGATGATGGGAACGTACGAACGGAAAGCGTCGGTGGTGAGGGCGATCTTCATGAACTTCTTCTGCTCCATAAGTTTCGAGTTGGGGCAGTCGTAGACAACATCCTTTCCGAACACAGGCGTTGTGAGAACCGTGTAAATATCCTCGGCGCAAACATCCTTGATCTTGCCGTTGAGGATAAAGTCGTTGCCCTGCGTGCCGACGTAGGCGGTCGTCTTCTTTCCGAGGAGGATAAAGGTGAAGCAATCGCCATACTGCACCGCCAAGAAAGAGTCAGTTATTTCGTGTTCCAGTCACCTCGACGTCGCTTATTTACCTTCTTGCGGTTCTCGGCAAGGAATCGCGGGGGGTCCATGCCATACGTGATAGTGCTGCCGATAAGGGGGAACCAGTGGAAAACGATCGGGGGCTCGTTGGGGTTCTTGAAGAGAACTTGGTGCATGACGTTCAAAAATGCCGACAGAAACACAATCGAGACGACAACCACGCCGATTTGCCATCCTAGTCCCAGTTGCGAAAACCGCTCGGACAGCGGTCCCGCGACCTCTTGGAGAAAGCCCATCTTTGCGAACGATGGCGGAAAGCAGCTGAGAAACAAAATCACCGGCAAGGAAGATGTGGCCCACGAGAGGGCGCAAAGAAAGGTAAATATACGGAAGGTTTGACACCTGAATGGTACGCGGAGTCACGGGCTTGCGGGTTTTCAAGCGGTCTGGAAAAGAGGGAGCTTGCCCCATTTATGAAAAAAAAATCCCAAGCGACTGTCCGCGTGCAAGCGCAATTACACTAGCACCAAACTGGGGGATTGACCAATCAGAGCACGAGTTCGTATTCGGGTTCACAGGGAAAGGGCGGCCCTCGTGCCACAATCGGCAGTCCATGATCCAAGGACGGTATCTCCCGTAATGATTGGGGTTTCGTTCCCTGGAACGAAGGTCTCTGAAGGTCATGGGCGTGATTTTCTAGTAGCATTTGCGAAAAGAATTCGTGGGTCGACGCTGAGGCGAT